>MRWG01002209.1_pt1 | contig 10273 bp, 9 predicted proteins | sample 1013341 | NCBI WGS metagenome assembly MRWG01 (sample SAMN06117577, study PRJNA244670) | biofilm metagenome | biome: Water; feature: Cathode Biofilm; material: Biofilm; isolation source: microbial consortium enriched at the cathode of a solar microbial fuel cell | place: USA: District of Columbia ...
CTCATACCAGACCGGTTCGAATGCGCGGGTGACTTCCGTTCGTTCGGGAAGCACCTTCGGCTGCTTGACGCGATTCTTCTTGCAGCCGGCCACGGGCACAAGAAGCACAATCGCGGCGAGCATGACAACCATCCCCACCTGTCGCGTCAGTTTGCGATTTTCGTCCGACATCGCCCCGGTCTCCTGCTGCTGCGTGAATGATCCGATGTCTTGGATATCGGAGATTCTTCTGGAGCGGATAAGAAGGATGGCTCACCGCGGTTTGAAGTCTTTGGGGTTGCCCCGTCGCTCTTGGCCCTTCGCGGTCGGTGTTATCGGTCTGGCCTCAGTTTCCTGCGCGATTCATCCCGATTCATCCCGAATCAGCCGCAGTGCGCCCAACTGGGTCGAGGATCCGGATGCGGGTCTCAGTCGCGGCATGCTGGTCGGCGTCGGGAGCGGGCCCACGCGTTCAGCCGCCATCGATCATGCGTTTATGCGGCTGGCGCAAGCCATCGACGTACGAGTGATTGCTGGCGAACGGGTGATGACTCGTGGCTATGTCGATCAGAATGATGCGGATCAGCGCGCCGGCGCATCGACAGACTTGCATCGCGATGTGCAGCTCCTCACTGAAGAGCGGTTTCCCGGTGTGGAGATTGAACAGACCTGGTTGGATCCGAAGAGGGACGTGTGGTTCGCGCGGCTGACTCTCGATCGAGTCGAGGCGGCAGGCCTTCTGGATCAGGAAGTTGAAGCCGGCATTGCGCGAATCACGTTTGAGGCAGATCAATTGCCTAGCGGCTCAAGGCTGACTCGCGTTCGCATGCTTCGGGACATCGTTCATCAGTTGAATGGCCTCATTGATGTCGCCGCGGCTCGCGATTCGATTGCAGGATCGCCATTTGGTCAATCCACGGTGGCGTCTTTGCAGACGATGCAATCCGAGTTTGAAGCTGACTGGAATGCGAGCCGCGCCGACATTCGGATCGCGGTGCAATGGACCACACCAGAAGCTGCCGATATCGGCCGCATCGTGTCAACGCAGGTCAGTGAGCTTGGCGTGCTGACGCTTCTTGGCGATGCGGATCTCATTATTCGGTGCGACTTGTCGCTTGACACCGGGGGCGCGTTTGACGGGCGCACGCGCGCCACGCGTTGGGTGGCGTCGCTTGACGCGATCGATCCGGAGGCGAGGCACATCATTGTGCAGGAATCGGCGCAGGGCGCGGCGGTGTCGCGCGACTCCAGCGCCGAACTGGCGAGGATACAGGCGCAAGCGAGCGTCGAGTCCACACTGCCGGCGTTCTTCGACAGGCTGCTTTTGCTCGCGAAGTAATGGAACCGAGTTCAACTCGGATCGGTGGTGTCAAGCTGGTCCAGCTCCTCCGTGGTCATTACGGGGAACGACGTGCGGCCGGTGCGCAGCGCGGCTTTCAGGTACGGCTCGCATAATCCACAATCACCCGCGGCGCCGGTGCATTGGCGCAGTGATTCAAATGTCAATCTATCGCGTTGCGCGCGCACAATGAGTTCAGCAAATGTGAGATTCGTGCAGATGCATCGATTCACGCACATGAGTTAGTCGTAGTCGAACAGTTCATTGCTGTCATGCTCTCCGAACCAACCAAGGCCGACAGTTGTTGAATCAACACCGTAGCCGAATCCCGCCCAGGAGAATGTGCGCGACGGTGTCGAAACATGACCGTCCAGCCAGGCGACATTGCATTGTCCGCTGTGGCGGAAGTGAATTGATGGATTGGGACGCGCGCCGGGGAAATCCGGCCAGTAGCGCGGCTCGACAAAACTGTATTCAATCAGCCCATCAACGCCCTGCGCACTGGCCAATGCGCCGTCCGTGAAGGCGATGGTGTCACTCGGGCGATTGACCACCGATCGTCGAACGCCAGTCGCGGTGGATTGGATGAGCCATGCGCCGCCGGGTCCGGGGCGGCGCACGGAGCCGATGAAGGCGTTGTTGTAGGCGTATCCGCCGCAGGCGTTCTCAAAGCCGGCGCCGGTTTGCGACAACGCATCGAGTGTGTGCTGAAAGGTAGGACACGTTCGAGCGCGTGCGCTGACGACGGCATCCTCAAGATATGGCGTGATCGGTGCGTGATCCGCGATGAATGACTCGGCGGTGTGTTCGCGCACGCCGTGCCAGCGATGCAGGTTCGTTGTTTCAATATTGATCGCGCCGGGAATGTAGAGACCGTCATGGTCATTGGCGTAGACATCATTGGCGAGTTGCAACTGACGAAGGTTGGAAGCGCATTGCGCCTGCCGCCCCCGCTCGCGCGCCGCGGCGAGTGAGGGAATGACGATGGACATGAGTGCGCCGATCAACGATATGACCACGAGCGTCTCGACGAGCGTGACAGCGCGGCGGCTTTCATTGATCGAACGCAAAGGAATCATGCAGAGCCTGTCCAGTTGGCGAGCAGAACGGCGAGATCAGCGCCGTTGACGATTCCATCGTCATTGAGATCTGCGGCGCCACCCGTCGCATTCCAGGCGCTCAGAAGCGACGCGAGGTCGGCGCCGTCAACGACGCCGTCGCCGTTGAGGTCGCCGGCGACCGCCGCGGGCCGCACGTCTGCCACAGCGTCGATTTCGGGCGAGAGTTCACCGAACACACCCGCAACAGCGCTGGCGCCGTTGGTGATGCGAATAAAGTCGAATTGAAGGAGGTTGGCGGGCGCGCCGGTGACAGGATCTATCGCCCAGGCGATGTCGAATGCGTCGCCGCCGCCCGAGCCAGGGTCGATGCCAACCGTGAAGGGGTCATCGGGAACGGTGTAGAACGTGCCGGGCTCAATCGCAGGGTCGTCCTCAGGATCATCGATGCTGTTGTCATTGGCGCCTCCGATAGCGCCGGAGCGATCGCCAAGCCTGATTGTCGGTGAAAGGTCTGCGTACCCCCAGACGCCTTCCATGGAAGCGCCTGGGCCGAGCGGATTGGGAAGCGTGATCTGATTGAAGAGCTCCGGCAGCGTGCGGCCCGTTGTCGTCATTGGGCTTGGGGCGCCTTGTGGGTACCAGGCGACGTTTTGAGGCGGTGTTGCGGTGCCGGCGTCGTTGTCCCACTCCTGCATTGCGGGCGCCGCCGGGGGCGAGCCAAGGTGCGAACCGGGGATGAGATACCACGGGTCGTCGGCGACGCCATTTTCATTGGCGTCAACCGCAATTTCGATGATGGCGGCTTCCGCCCAGCGAACATTCGGATTGCCGCCTGCCCACGACGCATTGCTGAAGACGATGAAGTCCAGACCCATCGGATTGGCGGGGTCGTTCTCGACCGGTTGATCGAAGCCGAGTGTGACGGACCCACCAAATCCACCGAGCGACAGAACACGTGAGTTGTCCGGCGCCAGCGTGCCGCCACCCATTGGGGGGCCGAGCGCGTCTTGCGGGTCATTGAATGTTGAGTTGTTGACGAACTGGCCCGGCGCCGGCGCGTAGTCGATGACCACAGTCGCAAAGTCGGCGAGTGTTGATGCGCAGAGCGCCGATGCGGCCAATGCGGCCGCCGTGGTGAGAATGTTCATCGCGAATCTCCCCAGTTGGCGAGCAGCGCCGCGAGATCAGCGCCATCCACAATGCCGTCATGATTCAAATCTGCGAAGACATCGTCGCTGGCGAAGCGGCCCAGAAGCGCGGCCACGTCGTCGCCATCGACCACGTCGTCGCCGTCGAGGTCGCCAACGCGCCGCCCGCTGGTGGCAAACCAGCCTGCACTCTCTGTGATGAGGAATTCGTCCGTGCCGGGATTGAATATGGCGTTGTAGAACGCGGCGCCGGATCCGAGTGGATCAAGCCGTTTCACGTGTGCGGTGTCATCGGTGTCAATCGGGGCGCCGCTTTGAATGAGCGCGGTGAGCGCCTCGGTATGGATGACGGCAATGGTTCCGACATCGCCTTCGCTAAAGTCGCCGCCTCCGACGGCCAGGGCGCCGTCGCGATCCATGGCCAATGTGTTGGCGGACAGCAGATCGGCGACGAAGAGGCCGTCGTTTTCGAAGTCGGCGCCGGAGGACCAGTCCGCCGATGTAAACCGTTTGATCCATCCCGTATCGCTCGTTCCAGGTGTGCTTGGTGAGTTGTCGAAGCCGTTGCTGGTGTAGATGGCTCCATCGTTATCAATGACGATGCCACCGCTGGCGCCATCGATGTTGTCGATGATGACCGGGTTGTCGGACGACATCGGGTCGCTGGTTGTGTCCAGCAGCGTGACGAACGACGGTTGACCGAAGACGCCACCGGTGATGGCGAGCGATGACTCATCGAGCCATGCCGCCGCGAAATGCATGACGGGAAATGCGCTGGCATTGGATGGAGTGAGCGTTGTTGGACGCGCCGTATTGAGAAGCGATGCATCAAAAACGATGACCGGCTTGCCGAAGCCAGCGCCAATCGCAATGCGCGAGCCGGCCGGGGAGACGACGATGAATCCCGGGTCTACTGGATCGGCAAGCAATGTCGCATCAATCGTCGCGGCAATCTGATAGTCATTTGAGCCGACGTCCGTTTCGAGCAGGATGTTGAAGCCCGTTGTTGCAATGAGGCGACCGTCGGACATCGCATCGACGGAAACGCCGAATGAACCGGCTCCGGTTGCAGGCGTTGTGACGTTTCGGAAGGCGTCTCCGTACCGATCAAAGAGATCCGCCTGGGCGCATGGGGCTATCGACAGCAGTCCGACGAAGGCGCACGCATAGTGCGCTCGTCCAGAGAATCGATGCTTCGCTTGCATCTTCGAACCCTCAATTCCACTCCGATTCGCGCGGAGCGACTCCCGCTGAACTCGGTAGCTCGCGGTCAGGGCGCTTCATTGCATGCGGCCGGATGGTCTCGAATCGCGGGGAGCGCGCGGAGACTTCGCCGACCGCCCCTGAAACCGCGAGGGCGGCGCAACACGTGTCAATGGCAGGTCTTCCGGCTTTGGGCTTGACGAGTCGCGCCTTCCCATCGCGTTGTGTTGCGACAGTGGCTCGTGCGACTCGCAGCTTCGCCCATCACGGCGGCGCGTCCGCAGCGGTCTTTCACCGCTTTCCCTTTTCATCCCGCATGAGCGCGGGACACCATTGACTGGCGCACGCTACTCCCGGACGGGGTAGATTGTCAATCCATGACAACCCAGTCCGGGGCGCACGCGTTCGTCGAATGGGCCGACGAGATGCGCTTCAGGCACGAGGCGCACGTCGCCAAGGAGGTTCGCATGGATTTCATTACTTATTTGTGGGTGCCAATTGTCGCTTCAGCGGCGGCGGTCTGGGTGCTCGGCGCCGTTATCTGGATGGTGATGCCGCACCGGAAGAAGGAGTGGCAATCTGTTGGGGATGATGAACGGTTTCAGACCACGCTGCGCGGATTCAACCTGTCGCCCGGGTACTACATGTTCCCGTACTGCGGCGGCGGCGAAGACATGAAATCAGAGAAGCTTCAAGAGATGTGGAAGCAGGGCCCGGTTGGGACGCTGCATGTCTGGAGCGGCATGCGATCGATGGGCGCCTGCATGGGATTCAGCTTCATTTTCAATGTCGTGGCGTCGACGTTTGTCGCGTACCTCGCGTGGAACGCGTTTTCGAATCAAGCATCGCCGAATTATCTCGAGGTCTTTCAGATCACCGCGACGGCCGCATTCATGGCGTACACGTTTGCGCTGATACCTGGCGGCATCTGGTTTGGAAAGCCAATCAAGAGCATCATGTATGATGTGCTGGATGGCCTGGTGATGGGCCTGGTGACCGGCGGCGTCTTTGGATGGCTCTGGCCGACGATCGAGACCACGATGAACGTCGATCTGGGCGGCGCCGTCACAAATTAGTATGCTGGTCGAACAACACGCATGTGTACAAGGCCCGACGCGCTCCGAGCGGTTGGGCCTTTCTTGTGCGCGCGGCGCGCGTACTGCTGATGTGGCCCATCGAGTCTTAGGGTTCCCGGTGATGGCGGATCCTGAGCGCCGGTCTCAGCGTCTGCATCGGATTGTTCATAGGCGTGTTGTGGCCAAATGTGAAGACGGTGATGAACGCAGCAAGCCTGAGTGAAACGGAATGTTCGGGACTGTTCTGTTCCTGGTGTTGGCTCGACAAGTGAACATCAGCCTCTGGCCGACGTACGATCGAGGCCGAGAGGAATCGTCGCGTGCCGAAGACGTCGATCATTCGAAAGTTGAGATGGATTATTGTGTGGGGCGCGATTGGCGCTCTGGCGATGGCAGCGCATTTGATCTCTTGGCGTACAACAACCGAGAGTGATGCGGCGACTCTCTCATTTGGTGTGCAAAATGTAATCAATCTCGCGGTGGCGCCTGGAGAGAAGCTCTGGCGCAATGTGACTGGATACTCGAATGGCGGTGGCTTGGGTGATGCGGCCTTTGTTGGTGCGGTCGGCGCGACAATGTGGACCGTCTTGATTTGGTGTGTTCTGTCAGTGCGAAAATTCGTTTTGCAGTGGCCGCGACAAAGCCAACGTGAGGTCGACTCGTCGCGGCGTCGATTTCTATTTGATACGACATTGGCTGGGGCCGGGCTCATTGGTGGCGCCTCTGCAGCGAACGCAATCGTGCGCGAGCCCTGGCGATTGCGCACAACTTCCTATTCCTTCGAAATGAAGGATTTGCCCGAGTCTCTTGACGGCGTGCGGTTCGTGCAGATTTCAGATACCCATCTCGGGCCGCATGTTCCGGCAGTGTTTATTCAGCAAGCGCTGGACGAAGCCATAGCGCTCAAACCCGATATTTTTCTCCTGACAGGTGATTACGTTTCGCGAAGTTCGCAGTTCATCGATGCTGCGGCAGCGCAGCTTGGCGCCTTAGTAGACGCGTCCGATGCATCGCGTCCGCCACTGGGAGTCCTTGGTAATCATGACTGGTATGCAGACGGGCCTGCGAGCCGCGAGGCGCTCTCGGCGGTCGGCATCCGCATGATTGACAACACGCGAGTTTTCCTGGACGGGTCGACGCGACGCATTGTGAGCGAGCCGACGGCAGAGTGTCTTTGTATTGCCGGATTCGGTGACTTCTGGGAGGACCGTATTGACACGTATCACGCGTTTCTGAATGTGCCGGATTCGACGCCGCGATTGTTGCTTTCGCATCAGCCGGATGTGGCTGAGATGAGTGATGTGTCGGGTAGATTATCGAATGGGCTGCCCGTGAAGGCGCCGCGCGTGGACTTGATGCTTTCCGGTCATCTCCATGGGGGTCAGGTAAAGCTGCCGCTTGTTGGCGCCCCGCGCGTGCCAAGCCGCTTTGGTCAAAAGTATTTGGAAGGCATTGTGCAGGGCCCGGCGTTTCCAGTACTCATCTCAAAAGGCATTGGGATGTCCGTCCTGCCGATTCGTTGGGGGGCGCCGCCGGAGATTGTTGAGCTCACGTTGCGCCGTAAGGGTTAAATGTTGACGTCATGCTCGTTTGTTCAGGCGCTTCAACTTCTTCGGGCGCCGCATTATTTTCCTTCGGCAAGAGCCGCTGCGGAATTGGGATCAGGAAATGCTCTGCGATGCGGCGACTGTCTTCGAGCATAAGGCGCGTTTGGTTGGTGAGTGTTTCTGGCGTCGCCAATTGAAGCGCCATTGTAAATGACTTTTTCGGCGCCTCCGGAATTTCGGGCAGTCTCATGTTGTCGAACGCATTGAATGCAGAACGGATCGCCGCAGCCTGTTGATGCGCATCAAATTGCTGTGATGTCTTTGGCGCACGAATGGCGAGCACAAGGATCGGCGCGGCGACCAGTGCGACTGCGGCGGCGATCGCCAGGGGCGCCAGCCAGCCGATGCGTCCGGCGACGGCCGGCCTCGAATCGAGATGATTCGATTGCTGGTCCGATCGAATGGATTGCATGATCGCACCAACGCGCGCGGCGTTCGGCGCCTCGCGCAGTTGATCCGCATCAGATTCGAGTCGGCGCTCCAGGCGATTCATGTCATCGTGCAGTTGAAATTGATCGCTCATGTCGTTTGCTCGTTCCTGGCGTCTTCCAGCTCCAACGCCTGAATCATGGGCTCGCGGGCCAATCGCTGCCGCGCTCGATGCAGGAGAACGCGGACGGCGCCGGGTCGCTTGCCAATGACGGGGCCGATGTGTTGCGGCTCCAGTCCTTCAGCGTATCGAAGCCACATAGCTGTATAGGCGTCATGTGTCAGCACCGTCGCGGCGATACTCCAAATATTTGTTTCGTCGGTTAAATGCTCAATCCGGCTTATCACCGCAGCGCGATCTGCCGCGTACTGATTTTCTCTACCTGTTCGACGCGCGTCGCGGTGCGCGGACTTGATGGCGATTCTCGCGGCTATCGTGAAAATCCATGGCGCGAAAGTGCGGCTAACGTCGTACTGATGCAGGCAAGACCATGCAGCGAGGAACGCTTGCTGGAGCGCATCCTCCGCATCGTCGCGTTTGGCGCATCGCGGCAGGAGGAACGCCATCAGGCGCGGTTCGAACCGCTCCACAATCAATTCAAAAGCAACGAGAGAGCCCGCGCGAGCGTCCCGCGCGAGCTCCTCGTCTGACCGCTCTCGGAGCGGATGGGTGGTTGGAGATTGGCGATTGGGCATTGGCGCCGCTGATCGCGTCGGCTCACATTCAGAAATCAGCGTTCTCGATGAGGTCAATGATCTTGTCCACGTCGTAGGAAATGGAGAGCGACACATCGCGGCCGTCAGCGCTGATATTCAGCCCATCAAGGAGGCCGGCGAACTGCTTGATTTCTTCGAAATCGTCGCCGCCATTTTGCATCTGCATGAAGCCACGGGCCATGGAGACGAGCCCGTTGGCCATTTCGACCAGTCCTGAGGCCTTCTTTTCGTCTGCCGCAGTGGTCGACACGACCACATGGAGTTGGCCGCCATCTTCAGCGATCAATGCTGAAAAGCCCTCGGCGCCATCCAGGAATGCGCCGGCGGGCCCCATGTTGTGGCCGTGGCCGTTGGCAAGGTCGTCCATGGAGCCAGTGGCAGAGAGCATGACCATGGCGCCGTGGCCTTCGACCGGACGAAGCTTGCCCCATTTGGCGTCGGCGAGGTTGGATCGACGTCCGGCCAGGACATCGGCGCCGTCAGACACCATGTCGTCGTCTTCAGAGACGATGTACGCCGCGACGCCGCGCTGGCCTTCGAAGACGGCGATTTCGAGTTCGCCGTCGATGCTGAAGCCGCGATTGGTGGCGCGAACGGGGGAGCCATCCTGTTTGGTGGCTTCGTCCAGCGCACCTGCGATCTTGTCAGATCCGACGATGACCACGATCGGATCTTCGCCCGGCTCGTCGTAGCCGTACACGGTGACGCCGTAAATGGCGTCAAATGGATCGATGCCGAACTGTTCTTCGAGCGCTTCGAGGTGCTCCATCTCGGCGCCAAACTCGTCGGCGTGCTCGAGCATGAAGCCGCCGATCTGCGACGAGAGCACCGCTTCGACGTCCACGTGGACGACCCACTCAGCGTCTGCCGCCACAAGTGAGGCATCGAAGGGCGAGGCGTTTGCGCCAGTGACGAGCGCGCCGGCCGTCAGAAGGGCGCCGGCGCCAAACATTGAAAACGAAGTGCGAATCATCATGAACTCCTCAGTGGATATGTACCGGTGAAGCGGCGTTGAATCGGCGCCGGATGGGTGGTGCGTCCGGAAACCGCCGCCGCGAGGAAGCCACCCAACGTGAGCTTCCATAGAGGGTGTAGGCCACTGCCTCGCCGTCGTTACGGAGTTTTCGCGCCGGGCTGGATTCTGCGCCGGTTATGCCGATCGGCGGATCACGATGATGGTCAGGTCATCGGACTGGGCTGTCCCTTCGCCGTAGTCGCTGACTGCGCGATGCAGCCCATCGATGAACTCGGCCGGCGGTTGATCGTGGGACGCCTTGATATAGGCAGAGACCCGATCCGTGCCGAAGAGCTCATGCGCACGGTTCATCCACTCGTAGAACCCATCCGTCGCCAGCACGAGCAGGTCTCCCGGGGCGAACTTGATAGCGCGCGGCGATTCGAACTCCCAGTCCTCGACGACGCCGAAGGGGATGTTCTCCGCACTCCAGTTGTGCACCTCGCCTGTCGCAGCTTCGTAGAACAGCAACGGCGCCTGACCGGCCGATGCAAGTTCAAGGGCATGCTCAGTCGGATTCAACACACCGACAGCCGCGGTGACAAATCGTTCGGTCGGCGTATCGGCGAAAATGAATCGGTTGACGATCGACATGACTTCGGTGAGCGCATCGTGGGCGCCCACCGAAGTCATGTCGATCGTCAACCGATTCATTTTCGCCGATACGCCGACCGAACGATTTGTCACCGCGGCTGTCGG
>MRWG01002210.1_pt1 | contig 10273 bp, 10 predicted proteins | sample 1013341 | NCBI WGS metagenome assembly MRWG01 (sample SAMN06117577, study PRJNA244670) | biofilm metagenome | biome: Water; feature: Cathode Biofilm; material: Biofilm; isolation source: microbial consortium enriched at the cathode of a solar microbial fuel cell | place: USA: District of Columbia ...
CGATATGACAAACGCGCCGACACATTCCTTGCAGCAGTCTTCATCGCCGCAACAACCATATGGTGGCTTAATTGAGTCCCGACCCTAGGCTACCGGCGCCTGCCGGCAGTCGCCAGAAACCCATCTCTTTTTGTTGTGTGCCGGGAACACGGCGACTATAGTCCGCCCGCGCCGCACCCCCTTGACTGACGGCGGCGCAAACCGGTCGGGAAGTAGCTCAGCCTGGTAGAGCACTGTGCTGGGGGCGCAGGGGTCGCAGGTTCAAATCCTGTCTTCCCGACCATTCCACCTCAGCCTTCGGCGCTTTCCTTTTCGTTTTTGTCGGCGCGGACCCAGGACAGGTAATACCGGTTCAGGAACTGTTTCACATCGTCGATCGACAGTACCGTATTGACCGTGCCGGTCTCGTCGGCGAACGGCAGCCGAACCTTGTCGACCTGCGTGCTTGTGCCATCCGACAGCAGCACTTCTGCACTCGATTTCACCGGCTTCGCCAGTGCCAGCACCTCGTTGAGTTCGGTACGGACGAGATCGGCATAGACGGCGGGCTCGAGCGATTTCAGCGGTTGCGACGTGTAGTCGAACTTCATCATGTCCGTGCGACCGCTGCCCCAGAACAGGAACCGGTAATCGCCCGCCCCGGGCTCCCAGCGGGTAACGTTGGCATAAGGAACCAGCCGCGCCGGAAACATCAGCAGATGGTCGACCTGCCAGACAGGAACGTCGGCGCCGTCGCAAAGGCCTTCCCAGATTTCGACGGATCTGCGGAACAAGCCTGTAATCGGCGTCTGCGGCGTTATAACCGCGCAGTTCTTGCTGGCATTCAGAATCTTCATGTCGATTGCCGCGTCATTCCCCCTTACGGCCGACGCGTCCGGCGAGCCGGACGAATCGCGTATCGTGGAATCATGACGGCAAGCTATTAAGAAAAACTGACTTCGAGCCGGTTAAAAGACAGGCCGCCATCGGTGGCGCGCCGTAAAGAGAATGGCCGGGCCTGACGGCCCGGCCAAAGTTTGTGCTCTTGAGGGAAGGGAGGATTCTGTGAAGAAATCCATCCTTACGAGACGAACTATGACAGCCGGGCCGGGCACCGCATGTGACATACGTCACAGTGCAGTCGAATTTTCTAAAGTTTTCCTCAAATTTTAGGAACCGAGCAGGTGCAAGGGCAGTTCTGCTTCCTCGTCACGAACGCCGCATGCGTGCTCGAGTTCATCGAGAATCCCGGCGATATCGTCCATAGAGGTCCCGAGATAGAAGCGTCCACCGGGCGCGAACCGAACGGACGGCCCCTTGGTGCACTGGCCGAGGCACTTGATCCGCTCGACCCGGACATTGATCCGGCGTTCCCGGACGCCGGCCTCGATCGCGTCCGCCAAGGCTTCCGAGCCACGCTGTGCGCATGACGGCTGGTCGCTATGAAAGCGCCGGTTGATGCAGATCAGCACCGATTGAATCGTATTTTCTGCGTGATTACTGTCGTTCATATCGATTGGAGTCGATGATTTTCAGTCGTCGTCGGCCAGCATCGGCGCGTCCTCGGCGATGCTGCGGCCGCTTTCCGTCAGGCGGCAGACCAGCCAGTCCGGTTTGATCGGGTTGTTGAACCAGGGTTCGGCCCAGCCGTGCCGAATGCAGCTACGCACCGTCTGTTCGCTGACTTTCTGGCCGATACGGTCGAAAAGCGGAAGCTTGCCGCCCGGCTGATCGAGACCGCGCTGTAACCAGCGGAGTTGCGTGTCGTTGGGCTGCGGTGCCCGTTTGCCGTCGCCCGTCGGCGCACTGACCGAAGGCGCCGTGCCGCCGTCCGCGTTGCTCATTCCCCACCTCCCGCCAAGTGCGGCGTATTCGGTTCGCCGTCGTTACTTGGTCAGACGCGCATGGTACGTTACTTTTCGCCAGCGTTAAAGGTCGAGATGTCCGAAGGAGATTGTCATGACGGATCCGGTCATTCTGTACATAACGGTCCAGAACCGCGACGAAGGTATCAAGATCGGCCGCGCGCTGGTCGACGAAAACCTTGCCGCCTGCGCCAACGTGTTCGACGGCCTGACCTCGATCTTCCGCTGGGAGGGCGCGGTGCAGGAAGACGGCGAGGCGCTGCTGGTGGCAAAGACCGACCGTACCCTGATCGACGCGGCGACCGATCTCGTGAAACTGGAGCATTCCTACGATTGTCCGTGCGTCGTGGCGATCCCGATCGTCGGCGGCAACCAGCAGTTCATCGACTGGATCGGCGAGGAGACCACGGGCGCGGACGCTGAATAAGCGGCGTTATTTAACGCCGATCCGCTGCACGATCTGGCGCGCCGCGTCGGCGGAATTGATGCCGCCCGCGAAGCCGGCCTGGATCGCCTGGGAAAGAGGTTTCAGAAGTTTCACCTGGGTCTGGTCCGGCGTCTCGCTGGCATTGTCGCAGAGCCGCTGCGAAACGGTAATCATTGCCTTGCACAACTCCGAGACATGATCGTACTTGGTGCCGGCGAGACTACGGATCAGGCCGTCGTTCAAATCGATCAGCATGTGCAGACCGCCGAGCGCGGTCTGCGAGATCTGCGGCTTGTTGTCGAGCATCGGCACGATGCGCCCGACCAGCGCCGCGATCTCGGGGCCGGTGTTTTCCAGCTTGCGGTTACGGACCTCCATCAGCGCGTTGTCGATGGCGCGCTCGATTTCATGAAAATTGACCTGGCCGCCGGTTGCCTTGGCATGCAGCGGATTGGGCGGATCAATGGCCTTGGTCACATCGTCGCCCTTGCGCGCCGGGCCCAGGTATTCCTCCTGCACGATGAAGGGTTTGCGCTTGTGGATCTGCGTATGGATGCGGTCGAGGAGCGCCTTCGTCGACACCGGCTTCATCACCACGTCGTCGGCGCCGGCGGTGATGATCTGACTGACCAGGGCCGGCGTCGGTTCCGAAAGCAAGACAATGATCGGCATGAAAGGATTGTTGCCGATCCGGTTCTGGCGGATGTCGCGAATCATTTCGGTGACCTTGCCGTCCGGAAACTCGGTGCCGCACAGCAGCAGATCGGGCATACGCGAATTGACCGCTTCGCGGACCTTGGCCAGGTCGGTGCCCAGCGTCACCCCGGAAAAACCGTTGTTGGAAAGGATCGTACGCACACCCTGGCGCGCGCTGAGATCGGTATCGACCAGCAACACATCCACTTCGCCGAAGGTATTTTTTTGAATCATGCGACGCGCGTTCCCCAGGGCGTCGTTAACCGCCCGGACGTTTCCCACCCCTGAAACTTAAAAATGTAACCAATCGTGCGGTCGGGTCAACGGAGCAGAAAAATCAATTTTCCGGCACCAACAGTACGGACGCCTGGGCGGCGATGCCTTCGCCGCGCCCGGTGAACCCAAGTTGCTCCGTCGTCGTCGCCTTGACCGAAACACGCGAAAGTTCAACCCCCATGGTATCCGCTACCCGTGCGCGCATGGCGTCCCGGTGCGGTCCGATCTTCGGGCGCTCGCAGATGATCGTGACGTCGGCGTTGGCGAGTTCGAACCCACGGCCGCGCATACGCTCGACCGCATAGGCAAGGAACCGGTCCGAAGACGCGCCGCGCCATTGTTCGTCGGTGGGCGGGAAATGGCTGCCGATATCGCCGTCGCCGAGCGCGCCGAAGATCGCATCGCACAGCGCGTGCAATCCCACGTCGGCATCGGAATGACCGATCAGGCCCCGGTCGTGTTCGATCTCGACGCCGCAGAGCGTCACGTGATCGCCGGGACCGAGCTTGTGCACGTCGTAACCGCTGCCGACCCGGAAACCGGAGCCGGGGCCGCCGGCGTTCGCTACATCGTCGGCCATGATCCTCTCCATTCGTTCGAGATCTTCCGGTGTGGTCACCTTGAGGTTGGCGTCGTCGCCCGGCACCACGGCGACCGCGTGTCCCGCCGCTTCCATGACCGCGGCGTCGTCGGTCAGTGTCTGTCCCGCCGCGCCCCGGTGCGCCGCCAGCAACAGGTCGTAGCGGAAGCCCTGCGGGGTCTGGGCGCGCCACAGGCCGTCACGGGACACGGTGGCGGTAATCGTGTTGCCTTCACCGGTGCGCTTGAGGGTATCGACCACCTGCAGGGCAGGGACCGCGCCCGGCTGCCCCTTGAGCGCCGCCAGCACCCGGTCGATCACGGCGTGCGGGACCATCGGCCGGGCGGCGTCGTGCACCAGCACCAGATCCGGCGCCATGCCGGAAAGCGCCTCGAGACCGTTACGGACTGAGTCCTGCCTGGCCGCGCCGCCCGCGACCGGCGCCAGATAATCGAGACCATTGAGCGCATCGGCGACGATCGCCGCATCGTCCGGATGAATGACCGGCAGCACCGCATCGACGGCCGGATGCGACGCAAACGCACGAACCGCGTGACGAATCAGCGGCTCATCCCGGACGCGCAGGAACTGTTTCGGCATCTCGGCGCCGAACCTGTGGCCGCGTCCGGCCGCGACGATGATGACCGCGATCCCCGGCATCGGGTGCTCTCCCGGTGTTACAATCCGAAATCAGGGCAAGAGCATTACCTGCCGCCGACAGCGTTGCCAAGCACACTGTTCCCTTGCCAAGACGCAGGTTGAGCGCAATGGTGCGGTATGCAGACAGGGTTACTGTTCGGCCTTACCGCGATAGCCTCTCTCGTGCCCGCCATCGCCTTGACGTGGCGGCGCCAATTCGCGCGCAATGCCGCGTTCTGGGCGGTTTCGGCGCTCGCCTGCGTCGGTCCGGCCAGCGCCGTCGCGGTACGCTCGCAAAACGCCTGGCAGGCGGATTTCTCGACCTCGATCTGGGTCACCATTGCCGCCACCATGGCGTTGTTTTTAGTGTTCTCCGCACTGGTCCGCAGCGTCTGGCGGCTGGCGCCGCTGCTTTCCGGCTACATGCTGGTGCTGGCGCTGCTGGGCTTCGCCTGGCAACACGCGCCGACGGACCCGGTTGCGGGCGCCGGGACCACCGGCCTTCTGATCCTGCACATCGCCTTCGCCGTCACCACGTACGGCCTGGCGACACTCGCCGCCGTCGCGGCGTGGGCGGCGTTCTGGCAGGAACGCGCCCTGAAACGCAAGGACCGGCCGCCGCTCGGCGGCGTGCTGCCGTCGATCACCGATTGCGATCGGCTGGTGACGCGGTTCCTGGCAACCGGCGAAACGGTGCTCGGTCTCGGTCTCGTCACCGGCGTGGTGCTGAACGCCATCGCCGGCGGCGCGCTCCTGACCCCCGATCACAAGACGGTATTCACCCTGGCGGCTTTCGCCATCATCGGCGTGCTGCTGATTGCCCAGTCAAAACACGGACTTAGAGGCCGCAAGGCGGCGCGCATCGTGCTTTTGGCCTATTTGCTGCTCACCCTCGGCTATCCCGGCGTAAAATTCGTCACGGACGTCGTTTTGGGCTGACATAAAGTCTTAAAAATCATTGCATTTTCGCCCGATTTGCCTAATTTGTGTGCAACTCTTGGAGGGTATGCCCGTTGTCGAATTTGAACCCGATCCGCATCGGTCCGGTGGAACTGGACGGACAGGTCGTCCTGGCCCCCATGTCGGGCGTCACCGACATGCCGTTCCGCCGCCTCGTGAAGCGCTGGGGCGTCGGCCTCGTGGTCTCGGAGATGATCGCCTCCAAGGCCATGATCCATGCCGCCAAGAAGACCATGAAGATGGCCACCCACTGCGCCGAGGAGCACCCGATGTCGGTGCAGCTCGCCGGCTGCGAACCCGACGTCATGGCGGAAGCCGCGCGTCTCAACGAGGATCGCGGCGCGTCGATCATCGACATCAACATGGGCTGCCCGGTCAAGAAGGTCACCAACGGCGACGCCGGCTCGGCGCTGATGCGGGACCTCGTGCACGCCGGCAAGCTGCTCGAAGCCACCGTCAAGGCGGTCAGCATCCCGGTCACGCTGAAGATGCGCACGGGCTGGGACGATAACTCCCGGAACGCGCCGGAACTGGCGCGGATCGCCGAGGAGAGCGGCATCCGGGCACTCGCCGTGCACGGCCGCACCCGCTGCCAGTTCTACAAGGGTCATGCCGACTGGCGCTACATCAGGAACGTCAAGGAGGCGGTCGGCCTGCCGGTATTTGCCAACGGCGACATCAATACCCTCGAAGATGCCCGCGAAGCGCTCGCCCAGTCCGGCGCCGACGGCGTGCTGATCGGCCGCGGCACCTACGGGCGGCCGTGGTTCCCGGCCCAGGTCCAGCATTTCCTGACGGAAGGCGGCGAGGTCCCGGACCCGTCGCTGGAGGACCAGCTCGAGACCGTGCTGACCCACTACGAGGATATCCTCGAGCACTACGGCACCAACGCCGGCGTCCGCATCGCCAGAAAGCATATCGGATGGTATTCCAAGGGGTTGCGCGACTCAGCCGATTTCAGGTCTCAAGTCAATCAGGTGAGCGAACCGGACGCCGTCAAGGCGCTGATCCACGATTTCTATCGTTCCAATCTCGATCAGCTCGCGGCTTGAAATGGCCGAAAATTCCGCCGCGCTGGCCGACAAACCGTCCCGCAGCACGATCGACGCGGACGCGGTACTCAATTCGCTGGCCAGCACCGTCGTCGTCGTCGACGCCGACAACATTATCTGCCGTATCAATCAGGCAGCGGAGCAACTGTTCCGCGGCAGCGCCACCTACCTGCAGGGCCAGTCGCTCGATGCGCTGATGCCCGCCGACAGCCCGATCCTGGCGCTGGTCAACCAGGCGCGCAGGTTCCGAAGCGTCGTCGCCGAATACGACGTGACGCTGGAAAGCCCGCGCATCGGCTCGCACGCCGTCGACGTGCAGGTCTCATGCATCCCGGAGGACCCGGGCGCGGTGGCCATCGTCATCCAGCTCCGCTCCATCGCCGAAAAGATCAACCACCAGCTCAACCACATGGGCGCGGCACGCTCCGTCACCGCCATGGCGGCGATGCTCGCGCATGAGGTCAAGAATCCGCTTTCCGGCATCCGCGGCGCGGCGCAACTGCTCGAACAGGGCATGGACGAGGAAGACAGGAAACTGACCACGCTCATCTGCGACGAGGCAGACCGCATCGTCGGACTGGTCGACCGGATGGAGGTGTTCTCCGACCGGGTGCCGCTGCAGCGGGAAGCCGTCAACATCCACAAGGTTCTGGACCGGGTGCAGCGCCTGGCGGAAACCGGCTTCGGCGCGCACGTGCGCTTCCACAACCAGTTCGATCCGTCACTGCCGCCGGTCTGGGGCAACCACGACCAGCTCGTGCAGGTGTTCCTCAATCTGGTCAAGAACGCGTCCGAAGCGGTCGGCGCCGTCGGCGGCGAGATTACCCTGGGCTCGGCCTACAGCCAGGGCGTCAGGTTCGCGCTGCCGGGCCTCGAGAACCGGGTGCACCTGCCGCTCACCGTCTGGGTCCGCGACAACGGCCCCGGCATTCCCGACGACATGAAACGCTATCTGTTCGACGCCTTCGTCACTTCGAAGCCGAAAGGCAGCGGTCTCGGCCTCGCGCTGGTCGCCAAGATCGTCGGCGACCATGGCGGCGTCATCGAATTCGACAGCATTCCGGGACGCACCGTATTCCGCGTCATGCTCCCGATGTTCAAAGCAGAGGAAGAAGATGGCTGAAACCGCGACCATCCTCGTCGCCGACGACGACGACAGTATCCGCACCGTGGTGACGCAGGCGCTGTCGCGCGCCGGCTACGAGGTACGCTCGACGGGCAACGCGTCGACGCTGTGGCAATGGGTCGAGAACGGCGACGGCGATCTGGTGATCACCGATGTCATCATGCCCGACGAAAACGGTCTCGACCTGGTGCCGAAGATCCGCCGCATCCGGCCCAACCTGCGGATCGTCGTGATGAGCGCGCAGAATACGCTGCTGACGGCCGTCAAGGCGACGGAGAGGGGGGCGTTCGAATACCTGCCGAAGCCGTTCGACCTTTCTGAACTGGTCTCGGTCGTAAAACGCGGCCTCGAGGCACGCACAAAGGATCCGGCGCTCGGCGGCGGCCGGGCCGCCGAAGACGGCATGGAGGAAAACCTGCCGCTGATCGGCCGCTCGCCGGCGATGCAGGAAATCTACCGCACGCTGGCACGGCTGATGCCGACCGACCTGACCGTGATGATCACCGGCGAATCCGGCACCGGCAAGGAACTGGTGGCGCGCGCACTGCACGATTACGGCAAGCGCAAGGGCAAGCCGTTCGTCGCCGTCAACGTCGCCGCGATCCCGCGCGACCTGATCGAAAGCGAACTGTTCGGCCATGAAAAGGGCTCGTTCACCGGCGCCGTCAGCCGCTCGACCGGGCGTTTCGAGCAGGCCAACGGCGGCACGTTGTTCCTGGACGAAATCGGCGACATGCCGATGGAGGCGCAGACCCGGCTTTTGCGCGTCCTGCAGGAGGGCGAATACACCACCGTCGGCGGCCGCGACGCGATCCGCGCCAACGTCCGCGTCATCGCCGCCACGCACCACGACCTGAAGCGCCTGATCCGGCGCGGCCTGTTCCGCGAAGACCTCTATTTCCGGCTCAACGTGGTGCCGATCCGGCTGCCGCCGTTGCGCGAGCGGACCGAGGATATTGCCGAACTGGTGCGCCACTTCCTCGGCCGCGCTGCCAACGAAGGCTTGCCGTGGAAAATCATCGAGCCCGACGCCCTGGAACTGCTGCAACAGCACGACTGGCCCGGCAACGTCCGCGAACTGGAAAACATGATGCAGCGCCTCGCCGCGCTCTATTCGGAGGAGGTGATCGACGCCGAGATCATCTCGACCGAACTCAACGACGGGCGCGGTCGGGGCGAACAGCCGGTCACCCAAACCAGCGGTCTCGCCGACGCCGTCGACGCGCACATGAAGAACTACTTCAGCGCCCATGACGGCGCGCTGCCGGCGGCCGGCCTTTACGGCCGCGTGCTCAAGGAGGTCGAACGCCCGCTGATCATGCAGACTCTGCAGGTGACGCGCGGCAACCAGGTCAAGGCATCGGAAGTCCTCGGCCTCAACCGGAATACGCTGCGCAAGAAAATCCGCGAGCTCGGCATTCCGATCATCAAGGGTTCCGAATGACGGCCCGGCCGGTATCCACCGTCCGCGAATGGCTCTCCAACAGCAGCCTGCAACGCCGCTTCGCCTTTCTGTTGGCGCTCGCCGCGGTCGCGTCGGGCATCACCACGGTCTCGCTGATGACCGATACCTCGGCCGTGCGCGAACGCGTCGAGGAGCTCAAGTGGCTCCTGGCCATCGACAGCATCCTGCTGTTGGCGCTGAGCATCGTCGTCGCCCGTCGCGTCATTTCGCTCTGGACCGGCCGTAACCGCGGCCACGCCGGTGCCGGCCTTCAGGGCAGACTGGTGATGCTGTTTGCGCTGATCGCCGTGACGCCGGCGCTTCTGGTCGCCGTGTTCTCGTACCTGTCGCTGAACTTCGGGCTAGAGGCCTGGTTCAACAGCCGGGTTTCCGGCGCGCTTCGTGAATCGGTGGGCGTGACCGAGGCGTACCTCAAGGAACACCGTGAAAACATCGCCAACCAGGCCTACAGCGTCGCCTACGTGCTCAACCAGAACGCACCGACGCTGATCCGCAATCCGTGGGAATTCAACCGCGTCCTGACCGCGAATGCGACGCTCCGGGAACTGCCCGAAGCCGTGGTCATCGACAGTCTCGGCAACACCCTGGCGCGGTCCGAGTTCGCGCTTTCCACGGTGATCGAGGAAATTCCGCCGTCCGCCTTCGAAAAGGCCGATAAGGGCGAGGTAACACTGCTGGGGTCGGAATCCGAGGACAAGGTCCGCGCCCTCGTGAAGCTCAACCGCTTCGTCGACGCCTATCTGCTGGTCGAACGTTTCGTCGATCCGCGCGTACTGCAGCACATCGCGGGAATCCGGGCCGCGTTCGAGGAATACAATCAGCTCGAGGCGACGCGCAGCGGCGTGCAGATCAGTTTCGTGCTTATCTACGCGATCGCCGTGTTCATCCTCATTCTGGCTGCAATCTGGATCGGCATGACGGTGTCGGCGCAGCTCGCCGAACCGGTCACCAGGCTGATCGACGCCGCCGACAAGGTATCGAAGGGGGATCTGTCGGCGCGCGTCGACGCCAACGAAGCCAAGGATGAAATCGCGCTGCTGAGCCATGCCTTCAACAACATGACGGAGCGTATCTATTCGCAGCAGCAGGGCCTGATCGCCGCCAACGTCGAACTGGACGAACGCCGGCACTTCACCGAGGCCGTGCTGGCGGGCGTGTCCGCGGGCGTCGTCGGTCTCGACTCGGATGGGTGCATCAATCTGCCGAAC
>MRWG01002211.1_pt1 | contig 10269 bp, 8 predicted proteins | sample 1013341 | NCBI WGS metagenome assembly MRWG01 (sample SAMN06117577, study PRJNA244670) | biofilm metagenome | biome: Water; feature: Cathode Biofilm; material: Biofilm; isolation source: microbial consortium enriched at the cathode of a solar microbial fuel cell | place: USA: District of Columbia ...
GGCCAGTACGACCCGGGCGAGACTTTCACAGACGAAAACGGTAACGGCCTCTGGGACTCCGACGTCGGCAGCGCCGGGTCGGGCGAGTCCGGCGATATCGTCGCCTACCGGATGAGTTACGGCTGGCAGACCATGACGCCGTTCGCCGGGCACTTCATCGGCGACAATGGCACCTTGCACCTGAACGCCAGTATCGTCGTGCGCAACGAACCCTGGGACGGGCTGAACAACTGATGCCCTCCCCGATCCGCAAGTTCATGGAGCGTTTCCGCCGCGACGAACGCGGCATCTCGGCGGTCGAAATCGCGATCGCCGTGCCGGTGGCGCTGGCGCTGACGCTGAACGGCGTCGAACTGACCCGTTACGTGCTGCTGCACCAGAAGACCGAGCGCGCGACCATGACCGTTGCCGACCTCGTCTCGCAGGGCGAGGTGCTGACCGTCGCCGACATCGACAACATCTTCACCGCCGGCGCGCTGGTCACGGAACCGTTCGACTTCGGTGCCAACGGGGCGATGATCGTTTCCAGCATCGTCGGCGAGGCCGCCAACCCGGTCGTCGAATGGCAGCGCGTCTACGGCCAGGACCCGCAGGCGAGCGGCGTCGGCAGCGCCGGCGGACCGGCGACCCTGCCGGCCGGCTTCACCGTCGCCGAAAGCGAGAGCGTGATCATGGCCGAGATTCACTACAAGTACGAACCGATGTTCCCGGGCAATCCGCTGCTCGGCGGCTACATCGGCGACGACATCGTCTACAACTACGCCATCTTTCGTCCTCGTTACACGGTCAAGGTCCGGCTGGGAACGTAACCGCCACCTAATTTCCCCTCACCCGGCGCGCAAGCGCGCCACCCTCTCCCAAGGGAGAGGGCTCATGCGTCGAGAGTCCCTTCTCCCCTGGAGAAGGACAGGATGAGGGGATACCGCTAGCCTCGGAGGTGGTCTATTTTGAAAGCCTGAGTTCCGACAGATCGTTGGCGATCTCGCGGAACACGGCACGGAGCGCCGCGTCGTCGGGCGCGTAGTGATAGAACGGCGAGCCCGGACCGCTGGCGACTTCCTGCAACAATGCCTGCAGGTCGGTGCCGTTGTTGGCGAACTGGATCACGTAAAGCACCACGCCGGAACTCTTGATGTTGGTCGCCAGCGTGCGCAGGCGGTCGTCCATGCCGTTCGACCCCGCACCGCTGCCGAGCCCGAACACCTGCTTGTAGCCGTCGCCGACACCGCCGTGGTTCTCGCCGTCGGTGAGCAGCACGATGGCCCGCTGCAGGTCGTAGTCCGGATCCGGCACCGCCTCGGTGAAGGGGGCTTCCGGCATCAGCACCCGCCACGCCCAGCCGAGTCCCTGCGGGATGTTGGTCGTGCCTTCCGGGTACTGTAGTTCGTCGATGGCATCGACGATGGTCTGTTTCTGGTTCTGCAGCGACGTAATACCGTGCGAAAGGCACGGCGTGCACTCACTCCAGCCGTTCGGCGACATGGTGCAGGTGCCGCCGGACACCGGCTCGCCCTCGATACCGATCGGCTCCCACGCCGGCCAGTCGGCGCTCGGCATGTCGGCAAGACCCAGCAGCACGTCGGCGTCGTCGTCGGTAAACGCGTTATCGATGTAGCGGTTGTAGACACAGCCGGCCCAGTCCGATGGCGGTGCGGAGAGCAGCGGCACCGGCGAGTTGTTGACCTGGTAGACGTCGCTCTGCGCCGCGCCGGTGACCGGGTTGACGAAACCGGTCACCGGCACCGTCGCGGTCAGCGACGGATCGAAGACCGTGCCGTCGAGCGTCACGTTGACCTTGGCGTTCCACGGCACGAGGCCGATATTCAGGAGATCGTTGGCGCCGTTGTTGCCGTAGAGAATGTCGACGAGGTCGGTCGCCGCATCGCGCGCCGCGGCAATCCGTGTCGAGCCGCCGCTCCACGACCCCATGGAACCCGACATGTCGACGGCGATGACCACATCGAGTGCCTGCATCTGCCGGGTAATCTCGGTGCTCTCGGTTACCGTCAGGTGATCGAAGCCGAGCACGCGCATCAGTGTCGTCGGAATGTCGGCCGATGCGGTGAGGGTCAGACGCTCGTCCAGTTCATCGACGGTAATGGTCGGGCCGCTGACCGTGGCGCCCATGTACCCGGCCGGGAAGTTGGCGTCGAAGAACATGTTGATGTCGGCGTCGCGGCCCGGCGAGAAGAACTTGCGCCCGCCGGCGAGCGCCGCGGCATCGAGAGCCGATGACATGCGCGACTTGACCAGATAGGCCCGCGCCGTGTCCGTCCCCATGCCGACGAACGCGACCATCGGCACGGCGCCGAGCGCGAACAGCACGATCGCCGCGCCGGACTCCTGCCGCGCGAAATCCCTGAACCTGCGGGTCAAGGTATCGAACCACGTCGCCATGGGAACGGTCCTCTGGTAATGAGGATAGTAAAATGGCGTCGTAATACTGGTTTTCGCAAATGTAATATTTACCGTAATTTACGTGATTAATTACGATAAAATTTTATGCATTCCGCCGCTCTTCTTCCCCGTCCGAAACGGACTCACGGGAATGACAATATCGGATTAAGAGCCGAGCGGTTCCGGCGGCAAAGAGGGAAACATCGGGTTCGCGGGCTTGGCGCTTTCCGGCGCATCGTCTTCGGTGTCGGCGTTGTCGGTATCGGCATTATCGGCGACAGCGTTTTCATCGGAGGCCTCGACCGCAATCTCGTCATCCTCGCCGAGCGGTTCAAGGTCGTTCCGCGTCCACCAGTACCAGAACCCCTGCGAGCGCAGCCATTTTTCCAGCCGGTCGAGGTTCGACCATTCGCGCCCGGCGCCGCGCGCCGAATAGATGCGCGCCAGTTGCCCGTCGACATAGACCAGCACGCCCCAGGTGTGCGGGTTCTTGGCCTGGTCGCCGAAGCCGCCGCCGGCCTGTTCGCGCCAGACCCGGTAAACGACCGCGTATTCGCCCAGGCGCCCGACGGCGCGCAGGTACGGCAGGTCGGCCTGGGTAATGGTCATGGTCACCCCCAGCGCGAGATCCTGCTGGGCGGCGTCCTGTGGGACCGGGGTTCCGACATCTTGCGGCATGGTGCGAGCAACACCTTGTGTCATGTTGTTGACAAGTTCGTCTAAATAACGTACATCATGATACATGCTGTTGGCAAATTCCGCCAGCCCTTTATTCAGCGGGGCCGCAGCACGGGTTTTGCGGGGCGTACCGCCCCAGGACTTTCCGGGGACATGCCTCCCCCAAGTGAAACGAGAAATTAGGAGTTCTGACATGGCTAAAAAAGTTGCTCCGGTGCCCAAAGGCTATCGCACCGTGACCCCGTCCCTGGTCGTTCGCGGTGCCGATGCCGCGCTCGGCTTTTACGCCGACGTGTTCGGCGCCGAAGTGCTTTCGCGCATCTATGCCGAAGACGAAGTGACCGTGCTTCACGCCGAAATGAAGATCGGCAACTCGATCGTCGTCATCGCCGACGAACTGCCGGCGTTCGGCATCTGGTCGCCGCTCGCCTACGGCGGTTCCGCCGCCGCCCAGCATCTCTATGTCGCCAACGTCGACGAGATCTGGGAACGCGCCGTCGAGAACGGCTGCACCGTGCTGGTGCCGTTGGCCGACACCCACTACGGCGAACGCTTCGCCAAGGTCGTCGACCCGTTCGGTCACATCTGGTCGATGTCGAAGCGCATCCCGATGCCGAAACCGGAAGACATCAAGGCCCAGACCCAGGCCGAAGGCTTCTCGATCTACGAGCCGCAGGCTCATCGCGACGAGCAGCCGTACCCGACCGCCGACGCCGCGCACACCGAAGCGGCCGAAACGGAAGCGGCCTAACGCTGAGTTCGGAGGGGGCGGCCGGTCGGCCGCCCTTTTCGCCTCACCGCTGAAAGATTTTCACAGGGACTTACGACATGACTGATAACAAATCGCTCAACGACCGCCGCCAGGCCGCCACGCCCCGGGGCGTCGGCGTCGCCACGAACATCTACGCGGACCGCGCCGAAAACGCGGAACTGTGGGACGTGGAAGGCAAGCGCTACGTCGACTTCGCGGGCGGCATCGCCGTGCTCAACACCGGTCACCGCAACCCGACCGTGATCGCCGCCGTCGAGAAGCAACTCGAGCGTTTCACCCACACCGCCTATCAGATCGTCCCGTACGAGCCCTATGTCGAGCTGGCCGAGAAACTCAACGAACTGGCGCCCGGCGACACGCCGAAGAAGACGCTGTTCGTGACCACCGGCGCCGAAGCCGTCGAAAACGCCGTCAAGATCGCGCGCGCGCACACCGGCCGTCCGGGTGTCGTCGCGTTCTCCGGCGGATTCCACGGCCGCACCATGATGACCATGGGCCTGACCGGCAAGGTCGACCCCTACAAGCGCGGCTTCGGTCCGATGCCGGCCGGCATTCATCACCTGCCGTTCCCGATGCCGATGCACGGCGTTTCGGTGCAGGATTCCATCGATGCGCTGCACCGCCTGTTCAAGGCCGATCTCGAGCCGGAACAGGTCGCGGCCATCATCATCGAACCGGTCCAGGGCGAAGGCGGCTTCTACATCGCGCCGATCGAACTCATCAAGGAACTGCGCCGCGTTTGCGACCAGCACGGCATCTGCCTGATCGCCGATGAAGTGCAGACCGGTTTCGCGCGCACGGGCCGTCTTTTTGCTTCGGAGCACTGGGGCATCGAGCCGGACATGATCACCACCGCCAAGTCGCTCGCCGGTGGGTTCCCGCTGGCGGGCGTGGTCGGCAAGGCCGAGATCATGGATGCACCGGCGCCCGGCGGCCTCGGCGGCACCTACGGCGGCAGCCCGATCGGCTGCGCCGCCGCCTTGGGCGTGATCAAGGTCATCGAGGAGGAACAGCTTCTCGGCCGCGCCAACATCCTCGGCCAGCGCATCGTCGAGCGTATCAACCGCATCAAGTCGCGTACCGACGTGCACCCGATCGGCGACGTCCGCGGCCTGGGCGCGATGATCGCGTTCGAGCTGGTGACCGAAAACGGCGGCAACACGCCGGACGCCGACGCCACCAAGGTGCTCTGCGCCAAGGCGCTGGAGAAAGGCCTGATCCTGCTGTCGTGCGGCGTCTACGCCAACACGATCCGCATCCTGGTGCCGCTGACGGCATCGGACGCCATCGTCGACGAAGGTCTCGACATCATCGAGGCGGCGTTGACGGAACTCGGCGCGACCGCGGTCGCAGCCGAGTAAGCGCATGCACGGGGCCGCCGCCCCCGGCGGTCCCGTGCAGAGCTTGACCGGAACCCGCTTGCGCGCAACCATTGTTAAGTTATTGCGAAATAACCAAAGAGGTCCGACCTAAATGACCCCCTTCGCGATCGCCGGTGTGCAGATGCACGTGTCGGCCAGCCATGAAAACGTGACCGCGATGTCTCACCGCATCGACCATGTCATGGCACGCTTTCCCTGGGTACAGATGATCGTTTTCAGCGAGCTGGCCCCCTATGGCCCGCTCACCGGCAATCACCCCGAAAGCACCGAAGGGGCGCTCGACGTGTTCCGCGACGCGGCGCACCGCCACAACATCTGGCTTTTGCCGGGCTCGATGTTCGAACGCACCGAACACGGCGCCCTGCAGAACGTCGCCTACGTCATCGACCCGCAGGGCGAGACCGCCGGCCGCTACGCCAAGATGTTCCCGTTCCAGCCCTACGAGGCGGGCATCGAGGGCGGCACCGAGTTCTGCGTCTTCGACGTGCCGGACGTCGGCCGTTTCGGAGTCTCGATCTGCTATGATATCTGGTTCCCGGAGACGACGCGGACCCTGGTTTCCATGGGCGCGGAGGTGCTGCTGCACCCGGTGCTGACCGGCACCATCGACCGCGATATCGAGCTTTCCATCGCGCGCTCCACCGCGGCGATGTTCCAGACCTACGTCTTCGACATCAACGGCCTGGGCCCGGGCGGCACCGGGCGCTCCTGCGTCGTCGACCCGTCGGGCACGATCCTCTATCAGGCCGCCGGCCAGGAGGAAGTGATCCCGGTCGAGGTCGATTTCGACCTGGTGCGCCGCCAGCGCGCCGTGGGACTCAGGGGGCTCGGTCAGACCTTGAAGAGTTTCCGTGACCGCAACGTCTATTTCGGGGTTTACGACCCCTCGGTCGCCGATACGGGGTATCTTTACAGCCTGGGCAATCTGGAGATGCCGCAACAGGGCTCGCGGGACGGCCTTCAAGCCCCCCGGCCGGTCGACGTTACCGGCCCCCGGGGCCACAACAACATAACGGTGCTCGACACCCCAAAAAGCGCGAAAGACGCATAAAATGGAAATGAACAGGGAGTTCAAATCATGCCGGACGAGGGAGCGAAGTCGAAAGGCGTCTCTCTAGGACGTTACTACAACGCGACCCAGTTTCGCGTCGATACGTGGAATAAACTCAAGAACATCGTGCTGCGCCTCGTCGAGGGGCGCGAGCGTCCGGACGATTACGCACAGGCGCGTGCGCTCCTGGACGAACTGGCGCCGTTCGAAACCTACTGGGCGTTTCCCGGAAATCATGATTTCCGCCAGCTTTATCATCTGCTGGACGCCCGCGACATCCGCACGCTGAGCCGCGCCGTCTCGCGCATTGTCGGCGCGATGATGAGCAGCAGCTACCGCCGCAAGCACGTCAACCTGGGCCTGCACGGCGAAGAGGACTATCTCGACGACGAAGATGTGGAAACGCCGGAGGAACGGGTCCGCCGCCGTCCCTATTTCGAGGTGCTGTTCGTCGACGACCTGTCGTATCCGCAGCAGAACCAGCAGCGCGATGGGTTGACCGCCATGCGGCGCGAGGAAGACGCGTTCACCTACGAGCCGGTGTTCGTGCCGAGTTTCGAGGACGCGATCATCGCCGTCCTGTTCAACCACAACATTCAGTCGGTCGTGATCCGCTTCGGATTCCGCTTCAAGTCACACAACGACCTGCCCGTGCTGGCGCGCTACCTGAAGATGGCGCATATCGACAACGTCGACGACATGGAACCGCAGGACTACGGCATTGTGCTGGCCGACGTCATCGGCCGCGTCCGTCCGGAACTGGACCTGTATCTGGTCACCGACCAGAACGTCGAGGATGTGGCCGGCCGCGTCGGCGATTCCTGCCGCCGTATTTTTTATAACCAGGAAGACTTCCTGGAACTCACATGAACATCCTGAGGGGCGTCGACAGCCGTTATCAGTCGCCGTTTTTCACCGCGCTCAGAAATTACGCCAAGCAGCCGACCGGGGTGTTTCACGCGCTGCCGATTTCGCGCGGCAAGTCGATCACCAAGTCCAACTGGATCCGCGACATGGGCGATTTCTACGGCATGAACATCTTCCTTGCCGAAACGTCCGCGACGTCGGGCGGGCTCGACTCGCTGCTGGAGCCGCACGGTCCGCTCAAGAAAGCACTGGAACTGGCATCACGGGCGTTCGGATCGCGGAAAACGTTCTTCGCCACCAACGGCACCTCGACCTGCAACAAGATCGTCGTGCAGGCGGTCGTCCGGCCCGGCGACATCGTGCTGGTCGACCGCGACTGCCACAAATCGCACCACTACGGCATGGTGCTGGGCGGCGCGCACGTGGTGTACCTGGATAGCTATCCCTTGAGCGAATACTCGATGTACGGCGCCGTGCCGCTGCGCGAGATCAAGAAGGAACTGCTGGAGTTGAAGGCGGCCGGCAAGCTCGACAAGGTGCGCATGCTGCTGCTGACCAACTGCACCTTCGACGGCCTCGTCTACAATGTCGAACGGGTGATGGAGGAATGCCTCGCCATCAAGCCGGACCTCGTGTTCCTGTGGGACGAGGCCTGGTTCGGTTTCGCCCGCTTCGGCCCCACCTACCGCCAGCGCACGGCCATGTACCAGGCCTCGAACCTGCGCGAAAAATTCAAGGACCCGGATTACCGGGACGCCTACGAGGCCCACAAGGCCGAACGCGAGGCCGCCGGCGACGATATCGACAAGCTTCTCGACATGCGGCTGATGGCGGACCCGGACACCGCGCGGGTCCGCGTCTATGCGACCCAGTCGACGCACAAGACGCTGACCGCGCTCAGGCAGGGGTCGATGATCCACGTGCACGACCAGGATTTCTCGTCCAAGGTCGAGGAACCTTTCCACGAAGCGTTCATGACGCACACTTCGACCTCGCCCAATTACCAGATCCTGGCATCACTCGACGTCGGCCGCCGGCAGGTCGAACTCGAAGGCTTCGAAATGGTGCAGAAACAGGTCGAAATGGCGATGGTGCTGCGTCAGAAGGTGCGCACCCACCCGCTTTTGTCGAAGTACTTCAAGGTCCTGACCGTGGGCGACATGATCCCCGCCGAGTTCCGCCAATCGGGCATCGAAAGCTATTACGACCCGGACAAGGGCTGGAACGATATCTGGGACGCCTGGGCCGGCGACGAGTTCGCGCTGGATGCGACGCGGATCACGCTTCTGGTCGGCAGCACCGGGATGGACGGCGACACGTTCAAGAATGCCGAACTGATGGACAAGTACGGCATCCAGATCAACAAGACGTCGCGTAACACGGTGCTGTTCATGACCAACATCGGCACCACGCGGAGTTCCATCGCCTACCTGATCGAGGTGCTGGTCAAGATCGCCCACGAGATGGACGAGAAGCTGGAGGACATGAATGCGCCGGAGAAGAAGGCGCACGAGAAGAAGGTGCACGGACTCCTGAACGAGTTGCCGCCGCTGCCCGATTTCTCGCGCTTCCACGACGCGTTCCGGCCCGATCCCAAGGGACATACCCGCGAGGGCGTCATGCGCGACGCCTACTTCCTCTCCTACGACGCGGACTCGTGCGAGTACCTGACGCTGGAGGGCGGGATCGAAGACGCGATGGACGCCGGGCGCGAGGTGGTGTCGGCGACCTTCATCATCCCCTACCCGCCCGGATTTCCGATCCTGGTGCCGGGCCAGGTGGTCTCGAAGGAAATCATCGGCTTCTTCAAAGCCCTCGACGTGAAGGAAATTCACGGCTACCGCCCGGATCTGGGGCTCCGCGTATTTACCGAAGATGCGCTCAAGGCGCGTCTCTAACAGTGCAAATTGGCGGCGCCCTGGCGCACCGCCGTTTAAAGCAAGACAGGGAGACAACCAATCATGGCTACGAAGAAAAAGGCCGCGACCAGGAAAACCGCACCGGCGAAAAAGGCCGCAAAGAAAGCCGCGCCGAAAAAATCGGTGGCGAAGAAGTCCGCCGCCAAGAAAACGCCGGCCCGCAAGCCGCGCGCCAAGAAGTTGAAGAACATCTCCGAGATCCGGCGGTTTTTCCACCGCAACGAGGATCCGATCTTCTTCATCAGCGCAACCAACTTCAACCTGCTCGGCATCGACGAGTGGTGCCGCAACTTCAAGTACCTCTGCTACATCGACTGTTACGACGGCCGCCATCCGAACGTGTTCGTCCCCTCGGAAGCGCCGCATCCCGAATTCGAGTCGATCGAGGACATCAACGCCTACCTCCTCGAACACAAGGAAGTCATCGACTACATCAAATCCAAGGGCGGCAAGCCCAAGGCGGTGTTCCTGATGTTCGATGAGCGGGTCGAGAAAACCTGCAGGGAATTGGGCATCGAGGTCTGGTTCCCGAAGGCGGCGCTGCGCGAGGCCATCGACGACAAGATCGAAACCGTGCGCATCGGCAACAAGGCGGGCGTGCCGTCCGTGCCGAACACGCTCGGTATCATCAACAGCTATGACGACCTGAAGAAGCTCGCCAAGCCGCTCGGCAACGACCTCGTGCTGCAGTCCGCCTTCGGCGACAGCGGCCACACCACGTTCTTCATCAAGAACGAGAAGGATTATCGCCGCCACGAGCACGACATCGTCGGCCAGGGCGAGATCAAGGTGATGAAGCGGATCAACTGCCGCGGCTCGGCGATCGAAGCCTGCGCGACGTCGAAGGGCACCATCGTCGGCCCGCTGATGACCGAGCTCGTCGGCTTCAAGGATCTCACGCCCTATCGCGGCGGCTGGTGCGGCAACGAGATCTTCCCCGAAGCCTTCGACCACAAAATCCGCAAGAAGGCCCGCGAATACACCTTCCAGTTCGGCAACCAACTCGTGAAGGAAGGCTACCGCGGCTATTTCGAGCTCGACTTCCTGATCGATCAGGACGACGGCAACATCTATCTCGGCGAGTGCAACCCGCGCGTCACGGGTGCCAGCTCGATGACCAACCACGCGGCGTTCGCGCACGCGGACGCGCCGTTGTTCCTGTTCCACCTGCTGGAGTTCTCGGGCGTGCCGTCGATATCGAAC
>MRWG01002212.1_pt1 | contig 10268 bp, 8 predicted proteins | sample 1013341 | NCBI WGS metagenome assembly MRWG01 (sample SAMN06117577, study PRJNA244670) | biofilm metagenome | biome: Water; feature: Cathode Biofilm; material: Biofilm; isolation source: microbial consortium enriched at the cathode of a solar microbial fuel cell | place: USA: District of Columbia ...
GTCCGCAACCGGGAAATATTGCGTCGGCTCGGGATCAACGCTCTGGCAGGCGCCAAGCGTAATCAGGGGAAGGATCAGGCAGGCGCGTCTCATTTCCGTCCGCTCAAAATATGCATGCTGCAGCGCGGCCAAGGCTCTTCGTTAATGTTTAAGGAATTATCAAGCGCCTTGGGTCAGGACTGTGCTAACCATAACAGTGGGGCTTTGACACGCATGGCAGCATCGCAAGACTGGGGTCCGGGCGGCGACAGCCGTTCCGAGGTCGGCGTCGTGCGCCGGCGCCCCTGGATGGGTGCGGCCGAGCTTGTCCTGCAGCTGTGGCGGGCCAAGTGGCTGATGCTGGTGATTTTCCTCCCGATCTTTGTGCTGGGCCTTGTGGCGGCCATGCAGATGCCTACCAAGTATGAAGCCCAGTCGCGGCTCTATGTCCGTCTTGGCGAGGAGAGCGTCTACCGGCCGAAGGTCGGAACCGAAGGCGCTGGCGCCACTCCGGAACAGGAGCAGCTTATCCAGGCGGAAATCGAGATCTTGCGCAGCCCGGTCGTTGCCGAGCGCGCGCTGGCACGCTTTCCGCTGTCGCGCGTGTTTCCAGACCTTGTCGAAGCGATGGAAAAGCAAATCGCTGAGGCGCCGGACTCTCGCCGGGAGGCTATCGCTGAACAGACGTTCCAGAAGGGCGTGGCGGCGCTTCGCAAATCCTTCGAGGCCGGGTCTGCGCCGAAGACCCCGGTGATCGGAACCGCGCTGTCGCACGAGGATGCCCAGCTCTCAGCCGAGCTTCTGAATGCGATGATCGGCGCCTATCTCGACTATCGCAGCGAAGTCTTCTCGGTCGGCGGATCGGATTCGCTGCGTGACCAGCGCAAGAAGTTCGAAGGCGAGCTGCTCAATGTCGAGAGCGAGATCCGCGCCTTTCTGAGGCGCAACCAGATCGGTGACTTCGAAAGCGAGCGCCAGACGGCCCAGCAGCTGTTTGCGACCATTTCCGGCGAACTCCTGACCAACAAGTCCCGCGCAAGCGCCGTTGAGGGGCAGCTTGATATCAATAACCAGCAGCTTGCCACCATGGAGCCGCAGCAGGACCTCTATGTCGAGGACAATTCCGCCCAGCGCCTCAGCGAGCTTCGCATGGAGCGTGAGGAGCTTCTGTCCCGCTACACTGAAGACTCGCGCGCCGTTCAGGCGATCGATACCCGCATCGACCAGCTGCGAGATTATCTGAACTCGCGGGATGGCCTGTCTGGAACGACGCGTCGCGGGCCAAACCCCGTCTACCAGCAGATCGAGCAGGCCGCGGCCAACCTCGAAGCCGAAGCCCAGTCGCTGGCCCTGCAGCGGGCAGAACTCGAACGCCAGCTCAACAGCATCGAAGCCCGGCTTCAGCGCCTCAATGAATTGCAGCCTGAATGGCAGGAGCTGCAGCGACGCAAGGCGCTCATGGAAGCAAATGTGCAGAACTTCTCGGCGCGTGAAATCGAGGAACGCGCGCTCGCCGAAATCTCCAACCAGTCAGCCGATAGCGTGCGTGTCCTCGAGCCTGCCCGCGTGCCGATCCAGGGCTCGAGCCTGAGGCTGCCCATCGCGGCGCTCGCTTTCCTGTTTGCCGGATTCACCGCGCTCATGGCCGGCCTTCTGCGGGCATTGACTCGTGATGGCTTTGCGACCGCGCGCTCGCTCGAGCGGACCATCGGCGTTCCGGTTGTCGGAGCGGTTGGCCGCGTCTGACTGGGCTTGGTTAAGAAAAGCGTTAACCAGACCCATGTAAGCCCGAATTTCCATCAGATTGTGGGCCGATGCGGGATTTACGGGATCAGATAGACGGCGTTTGGCACGCCGCGTCCAGGCTGTCGTCAGGCAGTGGCGGATGCTGCGTCATGTTCATTGCCGCGCGCGAGGGTGAGGGCACCAGCAGTGTCGCCGCCTCATTTGCGCTGCTGGCCGCTCGCAAAGCCCAGAAATCGGCCTGGCTCTTGGATCTCGACCTGCGCCGGAACGCGGCCTTTGCCGCCTTCGAGGATGGCTTTGCGCGCGGCGTCGGACGGCCGGGACGCGCTTACGATGCCTCGCTCAGGACGGAGCCGATCTACACCGTTTCCTCTCCCGTGAAGGGGCAGAGCGGCGCCGACGTGGCCAACAAGCTGCTGAGTGTTCATGAGATTGATCGCACGCGTCTGCTGGTCTCGCGGTTTCGCAACGAATTGCTGGGCCATGGACAACGCGTGCGCCTGAAGTCACAGCCTGAATGGTGGTCGCGTGTGCGCCAGGCCGCCGACTGGGTCGTGATCGACGCACCGGCCGTTACCCGCTCATCTGCCGGCCTGTCTTTTGTCTCCGAGGCCGACGGCGTGTTCATTGTCGTTCGCGCCGATTCTACAGGCCCCCAGGAAGTCGCTGCGCTGCGCGACGAGATTGCTGCCAGTGGCGGGCGGGTTGCAGGACTGGTGCTGAACAGGATGGGAAGCGATGCGCGTTTCGCAGACCGCCTCGCCGGCTAGAACGCCGCTGGAGACCTTCTTCCGCTTTGCCGAGTACGCGGTTGTCTTCCTCTGCCTGGTGATGTTCACGGAGGGCCTCCTGCCGCGCCTCTTCGCGAGCGAGACCGACCCTGAAAGCACGCTGCTGCGGATGCTGTGGCTGCCGGTCTACGGGTTCATCCTGCTCGGCTGTGCGAGCATGCCGATGCGGTTCTTCTCGGCGCTGATCCGGATACCGTTCATGGTCTTCATCCTGGTCCTGGCCTGTGCTTCGTGGAGCTGGTCAATCGACTCCGCGGTCACCGAGCGCCGGGCCATCGCAATTGTCGCGACGACGCTCGGCGGGCTGTTCATGGCGATGCGCTATGACTGGCGCACCATGTTGCGTCTGTTCGGTGCGGTCTGGCTGTTCATGGCGGTCGTATCAATCGTCTCCGGCATCGTTGCGCCAGGTTTTGCCGTGATGCAGGACGTCCACACGGGTGCATGGCGCGGCATGTGGTGGGAAAAGAATGCGCTCGGCGGACACATGGCGCGCGCGAGTTTCCTTATGGCCTTCCTGCTCCTGATGGACCGCCCGTGGCGCAAGCTGTGGGCGGCGGCCCTGGTCATGTGCGTGGCGCTCGTCCTGCTATCGACATCGAAGACCGCGCTGATCGGCCTGTTGTTCGGCATCGGTGTCCTGGTCGCTGGCGCATGGATGCGTCGCGGCGTTGTGTCGACCCTGTCCATGCTATGGGCGGGCGTTGTTCTTGTCGCCGGCGCAGCCATGGCGCTCGTCCTTGCCCCGGAATTTGTCTTTCATCTGCTCGGCCGGGACGCGACGCTGACAGGGCGAACGGATATCTGGACCGCTTTGATGGATGCCATCGCCGCGCGGCCATGGCTCGGCTATGGCTATGGCGCGTTCTGGGGCGTGGATTCGCAGCCTGCCTACATGGTGCGGCTGGCGACCGAATGGGCCGTTCCCACCGCGCACAATGGGTGGCTGGAGACTGCCCTCTCGATCGGCCTTGTTGGCCTGGCCGGGCTCATCATGAGTTATCTGCTTTTTGTGTTCCGGGCTGCCCGACTGGCCGTGAGAGACTGGACCGGCCTTTTTGCGCTCGGTGTCGCGGGCCAGTTCCTGCTGTTCAGCCTGTCGGAGAGCATCGCCCTTCAGCAGAACACGATCGTCTGGGTGACGCTTGTATCTGTGGCGTCCAAAGTTGCGCTCAGCGTGTCAGCGCCTGCTCGAAGCCGTCAGTCGCAGCCGCCGAGATCTTCAGTGGTTGGCCGCCATGGCCCCGCCGCCCGGCGTGCCGGCATGTGAGGCCTGGGTTTCGTCGTCGGGTCTTGCTGCCTGGCGAACGGTCGATGCGCCGTAAAAGCGCATCTTCTTCCAGAAGAACACCTTGCCGAGACCGCGGATCGCTTCGTCCAGCTGGTAGGCACGCCGCGGCTGGCGAGCTGCCCAAAGGCCGAGCCAGGCCGAGCCGTGCAGGACGAACTTGCCGGCACCGATCCCCATCCACATGAGGAGGCTGCCAATGCGCGGCGGGCTGGCCTTGCGCGCGAGCGTGCAGGGGCCCTGACCGTAGGCGAAAGCCCGGCGGAGGGTATAGGAGAGGCTGATGCGCTGGGGCAGCGGATGTTCGTTGACGCCTGCACTGGCGGCCCAGGCGAACTTGCCACCCGCTTCCGCTATGCGGGCAAACAGGACGTCATCCTCACCGCCTACCTCATTCATTCGAGCGTCAAACCAGGGCTTGGTGCCCGGGATCTGGCGAGTGTCGAGCAATGCGTTCCCGCAGCCCCATGGCTTGTGGATGTAGCCATCGCGATGGCCGGGGTCGCGGGCGAAGAAGTGCTCGAAATAGGCGCGGTGCTCGGTGATGTAGTCGGGCAGCGCCGTCAGGACCGGGCCAAAGGTAACGGCCGCGCCGAACCGCTCATGGGCTTCCAGAAGCTTTTCAAGCCAATGGATCGGGGCGGTCTGGTCGTCATCAAGGAAGGCGGCAAGCGGTGTGGTCAGCGCGTCCATGGCGGCGTTGCGAGCATTGGCGACACCGGGCTCTGGCGCATGAAGATAGGTCAGCGCGATCGCTTCAGGTGCTCGCGCCTCCAGTGCGTCATAGGCAAACCGGGCCGTCGCTTCGCGCGAGTTATCGACGATCAGGACCTTGAACCCGTCCTTGCGCATGCTCTGCCAGAACAGGCTTTCGACAGCGCGGTGAAGGCTCTCGGGACGATTGAAGGTCGGAACAACGACGGTGACGGTTTCAGCGGTCATGCGACCTCCTTAGCGCGGATGGAGGCAAGCGCCACAGACGGCGTGACGATTTCCGCGCCAGTGTCGCGCGCAAGCCGCACCAGACGCCGCAGATGAGCCGGCGTGGTGCCCCATGCGCTGTGCTTCTCGCGAACGTCATGTGTGAAAATGAAGAGCAGGGCCGGTGAGGCGGCAGCCTTTTCGATGGCGTCAGCGGCGCGTGCGATGCTGGATTCGGTTTCGTCCAGCTCATAGGCCGACAGTTGCATGAGGTCGCTGCCCTGCACATTGGCGCCAGGTAGCACGCCGCGGGCGGCCATGAAGCGCGAGGTCAGCTTCGGCTTCAGCGAGGCGCGGGTTTCGCCATAGGGCCAGGCGAACTGCGTGACGGGCAGGGTATGCCCAAGCGCTGCCAGCCTGGCGATATTGGTATCGATATCGGCGAGCACTTCGGCGGTGCCGGTCCGCGCGCAATCGAGGTGTGTTTCAGTATGGGCGCCGATTTCGTGCCCGGCGGCAGCCAGGCGGCGAAGATCATGCGCATCGAACAGTTCGCCGGTCTGGTTCTTCGTGCCGACCATGCCGGTGCAGGCATAGAAGCACCCCCTGGCGCCAACTTCATCGAGTATTTCGGCGCCTGTATCTGCAGCAGATTTTGGAAAATCATCAAAGGTGAAGCAGATTTTGGTGTGCTCTGGCGTCGCCGGCAATGGATGGGCAACCGACCAGCGCGTCATGCGCCGAGCGATTTTGGCCGGTAGTGAGCGGTCTGGCTGGTATGGTTTCATGGTTCGTCCCCCCGATTTTTTTAGCGATGCCTATGCAAGATGCTCGCCATAGCGGAAGGCCCGGTACAGCTTCAGCGCAGGCAGGCGCAGGCTGATCGGCAACCATTCCGTTTTCGCCACGGACCGGCAAAGACCCGTCCATGTGGCCTCGAAGGGCAGACGTTGCGAGAACCGGGCTATTTTCCAGAGCTGCATCTGCCGGACAGCGTCCGGATGACGCTCGGCCAGCCGTGCAAAGTTTGCTCCGGAGTCGCCGAATTTCGCCAGAAGGGTTTCGGTATCGTCGAGGCCGAGGTGCGTGGCCGTGTTCTCGATATGCCGGACGGGATAAGTTTCTGCCACCCGCAGGCCCCAGTCGACATCCTCCCAGCCCCAGCCGCTGAAGCCGTCATCAAATCTGACGGTTTCGAGGATCTGCTTGTGGACGAGGATATTGGATGTGAAGACATACCGTCCCGGCTCCTCGGAACGGGCTTCGGCCGACAGGCATTCCGACAGAGCAGACTGGGCCGCATGCAGCCGGGTTTTCTTGGTAGGTGTGACCTGGCGCAGCGTGAAACCGCCAGCGATCAGCGCCGGACCATCTGCCTGCTCGATCGACTTCATGTAGCGGCTGAGAAACAGGTCCGTGTCGGGTCGCATGTCCGCATCGACCAGCAGGATCCAGTCGCTCTCGGCCATCGCAACCAGACGGTTGCGGGCATGCGCGCGCCCTGCGTTCTGCGGCGCCGTGATCAGGCGGGCTGGCCCCGGATACTTCATGATGTGACGGGCCAGCTGCTTGGTCAGCGTCTCATCGCCAGACCCGTCATCGAATAGCAGCAACCCCGTTTGCGGCGCTTCGGCAAGGCGCGACAGGCCCGACAGGAGTGGGGCGGCATGGTCGCGATAGCAGGGCACACAGATTGTAATCGCGGTGTCACACGTGACCTGGTTCGACAGGATTGCTTCGCCAGCTTCGGTGCGGTCGATGGAATAGGTGAGTGGTTCGCTCTCCGACGGATAGGCAGAGTCCGGCATCTTCTTCATGTGTCCTATCGCTGCCGCCGCCAGTCACCCAGCAGGCATGGTGCTGTGGCGAGCATGATGAAGAGGTCGAACCAGAAAGAGGCGCGGTTCACGTATTCCATATCCAGCCGGACGCGTTCGCGAACTTCCTCGCGCGAGTGAACAGGGCCCCTTGAGCCATTGATCTGAGCCCAGCCGGTAATGCCGGGTTTCACGCGGTGACGGTGGGCGTAGTCGCTCACCAGGCCCTGTACTTCTGCGTCTTCGGTGGTCATGCCGATCGCGTGCGGGCGCGGGCCGACGAGCGACATCTCCCCGCTCAGGACGTTGAGCAGTTGCGGCAGCTCGTCGATGGACGTCATGCGAATGAACTTGCCGACGCGGGTCACGCGGGGGTCGCGATGCACCGTCTGCTGGCCCATCCGGTTCTCGGCCTCAGGATCGTGCCGCATGGACCGGAACTTCCACACGCGGATGATCTGGTTGTTGAAGCCATGACGCCTCTGCCGGAAGAAGACGGGGCCAGGGCTGTCGAGCTTTACCGCGATCGCCGTCGCGAGCAGGATCGGGCTGAACAGGACAAGCAGCAGCGACCCGAACAGAATGTCCGCCGCACGCTTGATGACCACGCGGCGCAGATTGTCCGGAGCGCCGGACATGTAGGCCGCTGGCGAGCGGGCGATGCGAGCAAGCGATTCCGATTCCGGGTCGAATCCTTCAAGGTCCAGCAGCAGGACTACCCGCTGCGGCAGGACGCGGAGCCGGTCGACCAACTGGCGCACGCGGACCCGGGCGTCCGAGGTCACGGTGACGATGATGCGGTCGATATCGGGAAGGCGGTCCCAGTTCATCAGGTCATCGAGCCGGCCGACGACGGGCACGCCGCCCATGGCAATGGGCGCGCGCGACAGGCGGTCGTCAAACACGCCGACAATATTGAGCTCGCGCGATTCACTGTTGCGCTGGAGGAGCCGCCGGGCATTGGGCGTTGCGCCGACGAGCACGACGTTCTCCGACAGGACGCCATTGCGTGTCAGCACCTTGAACAGGACGATGACATGCGCATGCACGGCGACGGCGAAGGTGAAAGCGAGGCAGGCTGCACCGAGTACGATACTGGTATGGCGCGCCGGATAGAGCAGCGAAACAACGACGACCAGACCGGCCAGGGCGAGGCCTGAGCCTATGCTGCTGCGCAGGAGCATCTGAGAGACCGGCCGGGCGAAGGAGAGGTTGTAGGCATCTGCCCGTCGAAGGCCCCAGCTCATCACGACCGGGATGAAGACGAAAGGCAGCACGGCGGCGACGGATGACTGCAGCAAGCTGTATCCACCGGCATTCAGGAACAGGAAGGAGACGATGGCCGCGACGGCGATATCAGCCAGCTTCAAGGCCTCGCGCATCATCGGGCGGTTGATCGTCCGGTTTCGTGGCCGGATGCGCTCGGCTGCGTCGCTGAGGCTTGCCCGGCTCATAAGGACGGGGGTCGGCACCGCGCCGCCGAGATCTTCGGTTCGCTCCGGTGTCGCCGGGATGCCAAGTTGTTGAAGCCCATCGGCCATGCGGGAAGGACCTGCCTGAGGTTGCGTCCCCGCTTCATGCCAGAACAGGCTCAATATCGGGTTTCGCCGATCGGTGAAATTTTATGGATCGGCCGTTCCTGCATCGATCGAGTGGGCGTGTCGGGCGCGCCGGATTGGCAATGATGGCAACAGACGGGCGATTTTGCAGGCGTATTGGCCGCCAAGGTGCTGCCTAGATCCGGTCCTTGTACCACTCTCGGGTCAGGAAGCCGTCGATCATGTCGCAGACCAGCCCGATTTCGGTCAGGGTCTGGATGAACCGGTCGGGGTCGACCAGCGGCTTGAAGATCGAGCCCGCCTCGAACTGATTTCCAGCCTCAAGCGCGATCGTCATGTGCCCGTCTTCGAAAATGCCGCGCAGCTTGCCGCCCTGGAAATGGCGCTCCAGCGCGATCAAACGCTCCATCCGGTCGGGCGTCAGAAGGGTCCGCGCTTCGACCTGGTCGGTCGAGTGAACGGTGAAGGCGTCCTCAAGCTCCTTGGAGACGAGGTCGACCCGCTGCAGGTCACTGGCTCCCTTGCCGCGCTTCCACCACTTGTCACGGGCGATGATTGTCCGGCCGAGGAAGGGTTCGGGATAGTCGATATTGAAAAGAAGCCCCTGGAACTTGGTGACAGTGCGGCGGTTCTTGCCCGATCCCTGCTGTTCGGTGAGCTTGCACTCGACCATGGTGAAGTCGGCTTCGGCGCGCGTGCCCGATATCAGGTCCTCGAATTTGCGGCTGTCATAGGATGGCAGCAGGGCATAGGCTTTCAGCCGCTCGAAGGCTGGTGTCGGCGGTTCGTTCAATTCCTTGAGGTTGCCCGCCTGCGATTTCACCCAGTTGCCGAGGCTCGAGAAGCCGGAAATTCCGCTAAGGTCAGGATGCATGGTGTCATAGTTGAAGCCGAAGCATTCGCAGGCAGCGCCAACGACGAGCTGCTTGGTCTGGGACTTCATCGAGAAAACGGGAATCCAGACGGCAGCAGAAGCCAGTACGGTCAAGACGATCCCGGCAAAGATGCCGAACGGGAACATGACCTGGAAGCCGAGTACCCAGGTCAGCGTGATGACCGACAGCAGCGCAATCGAGCCGACGATGGCTGTCCGCTTGATGGCCTTGCCGATCACCGCCTTGCGCTCTTCCTCCATGCGCTCCAGCTGCGGCTGCAGGACGTCGCGCCACACAGCGATGGCCGGCTCGAATTCCGGGCGCTTGCTGCTGATACTGTCGAAATAGATGTCGAGCGCGGCCTGCATGGCTATCGGTCCCCTGGCTTATGCCAATCGCGTTATTCGCCTGTCTCGGACCAGAGGTTCCGGTCCGGCGAGGCAATGTGCGAAAGCCGGGTTAGCAAGCCGTGAAGCATGCGGGATTCTTCGGGTGACAGGGACGCCAGCAGTTCGCGCTCATAGGCCAGGGCACGGGGCTTGATCGCTGCATAGATTTCGCGGCCCTTTTCTGTCAGGCGCAACTCGGCCTTGCGCCGGTCGGCATCGTCGGACTTGCGCGAGATAATGTTGCGCTCTGTCAGGCTGGCGGCGGCCCGGCTGACGGCCGGCTTGTCCATCAGGGTACGATTGGCCACCTCAGTTGAGGTCAGCCCGTCGCTTTCGCCGAGCACGGCGATAATCCGCCATTGCCAGATCGATATATCGAACTCGCGCTCATACATGTCGGCGATCTTGCGTGAGACGGCATTCGACAGCACCGACAGCCGGTAGGGCAGGAATCCATCGAGTCTGAGGGTCTCCTGCGGATGGTCGGCCGATTTCGTCATGCTGTCTCCACGCTCCGGAACTTGATTTAGTTGCAAATGCAACTATTATGAGTCGGGTCATTCACATGAGGATTAAGCACATGGCGGACCTGTTTGAAAATCCGGCCGGTCTGGACGGCTTTGAATTCATCGAGTTTTCTGCGCCTGAGAAGGGCCAGCTGGAACCGGTATTCGAGACTATGGGCTTCACGAAGGTCGCCCGCCACCGCTCCAAGGATGTGGAGCTCTGGCGCCAGGGCGGCATCAATCTGATCACCAATTACGAGAAAGGCTCACCGGCCTATTACTTCGCCAAGGAGCACGGTCCGAGCGCCTGCGGCATGGGTTTCCGCGTGCGCGATGCGAAGGCAGCCTATGACCATCTGCTCGCCAATGATGCAGAACCCTGCGACGTGCCGGCCGG
>MRWG01002213.1_pt1 | contig 10268 bp, 12 predicted proteins | sample 1013341 | NCBI WGS metagenome assembly MRWG01 (sample SAMN06117577, study PRJNA244670) | biofilm metagenome | biome: Water; feature: Cathode Biofilm; material: Biofilm; isolation source: microbial consortium enriched at the cathode of a solar microbial fuel cell | place: USA: District of Columbia ...
TTCATCCGCCCCACTATGCTCACTTTGGTCCGCCGCGGGTGGCTCAGTTTGACCCGCCGAAGGTGGTATACTATGCCCGTTTTTTGCACCAATAGAAGCTCTTCCGCTCTCTTCCTCTCCGTGATGTCCGAAAAAAAAATGGTCAATCCTTCTTTGGATGGGTAGAACCTATTTTCAAACCATTTACCAAAAGGAGCATAGTATTCTTCCAGCTCTTGTTTTTGCTGTGTTTCAAAAGCTTTCAATGCCAAATTATAAAAGGGCGTTTCAACAATATCAGGGAATTCTGTCCAAATATGTTTACCGATCAAATTCTCCGGTGCTCTGTCCACAATAGCAGCTGCATTTCCATTGGCATACGTATAGTGCCAATCCCTATCCAAGGATATGATACCATCGCTAATACTGTTCAGGGTAAAATCCAATTGGGAAACCAATTCTTTTTCTTCTATAAAATCATTGTACTTTCTTCTGTAGTTCAATACGGAAAATACCTCTTGATTCACGGAAATATTCTGGAACGTATCTATTTTTCCGTCCGTGATATCCCTCAACAATCCAAGATGGGCTATGATATTGCCTTCCTGATCCCTAATACTTGAAGAAAAGATGGATACGGGGAAACGCCTTCCATCTTTGCGTATATGTAAAGTCTCATGTTCACCGGTCAGGCCTTCTTTTAAGGTTTTCTTAAAGCCATTACTGAAATCCTTTTTTAATTCCTCCGGCCAAAAAGGAAAAGGAGCTTCGGCACCCAATAGTTCATTCTTTTGAAAACCTGTCAATTCGCTGAGGGCGGTATTGACCATTATAATTTTTCCATCGGCGTTGGCAATAAGCAGGCCATCTCGAATGGATTCCACAAAAATATCAGAAAAGCCAAGGTCCAATTTTAATTTTTGAACCAGTGTTTTGTTAATTTCCTCCATATCAAGGACAATGTACTTTCTAACTTAAAAGATGTCTGATTGTACGTGTTAATTTAAATATTTTCGGGGGAATGAACAACATTTTATAATGAGCAAGAAGCTTAAAACAAAATATATAAGGGGATTTGTTTAGGATTTTCCAATCACATAATTCAAGACTTAATTTACTAAAAACTTTGCACCCACACAAAACTTAAGTGAAGTCTAAAAGACAGCCATGGGTACTTTGGAAAAAGCGAACCTTGTCTTTACCTCCATTTGGAACGATTAGGGCTGATCCCTGACCGATATGCCGAGTGCCAAATCATTCCCGATAAAGTTTGTGACAAAACAATTTAAATGGGCATCTGCACTTTTACCCGGGTTTTGTATTTCATTCTGGAACAATCCAGAATGTTCACTCCCTTGTGATGGCAGAAAATAAAGGGAAGACCGCATTCTTTTACGCGTTTATCTATTGGATAGAATGTTGGTTCCCATAACTATTAAGGAAAGATTGATCTTTTGAAATCGCACCACCATTTTGCACTAAATAGTTAAATTAAGACAAACGCCAATTGTGCTAAGAGGATTCAATTAAACTTCCAAAAATGGTAAGCGATTTCTTCTTTTAACCTACAAGTTATTAATAACCCCCATAGATAGTTAATCTCCAAATTTTAAAATGCATCATGGTTAATAATGACAAAATGGTCAAATTAGTTAAATTCGGCACCTCGCAATTTCGACCCTTTCAGAGACCCTATAAAATGGCAAAACAAAAAAAGTTTAGGGCTGCAATTCGTGAAAATGGCAAGGTCAAGTTTATGGCGGAAAGGAACCAGAAGCACGAATGTTGTCAATGTTGAGTTGATGCTCCATTAGACCTATGATCCAAGGATTTTTTAAAACCATCATCAAGGGACAGTTTTTTATGCGCTAAACTTCCCCAAACTTTAGGGCAATTTACAAATAGGTGGATTTAAAACAATCTTTGGTCGGATTTATACCGTATATAAAAATATGGGGCCATTCACCCCCTCAGTACATAACCATTGGAACAGAACAACACTGAATCCGTAAAGTTTCGGGACAAAGCCAATCCTGAGCGGCTATACTTTATAGATGCCCTTCGTGCCTGGGCCATTTTGATGATGCTGCAGGGACACTTCGTATCCGCATTATTGACGGAAAGCTATCGGGAAGAAGGAGGTATGGCCTATTCCCTATGGGCATATCTCAGGGGGGTGACCGCCCCTGTTTTCTTTACCGTAACGGGATTCATCTTCACGTATTTACTCTTCAAAAAATATGAAAAGGGGTGGTCAAATCCACGCGTTAAGAAGGGAATCAAAAGAAGTGGCCTCCTTATTCTCATCGGTTACGTATTGCAGATCAGGTTTGGACGATTGTTGGAAGGCTCGATCAATGCCAGTTTTGACATTGTCCACGTACTACAATGTTTGGGACTCTCCATGCTATTGATCATAGTTCTTTATTTGGCCGCCCATAAGTTCAACAAATACCTGTTCCAGATATTGTTGGGTTCCGTTACCATTTTACTCTTCCTGTCCAATGGCACCGTGAACCAATGGGAGTTTGGTTTGCTGCCCGAATGGCTATCCAATTATTTCACACGGGAAAACGGTTCCGTTTTTACCATGGTGCCCTGGTTTGGTTTTGCAACGGCAGGTGCGTGCCTATCGGGATTTTTTCATTCCCATCTCAACAAGCAAGGATTCTATCCCAAAGTATTTTTGATTACACTTTCTATCGGCATCCTATTGATTTTCCAATCCTATGAGTTCATAAGGGATATGGGAAACCTGACCGACAACCATTTTTTACATAGTGCAATTGATGACAGCTACCTTTTTGCCCGGTTGGGCGTGGTCTTTGTGATCTTTGCCATATTCATCACATTGAGAAACATTTTGGACCATAAGACCATTCTTGATATCGGGCAAAACACATTGTCCATTTATATCCTCCATGCCATGGTGCTTTACGGTAGTATCACGGGACATGGTCTTAGCCGGTATTACCATCATTCCCTATCCCTTTCACATGTTGTCCTAGGGGCCCTATTTTTTCTTATCGCCATTTGTTCTGTGGTCCTAATGGCTGATAGGAAAGTAAAGCAACTCTTTAGCTAAGATTGGTAAAGTCGAGGGTTCACCTCAAGATCTCCATCGCGGTTTATTCCTTTTCTTTTTTGAACGACGTCAAAATCCCAATGGATAGCGACAATGCAATAAATCCCAAGGAAACCCATTCCGGAAAACTATAATGATGTGCCAATATCAATTTTACCCCCACGAAGCTCAGGATGGCCACCAGGCTATATTTAAGGTGGTGAAACCTGTTGATCATATGGGAAAGGAAAAAGTACATCGAGCGAAGACCCAATATGGCAAATATATTGGAGCTGAAGACCAAAAAGGGATCGGAAGTAATGGCCAAAATGGCCGGGACACTGTCCAAGGCGAAAAGGATGTCGGAAAATTCGATGATCACCAAGGCGATGAACAAGGGCGTTGCAGCGGTAATATGGCGCAACTTAATGAAAAACTTCTGCCCTTGCATGTGTGAGGTAATGGGCATGATCTTTCTCAAATTACGATAAACAAAGGATTTCTTTGGATTAAAGGCCTTTTGCTTTGACACCGACATCTTTATGGCGGTAAAAATCAAAAAAGCGCCAAAAATATAGGTCATAAAACTGAACTTTTTGATCAGTGCCACTCCAAAGAATATCATCAGGGCCCGGAACACAATGGCCCCCAAAATTCCCCAGAAGAGTACCCGGTGCTGGTATTTCTGTGGAATGTGGAACGAACCGAAAATCACTGCAATAATAAAGATGTTATCTATGCTTAATGAGAGTTCAATCAGATAGCCAGTAATGTATTTTAAACTGGCCTCCATAGGTGCAAGGGAATCAACATTATCCACCTTTCCTGTTCCATAAAGCCAGTAAACAAGACCTGAAAACAAAATGGACATAGTCACCCAAATACCAGTCCATATTGATGCTTCCCGCACACTGATGATATGTGCCTCCCTGTTAAAGACACCAAGGTCCAATGCCAAGAAAAAAAGGATACCCAGAAGGAAAATGCCCCAGACCACCATAAGTTTAAAATTTTAAGAATCAAAAGTAAACATTGGCAACCGTCAGTCTACAAAAAACCATTAAATAAAAGTGGCCCAAGGGTAAATCCTTATAAAATCTTTATATTCTTCTGGGTAACTTTACCCAAAAAAAGGTTTGGATTTCCTCAGGACGCGGAATTACAGTAAAAAGAAACAGTACACGATAAGTCTCCTGCTCATTGTGGCAACTTCGGTCATCTGTTTCTTTTTGGTAAGTTTTATCGGCTATGGTGCCGTTGCCCTTATACTATTGATGGCGGTCTCCCTCAATGCCATCCTCTTCGATATTTTTCCAGTAATGATATCAGCTCTGTTAAGTGCCCTGATATGGAACTTTTTCTTTATTCCCCCTACAATGACCTTCCACATCGAGACCCCCGAGGATGGCCTTATGTTCTTGATGTACTTTGTCATTGCATCCATCAATGCCGTGCTCACCTTCAAAATCAGGGAATTTGAAAAGAAGCAACGGGACGAGGAAGAGGGGCTCAAATCCATAGCTCTGTACAACACCTTGTTGAATTCCCTTTCCCATGAACTGAGGACGCCAATTGCAACTATTATCGGGGCTGTTGATACTATTAAAGATAACGGTTCCAAGCTTTCGGACAGTAACAGAATTGAGCTTTATTCGGAAATAGAGATTGCAGGCCTTCGGTTGAACCGGCAAGTAGAGAACTTGTTAAGCATGAGCAGGTTGGAGGCTGGGGTTATCAAACCCAAAAAAGATTGGTGCGACATCAATGAAATCATTTTTTCCACCATTAGAAGAAACCACAAGGATGCATTGGACCATAAAATCTTTTTTGATCCCAAAGAACACCTACCTCTTTTCAAATTGGACGGGATTCTATTGGAACATATTTTGCACAACATCATCCATAATGCACTTCAACATACGCCCAAAAATTCGATTGTTACGATTGAGGCCAATGAAACAATGGATGGTTGTATTTTGATGGTTACCGACAATGGAAAAGGGTTTCCCGAAAATGAATTGGGTTCCGTTTTCAAAAAGTTCTACAGACTTGACAATACCGTGGGGGGTACCGGACTCGGTCTTTCGATTGTCAAAGGCTTTACGGAAGCCATGAATGGTAAGGTACAATTGGAAAACAGAAAGGGTACCGGTGCTCTTTTCACCATATCAATTCCAGCGGAAAAAACCCCGATAAATACCCATGAAAATGGATAAGGCGCAAATATTGATCATTGATGATGAGCCCCAGATAAGAAAACTGCTCCAAATCAATCTGGACAGCAATGGCTACAGTACCCTGCAAGCTGCAAATGCCAAAGAGGGCACTGCCCTGGCCGCAAGTCATTTGCCGGACGCCATCCTCTTGGACATTGGATTACCCGATAAAAGCGGTCATGAACTTCTGGTGGATCTCAGGGACTGGTATCAAAAACCTATCATCATCCTATCGGTTCAGGACAATGAACGGGACATCATCAGGGCTTTGGACAATGGCGCATCCGATTACCTCACCAAGCCCTTTAGGACAGGAGAACTCTTGGCCCGTATCCGCTCGGCAATGAGAAGGGATCAAAACATTGAACTCAATTCGACCATCCAATCTGGGGACATTGAAGTCGACCTTGTGGCCAGAACCATCAAAAAACAAGGAAAATTGATCAAGTTGACACAAACTGAATACAACTTATTGGCCCTGTTTGCAAAGAATGAAGGCAAGGTATTGACACACCAGTATATCCTAAATGAGGTCTGGGGCTATGGACATCAGAATGAGACCCAATATTTACGGGTATTTGTAGGTACATTGAGAAAAAAAATAGAGGATAGCCCGAACCATCCTGAACGCATTATTACGGAAAGTGGCGTTGGCTATCGGTTCCAATGAAATTTATAAAATCTTTATCCCTTCTGCCCAATTCTTGATTTTTTGAATATTCTTTTCCCATGATCTTTGTGGCAACAAAACAATAAAACCCCTGAAATGGGATTCATTTTGATAGGGACCATGGAAAACCTGCTGACCTATATAAAGTCGGCTATAGGGTTTCAAACACCCTGTAAATCCTTTGACCGCTCTACCACAAAATGGCCTTCATTGGGTTCCTCCCCTTTAATGCTCCTTTCATTCCAAACTTTTGTCCAATGAACACTAAGGCAGTAATCAACGAGAAAGTCTCGGGTTTGATCGTCAAGCTTTGTTTCAGAATCAACGAACTCAAATATATGTCCGTGGATGAGCCAAGTCCCCCCAATACCTTGCTCTTTGCATACATTTACAATACCGTAAAAGATGGTCTGGATGCCGTTTTGGGTGCCGTGGGCTTAAAAGGCATGCTCAAGGAAGTGGAAAAGACAAAGGATTTTATCCAAAATACATTGACCCTATACAAAATGGGTGGCAATGTGTTGGAAAACAAAACTGAATTCATGGTACTATTGGACAAAATCCTGACCGAAGTGACCAAACTGGAGAACCTACTATCCCAATATTATAAAGGTAAACTATAAATGCCACTTTGGTTTCGGTCATCACTGGCAGCCCAATCTTTATAAAATCTTTATAACTCTATACATACCTTTGCTTTCTCCAAACGAATTATGGTTTTCTATGTCGCTTTTCAAACGGGGAAGGTCAGTGCTTTTTGATTGGGGGTTTTCCAAAGCTCTCTTTCCTCTGGCTTTCTATACCAGCATTATTGGGGTCTTCCTGTTCATTATCGATTTTGGCTTTGATAAATCACAAAAGGTCCAAATTTGGTTCAATACTTTTTATTTCGTAGTAATTGGTTTAGGAATATTGGTCACCGTTTTACGATATACAAGGGGGGCCAAACAATTTAAACGTTCCGTAATTATTTTCGATTCATTTACCATTGTGGTGACCTTGGTAATTCTATATGCCCACTTTTTAGGTGAAGAGGCCCACAGGCATATTTCTTTCCTGTATTCCGATAATTGGGTAAAGTTTGCGATCATACTTACTTTTATTAGGGAGTTTTCCGAACAGGAAATCAACTATAAAAAGACACTGCTCAATCCAGCTCAGTTGTTCATTGCCAGTTTTTTGGGCATTATATTGATTGGTTCACTTTTGTTGCTATTGCCCAATGCCACCCATGATGGCATCTCTTTTTTGGATGCCTTGTTCACCTCTACAAGTGCTGTTTGTGTAACGGGCCTCATTGTTGTGGACACAGGAAGCTATTTCACCGTTTTTGGTCAAACCGTCATTCTTTGCCTTATCCAGGCCGGGGGGATCGGGATACTGACCGTTGCAAGCTACTTCAGTTACTTTTTCAAAGGAGGTGCCTCCTATGAAAACCAGTTGACCTTGAGCGATATGACCGGGAGCAAAAAATTGGGTGAGGTTTTTGGCACTCTGAGGCGTATCCTTATCATTACTTTTTCCATAGAATTGGTTGCGGCACTATTTATCTATTTGAGTATGGACAATCGTTTGTTCACCTCTTTTTTTCATCGTTTCTTTTTTTCGGTGTTCCACGCTGTTTCCGCATTCTGCAATGCAGGTTTCTCCACCTTGCCCAATAGTTTGTACGAAACTGGGTTTCGTTATAATTATATGTTCCAAAGCCTTATTATTGTGGCCTTCGTATTGGGTGGATTGGGTTTTCCTATCGTAGTGAACATCATAAAGTATCTTAAATATTTTATTCTTAGGAAACTGTTTTATTTTACCGGGGAACAAAAAAAGCACAAACCGTGGGTACTTAACCTGAACAGTCGAATTACACTGATAACCACCTCTACCTTGACCATTTTGGGAACAATAATGTTCTATTTCAATGAATATAACAACACCCTGGCAGAACACGATGGCGTTGGTAAGGTTATAACGGCCCTTTTCGGTGCCGCTACCCCAAGAACGGCAGGCTTTAATTCAGTGGACATGGCCGCACTTGATTTTTCTACCATCATGATGATCTTCCTGCTAATGTGGGTGGGGGCGTCACCGGCCTCAACGGGAGGGGGCATAAAGACCAATACCTTCGCAATTGCCACCCTGAATTTTTTGAGCCTGGCCAAGGGAAAATCAAGGATTGAGGTCTTTCGCAGGGAGATTTCCGAGATCTCTGTGCGACGTGCCTTTGCCGTAATAGCATTGTCCCTACTGGTAATAGGCTCTGGCGTTATACTGATTTCCATTTTTGACAGCGACAAAAAACTGATGGATATCGCCTTTGAATGCTTTTCGGCATACAGCACCGTTGGTCTGAGTATGGGAATAACCGCAAAGCTGAGCGCTGCCAGCAAATTCGTCATCATCGGGGTCATGTTCATCGGCAGGGTCAGCATGCTCACTTTGTTGATTGCAGTGTTCAAAAAGGTAAAGCAGAAAAATTATAAGTATCCTGTTGAGGAACTTACCATAAACTAAAAGAACTGATTATGAAATATATCATTGTGGGACTTGGAAGCTTTGGCGCATCTCTTTCGGAAAAGTTGACCGAACAGGGCAATGAAGTTATTGGTATCGATACGAACATGAACCGGGTCGACAACTACAAGGAGCGTATCTCCCATACAATCTGTATGGATGCCACTGATGAATTTACGGTTTCGGGCCTACCTTTGGAGGACACCGATATGGTCATTGTGGCCATTGGTGAGGACAAAGGGGCCAGTGTGATGGCCACTGCCCTTTTTAAGAACTTTCAGGTTAAACGCCTGATCAGCAGGTCCATTGATGAACTTCATGAAAAGGTTTTGCACGCTATTGGGGTGGATGAAATAGTACACCCAGAGGAGGAATCAGCGGAACGGTGGGCCAAAAAATTGTGTCTCAAAGGAGTAGTGGATTCCTTTGAGTTGAACGATGATTACAGTATTGTCGAGGTAAAGGTTCCCACTAAGCTCCATGGCAAAACCATAAGGGAGAGCAATATAAGAGAGGAATACAATTTATTGGTATTGACCACAATTGCCAACACCGAGGAAAGAAGCGTGGTGGGCAAGACCCGAAATGTCACTAAGGTAAAAGGGGTCGCCAATCCCGATAGTATGCTTAACAAAGATGACATCATTGTGGTCTATGGTTCCAACAAGGACATCAAAAAATTTCTTAAAGATGATTAGGGCAAAGTATAATTTCGTTCTAGCAATGTTGACTGTACCATTGTTCACGGCCTCATGCAAGGACAGGGACTATGAGCAAATGCTTATGGAACGACAACGGGTTGAAGATTCTTTGTCCAATACTATTGAGGGCAAGACCTCAAGTATTCCCAAAGACCATTTTGAGACCATTGTTTTTGAAGGCTGTGAATACTTGGTTTATAAAGAGGAGCCTGATTCCAATTCGGCATTCGGGTTTATGGCACATAAAGGGAATTGTAGCAATCCCATACATGTTTCAAATCCCGAATAAGCTCAAATCATTGGGTTCAATGGGTATGGCACCATAAAAATCCGTTATGCTTTTGACCATGGAACCACGATTCGGTATAAACATTTAAAATAGGATGTCCTTTTAGTTCAAATTTTAACTACACTTGTTTTGTCTGGAAGGGCTAACAGAGATTGAAGAATTATTAGTGTAGTCGATATTCATATGAGAACGGATACCAGTAAGTAAAAGAAAAAACAACGATAACTGTGATATTAATGACTAGTTTGATTTCTTTTGGGATATGTTTATTTCAAAGTGTAGAATTCTCAGAAAAAGATATCATTTTGGATGTACATAAGGAGTATCACATCATTACCCTTCGGTCGTAAAATAGGGATAGTAGGGATCAACTACGACTTTTTTCCGAGAAGAAACAAAGAGATGCATGGTTAAAATTCATTTGATTTTATTAAACTTAATTTATAATTTTAAAATATTTGTGATTAAAATCCGTTACGGATAAAATTCATTGGGACTTGGAATTTCAATTTAGTAAACCAACCATATCCATATAGGCAACATGCTTCAGAACTTAATTCTTTACCAGTGACGTTTGGTTATCCAACCGTTTCGATTATCCCAAACTTCTTAAACCAACCTCAAAGGAATGTCCCCCATCCTAGATGCTTCCAGTTTATCGGAAGACCATATTTTTGATTTTTGTCCACACCCCATGTGGATTTATGATTTTGAGACACTTCGTTTTCTAAAGGTCAATGATGCTGCTATCCAACAGTATGGCTTTACAAAAGGCCGTTTTCTCCGTATGACCCTTAAAGCCATTAGACCTAAAGAAGATATTCCCAAGCTACAGATA
>MRWG01002214.1_pt1 | contig 10264 bp, 9 predicted proteins | sample 1013341 | NCBI WGS metagenome assembly MRWG01 (sample SAMN06117577, study PRJNA244670) | biofilm metagenome | biome: Water; feature: Cathode Biofilm; material: Biofilm; isolation source: microbial consortium enriched at the cathode of a solar microbial fuel cell | place: USA: District of Columbia ...
GGAAATCGATTCGACGATCGTCGCCTTGTCGCCGCCGCTCAACAACGACATCTGGCTCTACGGCGGCGACAAGGCGACGATCGTCGAATCGATTTCCAACAGCCGGGCGGGCGTGATGCCGGCCTGGGGCAAGATCCTCGACGACGAAACGGTCAAGCAGTTGACCATCTACGTACACTCGTTGGGCGGTGGGCAATAAGCCGATTGAGTCGACACCGCCTGATAATGGCGTCATCACCGCAGGGGGTGGTGATGACGCCGCCCCTTGCAGATGCAGGAAAAGCCAATGAGCAGCGTCGCAGAAACCGCGAACCCCGGCGAGACGACCGGCCCCGCCCCCGAGATCACCCGTCACGATGTCGAGGCGGTCAACAAGAGTGAGCACCGCTCGCTTTACAAGAAGCGCGTCAAGATTCACCCAAAAAGGGTCTGGGGTACGTTCCGGAAGCTCAAGTGGTGGATCATGGCAGTCACGCTGGGCATCTACTACGTCACGCCGTGGCTGCGCTGGGACCGCGGACCGGGTTCGCCCGACCAGGCGGTGCTGATCGATTTCCCGCACCGGCGTTTTTACTTCTTCTTTATCGAGATCTGGCCGCAGGAGGTCTACTACTTCGCCGGTCTGCTGATCATGGCCGCGGTCGGCCTGTTCCTGATCACCAGCGTGTTCGGCCGCGCCTGGTGCGGCTATGCCTGTCCGCAGACCGTGTGGACCGACCTGTTCATCTGGGTCGAGCGCTTCGTCGAGGGCGACCGTGGCGCGCGCATCCGCCTCGACAAGGCGCCGATGTCCGTGTCGAAAGCCGCCAAACGCGTTACCAAGCACGGTATCTGGTTGTTGATCTCGGTCGCTACCGGCGGCGCGTGGATTTTCTATTTCGCCGATGCGCCGACGCTGGCCATGGACTTCATCCTGTTCGACGCACAACCGGTCGCCTACATCACCGTCGCGGTGTTGACGTTCACCACCTATTCGCTGGGCGGTCTGATGCGTGAGCAGGTGTGCACTTATATGTGCCCGTGGCCGCGCATCCAGGGCGCGATGATGGACGAGCATTCCCTGACCGTGACCTACAAGGCCGACCGCGGCGAGCCGCGCGCACCCTACAGGAAGGGCGAGAGCTTCGAGAACCGGGGCGACTGCGTGGATTGCAAGGCCTGCGTCGTCGCCTGTCCCGCCGGGATCGACATCCGCGACGGCCAGCAGCTCGAATGCATTACCTGCGCGCTGTGTATCGATGCCTGCGACGACGTCATGGCCAAGATCGGCCGGCCGCGCGGACTCATCGACTACGATTCCGTCGCCGCGATGAACGCCCGCATGCGCGGCGAACCGGCGAAACTGAAACCGATCCGCTTCCGCACCGTGGCGTACTTCTGTCTCTGGGCGGCGATCGGGCTCTTCATGCTGCTCGTGTTCGTGGGCCGGACCGAGCTGGACATCAATGTGCTGCGCGACCGGAATCCGATCTATACCAAGCTTTCCGACGGCTCGATTCAGAATGCCTATACGTTCAAAATTCTGAACAAGGCGCGGGTCGACCGGTCTGTGTTCCTGGAGATCACCGAGCCCGACGGCGCGCGCATGAAAGTCGTCGGCGCCGAGGATACCGAACCCGCGATGACGGCGCTGTTCGACCTCAACCCGGATACGCTGCAAAGTTTCCGGCTGCTGGTGCAGATGCCCGACGAGATGATCGAGAGCGAGGCGACGGACGTCACGTTCCGGCTGCGTGACATGTCGAACGGCGAGACGGCGACATATGATAGTGTATTCAGGGCCCCCGAACGATGAGCACGGTTACGATGAACGAGAAACCCGAATTCAGAATAACGGGCCGCATGGTGTTCTTCGGCCTCGTCGCGTTTTTCGGCCTGATCGCGGCGGTCAACGGGGTGTTTATGTACTTCGCGCTGGACACGTTTCCGGGACTGACGACCGAGGATTCCTACAGGAAGGGGATTGTTTATAACCGGACCCTCGACGACGCCGAGGCGCAGAAAAGACTCGGCTGGCAAAGTGCCGTCGCTCTCGGTGACGGCGGAACGCTGACGGTGACGATGACCGACAGGACCGGCCGCCCGCTTTCCGGTGCACTGGCGTCGATTTCCATGACGCGGCCGCTCGGCGACGAGACGGCACTCAAGGTCGATCTCGAGGAAACCGCCGACGGTCTCTACCGGGGCGACTTCGCGGCACCGATGCCGGGCCGGTGGAAGGCCGAGGTAACGGTCCGCCGCGGCGGCGATTCATACCGTATGCGTCATGAGGTGATGGTGCGGTAATGAACGTCGTGAAGCCGCGTACGAAGATCGAAATTCCGGCCGGCGCCGGGATTGCCGACTGCTGCGACGCCGGCGCATTGGCCAATTACACGGTTGCGGCGGGCACGCCCGAAGGCGTCAATGCCGAGACGCTGCCGCTCAGCGATCCGTCGACGTTCGTGACCCACGACGAAGACGGTCTCGCGCACCTCAATCTTCTGGTCGAAAACCTGCAGTGCGCGGCGTGCATCGGCAAGATCGAGGGACGGTTGAAATCGTTCCCCGGTGTGACGTCGGCGCGCGTCAATATGAGCACGCGCCGGCTCGCCGTCGCGTGGCATGAAGGCGAGGCCGGCCCGGCGGACCTGATGCGCGCGGTGCAGGCACTCGGTTATCCGGTCACACCCTACGATCCGGCGGAACTCGCCGGCGCGGAAAGCCGCGAGGACAAGCGCCTGCTGTCGGCGATGGCCGTCGCCGGTTTCGCCGCCGCCAACGTCATGCTGCTCTCGGTTTCGGTGTGGTCGGGCCACGCCGGCGACATGGGCGAGAATACGCGGACCCTCTTTCACTGGATATCGGCGTTGATCGCGCTGCCGGCCGTCGTTTATTCGGGACAGCCGTTCTTCCGGAGCGCGGTTGCGGCGCTCAGGGGCCGCAGCCTCAACATGGATGTGCCGATCAGCCTCGCGGTCGTTCTCGCCGCCGCCATGAGCCTCTATCAGACCATCGAGGGGGCGGAGCACGCATACTTCGATGCCTCGGTGTCGCTGCTGTTTTTCCTGCTGATAGGACGTTACCTCGATCAGCGCGCGCGCTCCAGGGCGCGCTCGGCGGCGACCCATCTGCTGGCGATGCAGGCGCGTGCCGCCACCGTGGTGGACGAGGACGGCGGTCAGCGCGCCGTTCGCGTGGGCGATATTGCCGAGGGTATGACCGTCCTTGTCGCCGCCGGCGAACGGGTGCCGGTCGACGGTACGGTTCTCGACGGCCGGTCCGACATCGACACAGGGCTTCTGACCGGCGAGACCATGCCCAAGCTGGCGGCGCCGGGCGAGCGGGTCTTTGCCGGCACCCTCAACCTGACCGCGCCGCTCCGGGTGCGGACCACGGTGCGGGCCGAAAAGACGCTGCTCTCCGAGATCGTCCGGCTGATGGAGCTGGCGGAGCAGGGGCGCGCCCGCTACATCCGTCTCGCCGACCGTGTCGCGGGCATCTATGCACCGGTTGTGCACATCCTTGCCGCCGCCACGTTCGCCGGCTGGATCGTCTTCGCCGACGCCGGCTGGCAGGCATCGTTGATGGCGGCGATCGCGGTGCTGATCATTACGTGTCCCTGCGCCCTCGGCCTCGCGGTGCCCGCCGTGCAGGTGGTGGCATCGTCGCGGCTCCTGAAGGCGGGTGTACTGGTAAAAGCCGCCGATGCGCTGGAACGGCTCAGCACGATCGACACCGTCGTCTTCGACAAGACCGGGACGCTGACGCTGGGGACGCCGAAGCTGGTCGGCGGCGACTTCGAACCGGATGCATTGCACCGTGCCGCCGCGCTGGCCCGGCACAGCCGTCACCCGCTGTCGAAAGCGCTGTCCGCCGCGGCGCCCGATATTGGCGGGACGGGAATCAAGGACGTGCGCGAGGTGCCCGGCCATGGCCTCGAAGGCATGCTGGACGGCGTTCCTGTCCGGCTCGGCAGCCGGGCCTGGTGCGGCGGCGGTGACGATGCGGGTGCCGCGGGACTGACCGAAATCTGTTATGCTGCCGGAGGTAAGCTCGTCGCCACGTTCCATTTCGAGGATGCGCTCCGCGACGATGCTCCGGACGTGATTCGGACGCTGAGGAAGATGGGCTTCAGGGTCGAACTGCTGTCGGGCGATACCGAGGCCGCGGTGGCGCGCGCCGCCACGGCGCTCGGCATCGATACCTGGGAGAGCGCCTGCCTGCCCGCCGACAAGACGGCGCGGCTCGAAAGCTTGGCGGAAGAAGGCCGCCGTGTGCTGATGGTGGGCGACGGCCTCAACGACGCGCCGTCGCTGGTCGCGGCGCATGTCTCAATGTCGCCGGCGAGCGCGGCCGACGTCAGCCAGACCGCTGCCGATCTGCTGTTCCAGGGCAAGGCGCTGGGGCCGGTGGTCACGGCGATCCGGGTCGCCCGGACCGCGACACGGCTGGTGAAGCAGAATTTCGGCCTGGCGTTTCTCTATAACGTCATTGCCGTGCCGGTGGCGGTCGCGGGCCTGGCGACGCCGCTTGTCGCCGCCGCCGCCATGTCGTCCAGTTCCATCGTCGTGACGCTGAACGCGCTCCGGCTGAAGTGGGTGAGGTAGCGCGGATGAGCGTTATCGCGTACCTGATTCCGATCGCGCTGTTCCTGGGGCTGATCGGCCTCGTCGGGTTTCTGTGGTGTCTTAAATCGGGGCAGTTCGACGACCTCGACGGCGCCGCCGAGCGCATCCTGCTCGATGACGATGAGCAATCAGACGAAAAGCCGGACCAAAAGCCGCGGGAATCGCGTTGAATTCTCTGCTATCGTGATTCGTCCGGTATCGGTGCGGAGACGGTCACGTGCTCAAGCTGCTGAAGAAAATGTTCAAGACCCTCGACGACGCGTCCAGGAAGGCGGAACGCAAATGCGGCGTCTGCGGTCACGTCATGCAGGGGTATCCGAGGCGCTGCGAAAAATGCGGCACCGACCTCGAGGATTCCTTCGAATAGACGCGTGCTCACGCCGGTTTTACTAATACAGTCACATCCTGGTGACGGCGTTCTCTCGCCGTTGTGACCGGCTCACCGAGGTCCGTGAGGGCACATTGGTCGAGACGGCGGCGATTTCCATAATGCGTTGAAAATAAAGAAATGTTGTCACTCACGTTCCGTTGATTCGGGGTGATTGTCCAAACCGCGTTTGAGTGCGTATCTCCTTTGACAACAACGAAGACTTTTCCGGTGCACCGGTGTGCATCGGGTTTCGATGGAAAACACCATTATGAAAGGAGATCCATCATGAAGACCCAGAAGATCGTTTCCGCTATCGCAATCACGCTCGCTCTCGGCGCCGCCGCGCCGGCATTCGCCGACGGCAACTCGGGCCGGTTCCCGGGTATCGAGGTTGAAAAGCTGACCATGGAACTGCAGGAACAACACGCCGGGACGCATACAGCGACGAGCGCTTCCGATTATACGGACGTTCGTTTCCCCGGTCTCGCGGTTGAACGCCTGACCGAAGAGCTGGAGGACATGCAGATCGAATCCGATGCCGAACCGGTGACGATCGATGCGCCGACCTACGGCTAATCGAACGTGACGGCACTTTGATGCCGAAATCGTAACGAGGGGCCGGTCCCGGTGGGGCCGGCCCTTTTTTGTTTGCTGCCGGGGAATTTTCATCAACAAGCCGTGGACGATGGTCTATAAACCATTCGCATGAGCGGCAATTTCGACAGACAGATGGAAAAAGCCGGCAAGCGGCACGCCGCCGGCGACTACAAGGGTGCCGCAAAGATCTACCGCTCCCTTCTGGCGCGCGATCCGGGCAATGATATCGTCAGGTTCTTCCACGCGCTGGCCGAGTTCGACCTGGGCAAGCGCGAAAAGGCCATCGACACGCTGAAGGACATCACCACGCGGGTTCGCGACGTGCCCAAGATCCACATGGATCTCGGCCATATGCTGGAGCGGGAAGCGCGTTATGTCGAAGCCGCCGACGCCTTCGCGGCCGCCGCGCGGCTGTCACCGATGGAGCCGGGGCCGCACATCATGTCCGGGCACATGCGGATGCAGATGGGCGACACCGGCGCCGCGATCGACTGTTACCGCAGGGGGCTCGATCTGCAGCCGGGCGCCAACGAGGCGCGCGTTGCCCTGACCCGGGCGCTGATGACGGCGGGGCAGTGGGACGAAGCCGCCCTCGAGTGCGAGCGCGTGCTGCGCGCGGCGCCCGGCCACACCGGGGCGATGGCGCTCAAGTCGATTGTCTGCTACGAGACCGGGAACGCGGACGAGGCGCGCAAGATCGCCGATTTCGAGAAGCGTTTGATGATTCACGACATCGCCGATCACGTCGGCGCCGATCAGGTCGAGAGCGTCAATGCATCGCTCTCGGAGGCCATCACCAACCACCCGACCATTGCCTATGAGCCCAGGGACTATTCGACCAAGAAGGGCTATCACACCGGCGACATCACCAGGGATACATCGGGACCGATCCCGCCGTTTCTGGACTGGATACGTGCCGAGGTCGACGCACTGATCGCCCGATGCCGGGAAACGCAGGCCGACGATTTCGAACGGCGTGCCCCCGCCGCCTACAAGATCAACGCGTGGGGTGTGGTGATGGAGGACCAGGGCCACCAGGCCTCGCACATCCACCGGGATGCGTGGCTGAGCGGCGTCTACTACCCCAAGGTGCCCGACGCCGTCAGCGAGGACGACGACACGCACGCCGGCTGGATCGAATTCGGCACGCCACACGATTATCCGAAACGCAAGACCGTTTCCGACGTCAGGATGCTGCTGCCCCGGCCCGGGCGCGCGATCTTCTTCCCGTCCTATTTCTATCACCGCACCGTGCCGCTCAAGGCGACGGAAACGCGGATCAGCATCGCGTTCGACGTGATCCCGCAGTAGCGGTGAATTTCGAGACAACGCGCAATCTGCGCTTGTGCCGGGCGGCGTCCCGGCTAGGATGCGTCATTGTGCGACGCATCATTCCTGAGTGAGACGGAGACATCATGGACCCGACATTAGGCGGCATTCTCGTTCTGGGGCTCGTTATCGGATTGCAACACGCGCTGGAAGCCGACCACGTCGCCGCCGTCTCCTCGATCGCGACCGGTGAGACGTCCATGCGCCGCATTATCACCCATGGCGCGCTCTGGGGCATCGGGCATACGATCACTCTGGCGCTCGTCGCCGGTTCGGCGATCTACTTGGGGACAGGTATCGATGCTTCCGTTGCCGGTTGGCTGGAATTCGCCGTCGGGATCATGCTGGTGTTTCTTGGCGGGCATGTGATCTGGCGTATGATCCGCGACCGGGTGCATTTTCATGCGCACCGCCACGGCGACGGAACGGTGCACATGCATGCGCACTCTCACGCCGGCGAGGATGTTCCGCACAGCAGGAACGCGCACGCCCACGAACACCCCCGGGGCCTGCCTTGGCGGACGCTCACCGTCGGCCTGATGCACGGCATGGCGGGTTCGGCGGCGCTCGTGGTGCTGACGGCGACGTCGGTTGCCGATCCGCTGACCGGTGTCGGCTATGTGATCCTGTTCGGGCTCGGTTCGATTGCCGGCATGGCCGCGCTTTCGGCCGTGATCGCGGTGCCGCTGGGTTATACGGCGCGCACCCTGACGTGGGTCAACCGCGCGCTGCAGGGCGGGATCGGCGCGGCGACGGCGCTTCTGGGCATCTTCGTCATGTACGAGACCCAGTTATATCAACTGTTTGCACGGTAAGTCTTCGGCCGGAAAACAGGCGTTCCATTAACCCGTTTCTAACGGCCTTTGCGCCATAAAACCGCATGGCCCGTAAATCGAAACGCAACGGCAAAAAGACGTCTGCCGGCCCGTCACTTTGGCGGCGCGCCGGAAAGTGGTTCGCCACGCTCGTCGTCTGGGGCCTGATCGGGTCCCTGTTCGTTGCCGGCTGGTTTTACACCGATTTGCCGGACGTGGAAGACAGTCTGGCACCGTCCCGGCGCCCGACGGTGTGGGTGCTCGACGCCGCGGGTAAGGAAATCGCCGCCGTCGGCGACCTGTACGGTATTCCGGTGCGCCTTTCCGATCTGCCGCCGGCCTTGCCGCAGGCCGTCCTGGCGACCGAGGACCGGCGTTTCTACGACCATTTCGGGATCGACCCCATCGGTCTCACCCGCGCCATGATCGCCAACATCCGCGCCGGGCGGATCGTGCAGGGCGGCAGCACCATCACCCAGCAGGTCGCCAAGAACCTGTTTCTCAGCCACGAACGCACCTACAAACGCAAGATCCAGGAAGTCATGCTGGCGTTGTGGCTGGAGCACCGGTTTACCAAGGACCAGATTCTCGAACTTTATCTCAACCGCGTTTACCTGGGCGCCGGCACCTACGGCGTCGATGCGGCGGCTCGGAAGTATTTCGACAAGCCGGCCTCGGCGCTCAACGTCTGGCAGTCGGCGATGCTGGCGGGCCTGCTGAAGGCGCCCAGCCGCTATAATCCGCACAGCGACGACGACCGCGCCGAAAAGCGCACCCGTGTGGTACTCGCCAACATGGTCGCGGCGGGCTACCTCACCGAGGCGCAGGCCAAGCGGGCGCGCGCGACGTCGAGCACCGGCACCACGTCCCGGCCCGGCCGCACCGCGCCCTATTTCGTCGACTGGATTCTCGATCAGGTGCAGGATTTCGTCGGCGCCCGGGACCGCGACCTGATCGTGCAGACGACGCTGAACCGGGAAACCCAACTGACGGCGGAACGCGCACTCGCCGGTGTGCTGGCGAAGGCGGGCAAGCCGCGCCGCATCGGCGACGGCGCGGTGCTTCTGATGACGCCCCAGGGCGCCGTTCGCGCCATGGTCGGCGGCAACAACTATGCGACGACGCAGTTCAACCGGGCGACCCAGGCGCGCCGCCAGCCGGGCTCCGCGTTCAAGCCGTTCGTTTACCTGGCCGGCCTGAAATCCGGACTGTTGCCGGATCACGTGATCGAGGATGCGCCGATCAAAATCGGCGACTGGGCGCCCAGCAACTTCGACGGCAAGTACGGTGGACCGACCACGGTCTCGGACGGGCTTGCCAGATCGGTCAACACGGTTGCCGTGCGCGTCGCCATGAAGGCCGGTATCGGCCGCGTCGCCGATACCGCGCGCACCGTCGGCATCGACCCCGGTGAAAAGCCGGACGCCTCGATCGCGCTCGGCACCGTCGAGACGACGCTCCTGGAACTGGTCAGCGCCTACGCACCTTTCGCCAACGGCGGCAACGGGATCATTCCTTACGGGATCGAGGAAATCCGCGACGGCGGCGGCGAGATTCTCTATCGCCGCAGGGGCTCCGGGCCCGGCGAGGTGGTGAAGCCGCATCTCGTCGGTCCCATGAACAACATGCTGCACAAGGTGATCACGGAGGGCACCGGCAAGGCCGCCGCCTTCGGGCGCGACGCCGCCGGCAAGACCGGCACCTCGCAGAATTACCGCGATGCCTGGTTCGTCGGCTATACGGCGGACTACATCGCCGGCGTCTGGCTCGGCAACGACGACGGCGCACCCATGAAGAATGTGACCGGCGGCAGCTATCCGGCGCGCATCTGGCGTGACGTCATGGCGGCGGCGCACGAGGGCGCGCCGGCACGTGACCTGCCCAGGCCCGGCGACGACCGGGGGTTCTTCGCCAAGCTGTTCGAGACTATCGAGGACGCCAAGCAGGAAGCGCAGAAGGCGATCGGCAACGTCGAACCCGGTCCCGACGCGCCGAGGTCGATCCCCGACAATGCGCCGGAACTCAACTGAATCCGTTCAGTTCCGGTTCCTGTTCAAGCGTTCGATGGTTGCTGTCGTGGAAAAACCGTCCTTGAGGTCCGCCAGCACGACCTCGCCGCCCCAGCCCTGGACGAGGTCGGCGCCGACCACCTGCTCGACGGTGTAATCCGCACCCTTGACCAGCACGTCCGGGTGCAGGCGCTCAATCAGTTCGAGGGGCGTGTCCTCGCCGAAAATGACGACCAGGTCGACGGACGCAAGGGACGCCAGTACGGCACTCCTGGCCGCCTCGTTCTGCACCGGACGGTCCGCGCCCTTGAGGCGCTGTACGGAGGCATCCGAATTCAGTCCGACGATCAGCCGGTCGCAGGCGGTTCTGGCCTGCGCCAGCAAGGAGACGTGTCCGGGATGCAGCAGGTCAAAGCACCCGTTGGTGAAACCGACCTTGAGTCCGCCGCGGCGCCAGCGCGCGATGCGGTCCACGGCTTCGGCATCCGTCAGCACCTTGGCTTCCGCGTCCGACAGGTCCTGGTGATGAAGCCG
>MRWG01002215.1_pt1 | contig 10264 bp, 12 predicted proteins | sample 1013341 | NCBI WGS metagenome assembly MRWG01 (sample SAMN06117577, study PRJNA244670) | biofilm metagenome | biome: Water; feature: Cathode Biofilm; material: Biofilm; isolation source: microbial consortium enriched at the cathode of a solar microbial fuel cell | place: USA: District of Columbia ...
TCGCCGAGCAGACCAACCTGCTGGCGCTCAACGCCACCATCGAGGCGGCGCGCGCCGGCGAGGCGGGCAAGGGCTTCGCGGTCGTGGCCTCTGAGGTCAAGCAGCTGGCCACCCAGACGGCCAAGGCGACCGAGCAGATCGCCCAGCAGATCAACGAGATCCAGAACGCCACCGGCGGCGCGGTGGATGCCATCGCCAAGATCACCTCGACCATCGAGGAAGTGCATGGCATCGCCAACGGCATCGCCGCGGCGGTCGAGGAGCAGAGCTCCGCGACCGAGGAGATCTCCCGCAACGTGCAGGAGGCTTCGGCCAGCACCAGCGAGGTTTCCGCCAACATCGGCGACGTGACCTCGGCGGCGGCCCAGTCCGGCGATTCCGCCAAGACCATGCTGAGCGCGGCCAACGAACTGGCCGAGCAGTCGAAGAGCCTCAGCAGCCAGGTCGACCACTTCCTCGCCAACATCCGCGCGAGCTGAGCGGTACGGCTCTTTCGGGGGCCCTATCGGGGGTAAAAAGAACGCCGGCAGTGCTTCCACGCACTGCCGGCGTTTTTCTTTGGCGCCTGCCCTGCCCAAGCCGGCGTGGGGCGCGGGTCAGCTCGCCTTCGCCAGGGTCACGCTGAAACGGACGCTGTCGCTGCCCGGCGTCTCGATCTCCAGGTCGCTGCCCAGCCGCCGGGCCATGAGGCGGGTGAAATAGCCGTGGACGCCGCGCGGGCTGAGCTCCTCCAGATCCACGTTCTCCTGCAGGCCGACGAGGGATTCCGGCCGCAGGTGGGCATCCTGCCCCCTGGCCGTCACCACGCAGTCGATGCCCTGCGCCCCCGGGGAGATCTCCACGCTCAGGGTGCCGCCGCGGGGCAGCGCCTCGTGGCCCAGGGCGATCATGTTGAGCACCAGCTTGGCGATGCCGTCGGGCGCGCCCTCGGGCGCCTGGAGCAGCGCCCATTCCAGCGTGGTGCGCGAGGTCTCCAGCAAGGCGGCGGCCAGGTCGCGCAGCGGCGTGTAGTCGGGCCCGACGCGCGCGCCCGCCATACCGTAGGCGAGGCGGAAGTACTGCAGGATGTTTGATGCCTGCCGTGCGGAATTGGTGGTCAGCTGCATGGCGTCATCGGCCATGCCGAACTCGTCATCGGACAGCAGCTCCAGGCCGTTGCCGATGGCCCCGATCGGGCCCACAAGGTCGTGGCACAGACGCGAAGCCAGGAGTTCCGCAATGCGCACATCAATCTTCAAATCCATCAGCCTGCAATCCCCAAGGTGATCTCGAAAGGCTGGGCGTTTCCGCAGCCCGCGCTTCCTTATACACTAAGCGGCAAGCTACACTAAAGACGTAGGCGAGAACGGAGAGTCGCGGCATGCAGAGACCGGGAGCACGGCGGGCGTGAGCGCAACCCAGCACCTGGCGCCCGGCATGCGGGTCCGCCATCCGGGCCAGCCCGACTGGGGGCTGGGACAGATTCAATCTGTGGTCGACGACAGAGTCACCGTGAACTTCGAGCATGCCGGCAAGCTGCTGATCATCGCCTCGCAGGTGGAACTGGAAGTCGTTGCGGACGATGCCTCCTAGAACGCCGCGCGCCCTGCCCGCCGCCCTTATCAGAGGCACCCTGCTGCCGGTCTTGCTGGCCCTGCTGTGCCTGGCGCGCCCGCTGGCGGCCCAGCCGGCGCCGGAGCCGCCGGTGGCCGACCAGGCGTTGCACCAGGCGGCGCGCAGCAACGATGCGGAGCTGGCGGGCTTCGCCCTGGAACGGGGCGCCGACCTGGAAGCCCGCGACCAGCTCGGCAACACGCCGCTGCAGGTCACCGCCATGTACGGCAGTCCGGCGGTGACGGAGCTGCTGCTGGCCCGCGGCGCCGACCCCGCCGCGGCGACGCCCGACGACAACTGGACCGCCCTGCACTACGCCGCCTACGAAGGCTACGACCGGGTGGCCAAGCAGCTGGTGGCGGCCGGCGCGCCGGTCGACGCGCGCGAGAAGGACCACGGCAACACGCCGCTGCACATCGCCGCGCGGCGGCTGAAGCGGCCGGTGCTTGCGGTCCTGCTGGCCGCCGGCGCCGAGGTCGACGCCCGTGACGAAGCCGACGGCAACACTGCGCTGATCAACGCCGCCTTCGATCCCCTCGGCACGCCCCTGGTGGCGGAACTGCTGGCGGCCGGGGCCGACCCGGGCCTGGCGGCGGAGGACGGCACCACCGCGCTGATGGCCGCCACCCGCGCCGGGGCGGAGGGCAGCTTCCAATTGCTGCTGGCGGCCGGTGCCGACGCCGGGGCGCAGCGCGGCGACGGCCGCTCGGCCCTGCATATCGCCGCCGCGCGGGGCCGTACCGCGCTGCTGCGCGACCTGCTCGACAGCGGCATCCCCGTCGACCAGCAGGCCGGCGAGGGCGAGACGGCGCTGGGCGAGGCCATCGAGGCCGCCCAGATCGACACGGTCATCGCCTTGCTGGAGGCAGGCGCCGATCCCAACCTGCCAGGGCGCAGCGGCCGCCCGCCGGTGGTGCTGGCCGCGGCCGCCGGCCAGGCCGGCGCGCTCTACGTGCTGTTGAACCACGGCGCCGACCCCGACGCCCGCGAGCGCGAGACCGGCAACACCGCCCTCATGCTGGCGGCCAACCGGGCGCGCCTGGAAGAAGTGAAGCTGCTGCTGCAGGCCGGCGCGGACCCGACCCTGAAGGCCAAGGACGGCTGGACCGCCCTCGCCGCGGCCGACATGATCGGCGACAGCGAGATCGTCGAGCTGCTGCGCCTGGCCGGCGCGCGCGAATAGCCCGCTGCTAGAGACGGACGTTCGGGGTGGAGTAGACGTCGGCAGCCGTCATGGGCATGCTCGAGAGGACCACCGCCCCCAGAACGGCGATCAGGATGGCGGCAACGGCGCCTGCAATGATCGATTTCATAGTCCTACAATCCTCAACAAGAAAAGCTTCCAAGATTCGTGGTGCTTCGGGCTGCCTGCCTCAATCCGCCGCGCCCCCGGCGGCGGTGATGGTCTTCAGGTAGCTGATCAGATCCTCGCGGTCCTTCGCCGAAGGCATGCGCTGCAGCGGCATCTTGCTGCCCGGCGTGAAGGCGTCCGGCCCCTCGGCGAAGAGTTGGTCGATGGTTTCCTCGGTCCAGACCAGATTGCTGTGGCTGAGCGCGTCGGAATAGTTGTAGCCCTCGATGGTGCCCGCACGCCGGCCGAAAACGCCATAAAGCGTCGGGCCCGCGCGGTGGCCGCCATCGGCGGTGACGGTGTGGCAAGCGGCGCACTTGCGGAACAGCTTGGCGCCGCGCGCGTCGGCCTCGCTTTCGTCGGGCAGCTCCGGCAGCGCGGCGACCTCTTCGGAGGCCCTCACTTCGCTGCGGGTCTCCAGGTCCCAGATGCGAGTCACCTCGTCGGCGCCGGCGGAAAGCAGGCGCTTGCCGTCGGGGGTGAAGGCCAGGGCCCAGACCGGCTGGCGATGGCCGTAGAGCGAGGCGATGATACGCCGCTCCTCGATGTTCCAGAGGTTGACCGTGCCGTCGACGCCGCCCGAGGCCGCCAGCTCGCCGTCCGGCGACACCGCCACGGCAAGGACGGGGCCTTCGTGGCCGCGAACTGGCCGTCGGGCAGGAAGGCGACGGCATTGACGCCGAAGTCGTGTCCCTCCATGAGGCGCCGCAGCCGCGGCGCGCCGCCGTCTTCCGGCAGTTCGTAGTAGCGCAGCCTGGAACCGTAGCTGCCGGTCAGCAGGCCGTGCCCGTCGGGCGAGAAGGCCACCGCGTTCACGTTGGCGCGGTGGTCGTCCAGCACGAAGAGCTGCTTGCGGCCAGCCAGGTCCCACAGCCGCACCGTGCGGTCCCAGCCGGCGGAGGCCGCCAGGCGGCCGTCCGGCGAGACAGCCACCCCCGCCACCTTGCCGCCGTGCCCGGTGAAGACATGCAGCACCTTGCTGCTCTCCAGGTCCCAGAGGCGCAGGGTTCCGTCATCGCTGGCCGAAAGCGCCTTGCGGCCGTCATCCAGCAGCGCCACCGCATTGACCGCGCCTTCGTGGTCGTCCAGCACCTCCAGCGCCTCCTGGCTCTCCAGGTTCCACAGGATGACGCTGTAGTCGAAGCTGGCGGAGACCGCCTTTCTGCCGTCGGGCGAGACCGCGACGCCCTTCACGAAGCCGCCGTGGCCGCGCAGTTCCGCAATGGCCGGCGCGGCGCTCCAGAACGCCGCGAGGCAGAGCGCCGCCAGGGACAGCCGCGCCAAGCCGGCGGTCATCGCTGCTCTGGCCGGGATGGTCATGTCGCTTGCCCTAGGCTCCGTCTTGGGGGTGCCCGCCGCGCCCGCGCGCCCTCACCTTTCGCCCCCGGGCGGGAGCGGCGGCAGGGTATAGCCGCTGGACTGATGCTGGAAGGAGGAGACCAGTTCCCCGCTTTCCTGGTCGACAGCCAGCAGGTGCACCTGGAAGGCGTTGTTGCTGTTGCCGCCGGGCTGCATGACGGTCACCAGCCAGACCTTGCGGCCGGCCCGCTCGCCGGCGCGGACCTTCAGGACCTGCACCCCGTAGCGCTCGGCGATGCTCTTGGCGGCGGCTTCCTGGCTGACCGCCGCCTGGGCGGCGGGGAGCAGCGGCGGCGCCGTCAGGACGCCGGCACAGGCAAGCGCGAAGAAGAGACTGCGGCACCGCTTGGCCATGGGATCCCCCTATTCAGCCGGTTGTTGCGCCTCCGAGACGCTACGCACCTCTTTGACCCAGAGGGAGTGGTGCTCCTTGGCCCAGTTCAGGTCGACCTGGCCGCTGCCCATGGCTTCGAAAGCGCCTTCCATGCCCAGCGAGCCGATGTAGATGTGGCCGATGATGATGGCGATGAGGATCAGCGCGACAACGCCGTGCCAGAGCTGCGAAAGCTGCATCTCCTGCATCATCGTCAGGTCGGCCGGCAGCCCGAGGCCGAAGATGTTCAGCACTTCGAAGGTGCCGCCGAAGAACGCCAACTGGAAGGGGAACAGCAGCGCCAGCCCGGAAAGGCTGATGGAGATGCCGCCCAGGATGACCGCCCAGAAGATCAGCTTCTGTCCGGCATTGAACTTGCCCGCCGGCGGGTGCACGCCCTTCTTCAACAGGCCACCGCCCACCGCCAGCCAATGCAGGTCCTTCTTTCCCGGGATGTTGCGGCCGACCCAGAGGAAGAAGATCATCACGATGCCGACCATGAAGGCGAAGGACAGGAAGTTGTGCGCGTACTTACCGGCTAGGGTGATGGCGGTGAAAATGTCCGGGCCGAGGACCGGCAGCAGCACGTGGCGGCCGTAGAGAAGGTTGAGGCCGGTGAGCGCCAGCACGATGAAGGAAGTCGCGGTGATCCAGTGGGCCGTGCGCTCGACCATGTTGAAGCGCTCGATGGTGGTGCCGCTGGGGCCGGCGTCGATGCGGATGCGCCCGCGCACGGCAAAGAACAGGGCGATCAGCGCGACGATGCCGAGCATCGCCCAGGCGCCGTAGACCGTCACCGGCCCGTTGCGCACGGCGCGCCAGTTGTCGCCTTCCGACTGAATCAGCTGCCCGGCCTGGGCATTGGGAATCGAGACCGATCCCATCTCACCGCGCCGGATGGCGCGCCAGAGGTCGCTGTCCGCCTGGTTGCCGAGGGTGTTGCCGGGGACCTCGCCGCCGACGGGCCCTTGCGCGGCGGGCTGATCAGCCGTTTGCCCCCAGGCCGGAGCTGGCCCGGTCGCGATAGCCAAAAGAGCGCTCAGCAGGAGGACAAGGCCGAAGAACCAGGAAGAAGCATTGCCACGCGGGCGCAAAGCGTAGGCGGTCATGAGTTTTCCTCTCACCAAACTACTTTCAGTTTTTCGATTGCGGGACGAAGTTTCTCTGCCCTCGCGTGTCAGCCGCCAGCCTGTAGCCGGACCCGGGAACGCAGTTCATCGCGCTGCTCCTCGGTCAGGTCGGTATCGCTCTGACCGAGATAAGTGCCTTTCTCATAGAGCAGGATGCGTCCCTGCTCTGCCTCATCGCAGGCCGCCAGGGCCAGGACGAGGCCGGCGCCAACGGCAAGGGGTATCAGCTTGTGTAGGGCCATCGGGATTTCTACCTCCAATCGAGGCAATAAAAACAAACGAGTTATGGTTAATATTTCCTTACGGAAGCCAGACCCCCATGGGAAAGGGGGGCGGCGCCAAGCGCCGCCCCCAACCCATATCGGGGCTTTGGATCGCTCCCGATTACGCCGACCAGATCAGGCTCAAGAGCCGGACTTCTGGTCGTAGGCCGTACCCCAGCCCCAGGCACCCGACCCGAAACCGCGGGCGACGACGCGCTCGCGATAGATGTCGGACACCAGGTCGCCGTCGCCGGCGAGCAGGGCCTTGGTCGAGCACATCTCCGCGCAAAGCGGCAGCTTGCCCTCGGCCAGACGGTTGCGCCCGTACTTCTGGAACTCGGCGGAGGAGTTGTCCTCCTCCGGTCCGCCGTTACAGAAGGTGCACTTGTCCATCTTGCCGCGGCTGCCGAAGTTGCCGGCCTGCGGGTACTGCGGTGCGCCGAAAGGACAGGCGTAGAAGCAGTAACCGCAACCGATGCAGAGATCCTTGGAGTGCAGCACCACACCGTCGTCGGTCTGGTAGAACACATCCACCGGGCAGACGGCCATGCAGGGCGCGTCGGAACAGTGCATGCAGGCCACGGAAATGGACCGCTCACCGGGCTTACCATCGTTGATGGTGACGACCCGGCGCCGGTTCACGCCCCAGGGCACCTCATGCTCGTTCTTACACGCCGTGACACAGGCATTGCACTCGATGCAGCGCTCAGCGTCACAGAGGAATTTCATTCGTGCCATGATTCAGCTCCTCCCTTAAGCCGGCTCGACACGGCAAAGCGTGACCTTGGTTTCCTGCATCAGCGTCACCGAGTCATAACCATAGGTCTGAGCCGTGTTGCTGGCTTCACCGAGCACATAGGGATCGGACCCCTTTGGATACTTGTAGCGTTGGTCCTCACCCTGCCAGTGACCACCGAAGTGGAAGGGCATGAAGACCACGCCGCGTCCCACACGTTCGGTCACCAGCGCCTTGACCTTGACCTTGGCGCCCTCAGGACTGTGCAGCCAGACCATTTCACCGTCGCGCACGCCGCTATTGTTGGCGTCCACGGGGTTGATCTCGACGAACATGTCCTGCTGCAACTCGGCCAGCCAGGGGTTGGAACGGGATTCCTCGCCGCCACCCTCGTACTCGACCAGGCGGCCGGAGGTGAGGATGGTCGGGAAGTCGCCCGCGAAGTCCTTGTCCTGGATCGTCTTGTAGAGCGTCGGCAGGCGGTACATCTTGCGATCGTCGTAGGTCGGATAGTCGGCCACGAGATCACGCCGCGAGGTGTAGAGCGGCTCGCGGTGCAGCGGCACCGGATCCGGGAAGTTCCACACCACGGTACGCGCCTTGGCGTTGCCGAAGGGCGCGCAGCCATGCTTGATGGCGACGCGCTGGATGCCGCCCGAAAGGTCGACCTTCCAGTTGGTCTTGTCGCCGGCAATGGCTTCGATGGTCGAACGCTCCTCGTCGGTCAGGTCCTTGTCCCAGCCCAGCTTCTTCAGCATGGCCATGGTGAACTCGGGATAACCGTCCTTGATCTCCGAGCCGACCGGATAGGAACCCTCGGCGAGCAGGTTGTCGCCGTCGCGCTCCACGCCGAAACGGGCGCGGAAGCAGAGACCGCCTTCGGCCACCGGCTTCGACGGATCGTAGAGGATCGGCGTACCCGGGTGCCCCATCTCAGGCGTACCCCAGCAGGGCCACGGCAGGCCGTAGTAGTCGCCGTCGGCCGGACCGCCGCGTGCCTGCAGCGTGGTCCTGTCGAAGGTCTGCTGGTTGGCCATATGGACCTTCAGGCGCTCCGGCGACTGGCCGGTGTAGCCGATGGTCCACATGCCGCGATTGAGCTCGCGCAACACGTCCTCGATCAGCGGCTCATTGTTCTCGACCTTGATGTTCTTGAACATCTCGTCCGCGAAGCCGAGCTTCTTGGCGAAGAGATACATGATCTCGTGATCGACCTTGGACTCGAAGAGCGGCTCGACGACCTTGTCGCGCCACTGCAGCGAGCGGTTGGACGCGGTCACGGACCCGTAGGTCTCGAACTGCGTCGCCGCCGGCAGCAGGTAGGTGCCGTCCTTGCGGTCGTTCATCACCGAGGCCATCGTCGGATAGGGGTCGATGATGACCAGCAGGTCCAGCTTCTCCATGGCCTGCTTCATGTCAGGCAGACGGGTCTGCGAGTTCGCCGCATGCCCCCAGAAGACCATGGCCCGGAGGTTGTCCGGCTGGTCGATGTTTTCCTTCGCCTCAAGCACGAGGTCGAACCAACGCGATACCGGGACACCGGACTTCGACATGAAGTCTTTGTTCTCGAAGCGGTTGACCAGGTACTCGTAGTCGACGTCCCAGACCCTGGCCCAGTGGTTCCAGGCGCCGGCCGAGAGGCCGTAGTAGCCGGGAAGCGTGTGGCTCAGCACACCCAGATCCGTCGCACCCTGCACGTTGTCGTGGCCGCGGTAGATGTTGGCGCCGCCGCCGCTGGTGCCGATCACGCCGAGGGCGAGACCGAGGATGCAGTAGGCCCGGGTGTTGTTGTTGCCGGTGGTGTGCTGGGTACCGCCCATGCACCAGATGATGGTGAAGGGGCGGTTGTTGGCCAACGTCCGCGCCACGCGCTTCAGCTGCGAGCCCGGCACGCCGGTGACGCGCTCGGTCTCTTCGGGGTTCCACTTGGCGACCTCGGCCCTGATCTGGTCCATGCCCCAGACGCGCTGGCGGATGAACTCCTTGTCCTCCCAGCTGTTCTCGAAGACATGCCAGAGGATGCCCCAGATCAGCGCCACGTCGGTGCCGGGGCGGAACCGCACGTATTCATCGGCGTGCGAGGCCGTGCGCGTGAAGCGCGGGTCGCAGACGATGAAGGGCGCGTTGTTCTGCTCCTTGGCCTTCAGCATGTGCTGCATGGCCACCGGGTGAGCTTCAGCCGGGTTGCCGCCGATCTGGAAGATGGCGCGCGAGTTGTGGATGTCGTTGTAGCTGTTCGTCATCGCGCCGTAGCCCCAGGTGTTCGCAACACCCGCGACCGTGGTCGAGTGACAGATACGCGCCTGGTGGTCGCCGTTGTTGGACCCCCAGAAGGCGTAGAACTTACGGAAGAGATAGGCTTGCTCGTTGCTGTGCTTCGCGGAGCCCAGCCAGTAGACGGAATCGGGGCCGGATTTGTCGTAGATCTCCAGCATCTTGTCGCCGATTTCGTTGATCGCCTGTTCCCAGGAGACCTTCGTCCACTTGCCGTCAACCAACTTGGTCGGATGCTTCAGGCGGCGTTCGCCGTGTGCGTGCTCACGCACCGAAGCGCCCTTGGCGCAGTGCGAACCGAGGTTGAAGGGGCTGTCCCAGCCGGGCTCCTGCCCGGTCCAGACGCCGTCCTGGACCTCAGCCATGACCGTGCAGCCCACAGAGCAGTGCGTGCACACGGATTTGACGATCTTTACTTCGCCTGTCGCCGATTGGGCGCTCGCCTTTTTCACCATCCCGAGCGGAACCGAAGCTGCGGCGACACCACCTGCCGCCAGTCCGGATCGCTTCAGGAAGGTACGGCGGTCAATGGCGCTACCGGCAATACCGGCTACCGCCTTTGACAAACGGGGGCCATTCGCAACCCCATTCGTCCGTTTGGTAAGCATTGACCTCTCCCTGTAAAGAGTGAGTTGGTACGGAAGGGCTCCTGCCGGAATTCTCCTTAGTGAGCCCGAGAAGCACTCAGCCGGGCCGGTTTAGAACCGGGCCAGCTCGTAGTATTTCCGCACGTGGTCGGTTTCCGCGTAGCCGGAACCCTTCGACGGCGGCGAGACCGCCTCGACAGCGCCCGCCTGGGAAGCTGTCACGGCAATCGCGGCCGCACCGGCACCAAAGCCGGCCTTCTTGAAGAAGTCGCGACGACCCGCGTTGATCTCTTCCTTCTTGCTCAACGGTCCACCCTCCTTTGTCGTGGTGACCTTGGTATTGTTGCAGCGGGCGGGCCTAGAAGACCGCAGCATTCCCGAGTTCCGCCCCCCTGCCCGGCTCAGCCGGACCGGCGGGCGATGGCGCTAGGCCGCCATGTCGAAGGCCTGGGTCTCGATCGCCAGAAAGAGGCGGCCGATGGTGCCCACAGGCATGTAAAGCACGGCCGACTGGGCCGCCTGCAGGTCCTCGAAGAACCGCGGCGCCCAGCAGCCGATGTGTGTGTCGAAAAACTCGCGCTGCACCGCCAGGTCGGCG
>MRWG01002216.1_pt1 | contig 10252 bp, 9 predicted proteins | sample 1013341 | NCBI WGS metagenome assembly MRWG01 (sample SAMN06117577, study PRJNA244670) | biofilm metagenome | biome: Water; feature: Cathode Biofilm; material: Biofilm; isolation source: microbial consortium enriched at the cathode of a solar microbial fuel cell | place: USA: District of Columbia ...
ACGCCATGGATCTGAAGCCGGAGCGGCATCACTTTTCAGCGAATGGCGATGTGCAGATTCTCCGCTTTATGAACATGACTGGCGGCTAAGCGGCCAGTACAACGAAGGGGGCAGATGAAGACTTTCATCTGCCCCTTTTTCATTTCTGGTGGTCCATTCCATCCATACTGTGCATTGCCATGCCGCTATTCAGGTGGTCCATGGTGATTTCCTGAAAAGCCAACACCTTACCGCCATATTCTCCTGCGAATGTCTCGGCCTCGGCCTTTGCTGCAAATGAGGCGAGCGTTGGCCCCATTGCGCCTGTACGACTGGAACCGACCACATAGAAAGCGTCACGGGCATCAATCAGGGCAGTGTCGGTGGGGCTTTGCCATTCGGTCTGGGCCATATCGTGCACATAAAGGGTGTGATCACGGTTTGCATTCTCTGGCTGCAAGAACCACGCGAACATGTCTCGAGTAGAGCAGAACTTGCGAACCTGCTGGTCTTCTTCGGTGAATGCCTGGCCTTTGGGGCCCGGAAAACCCTCGATAATCATGCCGCAAACGTGGCATTCGTCGCCGCTTTCGAAATGGACCGGGCCAGGCGTGCCGGTGGATTGCTCCTCGCCGCCTGAGCAGGCGGTCAGCGTAATAACTGCAAAGACGGCGAGGAGCCAGTTGAGTTTGCTTGTGTTCATCGGGACAACTCCGTTCAGATACGGCGGTTTCGGAAAAGTAACAGGGCGCCTGCCAGCGGGATGACAAACCAGAACACCAGACCTATCCACAGTCCCGTGGCCCCAATGGGAAGGTCGGCTCCCAGGCTGAGAACGCCACTGAGCTGTGCGCTGTCGCCGAAGGCAACAATATTAAGCAGGCGGTAAATGTCGGTGGGATTGAGCATCAACAGCCAGGGCAGCAGTTCCGCGCTGAACTGGCCCTCGCTGGCCACAAGGGTTCCCAACAGCATCAGATCGAAGATCAGTACGAAGAAAAACCAGATCGCCAGGGCTAGACCGGCGGCGATGGGCTTTTCGCTGACCCGAACACTGATCACGTAGGCAAGGGCGATAAACCCCCATCCCAGCAGCACGGTGGAGCCAATAAACCGCAGCATGGCTGCCGCGAGACTGGCAATGGCAACGTCTTCCACCAGCACGGCAATAGCAACGCCAGCGACACCGAAACCGATCACAGTGGCAAGAGCAAGGGTCAGGCCGTGGCCCAGGAACTTGCCCAGCAGCAGTTGGCTTCGACTCAGCGGGTACGTCAGCAGCAGCAGGAGCGTGCCACCCTCCTCTTCGCCGACGATGGCATCGTATGCCAGGAGCAGTGCGATCAAAGGAATCAGGAAAATTCCCAGGCTCGCGAGACTGGCGATGGTGGCTGGCGTCGAGGCGTAGCCAACCTGGCCGGAGGCCGCGGCGCCGAACCAGGCGATGCCGAGGGCCAGGGTGGCGAAAACCAGAGAGATCGCCATCAGCCAGCGGTTGCGCAGGCTGTCGCTCAGTTCCTTCCGGGCAATGGTCCAGATGCTGGTCATTGGCCGCCTCCCCGATGGGCCAGGCCACCGGCACCGATAAAGTGCACGTAGATATCCTCCAGGCTGGGTTGGTGAATACCCACATCAGCCAGTTCACCCGATTCGAACAGCGTTTGCAGCAGAGCCATCTTCTCCCGCGGTTGTACATCCACCCTCAAACGGCCATTGCCGGCTTTCACCATCAGCCCGTTGCGACTTGCCGAGCGATCGACGACCTTCTCAAGTGCACAAATGCTGTTGGCAGGATCCAGCAACAGTGTTACCGGCATGTTCGCCTGCCTGCGGAGCGCGGTCAGATCACCGGCCGCTTTCAATGCGCCCTCAGTCAGAATCGCCGCCCGGTCAATGTAGGGCTCGACACCCGGCAGAACGTGGGAACACAAAACAATCCCCGCGCCCCCATCCCGCAAATCCCGGAGCAGCCGGTAAAGGTCTGCCGTGGCCACCGGATCCAACCCCACGGTCGGCTCATCAAGCATGAGAAGCTTCGGCTTGCCCAAGAGCGCCTGGGCAAGCCCTAGGCGCTGCCGCATGCCTTTGGAATAAGTTTTGGTGCGGGCATCCATGGCATCGCTCAAACCCACCTGCTCCAACAGCTCGGGCACCTGTTGTAACGAAGCGCCTTTGAGCCGTGCGAAATGGCTCAGGATCTCCCGCCCGGTCAGCTGCGGGTAGAACATCACATTCTCCGGCAGGTAACCAATGTGCTGGGTAACCTGAGGATCTCCGGCATGGCCGCCAAGCACCGATACCGTGCCCTGGGTCGGCTGCATCAGGCCGAGGATAAGTTTGATCGATGTGGTCTTCCCGGCACCGTTGTGGCCGAACAGACCCAGAATCTCACCCGGCTCCAGGCTCAGATCAATGCCTTGCAGCACCGGGCTCTTGTCGTACCGGTAACTCACATTTTCAAGACGAAAACAGCTCATCGGATCTCCGTTTTCAGATCGGCGGGAATTCGCATCAGGGGATGAGAATCGGCAACTCCTGCGTCTTTCACTACCGGAAACGCATCCTGCACCCAGCGCAGGGTATCCACTGCCGGGCTGAACATCAGAATCTTTGCTTCCGGATACTTCCACAGCAGCCGATCAATATTGTCGTTGGGCTCATAGGGCACGTCGCCAGCCCCATCCTGATTGCGATCCCAGCCCAGATAATCGCTCCAGTAATTACCCCTGCCATCCCTGGACCACTCCTGGGTCCGCGTGGCCACATACTTCACCTGGCGCTGGTTGTTTACGAACGCGTTGCCAAACACCTCGTTGTCTTCCGAACCGGCGGTCAGGTGAATCCCGATGTTACTGTCGGCAAATACATTGCCTTCGAACGTGTTGTACAGCGAGTTGTAGATAAACACCGCCTTGCCTTCGGCGCCTTCAATGGTCACCCCTGCGGTCTGGCCCTGGGACACGCCCTTCACCACGTTCCCCCGCAGCTCCGACTGGGTAATGAAATTCATAAGAATGCCGTAGTTCTCATCATTCACCGACCGATTGTTAACCACTGTCAGACGCTTACTCTGCATCAACGCATAACCGGTTCGTGTGTTGCGGGTAACGTTGTCTTCCAGCAGATTGTTCATCGAGTACATGTAATGGATGCCATAACGCAGATCCGCCATGTCATTGCCCCGGATCGTGTTGTTATTCGCCGTCTCGATGTAAATCGCATCCCGTGTCTGACGAATGTCATTGCCTTCAATCAGCGCCCCGGTCGTGTTGAACAGGTGAATCCCGTTACCACGGTCATTCGGACGCAGACTGTCATCACCGCGAATCGTATTATTGCGAACCGTCACATCCGGCGTCGCATCCAGCCAGACCCCGAACGCCGGCCCCTGCAGACGGTTGTTCTGAACCACTGCACCCCGGGCCTCCCGGGCCACAAAAATCCCCGCGTCCAGCTCGTTCAGATTGCTGCCCCAATTGCGTATATCACACCCGGAAAACGTCACCGCTTCGGCAACAATATCCACCGCATTGCCCTGCCCGCCCGGGTCGATTACCGTCTCTGCGTGGCAAGACACAGACACTCCGGGCACGCGGACGGCCAGAGACGAAATCTGCTCAGGGGGAAGCTCAAAGCTCGAGCCCGGCTTCAGGGCATCAAGCCGTTCTTGCAGGTCCGCGTGTGCGGTCAGCGATAACAGAGCGACGGTCAGGGCCACTCCATAACGCACGATTCGATACATCAACGTTTCTCAAAAGTAAGGAAATTGGAGAACTGCCCTTTGCCATCGATTTGCCACACCCAACCCAACAGGCTTGCCAGGGCCAACCTCCGAGCCCTGGCAAGAACCGTAATAGATCAGGCCTTCTCTACAATCATGCGCCCCCGCATTTCCATGTGCAGCGCATGGCAGAACCAGTTGCAGTAGTACCAGTGAACCCCCGGGCGGTCCGCCACAAAGGTAACCGATGACGTCTGCTGCGGACTGATCTCCATGCTCACGCCATGATTCACCATGCAGAAACCGTGGGTCACATCCTCAATGGTGTCCAGGTTGGTCACGTACACCGTCACCTCATCACCCTGCTTTACCTTGAACTCGGTCATACCGTACTGCGGCGCAATTGAGGTCATGTATACACGAACCTTGTTGCCGTCCCGGATAACCTTATTGTCGGCTTCCAAAGTGACACCATCCTTCTCGGCCTGCTCACGGGCTGAAGCGAAGTACGGGTCATCACGGGTGTAGATCTTCTGCGTCTTGATCTGATCGCGGCGCACCAGGATGCAGTCGTGGGGCTCTGCGAAGGTCGGGCCATCGTGAACCAGTTTCATCTCCTCGCCGGAAATATCGATCAGCTGGTCGTTTTCAGGATGCAGAGGGCCACACGGCAGGAAGCGGTCTTTCGAGAACTTCGACAATACCACCAGCCACTTGCCATCGGCGTCCCGTGATTCGGTCAGAGAGGCGTGGTTATGGCCCGGCTGATAGTGAACATCCAGCTTCTGGCGGATGTAGTTCACCTTTTCGCCATTGTAGTGCTTGATGGCATCGGCAATGTTCCACTTGGCCACCTGGCTGTCGATAAACAGCGTGGTGTAGGCATTGCCTCGGCCGTCGAAAGTTGTGTGCAGGGGCCCAAGGCCCAGCTCCGGTTCACCAACCACAGCATCGCGCGGCTCGATCTTGCCATCGAACAGATCGTCCAGTTTGTCGATCGCAATGATTGTGGCCGTCGGTGACAGCTTACCGTTGGCAATAAAGTACTTGCCGTCCGGGGAGGTATTGAGACCATGCGGGTTCTTGGGAACCGGGATGTAACGGGTCAGTTCGGAGCCTTCACGGCCGTCTACCACCGGCACCTTGGAGTCACCAAGAGTCTTGTAGTTGCCATTCTTGACGGCCTGTTCGATGCGCTCAATGTTGAATACAACCGCCCAGTCGCGATCGTTGCGCATGGTGCCGGCAAGATCCAGAGCCTTCTCCGAGTTGTAGCAGGTGGAGCAGGCGTACTTGCCGGTATAGTCCGCATCGGTGTTGTCGAGGTTGCCGTCAACAATCACCTGGAAGGCCACCTCCATGGTCTCCGCATCCACCGCGTTGAACATGGTAAAACTGCTTTCAAGGCTGGTGTCGCCGCCATCGTTCGGATGGGGAATCACATACTCGGCGTTGCAGAACACGTACTTGGTCTTGGGAACTTTCTGAAGCCGGAGGCCATGAATGGCCTGAACATTGGGAATGGTGGTGATCTTGTCACACTTCATGATATCCAGACGGATCCGGGCCACCCGGGTATTGGCCTTGTCATTGATGAACAGATACTTGCCATCGTAGCGACCATCGGTCATGGAGATATGCGGGTGGTGAGAATCACCATTGGAGAAGCGGCTGCTATCCCCGAGGACTTCCTTACTCTCGTTGGTGATGCCCCAACCCGTGGCGGAGTCCACATTGAAAACCGGAATCCGCATCAGTTCACGCATGGAGGGCACACCCAGAACCCGTACTTCTCCAGAATGACCACCGCTCCAGAAGCCGTAGTACTCATCCAGCTCACCGGGGTGCACAATAAAGTTGTTACGGGCTTCTTCGGCAGCCGCAGCGAACGACTCCCGGGACATCACTGCACCTCCAAGCCCCGTTGCACCGGCCACGCCGGCCAGTGCCGCTGCGCCCATGAACCGGCGACGGCTCTGGCCGCTTTCCGGCAGCTCCGGCGTATTCCTGGTCAGATCATCTTTCTTTTTCATAACATCCAACTCCGTTATTGGTAATGGCGGTTTTACTTCTCATGCTTTCTTTTTATGGGACTGCTCAAGTCACCTGAACCACTGGAATTTCCTCCGGGTGGCCCGGTGCATTACGACCCCGGCGCTTGCCGCGCCGTTTTACGATCAGCGGAGGGCACTTGTGGTCATCGAAATAGGTCATCTGGCAATCCAGGCAGTAATGGCATTCCATGTAATTGATGTGCCCGTCCGGGTGGATGGCCTGTACCTCACACTCGTGATCACACAGCCGGCAGGGATTGCCGCATTCCTTGCGCCGCTTGAGCCAGTCGAACACCCTCAGCTTGGTCGGCAACGCCAGCGCTGCGCCCAGCGGACACATATAGCGGCAGAACACCTTGCGGGTGAAAAGGTTGACCACCAGCAGCAGGGCGGCGTAGGTGACAAATGGCCAGCTGCGATCGAATTTCAGGGTGATAGCGGTCTTGAAGGGCTCAATCTCGGCCAGTCGCTCGGCGGTTGCCATGGAGTCCAGGGATACACCGAACAGCACCAGCAGAACGATGTACTTGATGGCCCAAAGCCGCTCGTGCAAAGCGAATGGCACGGTGTACTGGGGTACCTTGAGCTTGCGGGCGATCTCGTTCAGCAATTCCTGCAGCGCCCCGAACGGACACAGCCAGCCACAATAAACCGCCCTTCCCCACAGCAGTATGATGCCGGCGACCACGGCCCAGAGGATGAAAATGACCGGATCAATCAGGAAGGTGTTCCAGCTGAAGCCACTGATGAGACTGTTAGCAAAGGTCAGCACGTTAACGATGGACAACTGACCCATCGCATACCAGCCAATGAACACCAGGGTATAGGTGAGAAACGCGTGGCGGATCCAGCGCATCATTTTTGGCTTTTTGACCAGCCAGTCCTGGAAGAACAGGATGAACAGCAGGACGCCGATGCCAACGCCCAATACCGTGATCTGGAATTCACGCTGGTACCAGACCTGCACCCACATGGGCTGGTCCGCCAGCATTTCCTCTTCGGTCAGGACCGGTGCGGGTCGGGTATAGTACCGGCCCGGTAACTGGTAAGTGAGCGGGAAAACCTGAAACTCACTGTCCAAAGGCCCGGTCTGGCGCTTGACCGTGAGTTCCAGAGTCCATTCGGTGCCAGGGTCAAAATTGTACTGCTGGCGAATGATGAAAATCGCCATCTCGGAAAACTCCGGCATGCCCTCGGCATAAACGTCACTCAACCGGTAGAAATCCAGATCACGGAAGTTAAAGGTGTCGCCAAACTGGCGAATCTGGATACGGTCGAAGATGCCGCCGCGAACGTAACCCGATCCTTTGAAGGAGTAGTCACCGCTGGCCATGACGGCGATCGCATGCTCGCCTTCTTTCAGCTCACCGGTCAGCCATTGGAACTGGCTCTCGCCCAGCAGGTTGCGACCAATGGTGGGCACATCCAGATAAGCGGTGTACAGGTCGATAAGGGGCTTGCCACGCTGTTTCTTCGGCGTAGTATCAATGCCTTCCGCAGCAGTTCCCTTGAAAGCATCATCCACCTGGCCCCTGGTGAGCTTGAGCCGACGTACAGACCCTTCACCCAGCAGCGTTTGCCAGCTTTTCTCCTGGAAGGTGTCGGCCTGAATGTTCGCGGGTGACGGACGGGCATCGCTCAGGCTCTCAACCAGGCCCAGCTCAGCCGCAACGCGGTGGGCGGACTTCATAATGACCTCGTTCACCACCATCACCGTGACGGTAGCGCCCGACAGGCCGTCCACGGCCACCTTGCGTTCCGTGGAGGTTCCGCCAACAGTCACCCGCTGATCTGCCTTCAGGCCCACGTACTGGTCGGTAAACTCGTGCAGCTTGGTCTCGGGAATACCAACAAGCAGAATCGGCTCGTGATGCTCGATAACACGGGTATTTACGATGCTCCCTTCGGTATCCAGGACCACGACAATATTCAGAGGCTTGCCGGAATAGGCCGGAGTCTGAACAAAATCCAGGGACTGATAGGCATACCCTTTGAGCTCATCTCCCGCATACAACTCCTGAATTGCCCGGTTGCCCTCACGGGGCTCCACGGCATCCACGCCGGGCAACGTTTGCTGTATTACCTGGCGACCGGCCACCGGTTCGTACTCAGACAGCGGCGCTGCTTCCAGAGCCAGGGCTATGACGGAGGCAAAAACGAGGAAAACGAAGCGGAAAAAAGCGGACACAGAAGACTCCTGGAGAAAAACGCCCTATTGCTTCAGCCTAGGCGAATTAGAGGAAAATCAAATACCTCTTATTGAATACACCCGGCGGATGGTTCCATCCCATAAACGCTGTCAGCCGAGGCTGACAGCGTTTCCCTGTGAATCGAGAGGGAGGTAGTTGTTGATGTGGCCAAGACGGATGGACTCCACCATCATGGTCAGCGGCTGCTGAGCCTCATCGGTGGACGGTGGCGTGCCACCGCGCCCGGACATGGCGGCGACGAAGACCACATCCCAGGCCTGGCCCGTAGCCCGGGATTCCTCAGAAAGGACCTTAAAATCCGGTGCCTCATCGGGGGTTTTGTCAACGCAGACCACCGGCGTCAGGGCACCACCCTCGCCGCGCTCAAAGGCGGCTTTTTCTTCCGGCGAAGCCTCGTCCGGCAACTCGGCCCGACAGAAAACGAATAGCAGGCGCTGAGGTTCCTGCTGGCTGTAGGAGGCCTGAATAAGGTCACTGTAACTGCTGATCATGCTGGTGAATCCTTGCTGGTTCCGGGCCGCTGCGCTTTACGCCTGGCGGGCAATGAGCTGATCGGACGAGGCGAGTCTGCGTATTTCGTCGCACACTTCTTCCACGGCATCGTTGCCGTAGCTCTGTCCATAATGTTTTTTGAAGCCGAATTCGTAGAGGCGTACATGCTCATCGGGCTCGACTCCAATGCTCTCCAGACAGGCACGGGCGCAATGCAGTGGGCAGCCATCGATCACCGTGATCTTGCGCCCGGATCTGGCGGTCTTGACCAGGGAGGGCACCTTGCCACCCACGCCGGAGATGCAGGACATCTCGAATTCACCGGCATGGTCGAGCGTCACTGCTGCATTGTTGGCCAGCTGTGCGACATCGGAGCAGCCAGAACAGGAGTAGATCAGCGGTCGCTGCTTTCTTGCTGTCACGCTTCCTCCTTTCGGGAGCCTGGAGGGTGGATAATTGGCGGTTACTGGCTGATCTCAATCAGGCGACCGGGATCGGAGATAAACAGCCGACTGCGATTGACCCGCACAAGGCCGTTGGATCTCAGGTCCGCCAGAATCCGGGAGAAGGTTTCCGGCTGCATGGCCAGTCTGGACGCGACCAGGCACTTCGGTAGCGGCAGCTCCACTTCACCGCCCTCTTCTGCTCCGTTGGGCAGCAGGTCGATCAGGTAGCGGATCAGCCGGTCCCGGGCGTTCTGAACGGTCATGATCTCCAGGTCGTGAAACCGGGAAACCGCGCGTTTCGCGTAGTGCCGAAGCGCCGCCTGGGCATATCGGGGATTACTTTCCAGCATGTCCTGATAGGCCTTGACCGGGATCATCAGAACTTCGCTGGATTTCAGCGCCTCGGCGTAGCAGGCGTAGCGTGGCGGATCAGCGTAGATCATGACTTCGGCGAAGCAGTCGCCTGGGGCGATGCTATCGAGGGTCCGGTCGATGCCGGAGGAGTCCAGGCGGTAAAGCCGCAAGCGGCCGGAGATCACGAAGAAGAAGTTGTGGGCCGGCATGTCCTGGCGATAAAGCAACTGGTGATGGCCAAGACGGACTCTTCGGGATTGCTGGATCAGGTGCTGCAGGTCCTTGCCGCTGAGTTCCGAGAACAATGGATGACTGCGCAGGGCCTGGAGGCCGTCTTCGTCGTCAAAGGGTTTGCTGATGGCGACAAGCACGGGTTTGGTATAGCGGGTTTGGGCCGCTTGGGTCAGTGCCATGGGGCTATCCTCTTTGCATATTCATGCATTCGAAATCATGATTTAAATAGTAGAAGGATACGGGGCGAAAATCGCTCCCCCCATCGGGGTAGTTGAGGGGTTATTCGGGAGTAATTGATCTATCGCAAAGTGTTTTATGGCTAACTAATTGAACACCGAGAACCAAGAATTTGGGCGTATGGATTGGGAGCACAGGCTGGCACGGAGCTGCTTCCCAAAACACGCTCCTTGCGGCACATCCGTGTGGCGCTTGGGCTCCGCCATCCATGGCTCCGCACAGTTTTGGGAAGCAGCTCCGTACCAACCTCCGGGCAGTGGAGTCACCTTCTCTCGCTACCCTTCACTGCATAAGGGGTGAGTCAGGCAATTCCAGATCCACACCTTCCACCCCGGTTTCCGCGGCCAGAACCTGCAGGTACTGACGGAATGCCCGGCGGGTTACGCTCTCGCTCAGGTACTGCCGGATTTGCGGTTTTACATGCTCATAGGGAAGTTGCTGGCCGTCGATTCGCTGGTCGACGCGGACGATGTGCCAGCCGTAGCGGGTTTCGATCAGTTCCGGGTTGAGGCCTTCTTCCAGGGA
>MRWG01002217.1_pt1 | contig 10245 bp, 9 predicted proteins | sample 1013341 | NCBI WGS metagenome assembly MRWG01 (sample SAMN06117577, study PRJNA244670) | biofilm metagenome | biome: Water; feature: Cathode Biofilm; material: Biofilm; isolation source: microbial consortium enriched at the cathode of a solar microbial fuel cell | place: USA: District of Columbia ...
CCCTTGAACATCACCACCTCGGCGCCTTCCAGCTTGTCCCAGGTGAAGTCGGGGTCGGCCTCGCGCCCGGTGAGGAAGAAGCCGTCCATCTCGTTCACCTGGGCGAAGTGCACCACCGGCGGCGTCTTGCCCTCGTTCAGCGGCCCGAAGGCCTGGCTCAGCGCCGACTGCGCCACATGGGCCGTGCCGTCCTGCAGCGCCTGGATGGCGGAGACACCGGGCTGGGCAACAGACCACTCGGGGTCGAGCCCTTCCTCCTTCAGGAAGCCGCCGGACATGGTGGAGATCAGCGGCGAATAGAAGGCGGAAAACAGCGTGAACTGGATGTTGATCTTTTCCAAGACGTGGCCCCCCGAGTTGCATGGAACAGCCGCTCTGACGGCAGCCTTTGTCACAGCCTAGCCGCGCCCGGCGCCCCGGTTCAAGGGAGCAGGCCGGATATCTGTCGGCGAGGGCGCAAAACTGATGGCGCCCGGTTTGCGGTTTCGCTTCGAGGCGGCGTCCATTAAGGGCCAACTTCGAAGTCGGGCAAGGTGCCGTCGAAGGTGCCTTCGCCGACCCACTCATCGTTCTGAGGATCGGGCACGAGGTCGTTGTCCTCCCACCCCAGAATCAGCAGCGCCACCCAGTCCGTGCGCTGCGAAAAGCCGTAGAGCGGCCCCTGTGAATCGCGCAGGGCGCCCGTCTCGGCGTCGTAGCTGGTCAGGGTCAGCTTCACCACGCCCTGTTGGCGGTCGCGCTTGAACAGCGCCAGTTCGGGTATGTTCAATTCGCCGGCCAGGGGAATTGGAATCGGAATACTGGGAACGCCGACGAGAGTCTTCTTGCGGTCCACGGAGAGCGCGCCGACCCGCGGTTCGAAGACAACGTCGGCCTCGCCCCGTGCGGCGACGAGGCGGCCGCCGTGACGCAGGATGCGGTCGCGCAGGCTGGCCACCAGGTACTTGCTGTCGCTCCCGTCCACGTAGCTGGCGTCGACGAAGACCTTGCTGTCCTCCGGCAGCTGGATGGCCAGCTTGTCGCAGACCCTGTCGACGGCGCTGGAGAACAGCAGCTGCTCGGAGGCGGTGCGGTCGGGCTGACTCACGCGCATCTCAGAGCAGGCGGCCAGCGCCAGCAGCGCCATTGCCACGGCCAAAACGGACGGACGGTTGGACAGCAAATAACACATCGGAACGGACAAAGAGGTTCTGATAAGACCGACGCCCAACACCCGGCATTCATCCCGGACTGTCAGAGGCCGTGGCCCGAATGTCAGGAGAAAGTCACAGTCCCGGCTAAACGCTCTTCGCCGCCTCGCTCAGAACTTTCAGCTTCTTCATCGCCAGCTCGCGGCCCAGGTGCCCCAGACCGCAGTCCGGCGCGGCGACGAGGCGTTCGGGCGGCAGGTGCTGCAGCGCGGCCTGCAGGCGTTCGCGCACTTCCTCCACCGTTTCGACGCGGCTGCGGGCGATGGCGATAACGCCGAAGATCACCGTGGTGTTGCCGAAGAGATCGAGGAGAGACAGGTCGTTGTGGCGGTGGGCGTCCTCGATGGAGACCGCGTCGACCACGGACTCGTCGACGGCTTTGGCGAGGTCGAAGTAGGCCTGCGGGTCGGCCTTAACGTAGTCTTCCTGGTCCAGGTAGTTGGGATAGCCGCAGCACATGTGCATGGTCTTGGTGACGCCTGGCGGCACGCCCTGCCAGCAGCGCGCGATGTTCTCCAGGCCATAGTCGAGGGCCTCCTGCGGCTTGCGCGCGAAGAGCGGCTCGTCGATCTGGATGTATTTGCAGCCGGCCTCGGCCAGGGCCAGAACCTCCTTGTTCAGCGCCTCGGCGAGGTCGCGGCCCAGCGCCCTGGCATCGCCGTAGTGTTCGTCCGCCGTGGTGTCGGTGATGGTCATGGGCCCGGGCAGGGTCATCTTTACCGGGCGCCCGGTGAAGGACTGCGCCAGCTTCCAGTCGTCGGGCAGGAAGGGCGCCTTGGCCTTCACCGGGCCGCGCACCGTCGGCAGGTCGGTCTCGTAGGCGCCGCCGCGCAGCACCCGGTGGGTCAGGTTCTCGAAGTCGAAGCCTTCCAGGTGGCGGCAGTGGTAGTGCACATAGTTCTCGCGCTTCACCTCGCCGTCGGTGGGGATGTCGATGCCGCAGGCCACCTGATCCTCGATCACCTCCTTGACGCCCTGGGCGATGATCTTCTCCGCCTCGGCGCCCAGCTTTGCGATGGCCTGCACGTAGTCGCGCGTGGCGACGCTGGAATCCATGGCGCCCGGGTCGAACCAGTCGGGAATGCGCACGGACTTCGGCTTGGGATAAGCCCCGATGGTGGTGGTCAGCAACGGCATTTCAACTCTTCCCCCCGGAATTGCCTTACCGCTTTAGCAGAGCCTCGCGCGGGCCGCCAGGGGCAGGATGGATTGCGGCCTTCCTGCAGAGCGTTATGATCGGCGCTGTCTTGAAGAGGGAGGAACCGAAGATGCGCGCCTGGCAGATTGAGAACACCGAGGGCCTGGACGGGCTGAAGCTGGCGGAGATCGACCTGCCGGACCCGGGACCCGGCGAGGTGCGGGTGCGGCTGCGCGCCAATGCCATCAACTACCGCGACTTGAGCGTGATCGGCGACCCGGTGGCGCGCGATGTCGAACTGCCGCGCATTCCCAACTCCGACGGCGCCGGGGAGGTGCTGGCGGTAGGCCCCGGCGTGACCGGCTTCGCGCCGGGCGACCGGGTCGCCGGCTGCTTCTTTCAGAACTGGATCGACGGGCCCTGCACGGCCGAGGCGATGGCCTCGGCCATGGGCGGGGAGATCGAGGGCGTGCTGGCCGAGGAGCGGAACCTCAAGGCCGACGGTCTGGTGAAGATCCCCGATCACCTGAGCTTCGCCGAGGCGGCGACTCTGCCCTGCGCGGCCTTGACCGCCTGGCGCGCCCTGGTGCCGGTCGGCAAGCTGAAGGCCGGCGACACGGTGCTGCTGCTCGGCACCGGCGGCGTCTCCATCTTCGCCCTGCAGTTCGCCACCCTGATGGGCGCAAGGGTCGTCATCACCTCCTCCAGCGACGAGAAGCTGGCCAAGGCGAAGGCGCTGGGCGCCTGGCAGACGGTGAACTACCGCGCCACGCCGGACTGGGAGAAGGCGGTGCTGGAGATGACCGACGGCCGCGGCGTCGACCTGACGGTGGAGGTCGGCGGCGCCGGCACCCTGGAGAAGTCCATCGCCGCCACCCGCATCGCCGGGACCATCGGCTTCATCGGCATTCTCGCCGGCGGCCAGGTGAACCCGCGCCCGATCATGAGCAAGTCGCTGACCGTGCAGGGCATCTATGTCGGCTCGCGCAACCTTTTCCGCGACATGAACAAGGCCATCGCCGCGGCGGAGCTGCGCCCGGTGATCGACCGGACCTTCGCTTTCGAGGACGCGCCCGAGGCCTACCGCACGATGAAGGCCGCCGGCCACTTCGGCAAGCTGGTGATTGAGATCTGAGGTCTAGCCACCGACCAGCGCCTTGAACTGCTCGGCGTCGTTGAGGCGCGGGAAGGGGCCGTCGGGAACCGGCACGCCGAGAAAGGCACAGAGCGGCTCCCAGCCTTCACGCACGTCGAAGACCAGCAATCTTTCCGCCGGGATGGTCCGGCGCACCTCCGCCTCGTGCGCCCGGAACACCGCCTTGGCATGGTCCGGGTCGTCGGCGCGGTCCCCGAAGACCTTGGTGCAGACCAGGGGCTCGCCCATTTCTACGGCCGCGCGGACCGGCGGCACGGTGATCTCGTCCTTCGCGGCGATCAGCTTCAGGATGGTGTTGCTGAAGCTTGCGTACCAGGCATCCACGTCGCGTGTGCTGAGCAGGACCTTGGCTTCAGGATAGGTCTCAGCCAATTCCCGCCAAAAGTAGGCCGAGGGCCAGTCGACGGTCGAGCGATACCCCGCCAGCAGTTTCTCCCAATCGACCGCTGCGCCGGCGGTGGCCTGCTTCCAGAAGGGAATCTGCTCGGGATGTTCGAAGACCTCCGCCATGTGGTGGCAGGGGCCGAAGCCCAGCTGTTCCAGTGCGCCTTTCAGCGACAGTGTGCCTGTGCGCCCGAAGCCGGCGCCGATGACCGAAAGCCCCATGGTCTTCCCCTTGTGACGGTGATCCCCCCGGCAAGGATCAGGATCGCCAATCGTGTGCGAGCCTGCAACTGACCTGAGGTTGTCGTCGGCTGCTTCTAAGGAGAGCGGCTTAGTTCCCCGCGCCCTTCAGGTGCGCCGCGCCCTGGTTGAACAGCAGGGAGTTGTTGTCGGCGGTGTGCTTGCCGCGGTTCTGGCGGTCCTTGTAGAGGTCGATGGCGCGCTGCACGGCCGGGCGCTCCTTGATGCGCTGGCGCCAGGCCGCGACCCGGGGGAAGTCGTCGAGGGAGGAACCCAGCGGCTTGGCGATGAAGACCCAGGGAAAGGCGATCATGTCGGCGATGGTGTAGGCCTCGCCCAGGATCCAGTCGCGGTCTTCGAGGCGTCGATCCAGCACCGCCAGATTGCGCTCGTATTCGCCGAGGTAGCGCTTGAAGCCGTAGTCCTGGCCCTCCGGCGCGTAGTTCTTGAAGTGGCTGAGCTGGCCGGCCATGGGTCCCTGGTTGCCGACCTGCCAGAACATCCATTCCAGCAGTTCCTTGCGGGCCAGCGGCCCCTCCGGCAAAAAGCGGCCGGTCTTTTCGGCCAGGTAGATCATGATGGCGCCGCTCTCGAAGACGCTGACCGGATCGCCCTCGACGTCGTGGTCGACGATGGCCGGCATCTTGGCGTTGGGGCTGATGGCCAGGAACTCCGGCTTGAACTGGTCGCCCTCGGCCAGCTTCAGCAGGTGGGTGGTATAGGCGAGGCCCAGCTCCTCCAGCAGGATGGCGACCTTCCAGCCGTTGGGCGTGGGGGCGTAGTAAAAGTCGATCATGCGGCGTCCTCTCCGGCGCGCTGCGGCCCGGCGGCGGCGCCGCTTTCGATCAGGGCCTCGATCTCGGCGGGGCTGTAGCCGGCCTCGGCCAGGATTTCCCGCGTGTGGCCGCCCAGCGCCGGGGCGCCGAAGCGGTGCTCATTGGGCGTGGCGGAGAACTGCGCCGGATTGCGCGCCTGGCGCAGGCGCCCGGCGGCGGGGTGGTCGTTCTCGAAGACGATACCGTTGGCCTGAACCTGCGGGTGGCGGATCGCTTCGCGCCGGGTCAGCACCGGGGCGCAGGGCACGCCGGCGGCCTCGAGGCGATCGATCCACTCTGCCGTGGTGCGCTCGCGTAAGGCTTCCTGGGTCAGTTCCAGGCGCGCGTGCTTGTGCTTGTCGAGGCCCTCGGAGTCCTGGAAGCGCGGGTCCTCGGTCCACTCGGGACGTTCCGCCGCCTGCGCCAGGCCGAGCCATTCCTTGTGGCGCATGACGGCGACGGAGATGTAGCCGTCCCGGGTCTTGTAGATCAGGTCGATCCAGCTCTGCGCCGCCTCCTTTTCCATCTCGTCGCCGACGAAGGTGTGGCCGCCCATGTCGGAGCCCCAGAGGAAGGCGAGGACGGTATCCAGCATGGAGAGGCGCACGTGCTGGCCCTCGCCTGTGCGGCTGCGCGCCAGCAGTGCGGCGCAGACCGCCTGGGCCATGGCGAAGCCGGTGAGCTTGTCGGGCAGGATGGTGCGCACCAGGCGCGGGCGTTCCTCGTCGGAGCCGGCCTGCACGGTGGTCAGGCCGCTCAGCGACTGGATCAGGGGGTCGAAGACCGGCTTGTCGGCGAAGGGCCCCTCGAAGCCGAAGCCGGCGATGGAGACGTAGACCAGGCCCGGGTTGATCGCCTTGAGGTCCTCGTAGCCGAGGCCGAGACGGTCGGTGACCCCGGGGCGGAAGTTCTGCAGGAAGACGTCGGCATCGCGCAGCAGCCGCTTCACCGCTTCCAGCCCTTCCGGCGTCTTGAGGTCGAGGGCGATGGAGCGCTTGTTGCGGTTGTTGTTGAGGAAGGAGGCCGAATAGCCGTTGCGGCGCGTCGCCACCTGGCGGGTATGGTCGCCGCCCTTGGGCATCTCCACCTTCACCACGTCGGCGCCCTGGTCGGCCAGGATCATGCTGCCCAGCGGCCCCGACACCATGGTGGTCAGATCGACGACCCTGAAGCCGTCCAGCGGTCCCGGCATGGATTCTCCCCTCCCCAGCAGGTCTTTTTGCAGCCAATGCCCCTCTATATAGGGGCTGGCCGGCCCGAGCGCCAAATCTACACGGATTTGTGTAGCCTTGCCCGCCGTCCCCCGCGGCCCGGCGTTATCCCGAACGCCCTTTGATTCGGGCCGGGAGAGTCGCATAGTCTTCCACTATGCCGATCTGCGAAGCCGACCCCTGGCGCCTGCAATATTTCGAGGGTATCGACTGCCCGGACGATGTGCGCGTGCCGACCGAGGACGGCGACGCCTGGGCTTGGTATCCCGCCTACAAGTGGGTCTACAACAAGCTCGCCATCGCCGAGAGCCAGGGCCTCGCCTGCGGGCCGCACGGCCTCATGCCTCCCAGCTTTCCGGTCTTCTCCAAGCCGGTCTTCAACATGCGCGGCATGGGCACCGGCAGCCGCGTGCTGCGCACCCCCGGCGAGTACCGGGCGCAGCAGCGGCCCGGCCACATATGGACACCGGTGTTCGAAGGCGAGCACATCTCCAGCGACGTGGCGGTGGTCAAGGGCAAGGCCAGGTGGTGGCGCCACACCTACGGCCTGCCGCTGGAAGGCGGCATGTTCGACCACTGGGTGGTGCTGGCCGAGGCCAAGCCGGAGATCGAGGCCTACTGCGGCGCGTGGCTGGCGCGCAACCTGGCCGGCTACACCGGCATGGTGAACTTCGAGACTATCGGCGCCAAGATCATCGAGGTGCACCTGCGCTTTTCCGACCAGTGGCCGGATCTCTACGGCGGCAGGCCCTGGGTCGAGGCCCTGGTGAAGCTCTACCAGGACGGCGTCTGGGACTTCGACGACAGCACGCGCCGCGAGGGCTACAGCGTCGTGCTCTTCGGCGGCCACGGGCTGCAGTACCGCCACCCGCCGCAAGAACTGGTCGAGGAAGTGCGGGCGATGCCGGAGGTGAGTTCGGTACAGGTCACCTTCCATGAGGACCGGCCGCCGGCCCAGCACGCCATGCCGCCGGGCGGCTTCCGCCTGGCCATCGTCAACTGCTGGGACCTGGAGGCCGGGCGGCGCGCGCGCGAGAAGCTGGCGCTCAGTTTCTGGTCGACCCAGCAGCTGACCCGGGGCCGCCGCCGCAAGGCTCCCGCTGCGGGGGCCGATGACTGAGGGCAAGGATCTCTCGGACCTCAGCGCCATCGAGGAGATCGAGAACGCCTGGATCCCCATGCCCGACGGCGCGCGGCTGGCGGCTCGCCTGTGGCTGCCGAAAAGCGCCCGCAGCGAGCCCGTGCCGGCGATCCTGGAGTTCATTCCCTACCGCAAGCGCGACTTCATGCGTGCGCGCGACGAGCCCATGCACCGCTTCTATGCCCTGCACGGCTATGCCTCGGTGCGCGTCGACGTGCGCGGCAGCGGCGATTCCGACGGCGTGCTGGACGACGAGTATTCGCCGCAGGAACTCGACGACGCCCAGGCCATCATCGCCTGGCTGGCCGAGCAGCCGTGGTGCAGCGGCGCCGTCGGCATGACCGGCATCTCCTGGGGCGGCTTCAACGCCCTGCAGGTGGCGGCGCTCGATCCGCCGGCCTTGAAGGCCATCATCACGCTCTGCGCCGCCGACGACCGCTACGCCGACGATGCCCACTACAAGGGCGGCTGCCTGCTGAACGAGAACATGCAGTGGGGCTCGATCCTGACCCTCTACAACGCGCTGCCGCCGGACCCCAAGATCGCCGGCGAGGGCTGGCGCGAGATCTGGCGCGAACGCATTGAAAAGAACGCGGCCTATCCGGCGGTGTGGATGCGCCACCCCTGGCGCGACGATTTCTGGAAGCACGGCTCGGTGAACCAGGACTACGCCGCCATCCGCTGCCCGGTCTATGCCATCGGCGGCTGGGCGGACGGCTACACCAACGCGGTGCCGCGCCTCATGGAGCACCTGACGGCACCGCGCAAGGGGCTGATCGGACCCTGGGCCCACAACTTCCCGCACGACGCCGTGCCCGGCCCGGAGATCGGCTACCTGCAGGAGGCGCTGCGCTGGTGGGACCACTGGCTGAAGGGTGTCGACACAGGCGTCATGGACGAGCCGCTGCTGCGCGTGTGGCTGCAGGACAGCGTCGCGCCGCAGCCGCAGTACGAGACGCGGCCCGGCCGCTGGGTGGCGGAAGAGGCCTGGCCTTCGCCGCGCATCGAAGACCGCCGCCTGCACCTCGACTGGGGCTCGCTCGCGGAGGAAGCGCCGGCGGTCCACCACGAGGTGGCCTTCTCCTCGCCGCAAACCCTGGGCGTGCGCGGCGGCGAGTGGTGCGGCTTCGGGTCCGATGGCGAGGCGCCGCGCGACCAGCGTGCCGACGACGGCGGCTCCCTGGTGTTCGACAGCGACGCCCTGGAGCAGCCGCTGGAGCTGCTCGGCGCGCCGGTGCTGGAGTTGGACGTGAAGGCCGACAAGCCGGTGGCCTTCCTGGTGGCACGGCTCTGCGACGTGCATCCCGACGGCAAATCCTCGCGCATCTCCTACGGCGTCCTGAACCTCTGCCACCGCGACAGCCATGAGAACCCGGAGCCGCTGGAGCCGGGGGCGTGGTACCGGGTGCGGCTGCAGCTCGACGACCTGGGGCAGGTGATCCCGGCCGGCCACCGCCTGCGCCTGGGGCTCTCGACCGGCTACTGGCCGATGATCTGGCCGACGCCGGAGACGGCGGCGCTTACGGTGCGCACCGGCAGCGGCCATCTCGACCTTCCGGCGCGCCCGCCGCGCGCCGAGGATGCGGAACTGCCCGACTTCCCGCCGCCGCTGGCCGCGCCCGGCACCAAGCACCGCAAGCTGCAGTTTCTCGACATGACGCGCCGTATCGAAATCGACCTCACCACCAACGAGATGATCTACACTCTGGAGACCGGTGAGTTTCCCGGCGCCGCCCTGGCGCGCATCGAGGAGATCGACCTCGATATCGGCTACACCCAGATGAAGCGCTACCGCATCCTGGAAGACGACCCGCTGTCGGCGCAGACCGAGCTGGCGCAGAGCGCGGTGCTGCGCCGCGGCGCCTGGTCGGTGCGCCTCGACTGCCGCACCCGCCTGACCGCTACGGCCGAGGCCTTCCAGTTCACCGGAGACCTGGAAGCTTTCGAGGACGACGCGCCCTTCGCCCAGCGCCGCTGGACCATTTCGATTCCGCGCAAGTTGCTGTGATAGACTTGCCGTCATGAGCGCTAACTGCTGCAACTCACCCCGCGATGCGCAGACGCCGCCCGACGCGCGCTATCGCCGCGTGCTCTGGGCGGCCCTGGGGATCAACCTGGTGATGTTCCTGGTGGAGATCGTCGCCGGCCTGCTCGCCGGTTCCGCCTCTCTGCAGGCCGACGCCCTGGATTTTCTCGGCGATGCCGGGAACTACGCGGTCAGCCTGGCGGTGGTGGGCATGGCCTTGAAGTACCGCGCCCGCGTCGCCCTGGCCAAGGGCGCGACCATGGGACTTTTCGGACTCTGGGTTGTCGGCTCGACGGCCTGGCACGCCATCCACGGCACCCTGCCCAGCGCGGCGACCATGGGCGTTGTCGGTTTCCTGGCCCTGGCGGCCAATGCCACGGTGCTCGTGCTGCTCTGGTCCTATCGGGCCGGCGACAGCAACATGCGCTCGGTCTGGCTCTGCTCGCGCAACGACGTGATCGCCAACTGTGCGGTTCTGCTCGCCGCGCTCGGCGTTGTCGGCACCGGCAGCAATTGGCCGGACATCGCCGTGGCCGCCGTCATCGCCGTGCTGGCGCTGCAGGGCAGCTGGCTGGTGCTGCGCCATGCCGTCGCGGAGCTGCGCGAGGTGCGGGCCCAGGCAGCGGAATAGGCTTTAGCCGCCGATCCGCCTGATCGCCGCGTCGACCACCATCTCCAGCATCTTCGGATAGGCGATGCCGGCGAAGCCGGCCATGAAGGCCAGCTTGCCGTCGTTGGCCCAGGCCGGGTTGGGGTTGCACTCCATCAGCTTGGGCCGGCCGTCGACGGCGCAGCGGAAGTCGAAGCGGCCGTAGTCCTGCAGGCCGAAGCGGCGGAACAGCTTCTTGGCCGCGTCTTCCATGCGTTTCAGCGTCGCGGGGTCGAGCCCGGCCTTGCGGAACTTGATCTCGGTCCAGTAGGGCGAGTCCGGGTCGGCCTTGGAT
>MRWG01002218.1_pt1 | contig 10245 bp, 7 predicted proteins | sample 1013341 | NCBI WGS metagenome assembly MRWG01 (sample SAMN06117577, study PRJNA244670) | biofilm metagenome | biome: Water; feature: Cathode Biofilm; material: Biofilm; isolation source: microbial consortium enriched at the cathode of a solar microbial fuel cell | place: USA: District of Columbia ...
ACGTTCACCATCAGGTAGACCATCAGCGCCGCGGCGATGAAGTTGAACATGATGGTGGTGATGACGATGTGGCTGCCGCGGTAGGCCTGCAGGTAGGCCGGGATGGCCGCCCAGGCGGCGCCGAAGGCGGCGGCCAGCAGGATCGACAGCGGCAGCAGGACGATGAAGGGCAGATAGGGGTCCAGCGCCAGGATGCCGAGCCCCACCCCCAGGCCGCCGATGTAGGCCTGGCCCTCGCCGCCGATGTTGAAGAGGCCGGCGTGGAAGGCCACGGCCACCGCCAGCCCGGTGAAGACGAAGTTGGTGGTGTAGTAGAGGGTGTAGCCCAGCGCCTCGTCGTAGCCGAAGGCACCGTAGAGGATGATCTCCACCGCCTGCAGCGGGTGGACGTCGATGGCGAAAAGGATGACTCCGGAGACCAGGAAGGCCAGGGCGATGTTGATGACCGGGATCAGGCCGACGTCGACCCAACGTGGGATCTTGATGGGGCGCGGGATTTTGACGGGCGCGGTGCTCATTCCGGCTCCACCGCGATGGCGCCGGGCAGGCCGGGATGGGTGGCCAGCGCCTCCTCCTCCGTCGCGGCGTTGGCCATCATCAGGCCCAGCAGGCGCTCGTCGGCTTGCGCCGCCGGCACCTCGCCGACGATGCGGCCCTCGAACATCACCAGGATGCGGTCGCTCAAGGACATGATCTCTTCCAGCTCCACCGAAACCAGCAGCACCGCGCTGCCGGCATCGCGCATGGCGATGAGGTTCTTGTGGATGAACTCGATGGCGCCGATGTCGACGCCGCGGGTCGGCTGGCCGACCAGCAGCAGACGCGGGCCGCGCGACAGCTCGCGCGCCAGCACCATCTTCTGCTGGTTGCCGCCGGAGAAGTTGGCGGTCTTCAGCCCCGGCGCCTGGGGGCGCACATCGAAGTCGGCCATCTTCTTCGCGCAGTCGCCGCGGATCGCCTCGCCGTTCATGAAGAGGCCGCGGTTGTAGGCCGGGTCGCGGTGGTAGCCGAGAATCGCCGACTCCTCCGCCTCGAAAGTGCGTACCAGCCCCATGCGCAGGCGATCCTCCGGCACGTGGGCCGCCTGCAGGGCGCGCATGGCGGCCGGGTCCAGTGGGCGCGCTGCGGAGAAGCGCTCGCCCCGCAGGTCGATCTGGCCGGCGGTCATGGGGCGGATGCCGGAGAGCAGCTCCAGCAGCTCGCTCTGGCCATTGCCGGAGACCCCGGCGATGCCGACCACCTCGCCGGCGCGCACCTGGAAGCTGACGTGGTCGACGCGGGCCACACCGGCGCGGTCGATGTAGGTCAGGTCCTCGACCGCCAGCACCGTCTCGCCCACCTGGGGCGCCTGCTTGTCGACCGACAGCAGCACCTTGCGCCCCACCATCAGCTCGGCCAGCTCTTCCTTGCTGGTCTCCGCGGTCACCCGGTCGGCGACCATCTCGCCGCCGCGCATCACCGAGACGTGGTCGGTAATGGCCATGATCTCGCGCAGCTTGTGGGTGATCAGCACCACCGTCACCCCCTGCTTGCGCAGGGAATCGAGGATGCGGAACAGCTGGTCGGTCTCCTGCGGCGTCAAGACGCCGGTCGGCTCGTCGAGGATCAGGATATCGGCGCCGCGGTAGAGCGCCTTCAGAATCTCCACCCGCTGCTGCTGGCCCACCGGCAGCTCGCCGGCCAGGGCGTCGGGATCGACGTCCAGATTATAGTCGCGCTCCAGGCGCTGCAGCTCGGCGCGCGCCTTGGCGACGCTGGCGGTGAGGATGGCCCCCGATTCGGCGCCCAGCATGATGTTCTCCACCACGCTCATGGTGTCGACCAGCATGAAGTGCTGGTGGACCATGCCGATGCCCGCGTCGATGGCGTCGCGCGAGCTGTGGATCGGCGTCGGCTTGCCGCCGATGAGAATCTCTCCACTGTCGGCCTCGTAGAAGCCGTAGAGGATGCTCATCAGGGTCGACTTGCCGGCCCCGTTCTCGCCGATGATGCCGTGGATGGTGCCCGGCGCGACAGTCAGGCAGACGGCCTTGTTCGCCTGCACCGCGCCGAAGGCCTTGTTGATGTGGCGCAGCTCAATGGCCGGCGCCGCCGCCTGACCGGTCGCTATGTGAGTGTTTTCAGCCACGAAAACTCCTGCGGCCGCCCGGAGGCCCCGCCCCGGCGCGGTGCCGCAGCGGGGTCTCCCGGCCGGAGCCTAGTAGCTGCAGCTGTCGCTGGCCATGTAGTCGTGGACGTCGATCACACCGGCGACGATGTCCGCGGCGGCCTGGTCGACCTTGGCCCGCATGTCGTCGGTGATGAGGTCCTTGTTGTACTCGTCCAGCGCCCAGCCGACGCCGTCCTCGGCCAGGCCGAGGACCTGGATGCCGGAGCTCCAGTTGCCGTCGTGGGCATCCTTGAAGGCCTTGTAGGCGGCCACGTCGACGCGCTTCAGCATGGAGGTCAGCATGGTGCCGGGGTGCAGGTAGTTCTGGTTGGAGTCCACCCCGATGGCCAGCTTGCCGCTGTCCTCGGCGGTCTGGTAAACGCCGACGCCGGTGCCGCCGGCCGCGGCATAGACCACGTCGACCCCGCGGTCGAACTGGCTCTTGGCCAGCTCCGAGCCCCGGGTCGGGTCGTTCCAGGCCGACGGCGTGGTGCCGGTCATGTTCTGCACCACCTCGGTGTCACCGTTGACGTACTTGGCGCCCTGCTCGTAGCCGCAGGCGAACTTGCGGATCAGCGGAATGTCCATGCCGCCGACGAAGCCCACCTTACCGGTCTGCGACTTCAACGCCGCGATCATGCCGACCAGGAAAGAGCCCTCGTGCTCCTTGAAAACGATGGAGCGCACGTTGGGCAGGTCCACCACCGCGTCGATGATGGCAAACTTGGTGTCGGGAAATTCCTTGGCCACCTTCTCCATCGCCGGAGCCTGGGCAAAGCCGACGCCGATCACCGGATTAGCGCCGCGCTGGGCCATGCGCCGCAGCGCCTGCTCGCGCTGGGTCTCGTTGGTGACCTCGAATTCGCGGTAGCTGACGCCGGTTTCCTTCTTGAAGCGCTCGACGCCGTTGTAGACGCCCTCGTTGAAGGACTTGTCGAACTTGCCGCCCATGTCGAAGACCACGGCGGGATTGACTTCGGCCGCGACGACGGTGGAAAGGGGCGCCAGGAACGTCGAAACGACCAGGGCCGCCGCAGCGACCGTGACTTTGCGTAACATGAAGATGCCTCGCCTGAGTTCTTGTTGTTCGCTTCATTTCGCAGCGCAGCGTGCAACCGCAGCGCGGTCCGCAACCGCCACGCACAAAAAAGCTACGCTACCACGAACACCCGGAAGCGCCAGTTCAAAGTGGCCTGTTTGCGCCTCAACCGGCGGCGAAACTGGGGAAAACAGAGGGCGGAAAAGAAGGCCGGGCCACGAGGGGCCCGGCTAGAGTCGGCTAGGGATCTTGAACCACTGTGAGGCTAGGATTCGCAAGCGAGCCTGGGATCCTAAACTCCGGACGCGGGCGCCCGGCCAGGATCCGGCTTAAGGGGGTGCAAGCCGGATCCGTGAAATCCTCAAAGTGCCAACGGCCACCACCGTCCCGAAGGGCGCCGGCCATATCGCAGAACTGGCCGGGAGACTGTAGGTGCGACCGAGACAGCGCGCAGCCTAGAGGGCGATTGTTAGAGAGATTTGTCCGCAGGATGACAATCATGTCACACGCGGGGTCTGTACACGCAGGCAAGCGGCGAGCGGCCCCGCCAAATTAGACCTGATTGTCACAAATAGGTCAGATCATTCTCATGCGAACGGGCCAATATAAGGCAAAAGAACACAAGGCGTTGCGCGAGGGGAAGTTTCGATCGGCAATCGCGTCCTCTTGAGGGACGACGGCAATCGGAAAGGCAGGATCTATGATCGAACAGCGTGCAGACCAGAAGGTCGGCGGGCTGCAGCCCGCCATCCCCGTGGCCCAGCGGGGGCGGCCCCGATTGGAGGTGCCGGGGCGCAATGCCCTGCGGGAGACCGCCTCGGTGCGGGAAACCGCCGACTGGATCACCGGCGAGCCCTCGGTGCAGGATCTCCTGCGCGACCCGCTGATCCACGCCATCCTCCAGCGCGACGGCCTCGGCCTGCAGGACCTCCTCCAGGCCATCACCCTGGGCCGCAGCCGCCTGGCCCCGCCCGCCACCGCGAGCGACGCTGCCTGACGCCCAGCCGCGCCGCCGGGCGCCGCAGCCCGGCGCTACCGCCAAGTTCTAACCCTGGGGGTGATCCCGGGCGCCGCAGCTGCGAGCAGGCTTGCAGGGCGGACGCCCAGCCGCTATTGGCTGGGGCGCGCCCTTGCGGGCGCCGGGGCAATGAACAGGAAGATGCAGCAACAGGGGGCGGACATGCTGCGAGTCGCAAGCATCGGCGAGTGCATGATCGAGCTCTCGGAAACCGCCGGGGGCGGCGGAGACATGCACCGCACCTTCGGCGGCGACACCCTGAACACCGCCGTCTACCTGGCGCGGACCCTGCACGAGACGGCGCCGGGCTCGCCGGCCGAGGTGCACTACGTCACCGCCCTGGGCGACGACCCCTTCAGCGACGAGATGCTGGCCGCCTGGCAGGCCGAGGGCCTCAAGACCGACCAGGTGTTCCGCCTGCCCGGCCGCCTGCCCGGCCTCTACATCATCCGCACCGACGCTGAGGGCGAGCGCAGTTTCCACTACTGGCGCAACGCCGCCGCCGCGCGCGAGCTCTGCCGCCCCGAGCAGGCCGAGGCCCTGGCCGGCGCCCTCGCCGGCTTCGACCTGGTCTATCTCTCCGGCATCACCCTGGGCATCCTGGACGCCGGGAGCCGCCAGCGTCTCTTCGGCCTGCTGGCGGCCCTGAAACAGGGCGGCTGCCGCATCGCCTTCGACACCAACTACCGCCCGCGCCTCTGGGAGAGCCGGGAGGAGGCCCAGGAAGCGGCGGCGCAGGTGCTCGCTCTGGCCGCCCTGGCGCTGCCGACCTTCGAGGACGACGCCGCCCTCTTCGGCGACGCCAGCCAGGAGGCCTCGGTCGAGCGCCTGTTCAGCCTGGGGGTCGAGGAAGTGGTGGTGAAATGCGGGGCCGAGCCCTGCGTCATCGCCCGGCGGCGCGGCATCACCCGCGTCGCGGGCGAGCGGGTCGAAAAGCCGGTGGACACCACCGCGGCCGGCGACTCCTTCAACGGCGCCTATCTGGCCGCGCGCCTGGCCGGCGCCGAGCCCGAGGACGCCGCCGCGGCCGGCCACCGCCTGGCGGCCCGCGTCATCGCCACCAAGGGCGCCATCATCCCGGCCTGAGCCCGATTTTCCCGCCCGCCGGCGGTCGCTTCCTGCAAAACACAAGATTTCTGCGCGAAAGGGCTTGAAAGCCCCCGGGAATCCGCCCAAATTGAGGCCGACTTAGCACTCCATCACTGAGAGTGCTAATTGGAACAGGCAGCGATTTACAGGGGAAAACCCATGAAATTCAGACCTTTGCATGACCGCGTCGTGATCCGTCGGGTCGAGGAAGATACCAAGACCGCCGGCGGCATCATCATTCCCGACACCGCCAAGGAAAAGCCCAGCCAGGGCAAAGTTGTCGCCGTGGGCCCGGGCGCCCGCAACGAAAAGGGCGAACTGGTCGCCCTGGACGTGCAGGCCGGCGAGACCGTGCTGTTCGGCAAGTGGTCGGGCACCGAGGTGAAGATCGATGGCGAGGATCTCCTCATCATGAAGGAGTCCGACATCATGGGCGTGCTCGAGGCCCCCAAGGCCTCCAAGAAAAAAGCCGCCTGAGACGTTCTTTAGGAGAGAACAATCATGTCCGCGAAAGACGTCAAGTTTTCGACTGACGCCCGTGAGCGCATGCTGCGCGGCGTCGACATCCTGGCCGATGCGGTCAAGGTGACCCTCGGCCCCAAGGGCCGCAACGTGGTGCTCGACAAGTCCTTCGGTGCCCCGCGCGTCACCAAGGACGGCGTGACCGTGGCCAAGGACATCGAACTGAAGGACAAGTTCGAGAACATGGGCGCCCAGATGGTGCGCGAAGTGGCGTCCAAGACCAGCGACATCGCCGGTGACGGCACCACCACGGCGACCGTGCTGGCCCAGGCCATCGTCCGCGAGGGCGTGAAGTCGGTCGCAGCCGGCATGAACCCCATGGACCTGAAGCGCGGCATCGACCTTGCCGTCACTGCGGTGGTCGAGGAGCTGCGCAAGCGCTCGCGCAAGGTGACCGCCAACGAGGAGATCGCCCAGGTCGGCACCATCTCCGCCAACGGCGACGCCGAAGTCGGCGCCATGCTGGCCGAGGCCATGCAGCGTGTCGGCAACGAGGGCGTGATCACCGTCGAGGAAGCCAAGTCCCTGGAGACCGAGCTCGAGGTCGTCGAGGGCATGCAGTTCGACCGTGGCTACCTCTCCCCCTACTTCGTCACAGACGCCGACAAGATGCAGGCGGTCCTGGATGAACCCTACATCCTGATCTTCGAGAAGAAGCTCTCCGGCCTGCAGGCCATGCTGCCGCTGCTCGAAGCCGTGGTGCAGTCGGGCAAACCGCTGCTGGTCATCGCCGAAGACGTCGAAGGCGAGGCCCTGGCCACCCTGGTCGTCAACCGCCTGCGTGGCGGCCTGAAGGTCGCGGCCGTCAAGGCCCCGGGCTTCGGCGACCGCCGCAAGGCCATGCTGCAGGATATCGCCATCCTGACGGGCGGCACCGCGGTTTCCGAGGACGTCGGCATCAAGCTGGAGAACGTCACCCTGGATATGCTGGGCCGCGCCAAGCGCGTCATCATCACCAAGGAAGAGACCACGGTGGTCGACGGTGCCGGCAAGAAAGCCGACATCCAGGGTCGCGTCGGCCAGATCAAGGCACAGATCGAGGAGACCACCTCCGACTACGACCGCGAGAAGCTGCAGGAACGGCTGGCGAAGCTGGCCGGCGGCGTGGCGGTGATCCGCGTTGGCGGTGCCACCGAGATCGAGGTGAAGGAGCGCAAGGACCGCGTCGACGACGCCCTCCACGCGACCCGCGCCGCGGTCGAGGAAGGCATCGTGCCGGGCGGCGGAACCGCCCTGCTGCGCGCGATCGCCAAGCTCGACAAGCTGGAAACCGACAACGACGACCAGAAGGTCGGCATCCGCATCGTGCGCCGCGCCCTCGAGGCGCCGGCGCGCCAGATCGCGTCCAACGCCGGCGTCGACGGCTCTATCGTGATCGGCAAGATCCTGGAGAGCAAGGACGCCCAGTGGGGCTACAACGCCCAGACCGGCAAGTACACCAACCTGGTGAAGGACGGCGTCATCGACCCGACCAAGGTCGTGCGCGCCGCCCTGCAGGACGCCGCCTCGGTGGCCGGCCTGCTGATCACCACGGAGGCTATGGTCGCCGACAAGCCCGAGAAGAAGGAGCCGGCGATGTCCGGCGGCGCGGGCGATATGGGCGGCATGGGCGGCATGGGCTTCTAGGCTTGCTCAACTCCAAAAACCCAGATGCGACTTTCGGGGCCGGTTTCGACCGGCCCCTTTTTTGTCTCGGGCCCCGCTGACACCGCGCGCCCGCCGCCGCGGGCTTTGCCGCCTGTCGACACATCCCGAAAAACTCTTGGATTTCCGGCGGTCCGGCCCCCATATCGCTGACTATGTCCGCGACATCGCCGCAGATCCTCCAGCAAGACGACACCTGCTGGCGCATCGCCGCTTGTGCCCGCGCCAGGGTGCTGATCGACGGCGCCGACTACTTTCTGGCCGTACGACGTGCGCTGCTGAAGGCCGAGCGCGAGGTCTTCATCGTCGGCTGGGACATCGACAGCCGCACGCCCCTGGTCGGCCCCGAGGGCGACAAGGGCAAGGACGATGACCTGCCGGTCACCTTCGGCGCCTTCCTCACCGAGCTGGTGCGCCGCCGCCCCGAACTGAAGATCCACCTGCTGCTGTGGGACTATTCGATGCTCTACGCCCTGGAGCGCGAGCCGCTGCCGGCGGTGAAGCTGAACTGGGCGACGCCGCCGCAGATCTCGGTCTGTCTGGACGACGTGCTGCCGGTCGGCGCCTCCCACCACCAGAAGGTGATGGTGGTCGACGACGCCCTGGCCTTTTCCGGCGGCCTGGACATCACCATCCGCCGCTGGGACACTTCCGATCATGATCTTCGCAACCAGAAGCGCAGCGACCCGCGTGGCGAAAGCTACCGGCCCTTCCACGACATCCAGATAATGGTCGACGGGCCGGCGGCCGGCGCCCTGGCGGAGCTGGTGCGCCAGCGCTGGCAACGCGCCGCCTGCGAAACGCCGGAAGCGCCCTGCCCGCAGGGCGATCCCTGGCCGGAGGGCTTCGAGCCGGACTTCACCGACACCCGGATCGGCATCGCCCGCACCCTCCCCGACTACGACGGCGAGCCGGAGGTGCGCGAGGTGGAGAAGCTGTTCCGGCGCAGCATCGCCGCCGCCGAGAAAAGCCTCTACATCGAAAACCAGTTTCTCACCAACCCAAGCGTCTGCGACGCCCTGGTTCGGCGCCTCGAGGAAAAGCCGGAGCTGGAGGTTCTGATCGTCGCGCCCAACGTGCACCAGAGCTGGCTGGAAGAGCACAGCATGAACGCCGGGCGCAAGCGCTTCATGGAGCGCCTGTATCAGGCCGGCGTCGACGGGCAGGTGCGGCTGGTCTATCCCGCCCTGCCTGCCGACGACACCGGCGAGGGCGTCATGGTGCATTCCAAGGTCATGACGGTGGACGACCGCCTGCTGCGCGTCGGCTCGGCCAATCTCAACAACCGCTCCATGGGCATGGACACGGAATGCGACCTGGCGCTGGAAGCCGTGAACGAAACGGAGCGCGCGGCCATCGTCCGCCTGCGCAACCGCCTGCTGGCCGAGCATCTTGGGCGCGAGCGCGGAGAGATCGACGAAATCCTCGCGCAGAACCCCTCGCTCTTCGCCCTGGTCGAGCGCTTCGCCGCGGAAGACCGCAGCCTGCAGCCGATCGATCTCAGCGCCGTGACGGACGACGAGCTGAGCCGCACGGTCGGACAGATCGCCGACCCCGAGCGGCCCATCGCCACGCCGGAGTTCATCGGCGACATGTTCGGCGCCAGCGAGGCCAAGCAGAAGGTCTCGCGTCTCGTGAAGCTTGCCGCGGGCGGAGCTGTGCTGCTCGCCCTGGTGGCGCTGTGGCGCTATTCACCGCTCTCCGACTACACCGATCCCCAGGTGCTCACCCAGGAGCTGCAGGCGCTGGGCGACGGCTTCTGGCTGCCCGGCGTGGTGATCGCCGCCTTCCTGCTCGGCAGTCTGGTGGCTTTTCCGGTCACCGTGCTGATCGCCATGACCGGCCTGCTTTTTCCGCCGCTGCCGGCCTTCGGCTACGCGCTGGCCGCCTCCTTGCTCAGCGCCGCCCTGAACTACGGTATCGGGCGCGGCGCCGGCGCCCAGCCGCTGCGCAACCTGGTGGGACCCAGCGTCAACCGGGTCAGCCGCGCCCTCTCGAACCGCGGCGTCATCTCGGTGGCGGCCCTGCGCATGCTGCCCATCGCGCCCTTCACTTTCATCAACCTGGCCGCCGGGGCCAGCCACGTGAAGTTCGCCGACTTCATCGCCGGCACTTTTCTCGGCATGGCCCCGGGGATCCTGGTGATCACCCTGCTCGGCAACCAGCTCGGCCGGGTGCTGAGCGATCCCGAACCGGCGCAGTTGGTCCTCTTCGGCGGCTTCATCCTCGCCTGGCTGGCCCTCTCGCTGGGCCTGCAGGCCCTCGCCAGCCGTCTGCGCGCCCGCGGCAATGCCTGATCCGGCTTCCCGCCTCAGAGTGCTGACCTGGAACATCCACGGCTGCGTCGGCGGCGACGGCCGCCACGACGTGACGCGCGTGCGCGACGTCCTGGAGCGCCTGGCCCCCGACGTGGCCGCTTTCCAGGAGGTCGACTCGCGCCGGCATATCCCCGGCGTGGGCCAGGTCTACGACGTGCTGCGCGAAGCGGTGGGCGACCACGGCCACGACGCCTGGGCAATCTCCGGCGCCGACGGCCACTACGGCCAGTTTCTGGCCAGCCGCTTTCCCCTGGACGACAAGCAGGTACACGACATCTCGGTCCCCGGGCTGGAGCCGCGCAAGGTGATGACGGCGACCCTGCGGCTGCCGGCGGCGCGCCTCAGGGTCGTCGCCACCCACCTGGGCCTCAGGCTCGGCGAGCGGCGGCGCCAGGTGGCGGCGCTGCAGGAGATCATCGGCGCCGACCTCTCGGACCCCGTCCTGCTGCTGGGCGACTTCAACGAG
>MRWG01002219.1_pt1 | contig 10243 bp, 6 predicted proteins | sample 1013341 | NCBI WGS metagenome assembly MRWG01 (sample SAMN06117577, study PRJNA244670) | biofilm metagenome | biome: Water; feature: Cathode Biofilm; material: Biofilm; isolation source: microbial consortium enriched at the cathode of a solar microbial fuel cell | place: USA: District of Columbia ...
GTGGAAACGAGCTTTTCAGGGCGGATCGGCGACCTTCCCCGATCATTGACATCGAGGAGGTCACTGGTTCAAGTCCAGTATCGCCCACTTCTTCATTTACGCGTGCTCCGTTGGCGAGGTGGATTCAATCCGTCGCCCCAACTCTTCCAGCGGCACGCCGCGCGTTTCGGGCATGACGCGCAACACCCACACCAATTGCAACACCATCATCAGCGCGTAGAACGTGAAGACGTGGCCGCCGGATGATTCGGCGATCATGGGGAATGTCTGTGAGATGATCGCGGCCATGACCCAGTGGGTGAAGCAGCCAAGCGCCTGCCCGCGGGCTCGGACCTGAGTCGGGAAGATTTCTGACAGAAACACCCAGATCACGGCGCCCTGTCCGAACGCGTGCGCGGCAATGAACGCCACCAGCCCAGCAAACACCGTCCATGCGCCCAGCGTCGAAAACGCCTGCTCACCAAGGTCATTCTTGAAGCCCTGGGTGTAGAACGCCCATGCGATCGCCGCGAGCGACACGATGTAGCCGATCGAGCCGACAATCATCAATCGTTTGCGGCCGGCCCAGTCGATCATCGTGATCGCCACCATCGTCACGATGAGATTGACGAGCCCGATGCCCGCGGAGTTCAACAGCGCGGCGTTCTCTTCAAAACCCGCGCTCTTGAAGATCGAAGGCGCGTAATACAGCACCGCGTTGATGCCCGACAGTTGATTGAACATCGCAATCGCGATGGCCAGCATGATCGGCGCGCTGTGCGCCGCCTGGAAGAACCGCTCCTTCAAGTTGTTGCGCTCGCGTTTCAGCGAATGCTCAATTGAGGCAAGCTCAGCTTTCACCGCGTTGTTGTCGTCCGTGCCCAGGCGAGTCAGCACCGCTCGCGCTTCATCTGTACGCCCCTTGGCGACGAGCCATCTCGGCGATCGCGGCGTCAGGAACAACAGGCCGAAATACAGCAACGCCGGCGCCGCCTCGACGCCAAACATCCACCGCCACTGCGCCTCGCCAAGTTCGAACTGCGCCACGACGTAGTTCGAGACATACGCGAGCAAGAGCCCGAGCACGATGTTGAACTGGGCCAGCGCCACCAGCCTGCCGCGCATCTGTGATGGCGCAATCTCCGCAATGTACATGGGCGCCACGACGGAAGCGCCGCCGATGCCCAGCCCGCCGATCGCGCGGAACACGAGCAGCGACGTCCAGTCCCACGCCAAGGCGCATCCAATGGCTGACACCAGGAACAGCAACGCCAGCACAAACATCATCGCGCGCCGGCCGAATACATCCGATGGCTTTCCAATCGCGGCGGCGCCAACAATGGTGCCAATCAACGCGCACGCGACGGTGAATCCTTCTTGCGCTGACGAAAGATCAAACTGAACCACCAGATCATCCACGGTCCCTGAGATCACCGCGGCGTCAAAGCCGAACAGCAAACCGCCCAGCGCGGCGACGGTGGATGAACGAAGCAAAAAAGCGCGGCTGGCCATGCGTGCAACCTCTCCGGCGAAATCGCCTTCGCAATGTTGCCGCCATACTACGTATCCTGAGCCGCGACGTGCGGCGCGCCGACTACTCGCGCCGCCAAGGGAGTGAATGGAATGACGCAATCACGGATCAACGCCTGGGTCTGGACGATTCTCGTTGGCGCTTTCGCGGCGATGTCATCGCTCTCGATTGCGCAAAGCCAGCAGCAGCCGCGCGGCGAGAATGATGCTCAGGCGCTGTCTCGCACATCGGCGCCAACGCGCGACCTCTCGAATCCTGATGATCGTGCGCTCTACGCCGTTGGTTACGCCCATCTTGATACGCAGTGGCGGTGGGACTTCGAAACCACCATCGATGAATATCTGCGCGCTACGCTGGTCGATAATTTCGAGCTGTTTCGCAAGCATCCAGAGTACGTCTTTAACTTCACCGGCTCCGTCCGCTACGAAATGATGAAGGAGTACTACCCCGAGCTCTACGAGGAGCTCAAGCAACGCATCGCGGCGGGGCGGTGGCGCGTCTCGGGTTCATCAGTGGACGAGGGTGATGTCAATGTGCCGTCGCCGGAGTCGATCATTCGGCAGGTGCTGTACGGCAACAATTTCTTCCGCCGCGAGTTCGGCAAGGAGAGCGTGGACTTCATGCTGCCGGACTGCTTCGGCTTTCCTGCGAGCATGCCGTCGATCTGGGCGCATTGTGGTTTGCTCGGCTTTTCAACACAGAAACTGACATGGGGGTCTGCGGTCGGCATCCCGTTCAAGATCGGTGTGTGGGAAGGGCCGGACGGCAACGGCGTGATCGCCGCGCTGGACCCCGGCCCGTATGTCGGCGGTATTGAAGGGGCCGTGACGGAGAACCCGGAGTGGGCGGCGCGCATTGCAGACAACGGCGACATGTTCGGCGTATGGGCGGACTACCACTACTACGGCGTTGGAGATCAGGGCGGGGCGCCGCGGGCGGACGATGTAGCGAATTACGTTGCGTCGGCCAACGAAACAAGCGGCGACTTCGCGCTCATTCTCGACTCGTCCGATGCGATGTACCGCGACATCACGCCGCAATTGAGAAAAGGACTGCCGCGCTACAAAGGCGACATGCTGCTGACGGAGCACTCCGCCGGCACGCTCACATCACAGTCCTACATGAAGCGGTGGAATCGCAAGGCGGAACAGCTCGCTGACGCCGCCGAACGCGCGGCGACGCTCGCGTGGCTCTACACCGATGCCCCGTACCCGCGAGCCCAGCTTGAGCGATCCTGGGTGCGCGTGCTCGCCAATCAGATGCACGACATCCTGCCAGGCACCAGCATTCCGCGGGCGTACACCTATTCGTGGAATGACGAAGTGTTGGCGATGAACGGATTCGCTGATGTGCTGACAACCGCCGTCGGCCAGATTGCGTCCCAGATGGACACGCGTATTGAGGGTGAGCCGCTGGTGGTGTTCAATCCGTTGTCAGTCGCACGGACGGATGTCGTTCGCGCGCGGCTCAACGCGCCCGAGTCCGGGTTTCTTCGCGTGTTTGACGCCGATGGCGTCGAGGCGCCGTCACAGGAGGTGTCGCGATCCGGCGGCGAGGTCGAACTCCTGTTCCTGGCTCGCGTTGCGGCTAACAGCACGAAGGTTTTTGATATTCGTCAGTACCCGCGACCGTATCAAGGCGATTCGGCGTTGAGCATTGACGCGCGAACGCTTGAGAATGAACGCTATCGGGTCAGGGTCAACGAGGCGGGAGACGTCGCGAGCATCTTCGACAAGGCGAATGGCCGAGAACTGCTCTCGCGTCCGCACCAATTGGTGCTCACGTATGAGAAGCCGCGCAACTGGCCGGCGTGGAATATGGACTGGGCGGACCGACAGCGCCCGCCGATCGGATTCATCGACGGTGAGCCGTCATTCCGAATCGTTGAAGCAGGACCTGTCCGTGTGTCGCTGGAGATCACACGGACGGCGCACAACTCGACGGTTACGCAGCGGATTCAACTCGCGGCGGGCGGCGCCGGCGACCTCGTTGAGTTTGACACGCGCATTGACTGGCAGTCGGCAGGAGCCGCCTTGCGCGCGGAGTTTCCCCTGACGGTTTCAAACCCGACGGCGACCTACAACTGGGGGCTCGGCACGATCGATCGAGGCAACAACGAGCCGCTGAAGTACGAAGTTCCATCGCATGAATGGTTCAGCCTGTCAGATTCGTCCGGCGACTACGGCGTCACGATCGTCGAAGACTGCAAGTTCGGCTCGGATAAACCAGCGGACGATGTCCTGCGGCTCACGCTCTTGTATTCCCCCGGCGTGCGCAACTGGTACATGGACCAGCATTCGCAGGACTGGGGCATTCATGAGATGCGCTACGGCCTTGCAGGCCACGCTGGCGACTGGCGAAACTCGGGAAGCGAGTGGGTTGGGCGAAGGCTGAATCAGCCACTGATGGCGTTTGCGACTTCGAAGCATGCGGGCCCGTTGGGGCCTGTAGTAACCCTGCCTGTGCGCGAGGCGCTGCAACGAATGGGTCGGCATGACCTGCGGCCGTGGACACCTCAACAAGTTGATCTTCGCACGATCAAGATGGCGGAAGCTGATGATCGCGTGATCGTTCGAGTGCAGGAACTGCACGGGCGGTCCGCGCCTGAGTTCGCGTTACGCGTGCCTGCCGGCGTGACTTCAGCGCACGAAGTCGATGGCCAGGAGCGCGTGATTCGTGAACTGGACATCCGTGACGGAGAGGTCCGCCTTCCGCTGACGCCCTTTGCGATCCGCGCCGTACAGCTTGACCTGTCGGAGGTACAAACGGAAGCAACGGATGCTCCAGCGCAACAGGTCAGCTTGCCGTTCGATACGGATGTCGCTTCAACAGATGCATCTCCGTCAGATGGCGCCATGGGACGGGATGGCCGCGCGTTTCCAGCAGAAATGCTCCCGCCAACGATCACCTCCGGCGGCGTCGAGTTCAGGCTCGGCCCAACGGGTGATGGTCAGGCGCAGGCAGTGACGTGCCGCGGGCAGACGATTGAACTTCCTGATGGTGATTGGGATCAACTCCACCTCCTGATCGCCGCAACGGACGACGCGAGCGCGCCGTTCCGTCTTGGCCATGCGACGACAACCATCAATGTGCAGTCCTGGACTGGCTTCATCGGCCAGTGGGACGATCGCATCTGGGATCGGGAGTTCCCCAAGGTGGATTTCAAGGGCGAAGGTCATGTGACGGCCATCGCGCCAGGATTCATCAAGCGGGCGCCCGTGGCGTGGTTTGCCACACACCGGCATGCGCCTGAAGAAGGCAATGAAGCGTACAAATTCTCCTACTTGTTTCGGCACACCATTGATCGAACGAATGGCGCGACGAAATTCCGCCTGCCGCACGATGAGCGAATCAGGGTCTTTGCTATCACCGTGAGTGCGTCGAAGGATCGGAGCGCATCGCCGGCGTGGCCGCTGTACGACACGCTGGAGCGCGACGGCGTGATTCGGCTGCGCCACAATTACGACGTGCGCGGCGATCACGTCTTCACCGACGTCGAACCGACAGGCATGGTCGAGATTGATCGAGAGCGCGAATTCGACCTGCTCTCGATAGGCACGCCCAATGCGCACGATGATGTCGGCGCGGACCGCGGATTCGCGTTTCGCATCGTGAATCCGGATGGCGCGCGGCCGCCGCACCCGGCGTCGGGCGTCGTCGATGGCGTCGCCGTGCGGCTGAATGACGGTGTCGTGCAGCGCAATGAAGATGACACGCGCCGGAGCCTTTGGTTTGACAATGAGGGCCGATTCACGATCGATTTCGGCGCCGCTCGTGTTGTGAACGATGTGCGCGTGTATTCCTGGCACCGTTCGAATCGGGCGCCGCAGTTCTTCTCACTCTGGGGCGCCACATCGGACGAGCCGCCCGCGATGGACTTTGCGCGCGGCGAACACGGCGAATGGGAACTGCTCGCCGTCGTGGACACGCGTGAGCTGGGCGACGGCGACATTCACGGATCGCGCGTGTTTGGTCAGGATGGCCACCCGCTCGGCGATTTTCGCCATCTGCTCTGGATTGCCGAAGACGTCGGCGAAGGCACGTTCTTTGGCGAGATCGACATCGACCTCGGGGAATCACGTTGATGCGCGCGGCGACCACCACGTGTGCGATCGTTGCCGCGTTCGCTGTGATGTTCAGCGCCTTCGCTCATCCCATGGATGTGCGCGCGGGCGAGTTTGAATGGACCTTAAGCGGGTTCATCGTGCGAGTCAGTGAAGATCAGAGTTCGCCTTCGCTCGGCGAGTCGCCCAATCATGAACACACCCGTGCCGGGCGCAACTCGATTGAATGGCACGCGGCGTTCGATATTCGCGATGAGCGCGGCGAGACCGTGACGCCCGTCTCGATCCATGATGAATCCGCTCATGCGACCACGGTTTTGTCCTATCAGTCTGCGACGAACGCGGTGACGATCAAGCTCAATCCGGCTGCGATTGGCGACTCGCCGCTGCGTCAGATCCAGCTGTGGGAGCGCGGTGTAGGCGCTGACGAAGGCCGCGCGTACCGGCTTACACGCCGCGGGAATGTCGAGATCATTTGTCGCCCGAATCATGAAGTCATCGAGTCTTCGAAAGGTGATCAATCGCCTCGACTCGTTGTCAGCGCATCGCCCACAGCCTGTCGCGGCTCATTGGTCACGCCGATTCAACTCCTACCACCATTCGATGGCGCATCGACGGACGTGGCGCCCGCGATCGATCGAACATGGCTCACCTCGAATCGCGAACTCATTGGCGATTGGGTGCGTGATCATCTCCACGCCGTCGGCGAGGATGGATCCGATCTCTCGCCCGTCGTCACTCGCATCCAAGTCCTGCGGCCTGACGGAAGCATTGCCAACGATGAAGCTGAGTGGCCGCTGAATGCGCTGATGGCGCGCGTGCGCATCGAGTTTGCATTCATGACGGAGCAGCGCGAGGTGGAATCAATCGAATGGACGGGATTCTCACCACGAGTCCAGCGCATCAGATACGAAGTGATCCACGACGGCGCGACGGCGCATCGTGGCTTGCTCAATGCGTACAGCAATTCGTTTCGCCCCGGACGCAGCCAGTAGCGGCAACGCGATCGAGGGGTCCGCGAACTACTCCTGCAGCCACGCACGCGCCTCGGAAAGCTGTCCTTCCTCAAAGAACTTCGCGTCAATGCGAAGGATGTGCTTGGCGGACCCAACCAACCGTCGCTGCCAGGTCGCATCGCCCACAATCGCGACGCGCTCAAGCTTGGCTCGTTGCCCGGCGATGAAGCGAATGTGCTGCCACAGCGCACGAATCTCACGCCAGCCATGGAAGTCATCCGCTTCCACCAACACGCGGACTTCCTCTGCGTCGCCGATGCCGGTCTTCACGGCTTCGATGAGATTGCTTTCCGCTTCTCGATCGAGGGAGCCACGCAACTTCACGTGAATGTGCGCTACGGCGCCGATGCGTTCGACATTGAGCAGAAACTCATTGGTGGATGGCTCAGAGACCCACGCCTTTGCGTCCGCCAGCTCGTCAATCTTGAATGTGCGAACCGGACAGGGCATGAGCGCGCCGAAGGCGCCGGCGGTGTGCTCAATCCAGTCGCGGTCGGTCACAATCGCGATGCGCTCAAAGTCATTGACATGCCGCACGCCGAGTTTGGCGTCTGCGAACGCGGCTCCCAGGTCGAACTTCTCGAAGTCCGGCCCCAGCACATACAGGAATCGCGGTCGCGGCCCGTCCTCAAGCGCGCGCTCGATCGCCGGCGCCATTCGCTCGGCATAGTCGTCAGCGGTGACAACGCCGTCAGCCTCAAAGCCGACCACATTGGCGCCCACCCCTTCAATTGGTTTCAGCATGTCGATCTCCCGTCGTTTCGGACATTGTGCCGCGCGGCGGTCGGCGTGTCAGCGTGAATCCTCGCCATGGCTGCGGCGCGGTCCAATCTTCAAAAAGTCATTGCAAAGAACAGGAGGGGGGCGATACCCTCGTCACTGGAATGGGTGGGGCGGTCGAGATCAAACAACTGGTCGTGAGGAGCCCGACACATGAAATCACCCACACACGTCACATGCGTATGCCTTATTGCCGGAGTGATGAGCCTGGCGCCGTGCGCACTCGCGCAATCATTCAATATTGACTTCAGCGACGGCGCCGCGGGGCCGGAAACGTCATATGGCGCGGCGACGGGCCAAACGGGATTCTGGAACTCCATGCATCCGGTGCATGCCGGCGGGAATTTCCCGCTGATGGATCTCAACGGCGACCCAAGCGCTGTCATCGTCAGCAACATCGGGGGCACGGGCCTTCCCACCACCAATGATCCCGCGACGACAGGCGCCGATGAAGCGCTGCTCGACGATTATCTCGTGACTTTCAGCGCGGGGCTCGAGACGTGCCTGTTCTTCAAGAACATGCAGCCCGGGACGTATGTGGTGACGCAGTACTGCTGGATTCCCGCCGCGCCGAGCATCATGTCATACGCAACGGTTGATCAATCCGCTGAAGGTGCGCAGATCATCGGCGGCGCCTGGACGGGCCAGCACGAAAAATTCGTGACCTACTCCGAGCACATCGCCGTAGTCGGTGAGAATGGAGTTTTGAATACCCACTCCGGCATCGTGCCCGGCGCCGATGCGATGGACGGCGCCGCGCTCAATGGCGTGCAGCTTCGGTTCGTTGCGGGCGACTTCGATGGCGATGCGATCGTTGATGGCGCTGATCTCGCGACGTTGCTGTCGCAGTGGGGCAATTCCGGTCTGGCGGACCTCAATGGCGACGGCGTTGTGAATGGCGCTGACCTTGCCGCATTGCTCGCCAATTGGACCTGAGTCGCGCGAATTCAATTGGCGCCGGCGCAAAGAAATCCCGCTCCGCGATCGGGTCGCGAAGCGGGCGGTTGTGATCGCGCGCCGTCAGGATGAAAACGCAATCCCTACGGACACATGCCCCACACACTCAGGAGCGTGGCCAGATCAGCCCCATTGATCAGGCCATCTCCATTGAAGTCTCCAACGCACGACGGCGGCGGTCCGCCGGCCTGTACTTCGAACGCGCCGATGTCGATCGTGGGTGTTGCAATTGCAAGCCCGGTGTCGAGGACATCGGGGTCGTCCTGCGCGCGGTCCGCGCTGTCAAGATCAGCCAGCGGCCCCATGTAGTGCACGGAGTCGCCCGCATCGATGGCAGGAGACAGGGAAGCCATCAGCCGGACATCGCCGTAATCGTCATCTGCGGTGCCCCACAAGCCGTCCATGCCCGGATCGGGAGCGCTGACAAACATGGGGTCAGCGACGAAATTGCCGTCGCCAACATCGGCGCCTGCGGGCAGATCAGCCGTCGGCACGATTGAATAGCTGGTCGCATACACCGACGCATTGCTGGTCCCGCCGAAGTTGGTCGTCGTGCTTGGCGTGCCGCTCGTGTTGTCAATGCAGATCGTGTTGAGCAACGTCGCCAGGTTGCCCGCGCCGACAGGAAACACGCCGCCGATGGAGTCCGCGGCGAAGTTGGCGGTGATCGTGCAATTCTCGAAGAAGCAGCTTCCGCTATCTCGAATAGCGACGGCGCCGCCGTCATTCAGTGCGGTGTTGCCGATGATGGTCGAGTTCGTCACGGTGACGTCGCAACTGTCGAGCAGCATCGCGCCGCCGAGGTTGCCTGACGTGTTGCCCAACAACTCACAGCGTGAGACCAGGACGCTCGAGTTTTCGACGTAGATCGCCGGTCCGCCGTTGCCGGTATTGCGCAGGAAGCGCGAGCCGCGAATTTCGACATTGCTGGAACTGACGATGTACACCGTGCCGTCGCGGACGTTGTCATTGGTCTCGAAGACGCAATCAAGCAGCGTGGCGCCTGCGCTTTGCGTCGCCCAGAACCCGGCGCCCGCGGCGGCGGTGTTATTCCGAAACGTGCAGCGAACCAGCATCGGACTCGTGCGGATGGCTGCAAACGTCCCATCCACGTTGCTGCCGGCGGCGGACCCTGTCGCGGTGTTGTTCTCAAAAACGCAGTCTTCGAATCGAGCCCGAGCCGTAAGTGACGTGCTCGGCGCCGTCACATTCACGGCCGAGCCATCAACGGGCGTCGTATTGAATCGAAAGACGCAGTCGCGGATCACAGGCGAAGTCGTCGCGCCGAGAATCTCAAGCGCGCCGCCTGTCCCATCATTCCCGCCTTGCAGCGTGAGACCTTCAATCACAGTGGCCGGCCCCTCGCCACTGTTGATGACCATGATGGACTCCGGCGATGCGAACCCATCAACAATTGTGTTCGCGGCGCCGTCTTCGCCTCGAATCGTGATTGCTTTGCCGTCCGTGTTGATGGTCGCTGAATCGAGATACGTCCCGGCGCGGATGAGCACCGTGTCGCCATTGGCCGAGGCGTCAATCGCTTCGTTGATCCGATCAAACGGGTGATCGATCGTGCCATCCTCCAGCGGGTCCGAAAGATTGGGATTGTTGGGGCCGATGTCGTTCGGGGCGTCATCATCCACGTAGATGGTCATTTGGGCGGATGCGATCAGCGGCGTGCTGATGGCAATCGCCGCACTCATTAAGAAGCGGCGGTTCATGATCTGTCTCCTGCGTTCTCAGTGTTGTCGTGAGCCGATGCGATCGGCCTCCACGTGCACCAACAGGAATCGCCCGGCAATGGCGCAATGACCGCCCTGTGTGTTCGCCAGCCGGCCATGGCGGCGTCCCTGATACGATCTGCCAATCGACATGAACGAGAATCCCGCCAACCCGCCGAAGGACAATGATCCGCA
>MRWG01002220.1_pt1 | contig 10239 bp, 9 predicted proteins | sample 1013341 | NCBI WGS metagenome assembly MRWG01 (sample SAMN06117577, study PRJNA244670) | biofilm metagenome | biome: Water; feature: Cathode Biofilm; material: Biofilm; isolation source: microbial consortium enriched at the cathode of a solar microbial fuel cell | place: USA: District of Columbia ...
AACGCCGGAGTGCGCAACAATGGCCCCGGCCCGGAGGGCTTGCCCTGAAATCGGCGCTGACCGCGTTGCCGTGCTTGAAAATGGAACCATCATTCCCTGCGCACGGCGCCTTGTCACCACCGATTTCAGGACTCAACGCAACGCTACTTGTTTTTGCGACCGCTTCTAATATTTCAACCGTCGCCCGGGTTGCGGTCGCACGCAGGAGGAACGTTATGGAAATCGGAATCGCGCAGTTATTGCCGAGCTTTGGTTATGAACCCTCGGTTACGGACAACACGGTCTACCGCGACGAAATCGCACTGGCGATGCAGGCGGACAAACTCGACTACGACCACCTGTGGGTGGTCGAACACCACTTCGAGGATTACTCGTTCTGCCCGGACAACTTCGTATTCCTCGCCCACCTCGCGGCGTGTACGAACCGCATCAAGCTCGCCACCGGCGCGGTCATCGTGCCGTGGCACACGCAACCCCTGCGCATCGCCGAGCGCGCGGCGATGCTCGATCAGTTATCGGACGGGCGGTTTATCCTTGGCCTGGGGCGCGGACTCGCGCGGCGTGAATTCGAGCAGTTCGCGATCTCGATGGACGAATCGCGCGAGCGCTACGACGAAGCGGCGCCGCTGATCATCGAAGCCCTGGAGACCGGCTTTTTCCCCGAGCACAAGGGCAAGTACTTTACCCAGCCGCGGGTCCCGCTGCGCCCTGCCCCGCTGAGCAAGGAATGGCGCGATACGCGCTTCACCCAGGTCGCGATGAGCCCCGACTCCGCCGAACAGGCGGCGAAGCTCGGTGCTCAGGTGATGGCTTTCAATTACAAACCGATCGAGCAGATGCGCGCGGAATACGACGATTACCGCGGATGGTTCCGCCAGTATCACGGTCGCGAATCACGTCCGATGCTGATGACGGAAATGATGGTGTGCGATACGAACGAGCAGCGCGCGCGCGAGAACGCCGAACGCTACGTCGCGAACTACGGTATCTCGGTGCTCGATCACTACGAGATGCTCGGCGAACAATTCGCGAGCGCGAAAGGCTATCCGACGTATGCTGAAGCGGCCGCGGCGATGCGCGAAATCGGCAAGGAAAACGTGATCAAGGGCTATGTCGAACAACAAATCTGGGGCACGCCGGATCAGATCCTGCGGCGGTTCGAGGAACGTTTCGAGCTGATGGGTGACTACGGGATCCTGTGCGTGTTCCGTTTCGGCGGCGCGCCGCTCGAGGTCGCTTCACGCAGCATGAAACTGTTCAACGACGAATGCATCCCGGTATTGCGCGGCTGGGCCGCGGAGCGCGCCGCGGCGGCCTAGCGGGCCCGGGTCAAAGCCTCGGCTTGCGTTTCGTCGCGGGCGGAGGACTTGCCGGCTCGCCGGCCGCATCGATACCGAGCGCCTCGATAACATTCGCTTTCATGCGCTTGAGCGTGCGCGCCGTGATCTCGAGGTCACGCGCGCTCAGGCCCGCGAGGACGATGTCGTTCGTCGCGCCCGCGAGCTCGCGCAATTGCGCGAGCGCGGCGCGCCCGGCAGCCGTCACGACAATGCGCTTCGCGCGCCGGTCGCTCGCATCACCGCGCCGCTCCACCATACCGGCGTTCTCGAGCCGGTCGATCAGCGAGCCGAGCGCGACCTTGCCGAGGTCGAGTTTCTTCGCCAGTTCGGACTGCGTGATTTCATCCTGCGACCACAGGCACGACAACACCGAGGCTTGCGCGCGCGTGACCCCGGCCGGTTTGAAATGCGCGTCGAACAACAATTTGCGCAGGCGCGAGGTGTCATGGATGTAGAAGCCGAGCCGGAACGCCAGGTCGTCGGAACCGTTGATGCCGGCAGGCTGATTGTTCGCGGATTTCTTGTTCATACCGTTTGCGCCGGGGAACTGTTGATCAAGGTGCGTGTGTCGCAGTTGCAACGCGCGCAAGGGCGGACCTTACCACGCCGGCGTGATCCTCGCGCACGGGCTGCGAAACAAAATGTGCAGGCGCCGGGCGCGATGAACATAATGACAAACCATCCGGAACTCGCCGGCGAGGATGCGGGTGCGAGTGCGTGTCCGGACAGGGTTCGCAGGCGATGAAACCGTGAACGACGATGCCCCACGTGCCGCGGCGCTGCGTTTACCCGCATCCTCGCCGACAAGCGCGTGACACGCGAATGTGGAAATTGAGGTTCCCGGTTCGCGCCGAAACTTGCTACGCTGCGCTGCTCCGGCAGACACCGTCGTTACTGCTGCGCCTCCCCGTTGACCTCGCAGGATCAGAAATATGAGCACACAAACGAATCCCGAAATCGGCTTGTCGATCAATGCTGGCGACATCGCGACGAATTACCATGACATCGGTGATGGTTCGCCCCTCGTCATGATCCACGGTTCCGGTCCCGGCGTAACCGGATGGGCGAACTGGCGCCTCGTCATGCCCGATCTCGCCGCCCATCACCGGGTTCTCGTACCCGACATGGTAGGTTTTGGTTACACCGCGCGCCCGGAGGGCATTCAATACAATCTCGACACCTGGGTCGCTCACGCGCTCGCATTTCTCGATGCGCTGAACCTGACACAGGTTGACCTCGTCGGAAATTCGTTCGGCGGTGCCCTGTCGCTCGCGATCGCCATTCGCCATCCCGAACGCGTGCGCCGACTCGTGCTCATGGGCGCCGCCGGGGTGTCGTTCGACCTGACCCCGGCGCTCGATGCGGTTTGGGGCTACACGCCCTCGGTTGAGAACATGCGCAGGATGATGGACACGTTCGCGTTCAATCGCGAGCTCGTGAACGACGATCTCGCGCGGATGCGCTACGAGGCGAGTATCCGTCCTGGCATTCAGGAAGCATACAGTGCAATGTTTCCGGCGCCGCGCCAGGCATCGGTCGAAGCGCTCGCGAGCGACCCCGCGGACATCGCTGCGCTACCGCATGAGACGTTGATCATCCACGGGCGCGACGACGTCGTGGTGCCGCTGGCTAATTCCTACCGTTTTCTCGAGCTCATACCCCGCGCGCAACTGCACGTGTTCGGACAATGCGGGCACTGGACGCAGATCGAGCATGCCGCGCGATTCTCGCGCCTGTTGCTTGATTTTCTTGCGGAAGCGGATGCCTGAACCGGTCAGGATCGGGCTTGCTGCGCGCTCGTTCGGCCGCCGTTGAGCGTCTGCTCGAGGTTCGCGAGATACTCGACCAACGACTCCGCGCTGCCATCGTGAAAGTGGCGAAACATCGCCACGAGGTGAAATTGACGCCGCGACAATCTCCGGTGCCGAACGACATGGCAGTCGATGTCGAATTGCCGCGTGCTGTCGGGCGGCGCGAACCCGAGCGTGCAGGTGCGTGGAAAGTGCGCCTGTGCCAGCAGTGCGCCGATCACGGTTTCATCACAGCCGAGCGTTAGCGCGTCAGCCGACAGCTCGACACATTCCGTTTCGAACATCGCGTTCTGCCCGTCAATACTGATTCTGACGCTCACTGGAAAAACCAGCGAATACCGTCGATGTGCTCTTCTGTTCATGACCATCGTTCCGTCGCACCGGATTCGTGACGCTTCGCAGTGACCTTAGCGGCGGGGGCGCGGGAAAAACTATCACGCCGCGACGAAACCGCGAATCGGGTCCGGCTGGCGCGTAATCACTTGCTGAAAATGTGATCCGTGACGCGAAAGATCATGCCTCCCAGCCGCATCTCGCGGCCCGGCAATCCGCATACCGCCGGGGCCCGCTGCGAACGGCGCCGTGATGTCCGGGGATAAGAATCAAGAACAAGAATGGGACACCCACGAAATCATCGCCACCGGGACCGGGGTAAGAATGGGACACCCACGAAATCATCGCTACCGGGACCGGGGTAAGAATGGGACATCCACGAAATTGGGGTACGAATGGGACACCCACTAAAGGGAGGGAAGAATGGGACACCCACAAAACAGGAGTGCCTTCGGACGATGTTGCAGGGACGGAGTGTCTCCGAATTCACGCACCACTCCGTTCGGGCGCAAGATGAGCCGTGGGATCAGGTCCCCGCGCCGCCTGCCCGGACCTCCTCGATCGACCAGGTGTCCAGGGCGCGCGCATCGAGTGGGTAGCCGAAATATTCGAGCAACGGACCCGTCACCCGCGCTGCCTGCGCAATCTGGTGCTTGCTCAGTGCGTCCCGCCATTGGCCCCACTGCCCGACTGCGAGATGATGGGGCTGCCGCTGCCTGAGCCGTTCGAAACTGTGCTTGCTCAGCGCGTCCTGGATTGCGCTGCGATCCAAATCCAGACCCAGATATCGCAGCAATCGCGCGATTTCCTCGTCCGGTGACGTCAACAGCCTCTCGTAGCTGATGAAATGAATGCGGGCATCCTCGCGGTGTTTGAGGTGTCCGGACACGTGTCGCGCCCAGGTTTCGAGCAGAGACGGAAAATGCGCGGTCAGGTAGGCCGAGGCGTCACTGAAGCCATGTTTCCAATGCAAGCGGTTATAGGGGGTCACCGCGAAGCGCGCCATGGACAGTGCAGCGTCACGCGGATCGCGAACAAGATAGATGATATGCGAGAAACGCGCGTAGACGTCGCGCGACGCCATGTTCCACGGCGAATGCGTGCAGACATAGGTAGAGCCGTCGACGTAGGCGTCAAGATCTTCGATCGGCCATTGATAGGCATCCAGCACGGTATAAAAGCACCGGACCGGCTCCACGCGAATGTAGTCGACGGCGGCAATGTCCGTGATACCGAGGTCCCGCCGAGCCAGCACCTCGGCCACCGGATCGGCAGTAATGTTCTGCCGTACCGCGATCCCGGCCTTGTCGAGGCAGTGCCTGAGCAGGTACTGCAACCAGAGGTTACCGCTACGCGGCACACCATTCTGCAGGATGTGGAGCCGGTTTTCGATCGGGTTCGTCATTACTGCTGCAGTAACAGCGCGTGCCGCCCACGCGACCTGACTCGTTCGCCGCCGAGACGCCGGGCAAGGCGCACGGTCTCGTCGTGCACGGCAGAGTTGGCCAGGAAGCGGATGTACTCGAGCCCCAGCGCTTCACCCTGAGCCGTGGAATTGTAAATCAGCACCGTGTTCGCCCAACCCCGACGGTAGGCCGGTTCTACCCAACGCGCAGGTACGATATAACCACGGCCATCGGCAAGCGGAGCCACCAGCATGACTCCGATGAGATTGCCGCCGACGGTCAGGGCGGTACTGCGACCCAGATCCGTCGGCTGCGGGTGTCCGGGTCTCAGGCGATCGTCGAACTCGAGTACGTCCATAATCCCGGATGCGTGAAGCCGGGCCCGGACCACCGGTAGCAATGATTGCGTTACGCCGGAAATTTGCAGCCCGGCGGTGAATTCGCGCCGGCGCAGGAGTCGCTGATAAATACGGCGGCAGCGGTTCAGCACCGCTTCGTAGGGACATTCGAATTCATCGAGCGTCTCGACGACTTTGCCACCGAGGGACTCGAGTTGTCGCGACCGGGGATCGTCCGGCTCGAGAAACGACTGATGGGCGAGCACGCGGAAACCGCGGTCCCGCGCGTAATGTATAACGGCTCCCAGCAAGCCCATTGCCACGGTCTGTGCCGTACCGCGCACCGCCCAACTGAAGCGCGCTTCGTCGTGCTCGCGCCCCTCGCACGCGAGCGGATACAAGGCTGCACAGCCGAGCAGGCGTTGCCGGTTTGCGCCTTTGGCCGCAACAATGAGATGCAGCCGCTCATCGAAACGGAAAGGCAGACGAAAAAGCCGTTGGATACGTTCGCGTTCATCCGGCCAGGCTGCGCGCCATTCAATACCATCGGGTATGCACTCGGCGGTGATGCCAGGGTCATTACGAACCGGTGCGGTCACGGGCGCCATCCTTCGCGATGTCCACCAGGAGGACTACGCGCTCCCGATCGGTGTGATTCCACGCTTCGTGTTCCCCGGTGTCGTCGAACAACAGACAACGCCCCGCCTGCCAATGGCGAACCTGATCGCCGACCCGCAACGCGAGATCGCCCGGCGGAATCTCAAGGCCGAGGTGGCAGCGCAACGCATCCTTCGGGCGTCCGCAGTGCGGCCGGATGTGGGTATGGGGTGCCAGGCGAGAGAATCCGGCCTGGGTGGGGCAACCGATCTGATCCAGAACCTGCGCGGTGAGCGGACAAAGCCGGCAATTTCCGTCGAGACGCCGACCAAACGCGTAGAAGCCGAAGACGCTCCAGCCACGTCCATACAAATCGCGCTCCGGCCACGGAACGAAACGACCGCAAACGTGCTGCAACTCCGAGCGGATCGCTGCGAAATGCGTTTCCAGCAGGGCCGCCGCCGGATAGTTCAGGGGATCGTAAAACACGCTTCAGTAAGCACTCGTCGCCGGCTCGGCAAACGCATCAGGGTCGGCTTGTTCAACGACCTTGAAATGCCGTCGCCCGGGCTCGATCGCCGCCAGCATACGCGTCGCATCCAGTTTCTGATCGGCGAAGAAGTCGGTCAGGTGCTCGACGAACACTTGTGGCCGCGCGCACAAATCTTCGTAGCTCACTTCGATCAAATCGACGTTCGGAGCCGCGCGCAACGCCGCGATCGTCGTGTCGCGAAATTGTTGCAGAAGACGGACACATTCTTCGTGCGGCAGTTCGATCACATCGGAATCTGTGAGTACCGCGGCTTGCGAACGCGCGGTTTCTTCTATACCTCTACGCACGTAAACGACGCGGTAATGATGGATCGGCGGTAATGCGCCAAGCGCGATGTCAGGTAGCATGATGAGTTGCGACTGCGCGTCGTAAAGGCGCGCCGGATCGTTCCAGATCCGCTGCAGCGCTTGCCAGTGGATATCCGTTGCCGATCCTTCGTCGTCCAGCAGCGGCATCCCGCCAGCGGCCAGAACACGGCCGATTGTTGAAATGCCTGCGCGCGGGAGGCCGGTGATCAAGTTGTGAATCATCGGCGCGACGTTGAGCGCTTCGCGGTCGTCGTGCGCCGGTATCTTGACGTTGGCCGTTGCACGTCGCCGGCGTTCATGCCGCTCGGCACGGCGCAACTCCTCCCGTTTCCGCGCCGCAGCCTGAAGATCGCCGATTTGCGGCCGCTTCGCCTGCGCGGCTGCAAGCGCCGCACGGTGCGTGGCGAGTTCGCTTTCCGGCGCGCCGAGTTTACGTTTCAATCGAATCAACTGGGCGTGGGTACGGGTCGCCGCGGGCGCCAGGTTGGCCGCGACCTGAAGGCTGGCCGCGGCCTGCTGCAACAGTCCCTGGCGTTGCAGCGCAATACCCAACAGGTAATGCCCGAGCGGGTTTTGGTAATCCTGGCCGATCCCGTCGAGCGCGGCCTCGGCGGCCGCCGGGAATTGGCGCAGCCCGAGCAACGCGCGTGCCCGGCCGATGCGTGCTGGTGCATTTTCCGCGCAATCGAGACTCGCGGCAAAGGCATCGAGTGCGTCGCGCCAGTGGCGCAAGTGCAGGTACGCCAGGCCCAACTGACTGAATAACACCGGGTGCGGCGGCGCGCACGCGACAGCATCCCTGGCGTGCTGCAGACACTGCTCATGACGTCCCGCGCTGAATTCGGTCCGCGCAAGACAAACGTGCGCGAGCGCGGTATCGGGTCGTTCGTCCAGTACCATTTCGAGGGTATCTCGCGCCTCGTTGAGCAGTCCCAACTGCAACTGGCTGTTCGCGAGTTGCAGCGTGTAAGCAATGTTCTCCGGCTCTTCTTCTACGAGTTGCTCGAGCACGGGTAAGGCGTCGAGATGTCGCTGTCCGGCACAAAAGCTGCGCGCAAGTTTCCAGCGCAATAATCGGGTGGCGAACACATCGCGAGGTGACGCGGACGTTGCGAGTTCGCGGGGGATTACACCGAGCGCTGCATAGCGTGCGCGTACTGCCTGCAGCGAGGTCACCGGCAGCGCGGGCCGACAGCTGCTTTCTTCGGGACCGGGCGCATGAGGCGATGCCGGGGCCCGTTCGATCGCGGGCGGCTCGGCAAATGCTTCGGCGATAACCCTGCCGTCAAGATCCCGGGGAACGGGCAGCCCCAGCAGTTGCAGCACCGTGGGCGCGATATCGAGGACCGTTGCGCCATGAATCAGTGCGTCGCGCTCGATCGCCGGTCCGGCACCGATCAAGACCCCGTCCCGATCCCGATAACGGCTTCCCGACAGACCGAGCGCGCTGCGCGCCGCTGCAGTCAGTCCGCGCCCTTGCCCCCCGGGTCCGACGATGAGTATCGTCGTATCCGGCCCTGCAATATCCAGCAAATTTGTGAGCAATTCGTCGTGCAGGCGATAGCTCGCTTCGACCGCGCCGCAATAGTTCGCACCCGCTGCCACCGACGACGAGGTGTCGGTGGCAATCCGGGTGAGGCGTCGGCTGATCCATTCGGTAGCGGGCCAGGACACCGCCGCGAATTCCCAGGGCTCGTGTTCGAGCAAGTGCGTCAGTACGGCATGACGCGAAAAGCCGAATGCGAGCGCATTCGCCACCGTGCCCAGGTCGCGCGCTGAGATCTGTTCGAGCCCACCCCAATGACGCAGGAATTCCTGTGCCACACCGTCGTTCATTTCCTCCTGGCGTACCCAGAGGTCGGCGAGCCGCGCGCGCACGCGCGGCTGGGAAATTGAGCTCTCGAGAGTGGTCCGGGTTTTGGCGATGTCCGGATGACCGAACGCTTCTGACACGACCATCGCCGCATCCGTCGGGCTCGCACTCGTGGCAGGCCAGCCGACGACGACACTGCGCAGCCCGCGGGCGCCGGTCATTTCCCACAACGCCGGAACGCGGCGAATCGCGGCATGCGATGCGACGGGTTCGCCACAATCCGGATCGAGTGATTGCTGGCCGAGAATACCGTGCGCGTGCGCGTGGCGGCCGGTTGCGACTGCGGTCCACAATGGATACGGTTCAACCGGCGCCACCGCGCACAAGCGCCCGATCACCCCGCGTTCAATAAGTCGCTCACACGCGGGCAGCGCCCCGCGGTCGACGAGACGCTGCAAAATTTCCCATTCAAGATCGGGCCAGGCGATGAGCAGCACTTTGTTCGTCACAATGCAGCCCTGTCGACGGAGAGAATCTGCCAAGGCCCGGGGAGCGGATCAGCTTTTTTGTTTTACGCCTGCACGGCGCCGTGCGCGATACGCGGCGAGACCTGCAGCGCCTGAAACGAGCAGCGGCAGCGAACCGGGAAGTGGCACCGCGCCGGCGACAATACCCGTACCGGGCTCAAGTTCGAGCGCGAGATCGTGCAGAACAGCCTGCGAATCGTGCAGCGAATAACGGATCCAGCCGAAATTGCTCACATCGCTCAGTTCGCCCTGCTTCCCGCCGGTAACCAATCCGCTCGTCAGGCGCACCCCAAGAAACAGGTCGAAGCCGTCGGTCGGTACCGGTTGGACGGCGACGTTACCTTTACTGTCGACGTCGTCAGCCCAGTCGGAGCTTGCATCGATCATGTCGCCGGTCGTGAAGATCGCATTATTGACCGCCTGGGAGGAATCCTCGCCTTTACCCGGCGGGCGTGGCCCGACGGCAATACGGACGTCGGTGCCGAACCCGATGCTCGACTCGGCAACCCGCGTGCGGGCGAAATCGTCCGGGCGAAACACAACCTGGTTGGGCTGCGCCGGCGATTCCGCTGAATCGACAGTGGCGGTGATGTTGAAATTGGCCGGGGTCATCGCGCCGCCTTTGCCCGGGTCTTCAATTTCGTCCCAGCCGTAGGTCACGGTGATCTGTTCGCGGCTGCCGGCGGCAAAAACGTCCGCGTCGATCGCGACCAAATCCGGGTCGGGGTCGAGGTGCAGTATCGCTGCGCTGGCGGAGGCGGACCCCAGCGTGGCGCCGACGGTAGTCAGATAACTTACGAGTTTACGGTTGCTTGCCCCGCCTGATTTCCGTTCGTTGTGCATTATAACTACCCCGAATTTGTGCCCGACATCGATCAGCCCTTCGCCCTTTCTACGTGATTGGGCGCTCCCGAGTACTGACCGTGGTCAATTAAAGGCGATTGCGCACTGCAACGGCGGCACTCTTATCGCCATGAAAAGGCCGCCTGCGCGGTTAATGGGACACTCAGGGTTAATGGGGGTTAATGGGACACCCACAAAATCGCGTAACGGCCGTTGTATGGGACACCCATGAAATCGTGGGGTCAGTAAAGGACAGCCACGACAATGGCGTTACCGAGATAGATCTCGCTGGCTAAGTCGCTAAGCCGCTATTCGTCGATATAGGCGCAATGCATGGCGGTAACCCCGGTAGAATCGACCGCCTCGTGAC
>MRWG01002221.1_pt1 | contig 10238 bp, 9 predicted proteins | sample 1013341 | NCBI WGS metagenome assembly MRWG01 (sample SAMN06117577, study PRJNA244670) | biofilm metagenome | biome: Water; feature: Cathode Biofilm; material: Biofilm; isolation source: microbial consortium enriched at the cathode of a solar microbial fuel cell | place: USA: District of Columbia ...
TTGCCATGTCATCGAGCAGCACGCGATAAATGTCCCGCTGCCTATGGGCGCGATCGATGCCCAGTCCGGTACTGGCATTTCCCTGCGGATCTAGGTCGATAATGAGCACCTTCTTGTGGCAGGCAGCCAATGCGGTTGCGAGATTCACAGCAGTTGTTGTCTTTCCGACCCCACCCTTCTGATTGGCTATGGCGAGTATCCGTGCCCGTTTATCCACGTCGATAGATTTTTGATCACGAGACACGGGCAAGATCCCCTATTTCCAAAATGATCGCCTCGTCGCTGCTCTTACTACGATGACGCTTGACCTTCATCTTCCATTCTGTTGCTGCCGCGGTCAATTCCTGCTCTGCTTCGCGGCCCTTCAAAAACAAAGAAACTCCGCCTTGTTGCAAAAATGGTGCGGCATAGCCGAGAAGCTTCGGCAGCGGTGCCAAGGCGCGCGCCGTTACAACCGGCACCTTGAAGGGCGCCAAAGCTTCTATGCGAGCATTGTGGAAGATCGTCACTGCGCCTGTTTCACGTGAAACGTTCCGCATGAACGTTACTTTCCGCTGGTCGGCTTCAATCAGATGAACTTCGCCAGCCCCCATGATCGACAATACCAGCCCGGGAAACCCGGCACCACTTCCCAGATCTACAATTCTTTGAGTTGACGCATCACCCGGCAACAAGGACCACAGTTGCGCCGAATCCAAAAAATGGCGGCGCCAGGGATCCTTTAGCGTATCCCGACCGACAAGATTGATCGCCTTGTTCCAACGCAGCAGCAAACCCAAATAGATTTTCAGACGCTCCAGTGTTTCACGTGAAACACCCGCCAGGTCTGAGAATTCTTCCGGCGTCATCGGGAGCGCCATTTCTTGCGTCCTCAGGCCGCTGTTTGCTTGCGGCGAACAAAACGCAACAAAGCCACGGCTGCCGCAGGCGTCATGCCGGGCAACCTAGAGGCTGCGCCCAACGTCGCCGGACGTGCCCTGGATAAAAGCTGCTGAATTTCCTTGGAAAGACTAGGTATAGCCTGGAAATCGAGGTCTTGCGGCAAATTCAGAGATTCGTCCCTCCGGAAGGAGCGGATATCTGAATCTTGCCGCTCCAAATACCCCGCATAGTGGGCATCGATCTCTATCTGCTCGGCGACATCTCCTTTGAGGCCACCCAACTCCGGCCAAACCCCAGTCAATCGTTCCAAGGTAATATCGGAATAGCGAAGCAGATCAAATGCACTGCGCCTCTGACCGTCATGGTTCACATCGATGCCATACTTCGCCAGCGCATCAGGTGTCGCCTTCAGGCGCTCGGCCAACGCGCGTCCAGTCGCCAAGCGTTGTTGCTTCTGTGCCCAGGCAGATTGCCGCTGCGACCCAACGCATCCCCAGGCAATGCCCAACTCGGTGAGCCGCTGATCCGCGTTGTCGGCACGCAGCCGAAGCCGATACTCCGCTCGACTCGTGAACATCCTATAAGGCTCGGTCACGCCGCGTGTCACAAGATCATCGATCATCACGCCCGTATAGCCTTGCGCGCGATCAATTACGGCACCATCGTGTTGATCATTGCCACAGCTGAGCGCCGCATTGATCCCCGCCATTAGACCCTGGGCCGCCGCCTCTTCGTAACCTGTCGTACCATTGATCTGTCCAGCCAGGTAAAGCCCTGGAATCTTTTGCGTTTCCAGGGTTGGTATCAGTTCCCTGGGATCAACATAGTCATACTCAATAGCATACCCGGGCTGCAATATTTCTGCTCGCTCCAGTCCAGGGATCGTGCCCAAAAGTGCGGTTTGAACCTCTGTGGGCAAGGATGTCGAAATACCGTTCGGATAAACCGTATGATCGCCCAGCCCTTCGGGCTCCAAAAAAATCTGATGCCGCTCTTTGTCCGCGAACCGAACAACCTTATCTTCGATCGACGGACAATACCGTGGGCCCACACTTTCAATCTGACCCGAATAAATCGGCGCACGATGTAGATTCGCACGAATGATGCTGTGTGTACGATCGCTGGTGTGCGTGATGGCGCAGTTAATCTGCGGCGTCGTAATCCGGCGCGTCATCGTCGAGAAGGGCACTGGCGGGCTGTCCCCTTCCTGTTTTTCCAACCCGTCCCAATCTATTGTTCGTCCATCGAGTCGCGGCGGCGTGCCCGTCTTCAGACGCCCTAGCGAAAATCCGAACCGTGCGAGCGTCTCGGACAAACCTACCGCCGGCGTCTCGCCCAACCTGCCGGCGGGAAAGCGCGTCTCGCCACGGTGAATAACGCCTTTCAGGAACGTGCCGGTGGTCAGAACCACCGCACCGGCCAATACGGTCCTTCCGTCACCCAACACCACGCCGTTGCACCGACCTGAATCGGACAGAAGCAGGTCCTCAACCCCTGCGCCCAGCGTATCAAGGCCTTCCTGCTCGGCCAGCAATGCTTGAATGGCCTCACGATAAAGCTGGCGGTCGGCCTGCGCTCTTGGGCCGCGCACGGCCGGGCCCTTACTACGGTTCAATACCCGGAATTGAATGCCAGCGCGATCGATCGCCCGCCCCATCAAGCCATCCAGCGCGTCGATCTCCCGAACCAGATGCCCTTTCCCAAGTCCGCCGATCGCGGGATTGCAAGACATCACCCCGATGGTTTCAGGTTTATGGGTGACCAATAGCGTACGCGCGCCCACGCGCGCCGCCGCCGCCGCCGCCTCACAGCCGGCATGGCCGCCACCCACAACGATCACATCATATGAAAGAGTCCGTTTCATGCCGCTTAGATAAGGCAGTCCGCCATCTCTGTCAAAACCAGCGTGCGATGAAACCATCACCATGTTTCACGTGAAACAAAGAACTCAAACCCACCAACGACCTTGCCGAGTTCACTTACCTATGCAGAAATCTCGAAATATCACATCGAGCAAGTCCTCTACATCAACCCGCCCGAGCAATCGCCCTAACGCGCGTAAGGCAATCCGTAACTCTTCTGCCTGCAGCTCCACCTCTGCGTTCGGATCGAAGCGTCTGAGCGCCTCAGCGCACTCCTTCAGGCATTGCTCATGCCGCAGGCGGCAGAAGCCCGGGGCTGCAAGCGCATCACTAAGCTCGGCTCTCAGGCGCTTCTCAAGTGCCGCTTCTAGGGCATCGAATCCCGCGCCCGACACCGCCGAGATATTGATAATTTCAAGCGCCGCCGCCGAATTCCACTGAAGAAGCGACGCTTCCGGGTCCGCCGCTAAATCAGCCTTATTCAGCAGGATCAGAGATTTCTCACTCAACAATCCCAAAGTCTCACGATCAAGCTCCGGATAATCCCGCTGGTCGAACACGCCCAGCAGAAAATCCGCGGAGCCGGCTCGCTCTCGACTGCGCCGAATACCTTCGCGTTCAATCGGATCAAGCTCACCGGCTTCGGCCTCCCTCAGTCCGGCCGTATCCGCAAGGGTGACCGGGAACCCAGAGAGCGACAAATGCACCTCCACCACATCGCGCGTGGTACCCGCGATCTCGGACACAATAGCCGCATCTCTTTTTGCTAACCTATTGAGAATACTTGATTTTCCAGCATTCGGTGGGCCAATAATGGCGATCGTAATGCCCTCACGCAGCCGCCGCGCAGAAAGCCCGCTCGCGAGGGCGCCCTCGATCTCTACAGCAAGCTTTTCCACTTCTCGGGCATGTCCCGCCACCAAATTCTCGGGCAAATCCTCATCGGGAAAGTCGATCCAGGCCTCAATCTCCGCAAGTCGTTTTACCAAACGCGTCCGCCACGCCTCTACCCTGGTCGCCAACCCCCCTTCCAGCTGGCGAAGGGCTTGACGCCGCTGCGCCTCGGTTTCCGCCGTAATCAGGTCGGCCAGCCCCTCGACCGCCGTCAAATCGAGGAGGCCATTGTCGAAAGCACGACGGGTGAATTCGCCCGGCTCCGCTGGGCGTAGGCCGGGAAAGGCGGCTAGTGCGGATAGTGCGGCCTCGAGCACCGCCCGTCCACCGTGCAAATGCAACTCGAAAACATCCTCGCCGGTGAAGCTGGAAGGTGCCGGAAACCAGAGCACCAAGCAGCGATCAATGGTGACGCCGTCTCTTGGATCGATCACCGCAGCCAAAAGGGCCCGGCGCGGCTGCGGCAATCCTTTGCCGCCGAGCATCGCGCTCAAGGCCTCACCGGCCTGTGGGCCCGACGTTCGAACAACGGCTATACCCGCACGACCGGCCCCGCTCGACATCGCAAAAATGGTATCGCTAACCATGCTTCCAAGGCGTCTTTACGCCACCCCTGATGTCCCGATGTCTGGAAACCCGCTGTTACTTCGGCCCGTCTTCAGGGCGCAAAAGAAGGCGCTCTACGCGACCGCCGCCAATTACATGTTCTTGAAGGATCTCGTCCACATCTTCCAGTGTGTCATAGCGGTACCAGATCCCTTCGGGATAGATGACCATCACCGGCCCCAATTCACAACGGTCAAGGCAGCCCGACTGGTTGACCCGCACCCCTTCAATTCCCAGTTCCTTGGCGCGCGCTTTCATATAGTTCCGCAAACGCACACTGCCTCTTTCCTTACAACAGCCTCTTGGGTGCCCTTCCGGGCGCTCGTTGATGCAACAGAATACATGACAGCGATAGTATGCCGCCGCATCGCCAGGCCTACTGCGGCCCGGATCAACACTCTTCATTACTTGTCCTTCTTCTTGTCCGCCGGCGTGCCTGTCGCTCCCGCCATCTGCTTCCAAAACGCCTGCTGAATAGACTCCAGTCCCTGCAATCCAGCTGGCAGCCACGTCTTGAAAAGCTGTTCCGGCTCCATCGCATGCAGACTGCTGGTCATGCTACGTTCGATTTCTTTCATCAGCGCGGCCTGCATCGGCGCAACATCGGGAAGTCCCAGAAAACTGCGCGCTTCCTCGGGTGTGCAATCGATGTCGATCTTGATCTGCATAACTTCAAGCCCCCTCTTTCTACCTAAGTCGGCTAAAAATAGCGTCCCACCCTATTTTACGGTTGTTTCCGGACCACCGCGGCCAAAAATAGGTTGAGTAGACAGACCTTAGCCGCCGTCCGGTCGCTTCGGCAACGCCGGACCGCCATTCGAAGACGAAGAAGGAACCCGATGCAACAAAACCGCCTTGCCGGCGAAACCAGCCCTTATCTGCTGCAGCACCAGCACAATCCCGTCGATTGGCACCCTTGGGGCCCTGAAGCGTTGGCGCTAGCAAAGCAAACCGGCAAGCCGATCCTGCTTTCCGTCGGCTATGCGGCGTGCCATTGGTGTCACGTCATGGCCCACGAATCCTTCGAGAACGAAGCCATCGCCAGCGTGATGAACGAACATTTCATCAACATCAAGGTCGACCGCGAGGAACGGCCCGATCTCGATGCCATTTACCAAAACGCCCTGGCGGTTTTGGGCGAACACGGCGGCTGGCCGCTGACCATGTTTCTAACGCCCGCGGCAGAGCCCTTCTGGGGCGGCACTTACTTTCCGCCTGAGCCCCGCTACGGTCGAGCGGGTTTCCCGCAAATACTGCAGACTGTCTCCGCAGCTTATGTCAACGACACAGACAAAATTACGACCAATGTCCAGGCCATCGGCCAGGCCCTGGAACGCCTTGCAAACCCTGCCCCTGGCGGGGCTATCACAGACGCCGAGCAACAGCAGATGGCACAACGGTTGCTGCGCGAAATGGATCCAGTGAACGGCGGGTTGGGGCGGGCTCCAAAATTTCCTCAGCCAACGGCCCTGACACTGCTATGGCGCCAGTGGCAAAGAAACGGCGACACCGCCTGCCGCGATGCGGCGCTTCTGACGCTCACGCGTATGAGTCAAGGCGGCATCTACGACCATCTCGGTGGCGGTTATGCGCGCTATTCGGTGGACCAACGTTGGCTGGCGCCGCATTTCGAGAAGATGCTTTATGACAATGCCCAAATCCTAGATTTGCTTAGCTTGGCTCATCTGGAAACCGGATCCCCGCTTTTTGCTCAGCGGCGCGAAGAAACGGTTTCCTGGTTGTTGCGCGAGATGATCGCCGAAGACGCGGACGGCCAGCCCACCGGCGCCTTTGCGGCAACTCTGGACGCGGACAGTGAGGGTGAGGAGGGACGATTCTACGTTTGGCAGGAATCACAGATCGATGACCTGTTAAAGCCGGAAGACGCCGCGTACTTTAAGCAGGTCTACGATGTTGGCGCGACCGGCAACTGGGAAGGCAAGAGCATTCTCAATAGGCTCCACTCCTCCGGCTGGCTGGGCCAGGAGGAGGAAGACCGCCTGCACGCCATGCGGCAGAAACTGCGCCACGCCCGCGACCAGCGTATTTGGCCCGGTTGGGACGACAAAGTGCTCAGCGATTGGAACGGCCTGATGATCGCGGCTCTCGCCAGGAGCGGATTTGCCGCCGAGCGGCGGGATTGGCTAGATGCCGCACGGAAGGCTTTCGCGTTTATCACCACGAGCCTTGATGAAAATGGCCGTTTGTTTCATTCCTGGCGGCGAGGCACCAGAAAACACAAAGGAACACTGGACGACCACGCCAATATGATCGACGCGGCGCTAGCGCTTTATCAAATCGATTCTGATTCACGCTACATGGACCAGGCGCTTGCTTGGGTTGCTTCCGTCGAGGCGCACTTTCGTGATAACGCAAAGGGTGGATTCTTCACCACCGCCGCCGACGCCGATGATTTGATCGTGCGCGCCAAGAATGCCCACGATACGGCAACACCTTCGGGAAACGGCATGATGGTGCGCAACTATGCCCAGCTTTTCCACCTGACTGGCAAGGATGCCTACCGACAAGCCGCAGCCACCTGCATTGCCGCCTTTACTGGCGAACTGGAGCGGAATTTCTTTGCCCTTTGCAGCCTGATCAACGGGTCCGATCTACTCGATCACGCTATCCAGGTAGTGCTGGTCGGCAACCCCGGCGCGCCCGCGACAAAGGCACTTTTGGAGATTGTGCGGCGCAGTGGCGACACCGACATTGTCCTCCAGCAAATACCGCCCGGATTCAACTTACCGCCGGAACATCCGGCGGCCGGCAAAAACCCCTCCGATGACAGACCCGTTGCTTTCGTTTGCCGCAATCAGACCTGTTCGCTACCGATGCATGATCCCGCGGCGCTGGCAGCGGCGCTGGGAAATTAGCCATGCAACCAGCCCAAGCCACCTTTGATAGCCCGCTGGGTCCAATTACGATCCTGGCTGTGGATGGTGCGCTCACTCGCCTTTATTGGTCTGGTAAGGCATCAACTAGCCCGGAAAAGAGCAGCGGTAATAATCTCGAACCTCTCTTGGGGCAGGCTCGCGAACAGCTGGACGCCTACTTTTCCGGAACACTTCGGGACTTCGACCTTCCCCTCGCCCCCACGGGTTCGCCTTTTCAGCAACGCGTATGGGAAGCCCTTTACGCCATTCCCTATGGACAAACCCGCAGTTATGGCGAAATAGCCGCAGCGACATCTTCCGTGGCGCGCGCCGTAGGCGGCGCTTGTGGCGCCAACCCTATTCCCATCGTCATACCTTGCCACCGCGTACTCGCAAGCAACGGAAAGCTGACCGGGTTTTCCGCAGCTGGCGGCGTCCGCGACAAACAACTGCTCCTTGATCTCGAAGCCGGGCGCCCTGGTCTGCCGCTCGGCTGACAAGCTTGCACCGGGGGGCTAGACTTCCCCTGGAAACACATGAACACGACAACGACATTTAGAGGATCTGGACCCATGACCAAGATGACCGTTTCCTGTCCCGACGGTGCGTTTTCCGCCTATCTCGCTCTTCCGACAAAAACCCCTGCACCTGCTATCCTGGTTGTTCAGGAGATTTTCGGCGTCAATCGCGTCATGCGCGACATCTGTGACAACCTCGCCGCGCAAGGCTACATCGCCTGCTGTCCGGACCTGTTCTGGCGTATCGAGCCCGAAATCGATATCACCGATAAAACCGAGGCAGAGTGGAATAAAGCCTTCGAACTGTTTGGGAAATTCGACCCGGACAAAGGAACGGAAGACCTCAAGGCAACATTGGCATCGCTCCGTGATCACCCAGCCAGCACGGGCAAGGTCGGTTCCGTCGGCTACTGCCTTGGCGGGAAGATGGCCTTTCTGATGGCGGCGCGCTCGGATGCCGACTGCAACGTCAGTTACTACGGCGTCGGTCTCGATGAATTGCTCGGCGAGGCCGGGAACATTTCCAAGCCGCTCCTGATGCACATGGCCTCCGAGGATCAATTCGTTCCCAAGGACGCTCAGGTCACAATCCGAGAGGGTTTGAAAGGTCACCCGAACGTCACCCTTCATGTTTACGAAGGGAACGATCATGCCTTTGCCCGCGAAGGTGGCGCCCATTACGACGCACAGGCCGCAGCCGCTGCAAATGCGCGAACCGCGGCCTTCTTCAAGCAACAGCTTTCCTGAAACCAATCTAACCGAGGCATAAAACACATGGTAAAAGCAATCGTCATCACAGAAACCGGCGGCCCCGAGGTCATGTCCTATGAAACAGTGGAACTCGGCGACCCGGGCCCGGGCGAAGTGCGGGTTAAGCACGCCGCCGTCGGCCTCAACTATATCGACGTCTACCACCGCAGCGGGCTTTATCCGGTTCAACCGCCGCTGGTCCTGGGCCTGGAAGGCGCAGGCACTGTCGAAGCTCTCGGCGAGGGAGTCACGGAGTTCAAGGAGGGCGACCGGGTGGCCTATGCAAACCCGCCGCTGGGCGCCTACTCCCAAGCCCGCAACATGCCTTGGCACAGGTTGGTCAAGCTACCCGACAGCATCGATTTCCAGACCGGCGCCGCCATGATGCTTCAAGGCATGACGGTGGAGTATCTTATTCGCCGTACTTTTCGGGTCGAGGCTGGTCAGACCGTTCTGTTCCATGCCGCCGCCGGTGGCGTCGGGCTTATCGCCTGCCAGTGGCTCAAGAAACTGGGCGCGACCGTGATCGGCACCGCCGGGTCGCCCGAAAAGATGGCGCTGGCCAAGGCCCATGGCGCGGACCACATGATCAACTATCGTGAGGAGAATTTTGTCGAGCGCGTCAAGGAACTGACCGGCGGCAAGGGCGTTCCCGTAGTTTACGACGGTGTGGGCAAGGATACCTGGGAAGGGTCGCTCGACTGCCTTTCGCCGCGCGGTCTATTGGTGAACTTCGGCAACGCTTCCGGCGGTGTGTCCCAATTCAACCCGGGTACGCTGGCGGCAAAGGGCTCCTTGTATCTGACCCGGCCAACTCTGATGACCTACACCGCCTCACGAGAGGATCTGGTGGAGAGCGCGACGGCACTCTTCGACGTAGTCACCAGCGGCGCGGTCAAGATCGAGGTCAACCAGACCTACCCGCTTGCCGAGGCCGTTCAGGCGCACCGCGATCTGGAAGGGCGCAAAACCACCGGCTCTACGGTTTTCCTGCCCTGATCTAAGTGAATCGCAGGGCCCCGCCTGAAATCGCCTGGCGGGGCCCTACATCCCGACCAACCTCAATCGATCGTATAGCCGTAAGCTTCTATGGAGGGCTGAAGTATCGGGAGCAGCGGCGAAAGCTGTTCTTCGTAGCGGTGCCAGCGCCCGCTTGCGTGCTTGTAAATAGGCTGTGTGACCTGTTCGTAGCTGGGCGTGGCAATATGGCGTGCCTTTGCCGTCGCGACGTGATCGAGGACGGAAGCCTGCCAGGGCAGCTCCAGGAATGTCAGCAGCTTGCGCGCCTGGCCTTCGGTGTCGGTCACCAGGTCCTCGTAGCGCAACCGGTGCAGCGGTAAACTCAACAGCGTCTCATAACGGCGGCCCAAAGCCATAACCCGCGCATAGAGCTTTGCGGCATCCTCCAGATTCAAGAAATGCGCCATTGCATTGTTGAGCTGAAACTGTTGCATGAAGCAGCTCAAGACCACATCACAAGGGTGCCGCAAGGCCATGATAACCTTTGACTGCGGGAAAAGACGCATGATCAAGGGCAGGTCAAGCAGGTTGAAGGGAAACTTGTCGACCCGGATCGCCGTTGTCCCCGTACAGCCTGATTGGGCAAGGGCCTCCTTCAAAGCATCGGAATAGAGCGTTCTCAAACGCCCCGCGTCCTTTACCGACAGCGTCGAAAGCCGCTCCGGATAACCCGGGTCGCCGATATCCATTTTCTTACGCAGGGATTCCAACAGCGGCTGCTCTTCAATCACCTCGATGTCGGAGTGACCGCTTAGAATCTGATCCAGCAATGTCGTGCCCGAGCGTGGGAATCCCACCAGAAACACCGGGTCCCGCAACCAATCGTCGGG
>MRWG01002223.1_pt1 | contig 10226 bp, 17 predicted proteins | sample 1013341 | NCBI WGS metagenome assembly MRWG01 (sample SAMN06117577, study PRJNA244670) | biofilm metagenome | biome: Water; feature: Cathode Biofilm; material: Biofilm; isolation source: microbial consortium enriched at the cathode of a solar microbial fuel cell | place: USA: District of Columbia ...
GCGCTTCTACGACCTGGTGAACTACGACGACGGCTTCGGCGGCATCGCCGACGATGCCGAGGAAGGCAGGTGGCGCCCCGGCCGCCAGAACAGTATCGCCGCCCGGTCCTCAAGGACTGGAGGCTGCACCGCCGCGCGGCGTCCGCCGCCCCGGCGCGAGCATAGTTGCGGCCCTCTGCTTGCGGGATATTCAAGATATCTCCGCCGATACATCCGGCAAAACTTAAAGAGGCAAAACACCCCGCTTTATTAATATTTATACTGTGAAACATAAGCTCTCATCTGTATTTATGATATCGATTGATTTATTGGAGGTGCGGGCCCATATATTTTGCAACGGCAAATCATTGCCGCTTCAGCGAAAGGCGCCTCCCATGTCCTTCAAAGATTTTTCCGCCGCCCAGAAAACGCCGGCCAAGGGCGCCGCCGCCGACAAGGCCAAGGCCGCCGCGCCGGCGGTGCCGGCGCAGAAGCCCGCGACCAAGTCGTAGAGACGGCGCCGGCGGGCGCGGCGCGGGGGTGGCTGCCCCCGCCCCCGCGCCGCCGCCGGCCGGCAGACTGCCATGACGACGCGCACAAGCGAGACGACGATCACCTTCCGGCGCCCTTTCACCCTGGCCGGCCTGGGCGAAACGCTGCCGGCCGGCGACTACCGCGTGGAATGCGAGGAGGAACGCATCGAAGGCCTGAGCTACGCCGCCTACCGGCGCAGCGCGACGGTGCTGCGCCTGCCCGCACGATCCGGGCCGGCCCACCTGACGCGGGCGATGACCGTCGACCCGGACGAACTGCAGGCGGCCCTGGCGCGCGATGCGGACCGCGATGGGGCGGGCGTGGACCACGCCCTGAGCAGACCTGAGCCATGACCAGAGCCTGGATCTACGGGGCGCCGCTGCTGGGCGTCCTGCTGTTGGCCCTCATCTGGGGCTTTCCCGGCGCCGCTTCCGGCCAGAGCACCGCCGCCGGCCTGCCGGCCAACGCCAGCGCGAAGTCCTACGGCGACGGCTGGACCTGCGACCGTGGCTACCGCGCGGAGCGCGGCGCCTGCCAGCCCATCGAGGTGCCGGCGAACGCGCTGGCCACGCAGACCTCCTACGGGCGCGGCTGGGAATGCCGCCGCGGCTTCCGCGAAGTCAACGGCGCCTGCAACGCCATCGAGGTGCCGGCGAACGGTTACCTGAATGCCGCCGGCACGCGCTGGGAATGCGACCGGGGCTTTCGCGCGCGCGACAACCGCTGCCTGGCCATCGAGGTGCCCGAGAACGCCTACCTCACGGGCGCGGAGATCGGGCCGGGCTGGAAGTGCGAACGCGGCTTCCGGGCGACAGGAGACGCCTGCGTTGCCATCGCGCTGCCGGAGAATGCCCATATCGACTACTCGGGCAACGACTGGGAGTGCGACCACCCCTATTCGAAACTGCCGGACGGCTGCGTCCTGCGCTGAGAGACAGGGGCGCGAGCACCAAGAGGAATGACGAGACCATGACGGACGAACCGGTCGACCTCGACATACACCGGGGCATGGCCGCACAGAAGGCGACCGAGATCCGCCGCGAGCGCCTGCATCGGTTCCAGGAAGACCAGGCGGCCCTGCGGCAGCGCCAGGAGGAACTGGAAAAGCACCTGCTCGCCGCGCCGGCGGCGACCTGGGCGGAAGCCGCGGTGAAGGCGGAGTACGTGATCCAGCTCTTCGCCGACACGGCGGACGCACAGGATCCCCGGCGCAAGGAACTCATCGCTCATGTCCTGGAAGACCTGACGCGACTCTGTGAACTTGAGAAAGGCACAACATGACAGTATCGACCATGACGACCGCGCAGCGCGGCGCCAAGCACGTCTGTGCGGACTGCGCCTGCAAGTACTACGACCTCGGCAAGAAGGGCGCCGCCTGCCCGAAGTGCGGCGGCGCGGCGGTCGCAAAGAAACTGCAAAGCAGCGGCCGGCCGGTGAAGAAATCCTCGCGCCGATCGTTCGGCTAGCCTCCGCGCGCGCGGCGGCCCGGACTGTCGTCCGGCGCCGCAGAGAGGACGGGCGGCGATGACACTGAACTTCCCCAACGCGAGCCGAAGCTACGACGAGACACGTCATCTCGTCCGCTTCTGGGGCTACGACAGCACGCTGGAAATCAGCTTCTTCATCGAGGCCGGCGCGCTGTGCAAGCTGATGCCCCAGGCGGGGAGCCTGGAAGCGGGATCCCTGGAAGCGGACTGCCTGGAAAGCTTCGACGCGGCGCGCGAGCGCATCTTCGACGCCGCGCGCAGGGTCTACGCGCGCGGGCGCCAGGGCCCCTACCTGCTGGCGGCGGCGGACTTCTGAACCCGCCGCAGGGCGCAAGCCGTGCCGACAGTCTGCGCCGGAACAATGCCCTGCCCTGTATTTTCCATATAAATATCAAAATAATATTTGCAAACCGGTGATATATCTAGAATAGCGAGATATAATCCCAAATCTTTTCCAAGCATTACTCCTCCTCTTCGTGTATAGTGTTCAAATAAATCGGGGAGAAATATTTCTCCCTGAACGGAGGAGGCAAAAATGAATACACCCGAATGGCTGAAACCAGCCCTTCTCGGCGCCGTGGCCGGTGCGATCGCCCTGGCCGTCGTCGGATTTTCCTGGGGCGGCTGGCAGACCGGCGGCGGCGCCGACAAGATGGCGGCCGACCACGCCCGGCTTGAAGTGGTCGCGGCCCTGGTGCCGATCTGCATCGAGCAATCCAGGCAGGACCCCAAGGTGAACGAGACGCTGGCGATGCTGAAGGAAACCAGCAGCTACAAGCGCAGCGACATGGTGATGGACGCCGGCTGGGCCACGATGCCGGGCTCCGAGGATCCCAACCGCTCGGTCGCCAGCGCCTGCATGGAGCAGCTTGCGGCGCAGTTCTAGCCTGCCTTCGGGCCGGCGTTCTAGCCGGCCGAGCCTTCCCTTTTCCTTTCCCGGGCCCGATGCACCAGGCCATGGACGAAGCGCAGCTTCCCCATGGCTTCGGGGGCCAGCACGAAGGGATAGAGATCCGGCTGACCCATGCTGCGGTTGAGGCTGTTGACCGCATAGGTGAGCGGCAGCCACGCCCCGATCAGGGTATCGAAATCCGCCGCCAGCGAGGGATCGAAGTCGATGGTGATTTCGACCGCGCGCCCCTGATCGGCCCCGGAGAGGACGCTCAGGCCAAAGGCCGTCGCGGTCTCCAGGCTGTCGACCATGTGCAGATAGTGCGCCCAGGTCTCGGCGAAATCCTCCCAGGGATGGGCGCCGGCATAGGCGCTGACGTAATGCTGCTGCCAGTCGGCCCGCGGCCCCTCCGCGTAGTGCGTCTCCAGGGCCGCCGCGTAATCGCGCCGCTCATCGCCGAACATCTCGCGGAAGGCCTCGAGCCATACCCCGTTGCGCACCAGGCGTTCCCAGTAGTGGTGCCCCGATTCGTGGCGGAAGTGCCCGAGCAGCGTGCGGTAGGTCTCCACCATGTCGCGCCGGTGGCGTTCGCGCTCGACGTCGTCGGCCTCGGCGATGTCGATGGTGATGATGCCCTGGGCGTGTCCGGTGACCACCTGCGGGCCCTCGCGGAAGGACTCGCCGGAGCCTTCGAGGAAATCGAAGGCCAGCCCCCTTTCGACATCCTCGAACTTGCTGACCAGCGGCAGCCCCAGGCGCAGCAGGCCGTAGACCAGGCGGTGCTTGGCGGCTTCCAGACGCTGCCAGAGCTGCAGGTTATTGCCGGCGGCGAGGTTCGGTATCGTCCGGTTGAGACGGCAGGCGCGGCAGAAGACATCGGGGCCATCGGCCGCCACCAGCCAGTTGCAGGCATCATGGGACGCGTTGGCGCAGAAACGAAAGCTCTCCGCCGGGGCGGCCAGGGCGTGCCACCGCCCCTCGCCCGCGGCGGTCAGGGCACTCAGCAGGGCGCGGTTCGCCAGGTAGCCGAGCGTGCTGCCGCAGCGTTCGCAGCGCGTGTTCTCGAAGTAGAGAAGCTGACCGCAACACTGGCAGTTGAAGAGCTTCACCGAGAGCGGCCCCGGTCCGGCCGACCCGAGGCCGCCGCGGCCTCACCGGGAGGCGCAGCCAGGTCGCAGGGAGGATCGCAGCGGCCAGTCAAGGAATCTCCTTCCACAGGCGCAGGGATTGTCGCCGGAGTCTGCCGATCAGGTCCCGCGCGCCGCAGTGCGGGGGCCCACCGCCCCGATGATAGCAAGCCGCAGCGCGATTGCGCAGCCGATTGTGCCGCTGCGCAGGCGGGCGCTGCGCGGACCGTGCAACGCGCCGCAGGGCGGCGGCAGAAGCATTTCCTTCGGCGCCCGGCCGGCGCGTGCTAGCTTCTCCCGAATCCCGGGGGAGCCATGCCGCAGGACGACAGGGACCACAAACCATCGGGCTTGCCGCCCCGCCACGCCTTTCCCTTGGGAGATTTCTGGCTGCCGCTGCTGCCGATGCTGCCGCTGGTGCTGGCGATCGTGCTGCTGACGCCGCTCATCAAGCCGGGCCCGCAACTGGATTTCCTGCGCGAGGGCCTGACCTTCATCGCCGAGCCGCAGCGCAGCTACGTGCACCTGGGCGACATGCTGAGCTATCACGCGCTGGCCGCCTTCCACAGCCTGCTCTGCCTCGGCATCGTCGCCACCTTCGCGCTGTGGATCCTGCGTCTGCCTGGGGCGCGGCGGCGCGGCGCGCTGGTCTTCCTCGCGGTCATGCTGGTGCTGATCGTCGCGCTGGGGATCTACCTGAAGCAGGCGGCCAACGAGGTGATCCTGGTGCAGCTCGGCTACAAGGCGATCTGCCAGATCATCGACGCCGCGGCGCTGCCGACGGAGCTGGTGCCGGCGGGCGAATGCTTCGGCCCGGGCCTCAGCCATCTCACCTGGCTCGCCTGGGTGCCGACCTTCTCCGGCATCGGCGCCACCGCCTTCGCCGCCGCCTTCGCCTACGGCAGCGTGCGCGGGCTGCCGCCGCGCGGCGATGCGGAAGACGAAGGCCAGTGGCGCGCGGCGCTGGACGCCCGCGTGCAGGCGCTGCAGAAGGCGGTCTACCTGCTGAGCGCGGTGCTGGTCTCCTCCACCGTCACCATCACCCTCTTCGCCCACCTGCCGGTCGGCCTGCTGCCGGGCGGCAGCGGCTCGCTGGCCGCCGCGGTCTCCACCTACGCGACGGGGCTGAGCACCTTCTGGGGCGCGCTCTTCTCGATCACGCTGGTGGCGACCTTCGCGATGCCGGCGCTCAGCCTGCTGGGCGCCGCCTACGGCCGCGAGAGCCAGGCGCGCGACAGCGACGACCTGCGCGACTGGCTGCAGGCGCACGTCTTCCAGTCGATCCGGCGGCAATTCGCCACGGTGTTCAGCCTGCTGGCGCCGCTGCTGGTCGGCCCGCTGTCCAGCCTGCTGTCCAGCGTGTCGGGGCTGTGAAGGCCGCGCGCCGCGGTTGAAGAGGCGGTCGGACGGCCGCAGGGAAGCGGCGCCGGCGCACCACCCCAGGCCGGCGGGCCCGGGAGAAAGCGGTGGCGGGGGGTCGGGGCGCAGGAATCCCGGCTTCACTTTTCCGGCGCAGGCCCCTATATGGACCCTTGCCCCCCAATGAGACAGCAGCAGTTGGAGATCCTGTCCCCATGTCCAGGATGATCGAGGACATCGAATTTCGCGAACTCTTTCAGGACTTCTGCGAAGAGAACGGCCACATGATCGTCGCCGGCACCGACGAGTTCGGCGACAACACCGAGGAAACCAGAGCCTCTCTCGACGAGATCATCGCCGAGAAGGGCAAGCCCGTGGTGGACGTGAATCACGAGGGGCGGCGTTTCATCGTCATCCGGCACAAAGACATCTGCATTCTGGCCGCCGACCACGGCAAGGCCCGCCTGGTGTTCGAAGGCAAGGTCCCGAAGATCTGACGCCACCGGCGTCTCCGGGTTCCCCCTGTCCCGTCCCGCAACAGAGAGACCGCCGATGCTGAAGATCACCAAGCCAAGCGCGAACCGCGTCGATATCGTGCTCAAAGGAACGCTGGACGCCGAGACCATGGCGGCGGCGCTGGACGACCTCATCGCCAAGTCGGCGGACGTCAGCGGCGGGCGCATGCTCTACACCGTCACCGACTTTTCCCTGCCGACGCTGGGCGCGCTGGGCGTGGAACTGCAGCGGCTGCCGAAGCTTTTCGCGCTGCTCGGCAAGTTCGACCGCTGCGCGGTGCTGAGCGACACCGCCTGGCTGCGCACCGCGGCGGAGATCGAGGGGGCGGTGATCCCCGGCATCGAGATCAAGAGCTTCGAGCCGCAGGAGGCCGCGGCGGCGGAAGCCTGGCTCGCCGAAAGCTGAGGTCCGCAGATCAGACCGGACAGCCGGCGGTAAAGCAGGCTAGACTCGGCCGCGCGCCCCGAGAGTCATCCAGAGGAACAGAGTGGACAAGATCGAGCCCGGCCTGACCGGCCACGCCGAGATGATGGTCGGCACCAGCGACACCGCGCCGCGCATCGGCTCCGGCCACATCGCCGTGCTGGCGACGCCCAAGATGATCAGCCTCATCGAGGAAGCCGCGCTGGCCGCCATCGAGCACCTGCTGCCGGACGGCAAGCAGTCGCTCGGCACGCACCTTGACGTCACCCACCTCGCCGCCACGCCGGTCGGCATGACGGTGAAGGCGGAGGCCGAGGTGATCGCGGTGGAAGGCCGCAAGGTCACCTTCGCGGTGCGCGCGCACGACGAGATGGACCTGATCGGCGAGGGCCGCCACGAGCGCGTGGTGGTCACCGCCGCCTCCTTCCAGGCGCGCATCAACGAAAAGGGCCAGAAGCTGAAAGGGGCCCTGAAAGCGCGCTGAGCGCAGCGGGGGCAGCGGTCCCGGCAAGGCGGCGCCGGCAGCGGGCTTCCCTCGGCGCCACATCCCCGGCACAATGAGACCTGCGGAAAGGGGGGCCGCCGCCATGAAAACGATACTCCTTCCCATCGAGTGCCGGCCGCCGATCGATTCGGCCGTGGCAACCGCCGCGCTGCTCGCGCAGCAGTTCGAGGGCTACATCGAAGGCTTCGCGCTGGCCCCGGACCTGCCGATGATCGTCTCGGCCGAGGCCTTCGGCGGGGCCATGGTGGCCGCCGACCCCGGCCTGACCCTGAGCCCGGAAGACAGCGCCGCCTGCCGCAAGCTGTTCGAGGACAACCTGACGGCGCGCGGCCTGACCCGCCAGCCCGAGAGCACCGAGGGCACGGCGGGCGCGACGGGGGCACGCTTCGGCTGGCAGGACGCCAACGGTCCCGGGGGCAACGCCAGCGGCCGGGTCTTCCTGGGCAGCTACGCCCGGGTCTTCGACATCAGCGTGCTGTGCCGGCCGGCCTCGGGCTCCGACGCGGCGCGCATGGCGCTGCTGGAGACCGCGCTGTTCGACAGCGGGCGTCCCGTGCTGCTCGCCCCGCCGACGGCGCCCAAGAAGCTGGGCGAGAACATCCTCATCGCCTGGAACGGCACGCCCGAGGCAGCGCGCACCGTCGCCTTCGCCCGCCCCCTGCTGGAGCGGGCGCGCCAGGTGCAGGTGGTCACCGTCGCCGGCGGCCAGACCGAGACGCCCGGCGGCGAAGACCTCGCCCGCCACCTGCGCCTGGGCGGCATCGCCTGCGAAGGGCACGAGGTGGCGGAGACCGAGGCGCGCGGCGCCGCCTTCCTCAGCGAGGCGGCGCGGCTGGGCTGCGACCTGGTGGTGAAGGGCGCCTACACCCAGAGCCGGCTGCGCCAGATGTTCTTCGGCGGCGCGACGCGCCACATCGTCACCGAGGCGACCCTGCCGGTCTTCATGGCGCATTGAGGCGCGATCTCAGCCCTGGAGGTCAGCCTCCGGCGAACGCCCTGTCCTGCGCTCCAAGATGATGCGGGGAACCACGAAACACAGCAGGAAGACGAATAGCGGGACGCCAAGAGTACTGAAAAACGTTGTGCCGAACGCGGTGATGAGCGACGCGCCGCCATCGTCGTCGTAGCTCATGAGCCGGTGGAAAATGCCCCGGTGACCCTGGCTGATCGCGTAGTCGGAGTGCATCAGGGCATTCCCCGCGAGGAGAATTCCGGCCGCCAGCACTATGGCGATGCAGCCTTTGAACGCCGTGGTGCTCAGTGAATAGTAGAAAACAGGCCCGTTGCCGATGAGGGCCAGCAGCAGAAAGCAGATCCAGTAAACCGACAGGGTCATGGCGACGACGACGAGCGTCGAGAAGAATCCCTGCCCTCCGATGTCGGCCAGTGAATAAAGCAGAGTCTGCAACTGGACGAGCAGGGGGCCTGCCAGCGAAAAGACCGTCGGCTGATAGGCCGCGGCATAGACGCCGAACGCGACGGCCAGATTCACCGCGAAAGCGATGACCATCATCCAGCCGAGGAAACGTCCCAGCGCCTCCGGCGTGAACTCGCCCCAGGCCAGGCGATGCACAGTGCCGCCGGTCAGGCAGAGGACGCGCAGCCGACCGAGTGAGCGCAGGAACAGCAGCAGCGCCAGCGCGGCGAGGAGCGGCAGCAGCAGCCACGGCAGGGCCAGGACAAGCGCCGTGAGCAGCGCCGCCATCGCCGCCATGGCGGGCAGGCCGCGAAGCCGGGGTTCTATGCCGAGGAATCCGCGCCGTGCACCGCTCATGCCTGACACCGTATCACAGCCCGGGCCCCGGGGTTATCCCCGGGCGTCGAGATAGGCGCGGGCCAGTTCGCGCAGGCGGTCGCGGCCGAAGCTGGGATCGTGACCGGCGTGCACCACGGTGACCGGCAGTTCCAAGAGGCGCTCCATGGTTTTCAGGTAGGCGGCGATGTCGGAGCCCGGCAGCTCGTCGAGCAGCGGGCCGTCGTAGACCGCGTCGCCGGAGAAGAGAACGCCCGTCGCCGCCTCCCAGAGGCCGATGCTGCCGGGCGAGTGCCCGGGCAGGTGCAGCACCTCGAAGCGGCGCGCGCCGGCTTCGACGATATCGCCCTCCTGCACCAGGCGGGTCGCCGGCGCCGGGGCGACACGGTAGGCGGCGAGGTCGTAGCCGGCCTGCGGCAGGGCATCGATCAGGATATCGGGCATCGCGTAGCCGGCAGCCCGGAGCGAGGCGACCAGGCCGCGGTCGAGGTCGGCGGTGACCAGCGAGGCGAAGCCGCCGGGCGCCGCCAGCGTTTCCGCTTCCAGGCGGTGCGCCACGCGATCCTCGAATTCATGGAAGCCGCCGATGTGGTCGTAGTGGCTGTGGGTCGCGACGGCGGTGACCGGCCGCTCGAAGACGTCGCGCGCCGCGGCGGCGAGGCTCGCCATGCCGAGGCCGCTGTCGATGACGAGGTCGCGCGCGCCGCCGCGGACATGCCAGATGTTGCAGCGGATCAGCGGGTCGACGTGGGGCTCCCACAAGAGGGTGATGCCGTCGTCGATGCGGGTCCACTCGAACCACTTGTCGGCTACCGCCAGGCCCATCCGCAGCTCCTTCTGCGCCTGAAACAGACCGGGTAAGCATCGCCGCTTCCGTAAGCGGGTCAAGGACTTCCGCGATTCCGCCGCCGGCAGGGAACGAAGATGAGGCTGCGCCGTTGTCACCGCATCATCCGAACCCTGTCCCGGGAGACAGCCATGACCCGCAACATTCTGACGACGAGTGCCGCTGCCCTGGCGCTTCTGGCGCTGGCGGCCTGCGGCTCCTCCACCGGCGACCGCGCCCTCAGCGGCGGCGCCATCGGCGCCGGTGCCGGCGCGGTGGGCGGCGCCCTGGTCGGCGCCCCGGTGACCGGCGCGGTGATCGGCGGCGCCGCCGGTGCCGCCACCGGCGCCGTCACCGACGAGGACGAGATCGACCTCGGCGATCCGATCTGGGACTAAGTCCCCGACGCCACCGCCGACAACTGCTCCTTCCGGGGGTGCACGCCGAGAGCCAGCCCCCCTGCCCCACCCCGGAAGGTGAGGATCCGCAGGCCCCCCGGCCTGCGGATCACTCTTTCGTTGCCTGTGTCCTGCGTTCCCTGCGGCCAGGGCTTTGCAGCCGAGGGGGTGTGACGCGCGCGCCGTGCTTGCAGGATCGGCACCGCTTTGCGTGGCGTCAGCCGCCCAGCGCCGCCTTGCGGCGGGCGAGGCTTTCGGGGGGCCAGCAGGTCTCGCGGTCGTAGTATTCCGGAAAGCTCAACGCGCCCTCGGGCAGCACCACCCAGGGCTGCTTCGACGCGGTGAAGATGTGGATGTCCGGCGGCAGGCGGTCGGGATCGTCCAGGGTGCCGACGCGCACGAAACGCAGCCTGTCGCCGGCGCCGGC
>MRWG01002227.1_pt1 | contig 10219 bp, 7 predicted proteins | sample 1013341 | NCBI WGS metagenome assembly MRWG01 (sample SAMN06117577, study PRJNA244670) | biofilm metagenome | biome: Water; feature: Cathode Biofilm; material: Biofilm; isolation source: microbial consortium enriched at the cathode of a solar microbial fuel cell | place: USA: District of Columbia ...
CTTTGCCGTTATCGCAACGTCGTTGACCCTGATTGCCGTTTTTGTCCCCATTTCCTTCATGCAGGGCACCGTCGGCCGTCTTTTTACCGAGTTCGGCTTCGTGCTGGCTTGCGCCGTAGCCATCTCGACGGTTGTCGCCTTAACACTCTGTCCGCCTCTGGCAGCCGCGGTGCTGCGGGACGGTCGATCCGAGAGTCGGTTGGGCGCCGCCTTGAACAGGCTGTCCAAGGCGTTGGCTGACGCCTACCGCAAGGCGCTATCCATCGCTCTGACCGCGCCGTTGCTGGTGCTATTGGCGGCGGCGATCTTCGCAGGAATATCAGGCTGGCTTTACGGCCAGTTACCTCGCGAGCTGACCCCGCGCGAAGACAGAGGCATCTTTTTCGTCAGCGTAGCGACGCCGCAGGGCTCCAACCTGGCAAACACCGACGCACAAGTACACAAGGTTGAAGAAGCGGTCCAACCTTTGTTGAAAAGCGGTGAAGCCGTCGGCTTGTTCGCCTTGTCGGGTAGCTGGAACCGCCCCCATCGGGGTTTCATCGTCGTGCGGCTTGCCGCATGGGACGAACGTGAGCGTGACGCATCCACCTTGGCGGCGGAGCTCCGCAAGCGACTGGTCGACCTGACCGGTGCCAGAGCAACGCCTGTCGTGCCGGTTGGGCTGGGGTTGCGCGGCAATCGCACGCCCTTGCGCGTCGTCGTTGGCGGCCCCGAATACGAGCAGGTCCTGATGTGGGTTGAAGCCATGCTTCGAGAGGCGGAAGCCAATCCGGGGCTGGTGGGACTTGAGATTGACTATGAGAAAAACCAACCGGAACTGACGGTTCGGATGGATCGGGCGAGAGCGGGCGACCTCGGTGTCGATGTTGAAACCGTCGGTCGAACGCTGCAGACCATGCTGGCTTCGCGCGAAGTGACCCGGTTCGTTGATCGTGGCAGGGAATATCCTGTCATCCTGCAGTCGAAGCCGACTGACCGGAGAACCCCGTCCGACATCGCCAATCTTTTTGTTCGCGCCCAGCCAAGCGGCCTTTTGACACCGCTCGATTCACTGGTGACCTTGAGCGAAACCGCCAGCGCTCCGGAACTGAACCGTTATGCGAGACTGCCGTCTATCACCATCGAGAGCGCCTTGGCACCAGGCTATGACATGGGTTCGGCGATAGATTACATGCGTTCGCTGGCGCAGAAGACCCTGCCACCGGAGGCACGGCTATCCTTCGCCGGGCAATCAAAGGAGTTTCTCGACACCTCCAGCGGTGTCGCTTTTACCTTTGTGTTGGCCTTGGTCATTGTCTATCTGGTTCTCGCCGCGCAGTTTGAAAGCTTCATTCATCCACTGATCATCATGCTGTCGGTTCCCCTGGCCGTTTCCGGTGCGCTTCTTTCTTTGTGGATCACGGGCAACTCTCTCAACGTCTACAGTCAAATCGGCATCATTCTGTTGGTCGGGCTGATGGCTAAGAACGGCATTCTGATAGTGGAGTTCGCCAATCAGCTTCGCGATGACGGTCAATCCGTCCGCGATGCCATTTTGAATGGTGCGAGTTTGCGTTTGCGCCCGGTGTTAATGACGGTTGTCTCGACGATTTTGGGCGCCGTTCCTTTGGCGTTGGCAAGTGGTGCAGGTGCCGAGAGCCGAGAGGTCATTGGGATCGTGGTGATCGGCGGCTTGGGTTTGGCATCCGTTTTGACATTGTTCCTGACGCCTGTCCTTTACGATTTGTTGGCGCCGTTCGCCCGCCCCTCCGGCGCTGCCGGACAGGCACTGGATGCCGCTTTGAACCAAGAAGAAACGCCATCCTTAACGAAGCCGGCAGAATAGGCGGCTCTGTCGGTGCACAACAAAACGGCGCAGACGGTGCGGATTGGGTTCTTATGCCGTCCAGAATCAAGGAAGTGGTTAGCGAGTATCCAGCCGATACTTCCGAAATTGTTCACCGTTGTACGCGGTTTCGCCGACGAATCGCGCGCCGAGACGGTCCAGTGCTCTCAGGTTCTTGCGCGACGGCGGCAGGAGGAACGTCATAGAGGGTATCCGCGCGTCGGCTAGCGCAAATGCTATCGCCAACTTCGTGATACGCAGCCCTAATCCGAAGAACTCCGGTTTTAGCACCAGCCCAAAATCCCACTCCTCACCTTCTTTCTGGAAGCCTCCCCAACCGACGTAGCGGCCGTTGGCGCATATGGCCCAATGACCCAGACCGTCGCGATACCAATAGGCTTCCTTGGCGGCGACAAAGCGAGCGACGGTGTCGTTGTCCCATTTGGCCGAGCCGAGAAGCGGCAGGTGTTCCGCAATACGCGGATCTGACATATGGGCCAAAATTTCACTGGGCGAGATGTCCGGTAAACGCCCAAATGTAATCCTTGGGCCGGTCGCGTTTGCCATGTCATCAGAGACCGAGGAGTCCATTCAAACCGCCTTCGCAAATCTAATGGCTCGAGAACCGCGCGAAAGCACTCGGCGGTGCGTCCACTTCACATAGCTTCTTGTCCAACTTACTCTCCTGTCCGCAGAAACAGCCCGTCACTGGCCATAGCGGTCTGCGGTCAAGCCCTCAAAGGATATTTCCGGCGTCTTCCCGAGCACGGCATCGGCGACAGCGCGCCCGGACCCGCAAGCCATGGTGAAGCCCAGCGTGCCGTGCCCGCTGTTGAGAAACAGATTTTCGTAGCGCGTCGGCCCGATCACCGGCGTTCCGTCAGGTGTCATGGGCCTGAGTCCGGTCCAACCTTCGGCCTTCTGAAGATCGCCACCATCGGGAAACAAGTCGTTGACGACATGGCGCACGGTGTCCGTCGCACGGCGTCCAAGCTTCTTGTTGTAACCGATGATCTCGGCCTGCCCGGCAACCCGAATGCGATCGCCCAGGCGGGTGATACCAACCTTGTGGGTCTCGTCCATAATCGTCGATTGCGGCGCCGCGTCGGGGTTGGTTATCGGCAAGGTAATCGAATAGCCTTTGATTGGATATATCGGTAAACGAATTCCTACGGTATTCAACAAAGTTGGCGTATAGGGCCCCAAGGCACAGACATAGCGGTCAGCCCGCTCGGCTCCGCGATCGGTTATCACGGCATCAATCCGACCCTGCTCCACGGCGAACCGATGGATCGTCACGCCATAGCGAAACTCCACGCCCATCTCGGCCGCTTTTTCGGCGAGCGCAAGGGTGAAGAGACGGCAATCTCCGGTGCGGTCAGCCGTCAGGCGCAGCCCGCCGACAAACTTCTCTGCAACCCGCGCCAGCCCCGGCTCGACGGCGATGCATCCCTCACGGTCGAGCACCTCGAACGGCGAGCCAAACTCGGAAAGCACCTCCTGATCGGCCTTCGAAGCCTCTACCTGCTTTTTTAAGCGAAAAAGCTGGAGGGTCCCCTTTTCACGTTGATCGAAGTCCAGCGGAACTTCCGACATGAGGTCCGTCAGGACATCGCGGCTGTAGTTGGAAATTCGCACCATACGGCTCTTATTGATCTTGTAGGAAGCGGCGTTGCAGTTGAGCAGCATGCGTGCACCCCAAGCCCACATGGTCGGGCTGAGCAAGGGCCAGATGAAAAGAGGTCTATGCCGCATGAAAAGCCACTTCAGCGCTTTCATGGGAACACCCGGCGCTGCCCAAGGAGATGTCATCCCATAGGACAACTCGCCTGCGTTTGCATAGCTGGTTTCCATCCCCGGCGCTGCCTGGCGATCGAGGACCAGCACTTCGGCCCCTTGTTTTGCCAAATAATAGGCCGTGGTAACGCCCACGACACCGGCACCCAATACGATGACCTTCACGACGACTCTCCACAGCAAGCGTGATACGGCCATAACGACCGCGCCAAGGTTACGATGAATAAGAGTACACAATTGGCCCCCGGGGCAACCATGCCCCAAGCTGATACGGTGAACCAGTCATAAGGTGGGGCAGAATCGAATAGCCAAAGGTGCTTGCCGTTACCTGGGGGGCACACCTATATGCTTCATATGACCGCAACCGACAGCTATTCCGCGACACTAAAATTTCTGGCGCCCAGCAGCCGAGCGCCGGTTTATCGCGCCTCCCAAGGAGGGGCGGAGGCCCGGCTCGATCTAGAGGGCGAGTATGCAGAACATCTTGTCGCCATTGCCAACGGGCGCTTGGGCGCTAGGCCAACATTGGAGCGGGAAGGTTTCGGTCTTGCCAGACATGCAAGCGCCGTTAACGACTTCTACGATGACGTAGCGGTTGAACGCATATATGCAAAAGAGGTCGAAGCGCTGGTAAAGAAGGCAACCGGCGCACAACGGACCGTTTGCTTCGATCACACCCGCCGCGCCGCCACGGCGCAGACCCGCGGCGCACGTGGTGCACGCGAACCTTCGGCCGTCGTGCACAACGACTATACCGACAAGTCGGGACCTCAACGGGTCCGTGACATCATGAAAGGCGAAGCGGATGAATTGCTCTCCCGCCGTTTTGCGATCGTCAATGTGTGGCGGCCCATCAGCCACCCGGCCGTCACGTCCATGCTGGCTCTCTGCGCCGCCGATTCCGCCAAGCCCGGGAATCTGATCCCGACGCCACGTATCGCCAAGGACAGGATCGGTGAACTGATGCTCGCTCACTACGATCCGCAGCAACGCTGGATCACCTTCCCGGCCATGGATCTGGATGAAGCGCTGCTTTTGAAAACCTACGACAGTGCAAAGGACGGTCGGGCACGGTTCGCCATTCACACGGCGTTCGACAACCCTCATGCGCCGGCAGACGCCAAACCACGCGAGAGTATCGAGAGCCGAATCTTCGCTTTTTTCAGCGACTAGCCCCTTCAGCTCGCTGTCGCAGCGCCTTCCTGGTGGTAGAAGCATTGAGCCCGCGGCTCATTGCTTGCCAGCCACTACTCCTGCAACGCCGGATCGGGCTTCAAGCGCGTTCTGCGTTCGATGAGAACGATGCCGACGCCGCCAATCACCAGAACTCCGCCAATGACGATATGCAACGTTAACGTCTCACCCAGAAACAGGATGCCACCCAGCACAGACATCACGGGCGTCAACAAGATGAAGGGTCCCACCTTGCTCGCTTCGTAACGGCCCAACACGTGGTACCAGCAGCTGTACCCGATCGCGGTCATGACCACCCCAAGGTAGAAAACCGCGACCCAGACCTCCAGGCCCGCAGATCGAACGTAGGTCAGGTGGTCAGCCTCGACAATCAGGGAGGCAATGAACAACTGCGGCGCTGCCATGGCCGAAACCCAGGCAATCGCCGTAAAGCCGCCAAGGGCGCCGAGGCGCCGCATCATTGCTTGTCCCAACGCCCACATGAACGCACCGGCCAGGACCAGACCTATGCCAACCGCTTTGCCTTCCAACCGGGGCTCGCCGGCGATCAGGTAAATGCCGCCAAACGCAACGACCATTCCAATAATCTTGCGCAGACCCAGCTTCTCGCCGAGCCACAGTGCTGCAATCAGCGATAGGAATGGCACCTCAGCCTGCACAATGAGTGCTGTTGTCCCTGCATCCAACAGCCGCAGTCCGTTAAAAGTCAGCCCGTACTGTAGGGTTGATCCGATGAGCGCGACCAAAAACAAGGAACGCAGAGCAGCCCGTGGAATTGGAACAAACCAAATCAGCAACATGGCCGTCACCCCAAAGCGCATGGCCATCAAAAGAATCGGCGGAAACTGGTCGACCGCCGGCTTGGCAACGACAAACCCCATGCCCCATAGAAGCGGCACCATCAAAGCAAGAAACACATCAATCTTTTTCATTAAGTATCCTCACAGGAACGCGGCTATATGCGCCCTGTCCTAAATAGGCCCTGGGTCAGATAAAGTATTGGTTGGGCACTCGACGTTTCGGCCAGCTAATCCCGCCGCGGCTGTTGTTGCGTAATGCAATGGATGCCACCCCCGCCGAATGCAATATCGTCGACAACGAGAGGCACGATCTTTCGCTCAGGAAACACCTCGCTGAAAAGTCGATACGTAGCGCGGTCCTCCTCCACACCGTAGCAAGGCATGATCAAGGCTCCGTTGGCCATATAGAAATTGACGTAGGAGCGGCAAAAGCGCATCGAGGTCGAATCCGCGCCGACGGCGCTTTTGACTTCCATGACTTGGAGTGGCCTTCCCTTAGCGTCCGTCTGCCCACGCAAAGCCTCCAGGTTCTCCGCAAAAGCTTGATATTCCGGCTGGGATTTATCATCGGTCGTTTGAACCAGAACCAGCCCGGGCCGAGCAAAAACCGCCACCCCGTCGACATGTCCGTCCGTTTCCGTGTCGAAGGAATTGCCGGGGAGCCATATCACCTTGCGCACGCCCAGGCAGCGTTTCAACTCATCCTCTATTTCAGCAAGGTCCCAATCAGGATTTCGGTTACCGTTGGGAAAACAGGACAAGGTCGTGATCAGCGTTCCCTCTCCGTCGACCGTTACGCCGCCGCCTTCGGCGACCAACTTCGAGCCGATTCTTTTGGCGCCCGTTACCGCCAGTATGCGCGCCGCGACCGCCGCGTCGTTCGCGTAGCCCTGGTACTTGCCGCCCCAAGCGTTGAAGCAGAAATCGACACCCGCCAACCCGCCCTTGCCATCCAGCAAAAAACAGGGACCTGCGTCGCGACACCATGAGTCGTCGATAGGCGCCTCAAGTACATCGATAGCCGGCCCAAGCAGCGCTCGGGCTGCCATCGCATCCGCTGGCGAGACAACCATTGTCACCGGTTCGAACAGCCGAATTGTCCGCGCCGCAGCAGCAAAGGCGCGCCGGGTCGCGGCAATATCGTTCCAGATCTCCGTGCGCGTCGGCCACATCATCCAGCAGCGTTCGTGCGGTTCCCATTCCGCAGGCATTCGGTAAGCATCGCCCGGAACAGAAATCGGTTCACTTTGGTGTCGTAGCGCCATGATCACTTTGCGACGGTTGAAGCATCGATTGCGTTTCAGCACTTTCGCATTTGGCACTACCGTCACGTCGCCTACAACCCTGTTTGCGCTCCAAACGGCGACTGCTGGAGATCTTAGTCGGAAGCTCTGTGTGCAAAAAAGGGCGACTCTCGCTCAGTGACCGCGCTCGCGTTGGGGCAGGCAAAGTAACCTCACATACCAGAACGCAAACAGCACAAAGGCGGCGCCCCAAGACATACCCGCCAGCATCAGGAGCGACTGGGTGGCTGTGTCCATCCAACCCATTGCCACACGCGACACAGCACCGACCACTAACAGCAGATAAATGACCTGGGTCATCTTGTCGGCAGTCAAGGCCCGCCCAGCGTGCCCAAGGATGGCACGGGTCATGACAGCCAGGGTCATCAACCCAATGGTTCCGGCGGTAAGACTGTGTAGCGCGGCTGGCACAGGAATCAGGTGCGGCCAGAGTGCTGCTCCGCCCAACAACAGGAGCGAGATTCCCAGCGAGCCATAGGCGACATGGAGCACCAACAGAAGCGGTTCAGCGACTGTGCGGTAGCCCGCCCAGCGGCCTAAACGCAGCAGCGTGGCCACACCTGCAATGAGGAGCAGCGCACCGGTAACCGCGGATTCCGGTGCCGCAACCCAACCGACCAATGCAACCGCCACACAAGCCAACGCAATCTTATCGAAAGTGCCGACGGAAGCCGGCAGCCCTTCCTTAGCTCCTCGTTTCGCAAGCCAGTTTCGCGTGAAACTCGGTGTGATCCGTCCACCGATCATAGCGATCAGCATCGCAAAAACGCCTAAGGCAGCCCGCTCGAAACCGCGGGCCTCGAGACCCGAAAGATGTGAGATCAACCAACCGGCGTTTGCCAGGGCCAGCAGGGATACCAGGATGCATACCGGTATGTTTTTCTTGTTTCCGGCCGCCAGGATCTCCCGCCAAACCGCAACTGCCAGAACCAGCAGAAATAAGCTATCGATCCCCGCCGCCAATTGAGGTGCCGAATCGCCAAAGAGTAACGCAAGCCGCCCGGCCAGCCAAAGGAGGAACAACAACGCCAACCGCCGCCCTTTCAGCGGTAATCTGCCCGTCCAGTTCGGGACCGCCGTCAATAGAAACCCGGCAATCACCGCTGAAAGAAATCCGAAGAGCATTTCATGAATGTGTAGCGCCAAAGGGTCGAGGGCCGATGGCGGCACCCAACCGCCGCTCAGACCGTTTACCCAAATGCCGATTTGCAGAGCGGCCTGCAGGCCGGCGGCTGGGAAAAAGATCGCGAAGGCCCGCGCAAACAACCGTTCCATGATTACCTGCCCTTCTTTCTAGACATAGACCCGATCTCGGTGATTTCCGGGTGGACGTTTCATCAATTAAGTGGCATATTAAATACCACTTTTAACAAAGACCGCAAGGGCCGGGAATTTTGAGTGGCCCATTCAAGGAACTGCACGATGCGCATGACCCAGCACAGCGACTATGCCCTACGGATGCTGGTCTTCCTGGCATTGAGGGCGGACCGGACTTGCACCGTCAATGAAATCGCTGAGGCGTATGGACTATCCCGCCATCACCTTTTGAAAGTGGCTTTGCAACTAAAGAACCTCGGATTAGTCGAGAGCCTTCGCGGGCGCAGCGGCGGAATCAGTCTCGCGGTCGACCCGGCTGACATCAGTATCGGCGCTTTAATGGAATCGCTGGAAACAGATTTTGCATTGGTGGAATGCATGAAGCCAACCGGCGGCAACTGCGTCATCTCTCCGGAATGTCGCATGAAGGGCATGTTCCGCGAGGCGCTGGAGGCTTACCTCAACGTATTGCGAGCCTATTCGCTTGCAGATGCGCTGGAGAACGGACCCGCGCTGGCCGCCCTGTTGGAGATTCCCGGCGCCGATAATCTTGGCGCACTCAATTGATCTAGCTCAAAGACAGGTGCCGCGGGGTTCCATAAAAACAGGAAGAACGTTCGCCCCAAACCGGCGACCCTCACGTGAAGAGACAGGTACGACATGATTTCACAATTGACCAGAAGTGAGCGGCTTGGGTCGCTGGCCGTGTTGCTGTTGCTCGCGGTCATCGGACTGGCTTTTGCCGGGGCTGGAAACGGCGCGCCGCTCGGCGTTCATGGGCTTATCATTCTACTTTATGCGATTACCCTGGCCTTCGTCGTGATGCATGGCTATTTCGAAGCCGAGCCCAACCCCGAACGTCTATCGAGTTACTATGACGATCCGATCAAGGTCGGCGTCGTCCTCACGATGCTTTGGGCCGTGTTCGGCATGTTCTTCGGTCTGTGGGTTTCAGCCCTTCTGGCCTGGCCGGATCTTACCTTCGACGCAGGGTGGGCGAGCTTCGGCCGCATGCGCCCCGTCCACACCTCCGGGGTCATTTTCGGCTTTGGCGGCAACGCGCTTATCGCCACGTCATTCCATGTAATGCAGCGGACATCGCGTGCGCGTCTGCCCGATCAGTTTTCGCCCTGGTTCGTCCTCCTGGGATACAACCTGTTCTGTATTCTGGCGATCAGCGGCTATTTCATGGGCCTCACCCAATCCAAGGAGTATGCCGAGGCGGAATGGTATGCCGACATCTGGTTGGTAATCGTCTGGGTCGTCTATTTCCTCCTCTACATCCGTACCCTGGCGCGGCGCAAGGAGCCGCACATCTATGTCGCCAACTGGTATTACCTAGCCTTCATTCTGGTCGTGGCCATGCTTCACATCGTCAACAATCTGGCGATGCCGGTATCCCTGGCGAGCGCGAAGAGTTACTCGCTCTTTTCCGGGGTCCAGGACGCCATGACCCAATGGTGGTATGGGCACAATGCGGTGGCCTTCTTCCTGACCGCCGGATTCCTCGGGATGATGTACTACTATCTACCCAAGCGTGCCGAACGGCCGATCTTTTCCTATCGCCTCTCGATCATTAGTTTCTGGGGCATCACCTTCCTCTACATGTGGGCCGGGTCCCATCATCTTCATTACACTGCCTTGCCGCAGTGGGTGCAGACCTTGGGCATGACATTCTCCGTCGTGTTGCTGGTTCCCTCCTGGGCCTCGGCGGGCAACGCTCTTGCCACGCTCAACGGCGCCTGGCACCGGGTTCGCGACGACGCAACGCTGCGGTTCATGATGGTGGCAGCCGTATTTTACGGTCTCAGCACCTTTGAAGGCTCCTTCATGGCCATCCGGCCGGTGAACTCCCTATCTCACTACACCGACTGGACTGTCGGACACGTGCATGCAGGCGCTCTGGGCTGGGTGGCGATGATCACCTTCGGCTCTATCTACGCATTGGTCCCCTGGATATGGAAGCGCGAGCGCATGTACTC
>MRWG01002228.1_pt1 | contig 10219 bp, 5 predicted proteins | sample 1013341 | NCBI WGS metagenome assembly MRWG01 (sample SAMN06117577, study PRJNA244670) | biofilm metagenome | biome: Water; feature: Cathode Biofilm; material: Biofilm; isolation source: microbial consortium enriched at the cathode of a solar microbial fuel cell | place: USA: District of Columbia ...
TAGTAGGATCCAGTAGGTACCTTCTGGCCTCTATTCTTATAAATTGCGTCCCAGTCATTTTGGTACCCTACCGCGGCGAATACTTCATGGCCCCAGCGGTTAAATACCTTCACAACCGCGTTGGGGTAATTTTCAATACCCCGGATCACCCAGCGATCGTTGATCTCATCCCCATTGGGGGTAAAGGCCTGGGCGACCTTTATCTGGTCGGCGGCGGCGCCATCGGTGTCATCATCCGTGTCGGCGTTGTCTCCGATACCGTCCCGGTCGGTGTCGGTATCCTCGTCGGGATCCACTGGGAAATCATCTTCCGTATCCGGGGTGCCATCATTGTCATCGTCCTCATCGGCATTGTCTCCGGTGCCGTCCCCATCGGTATCGGTATCCTCATCCGGATCCAGTGGGAAATCGTCGTCCGTATCAGGGGTACCATCATTGTCATCATCCTCATCGGCATTGTCCCCAGTACCATCCCCATCGGTATCGGTATCCTCATCCGGGTCTAGTGGAAAATCGTCGTCCGTATCTGGGGTGCCGTCGTTGTCGTCGTCCGTGTCACATACATCCCCGTCTCCGTCCATATCCGTGTCCAGCTGATCGCTATTGGATACGGCGGCACAGTTATCGTCCATGTCCAGTATTCCGTCTCCGTCTTTATCATAAGCGGCACAATCCTTTCCGGCATCGGTAATGGTCCAGCCAAAATCTTCTATGATTTTTTGACGAGCTTCCTCTCCGATACAATAGGTGCTGTTGCCGGCATCAAAAGAAACATTATTTTTTAAGGTCAGGGTACTCCAACCGTTTAGCAGCCTGTCATAGTTTTCTATGGAAAGCCCTGCTTGTTCAAACATACCATACATTGATACTACATTGGATACGTCCCAATCGCTAATATCCTGATTAAAGGCTGGCGCTTCATAGAACATATATGTCATATCGTTCACCTTAGACACATCCCAGCCCCCAATATCCTGATTAAAGGAGTTGGCCTGGAAGAACTGCCAACCCATATCTTCCACATTGGATACATCCCAGCCTCCTATGTCCTGATTAAAAGAACCTGCTCTATTAAACATATCGGACATTTTGGTAACATTGGAGACATTCCAACCACTTAAAGCCTGGTTAAAGAAGCTTGCATTGTAAAATATTGCACGCATGTCGGTAACCTTGGATACGTCCCAGCCGTTAATATCCTGGTTAAAAGAGCTGGCCTGGGAAAACATTCCTCTCATACTGGTTACATTGGACACCACCCAGTTGCCAATATCCTGGTTAAAAGATGTGGCGCTTTGGAACATATAATTCATCGATGTTACATTGGATACGTCCCAACCGCCAATGTTCTGGTCAAAGGCTTCTGCAACTGAGAACATATTGCTCATATTGGTTACCTTAGAGACATCCCAACTACTGATATCCTGGTTAAATGAAGCGGCTCCTTCAAAGATTCCCCTCATGTTTGTTACATTGGATACGTCCCAACCACTGATATCCTGGTTAAAGGCTTTTGCCAATGAAAACATTAGGCTCATGTTGGTCACGTTTGATAAATCGGGTGCATCAGTGGCATTGATCACCATATTGGTACATCCATAAAATGCCTGACTAAAGGATTCCCAGACCTGGCTCCCCCATTGATCTACAGAAAGTAATTTTTGATTGTCCCCGCCAAAATCAAATTTAAGATGCGGAAAATCCCCGCTGATCCTCACGGTATAGGTACCCGGGGTGGCATAGGTATGGGTGGCGTTACCCGTATATACCGTATTATCTGTGGAGCCATCCCCCCAGTCTACGGTATAGGCAAAGGTTCCGGTCCCGGTTGTAATGATGATTTGGTTATCATCAGAAGCTCCTTGATTATCAGTCTTCCAGGTGGTGACAAATGGCGGTGGACAATCTTCCCCGGCATCGGTAATGGTCCATCCAAAATCATCAATCATCTTTTGGCGCGCATCCGCCCCATCGCAATAGTTACTGTTGCCTCCATCAAAAACCACCCCGTTCTTCAGGGTCAGAGCACTCCAGCCGTTTAGGAGCTTGTCATAGTTTTCCCTAGAGAGTTCGGTATCCTTGAACATCTCTGTCATATCGTTTACATTGGACACATCCCAGCCGCTGAGGTCCTGGTTAAAAGAAGTTGCGCCCAAGAACATTCCCTTCATATTAGTGACATTTCCAACATTCCAAGAACCAACATCTTGATTAAAAGCGGTGGCCTGTTGAAACATATTTTCCATGTTTATAACATTACCCAGATCCCAGCCAGTTATATCTTGATTAAAGGCGGTTGCATCCCGGAACATCTCAGACATATTGTTCACATTGGACACATCCCAGCCGCTGATGTCCTGGTTAAAGGAGGTTGCCCTCTCAAACATCTCTGACATGTTGGTGGCATTGCCCACATTCCAGGCACTGATGTCTTGGTTAAAGGCGGTTGCCTCCTCAAACATATATGACATGTTGATTACACTGGATACGTCCCAACCGCCAATGTTCTGATTAAAGGGGGTCTTGTAGAACATACCACTCATATTGTTTACACTGGACACATCCCAGCCGCTGATATCTTGGTTAAAGGATGTTGCCCTCAGGAACAATTGTGACATGGTGGATACATTGGAAACGTCCCAGCCACCAATGTCCTGGTTAAAGGAAGTTGCACCATAGAACATCCCACGCATATCGTTTACACTGGACACGTCCCAGCCGCCAATATCTTGGTTAAAGGATGTTGCTTCAAGAAACATATAGAACATATTGGTTACATTGCCCACATTCCAGGCACTGATATCCTGATCAAAAGCCGTTGCCTCTCGGAACATCCATTCCATATTGACTACGTTGGACACATCCCAGCCGCCAATATTCTGGTTAAAGGCGGTTGCCTTCCAGAACATATACAGCATGTATTTTACATTGGATACGTTCCAACCGCCAATGTCCTGATTAAAAGCGGGGGTATCGTAAAACATATACGTCATATCGTACACATTGGACACATCCCAGCTACCGATATCCTGATTAAAGGAGGTGGCAGCGTAGAACATAGAATTCATATCGACAACATTAGACACATTCCAGCCGCTGATATCCTGGTTAAAAGAAGTTGCCCCCTGGAACATATAGCGCATACTATAAACTTGGGATAGATCGGGTACATCTGTTGCATTAATAACCAAATTGGAACACCAGGCAAAGCTACTCTCCATAGATTCCCAGACTTGGCTCCCCCATTTTTCTACAGAAAGCAGTTTTTTATTATCCCCGTCGGTATCCTCGTAGAAGCGAAATTGTAAATGCGGAAAAGCCCCACTGATGCTCACCGTATAGGTGCCCGGCGTGGCATAGGTATGGATGGCGTTACCGGTATAGACCGTATTATCCATGGAGCCATCGCCCCAATCTACCGTATAGGCAAAGGTGTAGTCTTCTCCGGTAGGAATTTCGATGCTGTTGTCATCGGATTTCCCGGGGTTATCCGTCTTCCAGGTGGTGATGAAAGGGCAACCCTTTCCAGCATCAGTAATGGTCCAGCCAAAATCATCGATGATCTTTTGGCGGGCGTCCCCTCCACTGCAATAAGTGCTGTTGCCGGCACCAAAAGCAACAAAACCTTGTAATGAAAGGTCACTCCATGCGTTCAATAATTTGTCGTAATTCTGGGGTGAAAAACTCGTACCGTCGAGCATATTGGACATTTTTCCCACATTAGAGACGTTCCAACTGCTGATATCCTGGTTAAAAGAACTTGCACCATAAAACATAAAGCTCATTTGTCGCACACTGCCTACGTTCCAGCCACTGATATCCTGGTTAAAGGAGGTTGCTTCGTAAAACATATAGCTCATATCCTGCACATTGTAAACAGACCAAGAACCGATGTTCTGATTAAAGCTACTTGCACCCCAGAACATCTCGCTCATGTCCCATACTCCGCTTACGTCCCATCCGTTAAGACTTTGATTAAAAGCGGTCGCATGACGAAACATCTTCTTCATAGACCTTACATATTCTATGGTCCAGGCACCAATATCCTGGTTGAAGGCCGTAGCCCCTTGGAACATTTCACTCATATCCCTTACCAGACTCACATCCCAGGTGCCGATATCCTGATTAAAGGATGATGCATCTTTAAACATGGCATGCATGTCGTCGACATTAAAAACGTCCCAGCCGCCTATATCCTGGTTGAAGGAATAGGCATTAGAAAACATGCTATTCATGTTGCCTACATTTGAGACGTTCCAGTTGCTGATATCCTGGTTAAATGAACTGGCACCCAAGAACATACCAGACATATCAGTAACTCCTGAAAGATTCGGTGCATCGGTCGCATTGATGACCATATTCGAACAATTGTAAAAGCTATACGACATGGAGCCCCATACCTGGTCTCCCCATTGCTCCACCGAAAGCAGTTTCTCATTATCACCTCCAAAATCAAATTTCAGGTGCGGGAAATCCCCACTGATGCTGACGGTATAGGTACCCGGGGTGGCATAGGTATGGGTGGCGTTGCCGGCGTACACGGTAGTATCGGTGGAACCGTCGCCCCAGTCCACCGTATAGGAAAAGGTACCGCCCCCGGTAGGAATTTCAATGCTGTTGGCATCGGTTGTGCCGGGGTTGTCGGTTTTCCAGGTGGTGATGAATTCGCCCTGGGCCAACAAGCTGCCGCAATTGAGCCAGCACAGGGCAAGGAGCAGAAATTTGATGATAGTTGTCATAAGATTTGGTTGATTAAAATTTTTGAGCGGTTTCAGTTAAAACACACAGCCCACAGGAATTGCCATGACTTTTTTTAGGATTTAAAACGGGCGCAAGTGCATTTAAACTATGTAGGATTTTTCTTTATTATGTTTGTCGTATAGTCTGCAAAAAAACAATGTAATTAAAGATGTATTGTATTTAAGACAGGTATATTGGTGTCCGGATTTAATCTGGACACCTCCTTGCAGAGCCTTAAATGAAGGGAAAGGGAGATATGCAAATAAGTCAGAGGGGCCTACCGGTGTTGTAGCGCATATTCACTGGGGTTAAGTGCCATTGTATTTTTGAAGGCCTTACTAAAAGAGCTTCTACTGGCAAAGCCGCACTCCCAGGCAAGGGCTTCCATGGTATTGGTCTCCAAAAAACCTTCTTTGATCAGTTTCTTGGCGCGCTCCATACGCAGGTGGTTCTTATAGGAAGTAAAACTCAGACCAAAATGCTGTTTAATGAAATAGGACAAATGATGTGCCGGCATCTCCAGTTCCCGGGCCAGGTTGGTAAGGTTAAAATCCTGTTGCAAATGAAATTCCTCTCGTACCAAAAGCTCCAATTTGTGTTCTATCTCCCTTGCATCCAAACCAAACCTATTATCCAATTCCTGTCCCGAAATCTCATTGGAACCTGATCCCTCTTTGATCGCCTGGGGGTAACCATGAAGGATGGTAGGAAAATAAATCGGGATTACCCCGATAAAGGTCATAATCAGGTACAGGACAATGGGCACCAGGGCACTTTTATCGAATATGCTGATTCCGAGCATGTTTAGCAAGGCGTACAAGGTGGCCGATAGGGCGAACAAAGTCAATATGAACCAGAAAACCAAAAGCCATCGGTTTAAAATCATTTTCAGACGAGCCGAAGCTTCTGTCCTCATAAACCTCATTACCCGGGGCAGGACGATCATTAAGGCAGCGAACTGCCAAACATGGCGCATAAACATATGTTGATCCAGGTTTAACAGCCAATAACCGGCATGCATCCTGCTCTTGGGATCGGTGGTCGCCTGAAGTCGAAGACCATCGTATACCGCATCCGGCTGCAGATACACATACCCCACATCTACCACACCTATGGCACAGGGAAGGAATAGCAGCAGATAGCTGTTTTTCCACCTGAATCGATCTTCGAGGACCGTTATAAAATAAAAGTATATGGGAACGGCAAATAGATTATACGGGATGAGGGGCCACAGAAAGAACCAGGGGGCATATTCAAGATAGCCCCCATCGATAATAAAGGCCTGCAGCGCATAGACGGAAAGCAAGAAGTAAAAGCACCCAAGGAAAAAGGTGGCCTTGGGTTGTGTGGATTTTTTAAAGAACAACAAGGTGGTTAAAACAAAACCAAAAATGGAAGAGATCAACAAGATATTAAACAAACTGCAATAATTTTAGGTAAGGCTCCGGCGATGTAAAGGCTACAAAGCCATATGACAACTCCCCTATTTCCGGGGCAAGGTGATTTTTGAAGGAAGACATACCCGTCTTTTTAGAAATCGATCCTAAAACTTGCCATTTGGCTTTATTGGCGTAAACTTGATGACACCATTTTTCTGACATCAAACATCCTTGTATTCCGGGAAACAAAGGGACTTGTATATAACAATGAGATACCTATTAATGCGCATTAGCGCTTCATCCCAATGCGCCATTGAAACCTTATAGGTGTTAAAAAAAACGAGAAAGATAAGCAGTATTTCGCCTATTCTGATATTCATTTTTTCATTTTTTTTAACCAGGCAAACGCCCATAAGCCATAAACTTTTAATCCTGAATAGAATACGCCCGTACTAAATTATCACCGTATTTGGATACCATGGTATATTAAGTATGACAAATAAAAATGGGTGTCAAGAAAGAAAAAAACATAATAACAATCAGGCCAAAATAGAATTGGATCTGGAAACATCACAAAAACCATTCATCGGTTGGCAGATGGATTCGCGGAGATATGTCTAACAAAAAGTTGCTACTACGGATAGTCACCGATTCTTGGCGATGTATTTGGGTGAATGGCACGGAATCCGATAAAAAACTACGCTGGAGTTTTCAGAGAGAGCCCATTGATGCCCTGGATGTAGCCTTCGCTGCGGTATCGCTAACATGCTATAGAGCATTGATTATTCTGAAGTCTCAAGATTATCTTTACACTGCTTCCTATTACCTATCTTTTTTGCGATGTCTAAACAAAGGAGTACGAATTGGCTCGGAGGTTTGGGATTCTTAACCCCGCCCCTGCCACACTTTATCCCGACCTGGCGCCATCAGTCCCGGGATGGTACAGGTGTTTGGGGCTGAGCTTCGGAGTTTTATATGTGAGCGTTGTCCATAAGACGATATAAAACCATGCTGATAGCGAGGGGTGCCAAACCCCGCCCCGGGAATAAGTTACCATATCTCCCTGCAGGATCCTTGCAGCTGACCGGCGAAATGATCCCATAGCATACGCTTTGGCGAATCTTGAGCGCCTTTGCCTTTACCTCCCTTAATGATTGACCCACTTCCTTCAGCGACAGTTTGGGATGAGGACTGGGGCCCCTGACCCCACCCCGGGTATAAGTTACCGCATCTACCTGCAACAAGCTTGCGGATAGCCAATAAAAAGAATCCATGGGAAAGTACGCAGGCAAACAATAGCCATCCCTTGTGCAAATACCAAACCCGCAAAGCGCTGCAATGCGTAACAACAGGATCAATCGCTACGCTCGTGATCCTGAAAGCAATCAATGTATCCTATTCGGCCGAAAACCTCGGAAGAACAGGTGGCGCTTTCGCAGTGAGGGGTGAGCCGCTGCGTGGGCGGGAAACGCCTGACAGCATGCGGTCCTATGTTTCTCACCTACGTACAAAATCAAACGCAGGAGTACTCGCTGCGCTCCTGACCCTGGTGGCAATCAATATTAAATCGAGCAATAAGTTTTAACTGGGTAAGAATACGTATAAGACATCAATCATTTAATTCAACTTTAGTGATTAAAGCGGGAATTTTATAAGCACTTTTTCTTAACATGTTTTCACTTTAAATTTCCACAGTTAAGCTACAACGTGTCATGTAACTACCCATTTTGGATTATAACCTATGATTTTCGCTTAAGAATTGCGCTTCAACATTGTCGGCATTAATTTTTTTCAATTTCATTTATCATTTCTTTTGCCACTATTGCGGAAGAGGGAAGGAACATAGTCGTCACTATTCTCTCATCGATTACCACATCATGTTTATCATTCAAATCACTTTTGGTTTGAAATATGGCTCCGTTTTTTCTTAATTGATCCTCCAGCATTATAGGTAATAACGTTCCCTCTTTGGCCCAACTTTTGGTGACCTCAGTCGAATTTGGAAATCCGGTCACCTTTTTATCTTTAACCATATACTCACCATTGCTAAGCTTAACATTTGCAAAGGCACCAGGTCCATGCCCGCAACCTCCCACTATTCCTCCATTTTCATAAATTTCAGCTATTATTGACAATAAATTTTCATTATTGGCAACATCAAACAATGGTCCATACCCACCACCGATAAAAACGGCTTTGTAGTTTGTATAATCCACGAATTCAGGGGTTAATGAATTTTCGACATTGCCATTAAAATTTTCATACTTAATGGTATAACTGCTTATTCCAACAGGGTCCATGGAGAATGGTACTTTTCCTCCAGTGGGCGAAACAAAATCCACTTTATAGCCGTGGGAAACAAATATATGGTAAGGGGGTGCTACTTCCCACAGGTTGTTCCCTGCAAAATGTTTTTCAGGGTCCCCCATGTCCTCAGTATTCGAAACTATAATCAGTATCCTTCCCTTTTTGTTTTCTTCATTGTCACACGCCATGACAAATAATACGATCAATAATGCTAAGAATGCTTTCTTCATTTTTACTGAATTAAGGTTTGAACCATTTCCTTGTTGCAATACGTGGCTTTCTCAAAATCTCTTATGTTTATAGAAATTACAGGAACCTCTGGAAACATTGTTTTTAGGGTTGTAATGATTTGTTTTGACAGGTTCGCTTTTTGTCCGGTATTTCTTCCTTCCATAATATTAGCAAAAACATGGATGAAGTCATCTCTGGTGTTTCCTGTACTGTAATAGTGAAAGGGATTAATTCTTATTTTTAGTTCTTCTGCCAAAAACAATCCGGTTGATTTTGCTGCATCATAAACTTCTTGCATGATCTCTTCTGGCAACTTCTGTTCTACAATTTGTTTTGAACAGTCTATTACAAAATGTGGCATAAGACTTTTTTTATTTATTTTTTCCTCTTAATCTGTCTGTAAGCTACCCCCTTTTAGGACTGCTTAACTGTCCAATTTAATCCATTGCCTGATTTTCAATGCAATTTTATATCAGTTCAATTCTTCAAGTAATTTTTCTGATGCTTCTTCCAAAAGGTTTTTAGCAATCAATTCATTTGCTATGTGCCTCGCTTTTTCCTTATTATCCAGTGACGCATGGGTTTTGGCCAATAAAAGTAACAGGTTTTCATTAAAAAAGTAGGGTAAGGTCAACTCTACCAATTCAACACCCTTTATCAAGTCTTCCCTGTTTTCTGTGGAAGCCAAGATCTTATAGTATCCATAGGCAGCAATTAATTGTATATCGTATTTAGCTTCGTTTTTGGCCAGTTCCATTTCAGCCCATGCAATGGTTTTTGCTTTATCCAGTATGTCCTGAATAAAATAGGCACTCCTCTCATCGTTGTACAGTGCTCGTTTGACGGGTTTTAGTCCTAAAGATTCAACTACTGCTTCTGCAGATCTTGTTGTTGAAAAGGGATTTTGACCTGTGACAAACTTTCCTGATACCACAACTTTCGATAGCATAAAATCGGTTTGCTTAAATATGGCCCCTCTTGCCTTTAGTTTGGTTTCCAGGCTAAAAGGGAACTCCCTAACCCATTTTTTCCCAAAAAGCTCCTCTTCCGTATTGCAAAAACCGGTGAGTGCTACACCGTCTATAATGTACTGATCATTATACAGGATATTTACAAAAGCTGCTGGTCCATGACAAACGGAAGAAATAACGGTATTATCTCTTTGGTACAAATTCAATACAATTTCTTGAAGTGAAGGGTCGTAAGGTAAATCAAACATGGCCCCTTTACCACCAACAACATAGATGGCATTGTAGTTATCTGCATTTATAGTGGCTGTAGCTTTTGTATTTTCCAACAAACTCAGGGCGTACTTGTCCTCTAAAAGTATTTTGTTATATGGTTTATCCTTGTTGTATTGGTCTGGTTCAACCCTCCCCCCCTTGGGGCTGGCTACATCTATGGATAAATTATTGTTTTTAAAAATTAAATATGCCTGGGAGAATTCATCAAACTCGTAGCCTGGTCTTACCAATCCCATATCTTTTCCATAGCTACTGACGACCATCAACACTTTTTTCTTGATATCAGTGGCTTGAGAAAAAAGCACGAAAGGTAACAAA
>MRWG01002229.1_pt1 | contig 10217 bp, 5 predicted proteins | sample 1013341 | NCBI WGS metagenome assembly MRWG01 (sample SAMN06117577, study PRJNA244670) | biofilm metagenome | biome: Water; feature: Cathode Biofilm; material: Biofilm; isolation source: microbial consortium enriched at the cathode of a solar microbial fuel cell | place: USA: District of Columbia ...
CGGCTCGACCTGATCGAGAAGGCCTATCCGAAAGGCCCGCTTGCAACGCTTAACCCGCTGGAACGGCGCGATTTTCTGACGGGCGCCAGCAACGACCATCCCGCCCCGCTGAGCCGCTTTGACGGAACATGCACGCGGCTTTCCCCCGCCGATGTCATCGCCTGCGACTGGCTGCCCGGCACCGTCGCTACCGCCTGGGGCTGCGAAGGACTAACCGGCAGCGAGCTCGTCCGGGCCGTTGCCGTGAAGGAACATTTCGCCCGTAAATGGGGGATCCACCCGCGCAAAGTCCGCTACGAGCCGCCATTCGCCATTGGACCGGATGGCCGCCACCGTTACGCTTTGAGCTTCGATTCCAAAGCCCGCGCATGGGCCGTCATGGATGATGCGTATGAGTAATATCGAACTGATCGTGGTGGATGATCGCACGCGCCCGCTGGTTCAGCACCTGCGCTACAGGGTCTATTGCGCCGAAAAGCAGTTCGCCATGAAAGGCGCCGACCACGAAGCGCGCATGCTCTATGACGAGACCGATACGCTCGGTGTCACCTTCGCGCTTTTCGAAGGCGCAGAGCTTGTCTCCAGCGCGCAGGTCATCCCAGTTGATCCGCTGCAGGCCCCTGAAAGATTTTCGGTTTTTGATCTACGTCATGCCCTGCCCCGCCCGGACCATGGGGCGGTTATCGTGTCCAAGCTCGTCACCGCTCCCGATCGGCGCGGCTCCAAGACCCTCGGCCCTGTCATGCGCGCCATCCTCGACTTCGTCGCGCAGGAAAACCGCCGCTACATCGCAATCCTGGCCGAGCCAAGCATGCGGGAATTCTACGCCTCGATGGGCTTCGACGTGATGAAGGAAGGCATTGAGGCGGCGCCCTTCGGAACGGTCGCGCTGATGGTGTTCGACATGCGCGATGAGCGTCACACCAGCGGCAAGTCGCTTGCTGGCTGGATGTTCAAATCCGTTTTCAGCCGCTGAAGGCCAGCACGGCGACCCAGTCATCTGACGGCTGTATGGCCTTCAGGTGTACCTGCCGGCTCGCCTCGTCAAATTCCATGTCCGGTTTCTCACCGGATATGAAAGGCCCCGGCACCACGACAGATTTCGGCCCGCCGCGAATGCCCTTTCCCCGCCATTTCAGTACCGCTTCCTTGGCGCACCAGAGGCGGTAGAAACCGCAAAGCGCCGCATCACCATTGCCCAGCGTCTCCAGGACGCGGCGCTCGTCCTCGTTTGCAATCATCTGCAAAACTGGTCCGGTATTCAGCGGCCGCAGCTGTTCGATATCCGCCCCGACGCGTCCGTCGCGCAGCAGGGCTGCGAAGGCGTGCGGACCTGATCGTGACCAGGAAACACTAATCTTATCAATGCCCTTCACCGATGAACGAGCATCGTCATAGGCACGAAGCTGCACCTCATCGGCCGCGAGTCCGCACTCATCGGCCACCAGCTTGCGCATCACATTGCGCGCGTGCAGGAAGTTCTGGGCGGTCTCAGGACTGATCAGCCGCGCTGCACGCGCCTGCTCGCTATCGCCCACCGGTTGGTATGCGATATCATCCGCCGATCGTTCCGAATGGACCCAGACAGGTAAGCTTGTCATGTGGCCCCGCTAACGCCCTGCTGGCCTGCTGGCAACGCCTTCAATCCCGGCTGCCTTGGAATCGACCCATGTTTTCAAGACTTTCGACACAGCTTTGTGCGTAAGACCGTCGGTATGAACGACTGCGCGCAACCGCCCCGGTCAACCGGTGCCTCACTGCTGATAATGCAGGCGAAACACGCGTGGGCGCCTTACATTTGCAGCGTCCTTTCGCAACGCCGGACCGGAAAAGGCGTTGTTGGAGGGCAGGTTCGGTTTGAAGTAGAGAATGGCCGGTCCGGGTGCATCCGATCTCGTGCAGATTTTGCATGAGACAACACGGATGTGCCAGCACGGCTCGAAGTGGATGACGATACGCACAACAGTCCTTGTCGCTGCTGTGACGTTGCTGGCATTGCCAGCAGCGGCTGCGCCCGTGCAGGTGCAATTCGTCGGCGACGACGCCAGCGACGAGGTCATGTCGCAAGTGCGCAGCGCCATGCCGGACGAAAGCAGTCCGGCCACGGTTCTTGAAGCCCGCCGACAAGGCCGCCGCGCCGTCAGCGCAGCCCGCAAGACACTGAACAGCCTTGGCCATTACGCCCCCCGGATCGACCTTGGGATCGAAAGCAGCGAGCCGCCCTCAGCCCAGTTGAGGATCGATCCCGGACCGCGTTTTTCGCTTGGTCCGGTCGCCGTGGATTTCAACGGCTCACCCCCACTTGAATCAATTGCCACCGATATCCGTGCAGACCTGCCGGTGAGCCAGGGCCAGCCTGCCATTCCGGCCCGGGTCCTCGATGCGGAGCGTTGGATTGTCGCCCAACTGCGCGAACAGGGGTATCCTTATGCTGAAATTCGCGAGAAGCGCGTCATCGGAGACCGGGAAGCCGAAACAATAGAGGTAACCTATCTGGTCCGCTCGGGTCCGCGCGTGCGGATTGGCGAGACGATCCTGCCTGAGCATGAGATGGTCACCAAGGCGACTTATCTGGAACGCCTGATCCCCTACAAAGCTGGCGAGATCTACAGCCCGGGCAAGCTCTCTTCCTTCAACACACGCCTGGTCGAAACGCGTCTGTTCCGCGTAGCGCGTGCGTCCCTGGCCGATGAGCCGAGCGCGATCGGCGAAGATGGCACCGAAACGCGAGACGTGATCGTGACCGTCGCTGAGCGCCAGCGCAATACGATCGCCCTGGGGACAAGCTATTCCACCGCCGAAGGCTACGGCCTGCAGGCGGAGTACACCCGTCGCAACCTCAGCCGGCGCGGTGACTCGCTCATTACCAGCCTGACCATGGCCGAGCTTGAACAGTCGCTCAACATCCTCTGGCGCCGTCCGAACGAATTCGGCTATGGCCGCGGGCTTGTCCTCAACGGCGGCCTGATTGCCGAAACGACCGACGCCTATGAGCGCGAAGCCGTAATGCTCGGCGCGAGTTTCGAAGTCGCCAGAAGCACCGACTTCACCTATTCCTATGGCGTCAATGCCGAGTTGGTGCGCGAGCAGGACGAGCTTGGTGAACGCGACCTTCAGATCTTCTCTGTCTTCACCGACGCGCGCCTCGACAAGAGCGACAGCGTACTGGACCCACGCGAAGGCTGGCGGGTCAATGGCCGGGTAGAGCCGAGCTATACCTTTGGCGACGAGTCCAATCCCTATGTGCGCTCGGTCGGTCAGGTCAGCGCTTATGTTCCTTTCGACGAGGACAAGCGTTTTGTCCTCGCCGGACGATTCAAGGCTGGCGCCGTGCTTGGTGCGAACGCGGCCGACATTCCGGTGGACGACCGTTTCTATTCCGGCGGCGGTGGCAGCGTCCGGGGCTTCGCCTACCAGGCGATTGGCCCGCGCGGTGCCGACAACACGCCACTGGGCGGCAAGTCGGTCGTCGAGGCATCGCTGGAAGCACGCTATGCCTGGCGAAAGAATATCGGCCTCGTCGCCTTTGTTGATGCCGGCAGCGTTTCAACCGACGAGTTTTCCAATTTTGGCGACGCGAAGTTCGGCGCTGGTATCGGGCTTCGCTACAACACCCCGGCAGGCCCGATCCGTCTGGATATCGCGGCCCCGCTCAACCCGTCGGACTTCGATGACCCGGTCCAGATCTACATCTCATTCGGGCAGGCCTTCTGATGAGCGACGAGACCGCCCCCACCAAGGACAGAAAGCGCAGGCCCATCCTGAAATGGAGCCTGATCGCCCTTGGCGCGCTGCTTGGCCTTGTGCTGGCCCTCCTGCTCGCCCTGCGCTTTGCTGCACAATCGGAGTTCGGCCGCCAATTCGTCGAGAAACGTATCGAAGCCGCCGATCCGTCCGGCCAGGATATCGAACTGGAAGGCCTTTCCGGGGACTTGCTCGGCACGTTCCGGATCAGGCGTCTGACAGTTGCTGATGATGAAGGCGTGTGGCTGATCGCCGAGAATGTTCTGGCAGACTGGAAACCACTCGCCCTGCGCAAGCGAGCCCTGCTTGTCGAGGCGCTGGAAGCTGATCTTATCCATGTCCAGCGGCGCCCGAACATTGTCTCCAGCGGATCATCATCCGACGGCGGTGGGTCGATGCCGCTACGCGCTGGCGAGCTGGACAAGCTGCGGATCGGTGAATTGCGCACCGAGGCCGGTGTCCTGCCGCGCGCGCTCAGCCTCGAAATCAATGGCCAGGGCCGAGTCGGCCAGGATGGCGGCAAGACAAAACTCTCTGTCCTGCCGACCGAGGGAGACGGGGATACGCTGACTGCGGACCTGACCTGGTCGCACGATCTGCGACTGCAGGGCACGCTGGACCTGGACGGCCCGGCCGGAGGACTGTTCGCATCGCTCGCCCGGCTTGAGCCCGGCCAATCCATCGCTGCGCAGCTGACCGCGAATGGCACGCGCGACGACTGGTCGGGCGATGCGAGGATCACAATCGATGATGAACCGGCGATCACGGCAGACGCTGGCACTCAGGAGGACGCAATTGCGTTTGACCTGGTCGCCTATCCCGGCCGCCATCCGCTTGCCCGCGCGATTTCGAACACGCTCGGCGATACGCTGACAATTGAAGGCAGCCTGCTCAGAGATGAGGAGGACCGCGCCTTGCTGGACCTCACTGCCAGTGCGGAGGGCCTGAAGCTGCGCGCCCAGGCTGGCCCGCCCCAGGACGGCGCCTACAGCGCCGATATACAGCTGACCGTCGACGAGCCAACACGTTATGCCGGGCGCGAAAGCATCAAGGTCGACCGGGCCCTACTGGACGGCGTCCTGGTCTATGGTGACGGCGCGGCCCGGTTCGAGGGCGATATCGAGGCGACGGGCGTCGATGTGCCGTCCTTCGAAGCCGATATGGTGTCAGGTCCTCTGAGCGCGGTTTACGACAGGCCCACCGTTCTCATCCGCTCCACGCTATCCGGCGAGAGCGCCGTCCTTCCGGGCGTCGCGGGACGGGTTGCCGGCGCGCAGCCAACGCTCAAGCTGAACGCGCTGTACAGCCTCGAAAACCGCTCGCTCGACCTGCGCGAGACCATTGTCAACGGCAAAGCTGGCCGGGTGAGCGCTGCGGGCACGCTGCGGTTCAGCCCGGCCTTCACGGCAAATCTTGCCGGGAGTTTTTCCCTCGATGGCGCCGCCGCCAATCTCGCAAGACCGGTCAAGCTGAATGGCCAGTTCAAGGCGGACCGGGCTGGCCCCGGACGCACAGGTTTCTCACTGAACTCGCAGCTGACCCGGTTTGGCTCCCTGCCAACGCCGCTCAACCAGTGGAGCGACGGAACGGCCCGTATTTCCGCGCGCGGGGCGTTCGCCGGTGGCGGCGTGCAACTGTCTGCCTTTTCGCTGCGCTCGGGCACGCTGCGGCTCGATGGTGCCGGCCAGCTGAGCGGAGGCGTCCTGTCAGTCGATGCCGACCTGAGCGCGGGTGAAGCCAGTTTCGCCGGGCTGCGACTGGAGAGCGTGAGCGGGCGTACAAGCCTCAACGGTCCGTTCTCGGATCTTGCTTTCGACACCCGCCTCACAGCGCCGTCGCTGGTAAATTCCAGCATCCGGTTCAGCAATATCAGCCTGCTGGCCGACGGGCGCTATCGCCAAGGTAAGCTGTCAGCCGATGCAGAGCTGGAGTCGGAGACCTCCAACAATGGACCGATATCGCTGTCGACCGCCTTCTCGCTCGACGGTGCCCGCTGGCAAGTCAGCGGGTTTGAAGGCCAGTGGGGCGAACTTGAAGCCGTCGCGAACCTGTCTGGACGCGGTGGCAGGATTGGGGAGATTCGCGGCGAGCTGGCCCTTAGCGGGGACCTGCCACCGGGCCTGCCGGCACGGTCTGTATCCGCCGATGCGCAAATCGCCGGCGAACAGCTGGTCCTCGATGCCTCGCTCCAGGCCGTTGCCTTCGGGCCGACAGAAGCTGATGCCTTCGTTCTGCGCGCCAACGGGACACCGGACGATATCGACTTTGTCGCCGAGCTCGAGGGCAGTACCAGGATTGATGCGCTGAGCTATGAGACAGCTTTCAACATGGACGGCAAGCTGAGCGGACTGACAAGCGGACAACTCGATCTTACAACGTCCCTGTCGGCCGTTCTTGGCGATATCGGACTGACCACGCAGGATCCGATCCGGTATACGCAATATGACGATGGTTTCGAAGCCAGCGCCCGCTTCGCCGCACTCGGCGGAACGCTCAGCCCGAATGTGACTACACGCGGCGAGACGGCCATCCGACTGAACGGGAAAAATCTCAAGATTGCGCCACTGCTCATCATTGCAGGCCGCCCCGGCCTGGATGGCACCCTCAATATCGATGTTGCCTTCGACGAGGTGGACGGCGGTCTTGCCGGGCCGTTCAGCGCAGAACTGATAGCGGTCGGCCGCCCTGATTCTCAGCTTCCACCGATTGACCTCATCCTTTCCGGCGATCTGCACCCGACCGAACTCGTGACGGATATTCGTGCGGGCGACAATGAGAGCCTGGAAGCGGCGTGGGATTTCACCATCCCGGTACGGACCATGCCGGCAGCACCGTTCATCCAGCTGCAGGACAATGCTGAGATTCCCTTTCAGGCGTCCGTCAATGGCCAGATCGAAGCCGTTTCTGCACTGATCGTTCCGCCGAACATGCTGCTGCGCGGCATCGTGGACCTCGAAATGTCGGGTCGCCTGCCGCACCTCAATGAAAGCTTCACCGGTTCTCTCGCCTTCTCCGACGGCCAGTTCGAGCATGGCGACCTCGGCATGGTGCTCAATCAGATCGATGCAACCGCGAAGCTCGGCGGCGGCACGGTCGATCTGACAAGCCTCAGCGCCAAAGGCCGTTCAGGCGGTACGCTGACCGGCAGCGGCACGATGGCCGTCGATGGGTCCGCGCAAAGCGATGTCAGCATCGAAGCACGCCAGCTTGTCGTGACTGAACGGCGCGAGGGACGCGCTACCGTCAGCGGCACGATGCAGCTGCGCCAGCAGCCAGACCTCCTGGAGATCATCGGCGATCTCACCGTCGACAAAGGCGAGATCAATATCGAGAACCTGCCAACCGGCGGCCCGCCAACCCTGGACGTCAATTTCTCCGAGCCGGTCGCACCGGCCGATGAGGAAGAAGACGAGGCGGCTACCCGGCTTGATATCCAGCTCACAGCGCCCGGCCGGATCGACGTGCGCGGGCGCGGCGTCAATGCTGAGCTGTCCATGGACGCAGAGATCCGCGGTTCGCTGGGCAAGCCCGTCATTACCGGGTCGGCGTCGATTGTTCGCGGACGTTTCGACCTGATCGGCAAGCGCTTCCAGTTTGCCGACAGCACCGTGCGGCTGTCGCCCGATATCGGCGCATCCCCGCTCGATATTTCCGCCACACATGAGACGCGCGACGATATCACCGCCATTCTCAACGTGGACGGCACGATCAACCGTCCGGAAGTCTCCCTTACATCAGATCCGGCCCTGCCCGAGGACGAGGTGCTCTCGCGGGTCCTCTTCGGGCGTTCGCCGACCCAGCTGAGCGGGCTCGAGGCCGCCCGGCTTGCGGCCGCGCTGGCACAGCTGTCTGGTGGCGGCGGGTTCGACCTGCTTGGCGGGCTCGAAAGGGCGCTCGGCCTCGATACGTTCGATGTCGGCTCCGGCACAAATGGCGACGTGCAGGTGACGAGCGGCAAGTATCTGACGGAAGACGTCTATCTTGAAGTCCGCTCGGGCGCGACGGGCGCGCCCGGCGTCGCGATCGAGTGGGAACCGGTCACGAATATCGAAGTCGAAGCGGCGACCAGCACCGAAGACGGCCAGCATATCTCCATCCAGTGGAAACGAGATTTCGATGACGGTGTATTCCCAGGCATTTCCGGCAATACGACCGGCCCGGGCAACGGAACGGACAGTCCACCGGACGCCCAAAGCGATCAGCCCTCACAGCCTGAAGACGAGGGACAGGAAGACGCAAAGCAAAGCGACCGCGAGGAGTGACCGCCCCGCGTCTCAGAGCTGCGAAGTATCAGTAGGCTGGTTCATGAACAGCCGGCCGGCGAGTTCATAGGTCTGCTGCTTGACCATCATGTGCTGCGTTGCGACGTGCACGTCACGAAAGCGGCGCTGGATGGGAGATGTCCGGTAAACGGCCGTTCCGCCTGCCAGTTCATAGATGAGGTCGACCGATTGTTTGGCCGACTCGACAGCGCTGGTCGTCGCCAGCCTGAGATCCCGCTTGAGCGCAACAGGGACGGCGCCAGACTGCGCTTCGTGCCAGGCCGCATCGATCGCCTCATGCAGGAAGGCGCGGCCCTGGCCCAAATAGGCCTCAGCGCGCGCGACATCCCGGTGTGTGGAGGACTTTTCCGCCAGCGGGCTGCGTGAGCCTGCCGGGACCTTGCCGACTGCAAGCTCATAGATGTCGTCGAGCGCCCCGCGCGCGGCGCCAAGTGCCACAGCGCCAATCCCGATGGCAAGCATGCCGAAGGCCGGGAAACGGAAAATCGGCGCGTCGCTGCGGGCCGTGCCGAGCCCGCGGACAATCCTGTCTTCGGGAACAAAGGCATCGCTGACCTCGAAATCAGTCGATCCGGTTCCCTGCAATCCGGTCACTGTCCAGGTATCGATGAAGGTCAGCTGGTCTGCGGCGAAGATTGCCGAAAGATGCTGCGGACGGCCTTTCTCATCAGGCACGATCTTCCCGCTTTCGTCCGCAAGGAAGCACCCCGCACTGATCCAGTGCGCATTCTGCGAACCAGACCCCCAGGCCCAGCGGCCATTGACGACATAGCCGTCAACGCCCTCGTGGACCGTCGGGGTGGCGCGGCCCATAGGGGCAAAGATGCCGGCCGCGATCACACCGGGCTCTTGCAGCAGCCGCTGTACCGCCTGCGTATTCGCGAAAGACATACTGTAGGCGGCCGTCGTTGCAATGAAGGCGCACCAAGCCGCCGAGGCATCTGCGCGCGCGAGCGTCTCGATTGTTTGGGCATAGTCGAGCGGCGACGCGCCGGCACCGCCCCATTCGGGCGGGTTGCACATGGCATAGAAGCCGTCTGCGGCCAGCCGGTCGGCTATATCCTGCGGGAGCTTGCGCCCCTGCTCGATTTCGTCGGCGCGGCTGGAAAGTTCGTCGTACCAGTTGGAGGCTCGTTCCAGCAGGACTTGCTCCGTAACTGTTTCCTTGAGGTCTGTCTCTCCATCTGCAGGCATCGCAACAGCGCTCCTTGTTATCACTCAGGCAACTGACGTGAGCCTAGCACAGGGGCGTGAGGTGTGTCCGGCATTTCCGGCAAAAGAAAACGCCCCTGGCCGAAGCCAGGGGCGCTATTGGGTGCGGGAGCAGGATTTGAACCTGCGACCTTCAGGTTATGAGCCTGACGAGCTACCGGACTGCTCCATCCCGCGTCAGCTTTTGCCGGAACAACACATAGATGCGCAGTCCCGAAAACACAAATCCGGCCACGAGGGGCCGGACAAATCGCGAACCGGCATTGACGGCCGGCCACGTCCCGCCCGGAGGCGGAAATTGTGAAGGAAAGACTTGTCTGCAAGGATTAGTGTGTTCGCTTCACCGCCCGTTTCAGCAGACCCGGCAGCGACTTACTCTCCCACATCTAAAGATGCAGTACCATCAGCGCGAGGGGACTTAACGACCGAGTTCGGAATGGGATCGGGTGGGGAACCCCTGCCATAACCACCGGGTCGGCGGAAACGGGCAATGGAGCGAAAGAACCAACATGTTCACTTGTTACCACTTGGTAGGTCGGTGTTTTCGATCTGAAAGCAAGTGTGCTGGTACGTTCACCACCACACACGAAGCTTCGCAAGATCAAGCCTATCGAGCAATTAGTACTGGTTAGCTCCACGCGTCGCCGCGCTTCCACACCCAGCCTATCGACGTCCTAGTCTAGAACGGCTCTCAAGGGAAACCTGGTTTTGAGGTGGGTTTCCCGCTTAGATGCATTCAGCGGTTATCCCGTCCATACATAGCTACCCTGCTGCGCGGCTGGCGCCACGACAGGTCCACCAGAGGTATGTCCATCCCGGTCCTCTCGTACTAAGGACAGATCCTCTCAAGTTTCCAACACCCACGGCAGATAGGGACCAAACTGTCTCACGACGTTCTGAACCCAGCTCACGTACCACTTTAATCGGCGAACAGCCGAACCCTTGGGACCTGCTCCAGCCCCAGGATGTGATGAGCCG
>MRWG01002231.1_pt1 | contig 10210 bp, 6 predicted proteins | sample 1013341 | NCBI WGS metagenome assembly MRWG01 (sample SAMN06117577, study PRJNA244670) | biofilm metagenome | biome: Water; feature: Cathode Biofilm; material: Biofilm; isolation source: microbial consortium enriched at the cathode of a solar microbial fuel cell | place: USA: District of Columbia ...
CGCCGGCGTCGCCCGCAAGCCGGGCATGAGCCGCGACGACCTGCTGGCCATCAACATCAAGGTGATGAACGCGGTCGGCGAGGGCATCAAGAAGAACTGCCCCAAGGCCTTCGTCATCTGCATCACCAATCCGCTGGACGCCATGGTCTGGGTGCTGCAGCAGGCCAGCGGCCTGCCGGCCAACCAGGTCGTCGGCATGGCCGGCGTGCTCGACTCCGCCCGCTTCCGCTACTTCCTGGCCGAGGAGATGAACGTCTCGGTGGAAGACGTCACCGCCTTCGTGCTGGGCGGCCACGGCGACACCATGGTGCCGATGGTGCGCCACTCCACCGTCGCCGGCATCCCGCTGCCCGACCTCATCAAGATGGGCTGGATCTCGAAGAAGCGCCTCGACGAGATCGTCCAGCGCACCCGCGACGGCGGTGCCGAGATCGTCGGCCTGCTGAAGACCGGCTCGGCCTTCTACGCCCCGGCTTCCTCGGCGATCCTCATGGCCGAGTCCTACCTGAAGGACAAGAAGCGCGTGCTGCCCTGCGCGGCCTACCTGACCGGCCAGTACGGGGTGAAGAACCTCTACGTCGGCGTGCCGGTGGTGATCGGTGCCAAGGGCGCCGAGCGCATCGTCGAGCTGGAGCTCAACAAGTCCGAGAAGTCGATGCTCGACAAGTCGGTCAAGGCGGTCTCCGGCCTGGTCGAGACCTGCAAGGGGATGATGAAGGCCGACAAGGGTGCCAAGAAGTCGTCAACTAAAAAGACCACTTCGAAAGCAACCAAGAAGAAGTAGGTAGAATAGCGGCGGAACTGCTCGACTGGATCGAAATAAAGCCCAGAACTGGGCCGAATTCTGTACCGAAAATGGCAGAATTCCGGGCTTTCGACCGGTTGCGCTGAGAGGATGGAGTGTTAAGGTATCGCGGGTCCCGGACGACGCTGGAACAGGGCGCTTTCCCGACAGAAATGGCGGGGAAAGCCGGTGACGGCGCGGGTTTCACGCAACCAGATGCAGTACAGCAAGTCGCAGTCGCAGATGCCCTGTCCGATGTGTCTCATCTTCTCCAACTCAAGAAAAGCGGCGGTCAATGAATATCCATGAGTATCAGGCCAAGAGCCTGCTGGCGAAGTTCGGCGTGGCCGTGCCCCGCGGCATGGTCGCCTTCACGCCGGAGGAAGCCGAGAAAGCGGCCAACGAACTGGGCGGGCCCGTCTGGGTCGTGAAGTCGCAGATCCATGCGGGCGGACGCGGCGCCGGGCGCTTCCAGGACGACCCCGACGGCAAGGGCGGTGTGCGCGTCGTGAAGTCGGTCGCGGAGGTCAAGGACAACGCGGGCCAGATGCTGGGCCACACCCTGGTGACCAAGCAGACCGGTCCGGCCGGCAAGGAGGTCAAGCGCCTCTACATCGAGGAAGGCTGCGACATCGCGCGCGAGCTCTACCTCAGCTTCCTGATTGACCGGGTGACGAGCTGTGTCACCCTCATGGCCTCCACCGAAGGGGGCATGGAGATCGAGGAGGTCGCGGCGGCACATCCGGAGAAGATCCTGAAGCTGGTCATCGATCCGGCCATCGGCTTCATGCCCTTCTACGGCCGCAAGATCGCTTTCGGCCTGGGGCTGGAAGGCAAGCAGGTCAGCGCGGCGGTGAAATTCATGACCGCCATGTACAATGCCTTCGTGAGCCTGGATGCCTCGATCGTCGAGATCAATCCCCTGGTGGTCACCGGTAGCGGCGAGGTCATCGCCCTCGATGCCAAGATGAATTTCGACGACAACGCGCTCTTCCGCCACAAGGACATCGCCGAGATGCGCGACGAGGACGAAGAAGACGCCATGGAGCTGGAAGCCGCCAAGCACGAGCTGAACTACATCAAGCTCGACGGCCAGGTCGGCTGCATGGTCAATGGCGCCGGCCTCGCCATGGCCACCATGGACATCATCAAGCTGTACGGCGGTGAACCGGCCAACTTCCTCGACGTCGGCGGCGGCGCCACCAAGGAGCGCGTCACGGCGGCCTTCAAGATCATCCTCTCCGACCCCAATGTGGAGGGCATTCTGGTCAACATCTTCGGCGGGATCATGCGCTGCGACGTGATCGCCGAAGGAGTCGTGGCGGCGGCCAGGGAGGTCGAGCTGCACGTGCCCCTGGTGGTGCGCCTGGAAGGAACCAATGTGGAGTTGGGCAAGAAGATCCTGGCCGAATCGGGCCTGCCGATCGTCTCTGCCGACAATCTGGCCGATGCCGCCGAGAAGGTGGTCAAGGCCGTGCGGGAGGCTGCCTGATGTCTGTGATCGTCGACAAGAACACCAAAGTCATCTGTCAGGGCTTCACCGGCGCGCAGGGCACTTTCCACTCCGAGCAGGCGATCGCTTACGGAACCAAGATGGTCGGCGGCGTCACCCCCGGCAAGGGCGGCACGACGCACCTGGACCTGCCGGTCTTCGATACGGTCGCTGAGGCGGCCGCAAAGACCGGGGCCAATGCCACTGTGATCTATGTGCCGCCGCCCTTCGCGGCCGACGCGATCCTGGAGGCCATCGACGCCGAGATCGAGCTGATCGTCTGCATCACAGAAGGCATCCCCGTGCTCGACATGGTGAAGGTCAAGCGCGCGCTGGCGGGTGCCCCCTCCCGGCTCATCGGGCCGAACTGCCCGGGCATCATCACTCCCGACGAGTGCAAGATCGGCATCATGCCGGGCCACATCCACGCGGCCGGCCGGATCGGGGTTGTCTCGCGTTCCGGCACACTTACGTATGAGGCGGTGGCACAGACCACGGCCGCGGGGCTGGGTCAGACCACCTGCATCGGCATCGGCGGCGACCCGGTGAACGGCACCAACTTCATCGACTGCCTCGAGGCCTTCCTTGCCGATCCCAAGACCGAGGGTATCATCATGATCGGTGAGATCGGCGGCTCGGCGGAGGAGGACGCGGCAGATTTCTTCAAGGCGTCAAAGGTTAAGAAACCCATTTGTGGTTTCATCGCCGGAGTCACGGCGCCTCCGGGCCGCCGTATGGGCCATGCCGGGGCGATCATCGCCGGCGGCAAGGGCGGTGCGGGCGACAAGATCGAGGCGCTGAAGTCGGCCGGGTTCCTGGTGGCGGACTCACCGGCCAGTTTGGGATCGACCATGCTGCAAGCCATGGGAGGCTAGCGGCACTAAACGCGGAAGGCGGCCTGGGGTCGGGGTTGCCCGGCCCGGGCCGGGAAAGACATGACGATCTACTCCCCGTCCCAAGCCAGCATGCTTGCGGATCTCTACCACAGGTTCAACGAGGACCCCGGGTCTCTCGACGAGCAGTGGAGGGACTTCTTCGCCGACCTGGACGACGAAGCCAAGGCTGTGATCGAAAAACTGAACGGCGGCGCCTCTGGCGCCGCCGCTGCCGTCGGGGAGGTCCGGGCCGGCGCCCGCGCCAGCGTCGACGACCCCGCGGTGCGCGCCGCCACCCTGGATTCCATCCGCGCCCTCATGCTGATCCGCGCCTACCGCGTGCGCGGCCACCTGGAAGCGAAGCTGGACCCCCTCGGCCTGAAGCCGATCGAGCCGCATCCCGAGCTCGATCCGCTCAGCTACGGCTTCACCGAGGCGGACATGGACCGCCCGATCTTCATCGACAACGTGCTGGGCCTGGAGACGGCGTCCCTGCGCAAGATCGTCGAGGTGGTGCGGGCGACCTACTGCGGGTCGATCGGCGTCGAGTTCATGCATATCCAGGACCCCGCCCAGAAGGCCTGGATCCAGGAGCGCATCGAATCGATCCGCAACCAGCCGGACTTCACCGTGAACGGCAAGCGCGCCATCCTGGAGCGCCTCACCGCCGCCGAGATCTTCGAGAACTTCCTCAACAAGAAGTACACCGGCACCAAGCGCTTCGGCCTGGACGGCGGCGAGTCGATGATCCCGGCGCTGGAGCAGATTCTGAAGCGCGGCGGCCAGCTCGGCCTCAAGGAAGTGGTCATCGGCATGCCGCACCGCGGCCGCCTCAACGTGCTGGCCAACTTCATGAGCAAGCCGTTCTCCGCCATCTTCTCCGAGTTCGAGGGCGGCGCCGCCCATCCCGAGGACGTCGGCGGCTCGGGTGACGTGAAGTACCATCTCGGCACCTCCTCCGACCGCGAGTTCGACGGCAACTCCATCCACCTCTCGCTGACCGCCAACCCCTCGCACCTGGAAGCGGTGAACCCGGTGGTGGTGGGCAAGGTGCGCGCCAAGCAGGAGCAGGGCAAGTACCAGGACCGCAGCGAGGTCATGGCGCTGCTGATGCATGGCGACGCCGCCTTCGCGGGCCAGGGCCTGGTGCCGGAGACGCTCGACCTGTCGGAGCTCAAGGGCTACCGCATCGGCGGCACCATCCATTTCATCGTGAATAACCAGATCGGCTTCACCACCAACCCGATCAACTCGCGCTCGGGGCCCTATTGCTCCGACGTGGCGAAGATCATCCAGGCGCCGATCTTCCACGTGAACGGCGACGACCCGGAGGCGGTGACCCACGTGGCGCGCATCGCCACGGAGTTCCGCCAGACGTTCTACAAGGACGTCATCATCGACATGTTCTGCTACCGCCGCTTCGGCCATAACGAAGGCGACGAGCCTGCGTTCACCCAGCCGCTGATGTACAAGGCGATCGGCCAGCATCCGACGGTGCGCAAGATCTACGCCGACAAGCTGGTGAAGGAGAGCACCTGCACCGAGGGCGAGACCGAGGGCATGCTGCAGGAATGGAACGACCGCCTGGAGCAGGATTTCCAGGCCGCCAAGACCTACAAGCCCAACAAGGCCGACTGGCTGGAGGGCGCCTGGTCCGGCCTCGACGTGGCACGCGGTTTCGATCCGCGCCGCGGCAAGACGGCGGTGCCCATCGACGTCCTGAAGGAGGTCGGCCTCGGCCTCTGCCGCGTCCCGGCCAACTTCAAGCTCAACCGCAAGATCGCGCGCCAGCTCGACGCCAAGCGCAAGATGATCGAAACCGGCAAGGACATCGACTGGGCGACGGCCGAGGCGCTGGCTTTCGGTACGCTGCTCATCGAAGGCCACCCGGTGCGTCTTTCGGGGCAGGACAGCAACCGCGGCACCTTCTCGCAGCGCCACGCCGCGCTGATCGATCAGGAGACCGAGGAGACCTACAAGCCGCTGGCCCACCTGCGCGACGACCAGGCCCGCCTGGAAATCGTCGACTCGCCGCTCAGCGAGCTGGCGGTGCTCGGCTTCGAGTACGGCTTTTCGCTGGCCGAGCCGCGCGCCCTGGTCGCCTGGGAGGCGCAGTTCGGCGACTTCTCCAACGGCGCGCAGATCATCATCGACCAGTTCATCGCATCGGGCGAGTCCAAGTGGCTGCGCCTCTGCGGCCTGGTCATGCTGCTGCCGCACGGCTACGAGGGGCAGGGGCCGGAACACTCCTCGGCGCGCATCGAGCGTTACCTGACGCTCTGCGCCGAAGACAACATGCAGGTCGTCAACTGCACCACGCCGGCCAACTACTTCCACGTGCTGCGGCGCCAGCTGCACCGCGAGTTCCGCAAGCCGCTGATCGTGTTCACGCCGAAGTCGCTGCTGCGCCACAAGCGCTGCGTCTCCGACCTGGAGTCCTTCGGGCCCGACAGCTGCTTTCACCGGGTGCTCTACTGCGACCAGGTGCCGAGCGATCCCAAGGACGCCAAGCAGGTCGTGCTCTGCTCGGGCAAGGTCTACTACGACCTGCTGGAGGAGCGCGAGAAGCGCGGCATCACCGATATCCACTTCCTGCGCCTGGAGCAGCTCTACCCCTTCCCGGTCGATGCCCTGGCCCAGGAACTGAAGGCCTACAAGCACTGCGACCTGGTGTGGTGCCAGGAAGAGCCGCGCAACATGGGCCCCTGGAGCTTCGTGTCGACCTTCATCGAGGAGGTCGCCGAGGAAGTCGGTTTCGAAAAGCCGCGCCCGCGCTATGCCGGCCGATCCTCGGCCGCCTCGCCGGCGACCGGTTCCCACCGGCGCCATGTCGAGGAACAGGCGGCCCTGGTCGACGACGCGCTCACTCTTGGCAAGAAGCGCATGGGCCGTATCGAGTCGCGGCGCGCCCAGAGCGAGGGGCGGCTGAAGCCGGCCGGCAAGGGGCAGGCTGCCGAGTAGAAGCGAGGTCGTCTAGAAGGATGCGAGCCGCGGTCGGCGGCACGCAAGCGTGGCTTTGAACGAGTGCGCCCCGAAGAGCGCGCGAGAGAGCGAGAGTCGGAATGGCTACAGATATCGTGGTGCCCACCCTGGGTGAATCGGTCAGCGAGGCGACGGTTGCCCAGTGGCTGAAGCAGCCCGGTGACGCGGTCGCCGTGGACGAGCCGGTGGTGGAGCTGGAAACCGACAAGGTGACGTTGGAGGTCAACGCTTCGACTGCCGGCGTGCTGTCGGAAGTGGTCGCCGAGGCCGGCGCCAACGTCGAGGTGGGCGCGCTGCTCGGCCGCATCGGCGAGGGCGACGGGGCCGCGGCCAAGGCCCCCGCAAAGGCCGAGAAGCCGAAGGAAGCGGCTCCTAAGGAAGCGGCCCCCCAGGAAGCGGCTCCCGCCGCCAAGGCGGAGTCGAAAGCGGCGCCGGCGCCGGCAGCCAGTGGCGGTGAGGCGATGGACATCACCGTGCCGACGCTCGGCGAGTCGGTGACCGAGGCGACGGTCGCCAAGTGGCTGAAGCAGCCGGGCGAGGCCGCGGCGGCCGACGAGCCGCTGGTGGAGCTGGAAACCGACAAGGTGACTCTGGAGGTCAACGCCCCGGCCGCCGGTGCGCTGAAGTCGATCGCTGCCGAAGAAGGCGCCACCGTCGAGGTCGGCGCTGTGCTGGGCGTTTTCGCCGCCGGTGCCTCGGGTGGTGGCGCGGCGCCGGCCAAGGCCGAAGCGCCCGCCAGGAGCGAAGCACCCGCCAAGAGCGAAGCACCTGCCAAGGACAAAACAGCGGGAGCCGAAACAAAGCCCGCGCCGGCCGCCACGACGGATAGCGCCGCCAAGAAGCTTGATCCGGCTGCGGCGCCGCGCACCGGCGGCAAGATCACCAAGTCCGATCTCATGGCCTTCCTGGAAAGCGCGGCGGCGGGCGATCTCGGCCCGGCGGTGCGCAAGCTGATCGAGGAGAACGACCTCGATCCGGCGGTGATCCCGGCCTCCGGCAAGGACGGGCGGCTCACCAAGGAAGACGTGCTGAACTTCCTGGAGGGCAAGGCCAAGCCGCTTGCGGCGCCGGCCGCAAAGGCGCCCGCGGCGCCGTCACAGGCGAAAGCGCCTTCGGCTCCGGCGGCAGCAGGCGCACGCGAAGAGCGCGTGCGCATGCCCAAGCTGCGCCAGACCATCGCGCGCCGCCTCAAGGAGGCGCAGAACACCGCGGCCATGCTCACCACTTTCAACGAGTGCGACATGGGTGCGGTGATGGCGCTGCGCAGCCAGTACAAGGATGCCTTCGAGAAGAAGCACGGCGTGAAGCTCGGCTTCTCCTCCTTCTTCACCAAGGCGGTGGTCGGTGCGCTGCAGGAACTGCCGGCGGTCAACGCCCGCATCGACGGTGACGAGATCGTCTACAACCACTTCTACGACATCGGTATGGCGGTCTCGACGCCCAACGGCCTGATGGTCCCGGTGATGCGCGACTGCGACAAGAAGTCCTTCGCCGAGATCGAGAAGTCGCTCGGCGAGCTGGCGGCCAAGGGCCGTGACGGCAAGCTGTCGATGGACGAGATGACCGGCGGCACCTTCACCATCACCAACGGCGGCGTCTTCGGCTCGATGATGTCGACGCCGATCCTCAACATGCCGCAGTCGGCGATTCTCGGCCTGCACAAGATCCAGGAACGCCCCATGGCGGTGAACGGCAAGGTCGAGATCCGCCCAATGATGTACCTGGCGCTGTCCTACGACCACCGCATCATCGACGGCCGCGAGGCGGTCACCTTCCTGGTGCGCGTGAAGGAAGCCATCGAGGATCCGCAGCGCCTGCTGATCGGCATGTAGCCTTCGATGCCGCCCAAGGGATCAGGTGACGACGGCCTCGGCGACTCGGCGACGCGGCGCCTGACGCGGCTGCTCGACCGCCACGGCGAGGCGGACTACGAACTCGACCTCACCGGCCTCGACCTCGCCCATGCCGTCGCCTCGGTCGACCGCATGGTGGAGCGCCAGCGCTTCCGCGACGTCGGTCGCTCGGTGGTGCTGCGCATCGACCCGGCGACGCCGGACAGCGGCGAGACTCTCTTCGGCCGCCTCGGGCGCCATCTCCTCGATCTCAAGCGGCGCGGCCTCGTCGCCACCCTGGCGCCGCTCGACCCGGCGCGCGGTGCCGGCTTCAATCTCACTCTGCCGGCGGGACGCGAGACGCCGGAGCCCGAGGACGACGGCGCCGGCGGCTGAGCGCCCGCCCCAGCATCCACAGACACAGCAGACTCAGCAGAGCTACCGGCAGGACCGGCGCCGCCCGGCATCCCTCGGCGAGGGCCGCGGGATTGATGCCGGTCGGATCGTCAAGCCACCACTCGGCGGCGACCGCCAGTGCAACGAGCAGAAAGGCCGCCGCGCCGAGAAGCTCGATCCAAGCCCTGCGAAAGTAGAAGCTCGCCGCCAGCAAGCAGGCGAGGGCCCACCCCACCGGCGTGGAGACCAGCGCTGTCGAGAGGAAGAGGGTTTCGCCGAGTTGGCCGACGGCACCGTCCGACGGTGCCCATGCAGGGCGCACCTTGTCGCAGACCTCCGCGAACGCCGGGAAGGCGGGGGCCACCGCGGCGGCAGTGACCGAAACGAGGCCGGGAAGGCGGCGCATCCTCAACATCGTCGCAGGCTTAGAGCGGCATCGTGGCGGAAGTTTGACAACCTGCCCGCCCTACGTCTCCGGGATGCCCGCCAGCCGCATGCCGTCGAGATACTTCGGATTGCTGAGCAGCATGGAGGGCGGCAGGCTGGCACGCAGCTTGGCGATGGTGATGCCGGGATTGTGGCGCTTGAACTCGGCGATGGCGGCGGCGGCCTTCTCGGGTTCTTCCGCCTGCGCGTAATAGGACGCCAGCATGCGGTAGGCCCAGGTCACGCCCGGGCCGGCGCGCAGGCCTTTCTCCACCAGCTCCGCCGCTTTCCTGTTGTCGCCGCGGTCGGCGTGGGCCGCGGCCATGCCGAAGTAGATGTTGAAGGTGAAGGGGTCGTGCGGGCTCAGCGCCAGGGCGCGGTCGAAGCATTCCAGCGCGCCGTCGATCTGGTTGTAGATCGCCTTCATCCAGCCCGCACGCATCCAGGCCCAGGCATTGTTGGGATCGATGGCAAGTGCGCGCTCGATGAAACTGCCGGCACGTTCCTGGTCCGTCGTCGTCATGCTGTAGGCGGCACCTATGGCGGTCAGCGCCGTCGCGTGGTCCTGCACCCGGCGCGCCGCGCGGTCCGCCGTCTCGATGGCGCAGAGGCGCTCGCTGGCGGGGTCGTCGCTCCAGCTGTAGCAGGACTGTTGCGCATGGCACCATGCCTTGAAGGCCAGGGCGACGCCGTAGTCGGGGTCCTTGGCCAGCGCCTGGTCGAACAGCGCCAGCGCCTGCGCGTTGTCCTCCTTGCGGTGCGACCAGAAGTGCGGCAGGGCGCGCAGGGTCAGGTCGTAGGCCTGCAGGTTCTCCGGCGGCTTGCGCCTGGCGCGCTCGATCTCCGAGGCGCGGATGCTGGGATTGATGGCGCCGGCAACCTGCGAAGCGATGCGGTCCTGCAGCTCGAAGATCGCCGAGAGGTCGCCTTCGTAGCGCTCGGCCCAGAGCTGGCGCCCCGTCTCGGTCTCGACGAGTTGCACGGTGATACGCACCCGCTCGCCGCCGCGGCGCACGGTGCCTTCCACCGCGTAGCGCACGCCGAGGTCGCGGCCGACCTCGCGCACGTCGACGAAGCGGCCCTTGTAGGTGAAGGCCGACTGGCGGGCGATGACGAAGAAGTCCTTGATGCGTGACAGCGCCGAGGTGACCTCCTCGACCACGCCGTCGGCGAAGGCGTCGTCTTCGCGCCCGCCGAGGTCGTCGAAGGGCATGACCACCAGGGAAGGCTGGCCGGCGCCCGCCGGGGCGGTGATGTCGGAGGTCCTGGCGGGTGATGCCGCCGGCGCCGATGGGGCGGCAACGGGTGCGTCCCCGTCAAGCAGGGCCAGGGTCCGCGCCTCCGGCTCGGCGCCCAGTTCCTGCCGCACGGCTTCGACGCAACGCTCGAGCTGGCGCCGCGCCGCGTTGGTCTGGCCTTCGGC
>MRWG01002232.1_pt1 | contig 10202 bp, 3 predicted proteins | sample 1013341 | NCBI WGS metagenome assembly MRWG01 (sample SAMN06117577, study PRJNA244670) | biofilm metagenome | biome: Water; feature: Cathode Biofilm; material: Biofilm; isolation source: microbial consortium enriched at the cathode of a solar microbial fuel cell | place: USA: District of Columbia ...
CGTGGACAATCTGGCGTCGATGAGTGCGAAGGACCCGAAGGGGAACCCGGTCGAGAAGCAGTCGCGCCCGCCCGGCGGGACCGCAGGCGGCAGCACGGAGTTCGAGGCTGAGGCCCGTGGCGCGCTGGATATCGTGAAAGTGGCTGTGTTGAATGATGTCAACGACAATGGCTATGCCGATAAAAACGAGACGATCGATTATCGTTTCACTGTCACGAATACCGGCAATGTCACTCTGTCGGAGATCGTGGTGGAAGACAGCAAGGCCGAGATAACGGGCAGCCCGATTGTCTCTCTCGCGCCGGGTGACAGCGATACAAGCGTTACGGGCAGCTATACGATCAGGCAGGCGGATATCGACGCGGGTTCATTTGAGAACGTCGCTACAGCGACTGGCAAGGATCCGCACGGTGAGACCGTTACAGCCCAGTCTCGCCCCGAAGATGGCAATCCGGGCGAAGCGACGGTGATCAGGTTCAAGCTTACCCCGCTCATTGAACTCGATCTGGTTGGTGTGTGGATCGATACGGACAAAAGCGGTTTTCCCGACCCGACCGAGCCCGTGAAATACACTTTCACAGTCAGGAATACCGGCAATGAGACGGTTGAGAACATTACCATCAACACATTCGATGTGGCGGCAGTTTCCGTCAGGAAATCGTCGGGGCTGTTGCGTTTGCGCGCGCTCGTTCCCGTCTCCGGCGGCACATTGCCAAGTCTGGCGCCGGGAGACAAGGACTCTTCGACCTTCAGCGCATCCTATCTGCTCACGCAGTCCGATATCGATGCCGGTAAACTGATTGCAACGGCGCAGACTGTTGGTGTGGCTGTGAACGGCACGCCTGTTTCAGATATCTCGGACGACCCGCATGACTTCACCGATGTCGATACCGAGGGCGATGAAGAGCCGGACGATCCGACTGTCACGGTTCTGCCTCAGAAAGCAGCTCTGGCGTTGATGAAAACGGGCGAATTTCAGGGGAGTGGCGAGGCTATTGCCCAGCCCGGCGATACGATCCTCTATACATTCACGGTGAGGAATGACGGCAATGTGAGCCTGTCAGATGTGACCCCGGTAGATGTCGGACCTCGCTTCAATGAGCGCCCCGCCAAAGGGCGGATGTCGAGTTTCTCGCCACCGGGCGCGGATCTCGGAGCGGGAGAAAGTGCGGTATTCACCGCAACTTACACGCTGACACCGGGAGACATCGCTGCTGCACAGGGTGTTGAGGATGGTGTGAAGAACACGGCGACGGCCTCGGCCACGGGACCGCAGGGCCAAAGCGTCACGGCGCCGGAGGCTGAAGGTGTTGTCGAGCTTCCGGGCTATGCAGTCAGCAAGACGACCGCGCTTGGCCAGGTGCGCCGTGGCAGTCGGGTGCCCTACACGATCCGGGTGAAAATGCTTGGCGTTCGAGGCTCCAGCACTGTCAATGTCGTAGACATGACGCCGCCCGGGCTGGTCTTTGCTCCGGGGTCGGCAAGACTGGGCGATACGGCCATCGCTCCAGTGGTCGCGGGGCGGAAGCTTGTCTTCAACGACATTGTCCTGAAAGAGGGCGAGGCTGTCGAGATTACGCTTGAACTCCTGGTAACCTCTGCGGCCAAGCCCGGTGAGTATGTGAACCGGGCATGGGTGGAGGATCTTGAAGGGACATCCATCTCGCGCATTGCAACGGCGGCGGTGGAGGTCGTTGTCGAAACCGTGTTTGACTGCGGCGACATCATAGGCAGGGCGTTCGATGACAGAAACCGCAATGGTTATCAGGACAGGGGGGAGCCCGGTCTGGCCGGCGTTCGGGTTGCGACCGTGAAAGGCCTTCTGGTCACCGCAGATGCGGAAGGGCGCTTCCACATCCCCTGTGCAGACCTGCCGGACCAGCGGATTGGCACGAACTACATCCTGAAGCTCGACACGCGTTCACTGCCTTCCGGCTATCGTCTGACGACTGAGAACCCGCGGGTGGTTCGCCTTACGGCCGGGAAGGCGTCGAGGTTCCTGTTCGGCGCTTCCGTTGGTCGTGTCATGCGGCTTGATCTGAGCGACGCTGCCTTTGAGGAGGGCGGGGCGGTGCTGCGCCCTGAATGGCAGTCTGGCATTGCCCGGATGATCGAGCTGCTCAACAAGGAGCCATCGTCCCTGCGGCTGGTCTACACAGAGACAGGGGAAGGCCAGCGTCTGGCCCAGAAGCGCATCAAGGCGGTGCGCAAGGGGATTGCCAGTGAGTGGCGGAGGGTCGGCGCCCGATATCGGCTGGACATAGAGATTCGCGTTCAGGCGTTTCGAGCGCTCCCAGACCGGCCTCAAAGTGCTTTCGGCTACAGGTAGGGCGTCTTGTGAACAGCGGGAAAGGCCTTGTGGTTCAAGGGCTGTACGCTGATCGCTAACGGTAAGTATACGGTCAGACTACTGAAGCCCGCGGGATATAGACGCCATGTATCGTTCATCGTTTCTCTGCACTTGAAGGCGAAGTGCGTTCGCGCTTCTCCAAAGTGCTCTTCTGGTGGTGACTAGAGCAAAAAGTGATAGTTCGATGAGGGCCTGCCAATGTTGTCACGCAACAGACCGTACCAACCGTCGTTCCTCATTTTTGATGAGCGCCGACAGCTGGGTGTGCGCGAGCATCGAACTCCAGCGCAGTCGTCTTCCAGAGATGTTGCTGCGTCCTCTTCAGCGAATTTGGCTCTTCCGGAATCCGCTGTTCGGTGAGGTGTGGAACCGGCCCTGCTTCCTTAGGAGCAAATCCGCTTTGCGTGTTCGGTACCGTTTGAAAACGCTCCGCTCCCAGTGATTGGACGCACCAGTTGGACGCCATTTTCTCAGCAATTTGTATCATAGGTCGGTCATCATGAACATGAAATACCGCATGAACACGCTCCGGAACGGCTTTGCAGGCGGTGTGGGACGAAGCATTTTCAGGAAAATTCTGACATATCTGGCTTTGTTGTTCATTGCTTTTTGGGGTGGTGGTGGCTGGGCCCAGGCTGGTGAAGGGTTTGCTATAACGGGTTTTTATAATGGTGGCCTAATTGGCAAGAACACGGGCCGTACTGGCCTCACACGATGCCCGACCGGCTCATTTGTGCGTGGGGTGCGACACTACGACAGGGCCAATGTCGGCTGGGCCCCCGGATATGGGATGACAACCAGAGTAGACCTTCTTTGTTCGAGAGTGACCACTGATGGCACGACTGTGTCCATGGGATCGTCTTTCTGGGTGAATGGCTACGCATATGACGAGGTCCAGGCAATCCGGACCGCTGTTTGTCCGACCGGAATGATTGCCAGGGGATTTTACGGTCGGGACAGGAGGACTAATACCGATGCCTTGTCCAGCCAGGTTGGCATTTTATGCACCAGGCTGGATTTGAAAGCCGGACAATGGATTCACTTCAATGTTGCCTCCAACTCCGGTCGCCTCGATGCAGGCGTGATTGAGGGCAACGCACCCCATACCAGTCGTGGCCCGTTTTGCTGGGGGAATGCTGACATTGCATTTGCCGCTTACGCGGCTCAACGTGGTGGAGAAGGCTATGACGGCGTCCGCCCTTATTGCGGCCGCTTCGGCCAGGCCAGGCTGTCAGCCGCAATGGTGTTCAGCGATTTTGCATGGGATCAGACTGTTGGTGGAGTCGGCTGGAGCACGGCTTTGGCTCAAGGAGGAACAGTACTCCCTAATGGAGCCGCTGCAGATGCCTACGCGTTGCCAGGCGACAATGACCCTTTGCTTTTCCAAAGCGCCCATGAGCTCTATGTCACGCCCGCCAGCAATTATGGAGCCCGGATTCAGCAGCGACCGGCGGGAATAAATGCGGACACCTATGTAGAAGCGGGGTCATGCGCGGGGGGCAATGCATTCGCACTTGCCGATGAACAGGATGGCACCTGTGAGCTGGTCATCAACGGCCTGCCTGATATCGGCGTTACTGCGACTGCTCCGGCTGGTCCCTTTAGCGATTATGGCGTTACGCAGACTTTTACCATGACGGCTACGAACTATGGGCCCGGAGCGACCGATGGAGATGATGGCTTTACGCTAATTGCCACACTTCCAGCCGGTTGGACGACCAGTGGCGCACTGCCGGCGGGCTGTGTACAGGGCGGTTCTACCGTGACCTGTAGCCTTGGTGCTACGCCTCTAATGGCGTCTTCCGGACCGGGCGCTTCCGGGGGGACGGTCAGTTTTGACGTTCCTGTTGTGGTCGAAGAGCCCACTGAGGCGGGTGATTACACCGTACCCGTTGTTCTCGGGCGATCTGCGCCGGATGGAGATGCTGACGCGACCAACAATGATTTTGATACAGGCAATGACAGCACAGATATCGTGCTGAGGTTTCCTCCAACGCCCTCTTTTACAGTCCTGAAGACGTCCGTCCTGAATGGCAACGGCACGATCAGCTATACGTTCAGGGTTGAGAACACGGGCAATGCGACGTTGACCAACGTAGTTCTGAGCGATGATCATGCGGCGGTGACGGGCAGCCCGATTGCCACACTCGCGCCCGGTCCCGCCAATGCGGTGACGCTGACCGGGACCTATACGGTGACGCAGGCGGATATCGATGCCGGTCACGTGGACAATCTGGCGTCGGCCACGGGCAAGGATCCGGACAATGCGGATGTGACGGTGCAGTCGCACCCGACCGGTGGGACCGCGGGGACGCCGACACGGACGGATATTCCCCAGACCGCGTCGAGCGACTTCATCAAGTCGGTGACGCATGTCGACACGGACAATGACGGTTTGCTGGATGCGGGGGAACGCCTGAACTATGCGTTCAGCGTCGAGAACACGGGCAATGTGACGCTTTCCAATGTGACGGTGACGGATCCACGGGCGACGATCTCAGGCAGTCCGATTGCGAGCCTTGCACCGGGCGTGACCGATGCGACCACGATCACCGGCTATTATGACGTGACGCAGGCGGACATCGACAGTGGCAGCGTGGACAATGTGGCGTCGATGAGCGCCGAGGATCCGAACGGGGACCCGGTTGAGCTGGACTCACGTCCGCCCGGCGGGACTGCGGGTGACAGCACAAGTTTTACGGCAACCGCTTCGACCGGTCTTTCTGTTCTGAAGGCCTCGGTTCTGAATGGCGATGGAACAATTACCTATTCCTTCACGGTGGAGAATACGGGCAATGTGACGCTGACCGATGTCGCATTGACCGACGATCACGCGACTGTGACGGGCAGCCCCATTGCAACGCTTCTGCCGGGTCCCGCGAATGCGGTCACGCTGACGGGCACCCATACGCCGACGCAGGCGGAGATCGACGCCGGTTATGTGGACAATCTGGCGAGCGCCACGGGCAAGGATCCGGGCGATGCGGATGTGACGGTGCAGTCGCACCCGACCGGCGGGACGGCGGGCACGCCGACGCGGACGGATATTCCGCAGACCGCATCGAGCGACTTCATCAAGACGGTGACGCATGACGATACGGACGGGGATGGGTTTCTGGATGCGGGCGAGCGCCTGAACTACACGTTCAGCATCGAGAACACGGGCAATGTGACGCTCTCCAATGTGACGGTAACGGACACGCGGGCGACGCTGACAGGCGGTCCGATTGCCACGCTTGCGCCGGGGGTGACCGATGCGACGACGATCACCGGTTATTACGATGTGACGCAGGCTGACATTGAAAGTGGCAGCGTGGACAATCTGGCGTCGATGAGCGCCGAGGATCCCGACGGAGACCCGGTCAATCAGGATTCGCGCCCGCCGGGCGGCAGTCCCGGCGACAGCACAAGTTTCACGGTTGCATTTGATGGCGCTCTGGATGTGTTGAAGACGTCTGTCCTGAACGGTGACGGGACGATCAGCTACACGTTCACGATCACGAATCCCGGCAATGTGACGCTGACCAATGTGGTTCTGAGTGACGATCATGCGGCAGTGACGGGCAGTCCGATTGCAACCCTTGCACCGGGTCCCACGAATGCGGTGACGCTGACGGGGACCTATACGGTGTCGCAGGCGGATATCGATGCAGGTCACGTGGACAATCTTGCGAGCGCCACCGGCAAGGATCCAGTCAATGCGGATGTGACGGTGCAGTCGCATCCGACGGGTGGAGCAGCGGGCACGCCGACACGGACGGATATTCCGCAGACCGCGTCGAGCGACTTCATCAAGACGGTGACGCATGACGATACGGACGGGGATGGGCTCCTGGATGCCGATGAGCGGCTGAACTACGCGTTCAGTGTCGAGAACACGGGCAATGTGACGCTCTCAAATGTGACGGTGACAGATCCGCGGGCGACGCTGACAGGCGGTCCGATTGCCACGCTTGCACCGGGTGTGACCGATGCGACGACGATCACCGGCTATTACGATGTGACGCAGGCGGACATCGACAGTGGCAGCGTGGACAATGTGGCGTCGATGAGCGCCGAGGAACCGAACGGAGACCCGATCCATCAGGATTCGCGTCCGCCGGGCGGCAGTCCCGGCGACAGCACCAGCTTTACGGCAGATGCCGAAGGCGCAATTGATGTGATCAAGGAAGCTGTTCTGAGCGACACGAATGAGAATGGTTTTCCGGACAAGGGCGAGTTCATTGAGTTCCGTTTCACCGTTACCAACACGGGAAATGTGACGCTGACGGATATTTCCATCGAAGATGAAAAGGCGGATATCTCGGGCAGTCCGATTGCAGGGCCTCTTGCGCCCGGGGATGCTGATACAAGCGTGACGGGGCTCTACCGGATTACGCAGGCCGATATCGACGCCGGTGTTTTTGAGAACATCGCCAGCGCCACCGGCATGGAACCGCAGGGTGACACGGTTACGGTCGAGAGCCGGCCCGCTACTGGGCAGCCGGGGGAAAAAACAACGTTCACCTTCGCGCTGAACCCGTCTATCGAACTTGATCTCCATGATGAATGGGTTGATTCGAACAGCAACGGGTTTCCGGATCCGAATGAACCCGTGAACTACACGTTTACGGTGAGGAATACCGGCAATGTGACGGTCGAGAACATCGCCTTGGCCTCGTTTGATGTGGCGGTCAACAGCAGTCCTGGCGCTTCCGAAGCTCCGCAGCCACAGGTCCAGGTTGCTGTGCCGGGCGGTGCGCTTGCCAGCCTTGCGCCTGGCGGGGAGGACAATACGACTTTCACCGCGTCCTATCTTCTTACGCAGGCGGATATTGATGCCGGCGGGGTCACTGCAAAGGCAAAGACTCAGGGGCTTGCGGTTGGCGGAACACCCGTTTCGGATCACTCGGATGACCCGTTGGATAACGCGGACACGGATATCGAAGGGGATGGCGAGGCGGATGATCCGACTGCGACCCCGTTGTTGCAGAACGTGGTGCTCACGGTTGACAAGACCGGTGCGTATGAAGCCGATGACCAGGGGTTGGCAGAGCCCGGCGACACGATCCTCTATACGTTCACGGTGACGAATGACAGCAATGTGAGCCTTGAGGATGTGGTGCCGGTTGATGCCGGACCGCGCTTCAACGGACACCCCGGTGGCGGTAGCATGTCGCCCTTCTCGCCATCGAGCGTTGACCTGGCCGCCGGTGAAAGCGCTGGCTTTACCGCCCGCTATGCGCTGACGCAGGGCGACATCAATGCGGCTCAGGGCATTGAAGACGGTGTGAAGAACTCGGCGTCGGCGACGGGGACGGGACCGCGAGGTCAGACCGCTAAGGCACCCGAAGTCGAAGCGCTGGTCGAACTGCCGGGGTTTGCGATCAGCAAGATGGCATCGCTGAGCGAAGTTAACCGTGGCGGCAGGGTGCCCTATACGATCCGGGCCAAGCTGCTTGGGCTTCCTGGCTCCACAACGGTGAACATCGTGGACCTGATGCCGCCGGGTCTGAGTTTTGTGCCGGGGTCGGCCAGACTTGGCGGTGCGGCCATCACCCCTGTGGCGGTGGGCCAGCAGCTTACCTTCGAAAATGTCACGCTGGCCAAAGACAGTGCTGTTGAGATCACGCTTGATCTCGCCGTCGCTGCGGCAGCCAAAACGGGCAAACATGTCAACCGGGCTTGGGTAAGCAGTCTTGATGGCAGGCAGCTGTCTGGGGTGGCGACGGCTGTGGTGGAAGTCATGGCTGATCCGCTGTTTGATTGTGGCGACATCATCGGCAAGGTGTTCGATGACAAGAACCGCAACGGGTATCAGGACGATGGGGAGCGCGGTCTTGCCGGTGTTCGGGTTGCCACGGTGAAAGGGCTTTTGGTGACGGCGGATGCGGAAGGTCGCTTCCACATCGCCTGTGCGGATCTGCCCGATCGCCGTATAGGCTCGAACTACATTCTGAAGCTCGACACGCGTTCCCTGCCTTCCGGCTATCGTCTCACGACGGAGAATCCGCGTGTCGTCCGCCTGACTGCCGGCAAGGCCTCCAAGTTCCTGTTCGGTGCTTCCGTTGGTCGTGTTGTGCGGCTTGATCTGAGCGACGCGGCCTTTGACGAGGGTGTGGTGGCTCTGCGTCCTGAATGGCAGGCTGGCCTTGCCCGGATGGTCGAGCTGCTCGACAAGGAACCGTCGGTTCTAAGGCTGGTCTATACGGAAAATGGAGAAGGCAGGCGTCTGGCCCAAAAGCGTCTCAAGGTGATGCGCAAGGACATTGCCAGGGAATGGCGGAGGGTCGGCGCCCGCTATCGGCTGGAAGTCGAAGCCAAAGTCCTGTCGGGTTCTCGCTGATAAACCAGACCTCCTCCGGTGATTTGCTGGAGGAGGTCCGCGATGCGTCGGACCTTAAACGACCTGTCAGTCCTGCAGGACGATCCGGTCGCCGCGCAGTTCGAAGCCGGAAAGGGTGTTGATGAAACTCATGCCCAGAAGGCTCTGCCCAAGGCGGCCGGGCTGGGCGATGTAGACCGGCACATCGCTGCGCGCGATTGCGCCTATGCGCACTTCCTGCGCCCGGGCGCGGGCGACCATGGCGGTGCCGTTGGCAGTCGCGACCGGGATCTGAAAACGCAGTGTGGACGGGTCGAAACCGGCCCGTTTCGCATCATCGTCGGACAGAACGATGCTGCTCGCACCTGTGTCGATGAGCATGCGCAGAGCCTGTCCGTTCACATCGGCGATCACCTCAAAATGCCCGTTGGCCGAGCGCTCCACCATGACCCGGGCGTTGCCCTCGCTGCTGACCATGGAGACGGGGCTGCCGGGGATGAGGCCGGCCGTGACGCGGCTTGCGACATCCTGAAGCTCGTAGCGATACTGATAGACGGCGATGAGCGCGAGAAGCAGGAACACCCAGAAGGCGAGGGAGCGTGCGGCTTCGCCAATCCGCATGCCCGATCCCAGAATGCCGACCAGCAGGACCGCGCCCCAGAGCCCGAGATAAAGCGTTGCGGCAAAGGTGGCGTTCTCCAGCCCGAGGACGCGGCCGGAATCGTGATTGGCGATCAGCAGGATCAATCCGCCGCCAAGCAGCGCCATGACAATCCAGAAAAGCCGCATGGCTATTGCTCCTGTGCGCGCGTTCGTGCGAGCCGGCTCCGCCGGGTTTCGCGTCGTGGTTTGCGTTCTATCGTCTCAAGACGCGCTGGAAGTGCGTCCATGATTGCGCCGCGCTCCTCGTCCGACATGGCGATCCAGCCGGCGATCTCCTCGCGCGTGCGCCCGCAGCCGAAGCAAAGTCCCGATGTCAGGTCGATGGAGCATACGAGGATGCAGGGCGATTTCATGTCAGGCATGGTCTTTCCAGTGTTCTGCCAAGACATGGGGCATGGCGTCCTGTGGCGCAAGTCGCCGCGCCCGTCTATTCACCATTGCACCGGGCGGCTGTGGTGGGTATCTCGTTGCCGAAACCAATCGGGAACCAGATTTCATGTCCTTCTCCGGAATGCCTTTCGACGATGTGCGCTCGCTGCTCGAGCAGATCGAAGCGCCTGACGACAATGCCGCGACAGCCATGGCGCAGGCATTCGACCGGGCGGGTTATGCGGGAGGGGCGCTGGGACGTCTCAGGACGCTGGGTGTCTGGCTTGCGCGCACGCGCCGCCGCGTGCCGCCGTTGATCGGCAAATCCGGTGTCGCGCTCTATGCCGCGACGCATGGTTTTGCGACGGAAGATGCAGGCGATCCGCTTGCCGCGCAGCGTGCGCGCGTGGATGCCGTTGCTGCCGGTGCGGCTGCGGTTTCTCATCTCTGCGTGGCGAACGATCTTTCGCTGAACGTGTTCGACCTGGCGCTCGATCTGCCCGCGGACGACATCCG
>MRWG01002233.1_pt1 | contig 10202 bp, 10 predicted proteins | sample 1013341 | NCBI WGS metagenome assembly MRWG01 (sample SAMN06117577, study PRJNA244670) | biofilm metagenome | biome: Water; feature: Cathode Biofilm; material: Biofilm; isolation source: microbial consortium enriched at the cathode of a solar microbial fuel cell | place: USA: District of Columbia ...
CGACGCGCTGCACGCCGGGCAGCCCGTCCGGCTGCCAGGGCCGCCAGCAACGCTGCCTGACCCACGACTTGTGGGAGGAACTCGGCAACCAGATCTACCTGTTCCTGAGTTCCGTCTCGCTGGCCGACGTGGCCGACCGCCGCGTGCTCGGTTCCAGCGGCATCCTGTATTCGCAGACGCGCGACCAGCAGGTCGCCGCCGGCGAGTAAACAGGACGAATAAAGGGACGACGCACCGATGACGGCCTGCTACCTCGATCATAACGCGACGACGCCGCTGGGCATGCCCGCCCGCGAAGCGATGGCGCGTGCCATGGAGGTGACGGGCAACGCGTCGTCGGTGCACGGACCGGGCCGCGACGTACGCAGGATCGTCGAGGACGCGCGCGCTCAGGTCGCGGAATTGGCGGGGATCGCGCCCGCCAATGTGGTCTTCACGTCGGGCGGGTCAGAGGCCAACAACACCGTCCTGCGCGGCATCGGTGCCGACGCCGTCGTCACCAGCGCCGTCGAGCATGCCTCCGTGCTGGACGCGGTGCCGGACGCCGGACGCATCCCCGTGGACGCGAACGGCGTTGTCGATCTGACCGCGTTCAAGGACATGCTGAAAGACGTCGACGGCCGGACGCTCGTCTCGGTCATGGCCGCCAATAACGAAACCGGCGTTGTGCAGCCCATCGCCGAGATTGCGGCGCTCTGCAAGGAACGTGACGCGCTGCTGCACGTCGACGCGATCCAGTGGGCCGGCAAGCGGCCGCTCTATGAAGTCACCGCCTATGCGGACGCGCTCACGCTCAGCGCGCACAAGCTCCGGGGACCGCAGGGCTGCGGTGCGATCGTCGTCAAGGACGGGATCGCATTCGAGCCGCTGATCCGCGGCGGCGGGCAGGAACGCCGGCGCCGTGCCGGCACCGAGAACATCGTCGGCATCGCCGGGTTCGGCGCGGCGTGCGAAGCCGCACTGGACGGCGTGCGCGAATTTCCGAAGCTCGCCGGGCTGCGCGACCGGATCGAAAATGACCTCGGTAGCGAAGCCCGGGTTTACGGCGCGGGCGCCGACCGTCTCGCCAACACCACGTGCGTTGCCATGCCGGGTGTCAGCGCGGAAACCCAGGTGATGGCGTTCGATCTCGAAGGGATTGCCGTCAGTGCCGGCTCGGCGTGCTCGAGCGGCAAGGTCGAACCTAGCCATGTGCTGATCGCCATGGGGCTCGACAAGGAAACCGCGGCGGAAGCGATCCGCGTCTCGCTGGGCCCGGACACCACCGAGGACGAGATCGGGAGGTTTATAGAGGCGTGGCGGAAGCTGCGTACCCGCACGGCGAAAAGCGCGGAGGCTGCGGCATGAGCGAGCAGATACGCCCGATCTATCTGGATTACCAGGCGACGACGCCGGTGGACCCGCGTGTCATGGCGGCGATGGCGCCCTATTTCACCAAGGCTTTCGGCAACCCGCACTCGACGTCGCACGCCTTCGGCTGGGAAGCCCGGGATGCGGTCGAGGCCGCACGCCAGCAGGTCGCCCGGATGATCAACGCCGACCCCCGCGAGGTGATCTTCACGTCCGGCGCGACCGAATCGAACAACATGGCGATCAAGGGCGTGGCGCGGTTCTTCGAAGGCCGGAAGGGGCACATGATCGCGCCCGTGACCGAGCACAAGTGCGTCCTGGAATCGCTGAAGTACGTGCAGAAACTGGGCTACGAGATCACGTGGCTGCCGGTCGGTGCCGACGGCCTGATCGATCCGCGGGCGGTGAAGGATGCGATCCGCGACGACACCGCGCTGGTTTCGGTCATGCACGTGAACAACGAGATCGGTACGGTGCAGCCGGTCGCCGAGATCGGCGCCATCTGCCGCGAGGCCGGCGTCTATTTCCATACCGATGCGGCGCAGGCGGCGGGCAAGGCGGCGGTCGACGTCGGCGATATGAACGCCGACCTGATGAGCCTGAGCGCCCACAAGATGTACGGTCCCATGGGTATCGGCGCGCTCTACGTGCGCCGCAAGCCGAGGGTGCGCCTGGAGCCGCTGATGGACGGCGGCGGCCAGGAACGGACGCTGCGCTCGGGCACGCTGCCGGCACCGCTCGTCGTCGGTTTCGGCGAGGCCGCCGCGATCGTCGTCGAAGAGCGTGACAGCGAAGAGACACGCATCCGCGATCTCCGCGACAGGCTGCTCAAGGGGTTGCAACAACGGGTTCCCGATCTCTACGTCAACGGCACCATGAAACACCGTGTCGCCGGCAATCTGAATGTTGGCTTCAAGGGCATCGATTCCGAAGCACTGATGGATGCGCTGAAAGAGCGGGTCGCGATCTCCAGCGGCTCCGCCTGCACGTCGGCGGCGGTCGAGCCCAGCTACGTGCTGCGCGCGATCGGCCTCTCGGACGAGGACGCCCACGCATCGGCGCGGATCTGCGTCGGCCGCATGACGACACAGGAAGAGATCGAGGTCGCGATTGACGCCATCGCGGATGCGGTTCAAACCCTCCGCGCCGACCCGGCGTCGGCATCGGCGGCATGAGGTGAATGATGAGGATGACGACGTTGCGAAATGAATTTCACTGCCGTCATTCCCGCACAGGCGGGAATCCAAAGCGGTGGATAATCTTGGGCCCCCGCCTGCGCGGGGGTGACGAGGCGGTTAAGAACCGGCTCACGAATACAAAGTCTAAGGGAAGGATGCAGGCGTAATGTCAGCAACAGCCGAAACAGTCGAACAGGTCAAATCGATATCGGGCGAGAAGTACAAGTACGGCTTCGTCACCGACATCGCCGCCGACAAGGCGCCGAAAGGCCTGAACGAGGATATCGTCCGCTTCATCTCCGCGAAGAAGGGCGAACCGAACTGGCTGCTCGAATGGCGCCTCAAGGCCTACCGCCGGTGGCTGGAAATGCCTGAGCCCAAGTGGTCGAAGGTGCAGTTCCCGCCGATCGACTATCAGCAGTATCACTACTACTCGGCGCCCAAGAGCGACGATGACCGGCCCAAGAGTCTGGACGAAGTCGATCCGGAACTGCTGGCGACCTATGAAAAGCTCGGTATCCCGATCAAGGAGCAGGAAGTGCTGGCCGGGGTCGCCGTCGATTACGTGTTCGACAGTGTCTCGGTCGCGACGACCTTCAAGAAGAAGCTGGAGGAAGTCGGCGTCATCTTCTGTCCGATTTCGGAAGCGCTGGAGCGCTGCCCGGACCTGGTCAGGAAGTATCTCGGCACCGTCGTGCCGGTCGCCGACAACAAGCACGCGTGCCTCAACGCGGCGGTGTTTACCGACGGCTCGTTCGTCTACATTCCGCCCGGTGTGCACTGCCCGATGGAACTGTCGACGTACTTCCGCATCAACGAGATGAACACCGGCCAGTTCGAGCGCACGCTGATCATCGCCGACAAGGGCTCCTACGTCAGCTATCTCGAGGGCTGCACGGCGCCGATGCGCGATGAGAACCAGCTTCACGCCGCCGTCGTCGAACTGGTGGCGCTGGACGATGCCGAGATCAAGTATTCGACGGTGCAGAACTGGTATCCGGGCGACGAGGACGGCAAGGGTGGCATCTACAACTTCGTCACCAAGCGCGGTGCCTGCCGCGGCAAGAACTCGAAAATTTCCTGGACCCAGGTCGAGACCGGCTCGGCGATTACCTGGAAGTACCCGAGCTGCATCCTGCAGGGCGACAATTCGGTGGGCGAGTTCTATTCCATCGCCATCACCAACAACGCGCAGCAGGCCGACACCGGGACCAAGATGATTCACCTGGGCAAGAACACCACGTCCAGGATCATCTCCAAGGGTATTTCGGCCGGCAAGTCGGATCAGACCTACCGCGGGCTGGTGAAGATTTCACCGAAGGCGGAAGGCGCGCGCAACTATACGCAGTGCGACTCGCTTTTGATCGGCGACAAGTGCGGCGCACACACGGTGCCTTACATCGAAAGCAAGAACAAAGGCGCCATCGTCGAGCACGAGGCGACGACGTCGACCATTTCGGAAGACCAGCTTTTCTACCTGCGCCAGCGCGGCATTCCCGAGGAAGCGGCCGTGGCGCTGGTGGTCAACGGCTTCTGCCGCGAGGTGTTGCAGCAGTTGCCGATGGAATTCGCCGTCGAGGCGCAGAAACTCGTTGGGATTTCCCTTGAGGGAAGTGTCGGCTAGGGAAGTGTTTTAACCCGTCGCCCTGAACTCAATTCAGGGCCCATAGGCGCAAAAGATCATGGATCCTGAATCAAGTTCAGGATGACGAGATAAAGAGAATGTAAGAGGACGAAGAACGAATGTTGGAAATTAAAGACCTGCACGTGTCGGTCGAGGGCAAGGAAATCCTCAAGGGCGTCAACCTGACGGTCAAGCCGGGCGAGGTGCATGCCATCATGGGGCCGAACGGGTCCGGCAAATCGACGCTCAGCTACGTGCTGGCGGGCCGCGACGGCTACGACGTCACCGGCGGGCGCATCATTTACGAGGGCGAGGACCTGACCGACCTCGAGCCGGAGGAGCGCGCCGCCAAGGGCATCTTCCTGGCGTTTCAGTACCCGGTCGAAATCCCGGGCGTGCCGAACTCGACGTTCCTGAACGAGGCGGTCAACGCCGTCCGCCGTTATCGCGGCGAGGACGAGCTGGACAAGATCCAGTTCGTCAAGATGCTGCGCGCCAAGACCAAGGAACTCAACATGTCCGACGAGATGCTGAAGCGCGCTGTCAATGTCGGCTTCTCGGGCGGTGAGAAGAAGCGGAACGAGGTGCTGCAGATGGCGGTGCTGGAGCCGAAGCTCGCGATCCTCGACGAAACCGACAGTGGCCTCGATATCGACGCGCTCAAGATCGTTTCGGAAGGTGTCAACGCGATGCGTGCGCCGGACCGCTCGACGCTGGTGATTACCCACTACCAGCGGCTTCTGGACTACATCGTGCCCGACAAGGTGCATGTGCTGGCGCAGGGTCAGATCCAGAAGACCGGCGGCAAGGAACTGGCTCACGAACTCGAAGAGCGGGGCTACGCCGATTATACCGGCGAGGAGGCCGCCTGATGACGGCTGTTTCGTTCCTCGACGGCGGATTGAGCGGCAACCGGGCGTTGCCGGGCGACGGTCTCGGCTGGCTCAAGGCCAGGCGCGAGGCGGGCGCCGAACGCTTCGGGTCGCTCGGCCTGCCGACGCAGAAGCTGGAAAGCTGGAAATACACGCGCCTGCGCCCGCTGGACGACACCTCCTACACACCGATCGCGGATGCGGCCGATGCAACCGAGGTCAAGGACCTGCCCGGCATCGGCGACGTGGCCGGCCGGCTGGTCTTCGTCAACGGCAAGCTGCGCCAGGACCTGAGCGATGTGAAGGATCTGCCCAAGGGCGTGCGGTTCGGATCGCTCGAGGATCTGCTCACGGACGACCCCGAGTGGGCGGAAACGCACCTGGGCGCGGTGATCGACGATACGGACCAGGCCATGCTGGCGCTCAACGACGCCATGATGGACAGTGGTTTCGTGCTGCACGTCGCCAAGGGCGTGGCACTGACCAAGCCGCTGGAGGTCGTCTACGTCGGCGGGCTCACCGACCGGCCGGTGGCGTATTTCCCGCGCAACCTGATCGTCATCGACGCGAACGCGCAGGCGACGCTGGTCAAGCATCACGTCGGGCGCGGCGTCGGCGCCTATTTCGCCAACGCGGCGACCGAGATCGATGTCGCCGACGGCGCCATCTTCAAACACTACAAGGTGCAGGCGGAAAGCCTGCAGGCGACGCACGTGACGACCGAGCACGCGCGGGTCGGCCGCGACGCCACCTACGAATGCTTCCAGCTTTCCATCGGCGGGCTGCTGTCCCGGACCGAATCGCGGATCACGCTGGCGGGCGAGGGGGCGCACTGCGGCTTCAACGGCGCCTACATGATGCGCGGTAAAGAACACTGCGACAACACGTCCTACATCGACATGGCGGTGCCGCACACGACCTGTAAGCAGGTCTACAAGGGTGTGCTCGACGACGAAGCGCGCGCCGTGTTCCAGGGCAAGATCAACGTCGCCCGCAACGCGCAGAAGGCGGACGGCCGCATGCTCAACAAGACGCTGCTGCTGTCCGACAGCGCCGAGATCGACATCAAGCCGGAACTGGAAATCTACGCCGACGACGTGCAGTGCGCGCACGGCGCGACCACCGGCCAGCTCGACCAGACGGCGCTGTTTTACCTGCGTTCGCGCGGTATCCCGGAGGCGCTGGCCCGCAACATGCTGGTGCGGTCGTTCCTGGGCGACGCGCTCGACGAGATCACCGACGAGCACGTCCGCGAGGTGTTCATGGATCGGGTCGTGCACTGGCTGCCGGCACACTGCTTCCTCGCCGGTGAATGGAAGGAAAGCGCCTGATGAACGAACTGGCCGCCAAGACGCCGGGCACTGATGCCGTTCCTGCGAGAGCGGGCACTGACTCCGCGCCCGCAGGAGCGGGCGACAACAGTATGCAGGCCTATGACGTGGAACGGATCCGCGAGGATTTTCCGATCCTCAAGGAGACCGTCTACGACAAGCCGCTGGTTTACCTGGATAACGGCGCCAGCGCGCAGAAGCCGCGCCAGGTGATCGAGGCGATGAGCGACTGCATGGAGCACTATTACTCCAACGTGCATCGCGGCAATCACCGCATGAGCCAGCTTTCGACCGACGCCTACGAAGCCGCGCGCGACAAGATCGCCCGCTTCCTGAACGCGCCCGACCACGACGAGGTGGTGTTCACCAAGGGCGGCACGGAAGCGATCAACCTGGTCGCCGCCAGCTACGGCCGCAAGTATCTCGATGTCGGCGACGAAGTGATCGTCACGGTCATGGAACACCACGCCAACATCGTGCCGTGGCAGTTGCTCCGCGCCGAGCGGGGCATCGTCCTGAAGGTCGTCGACTGCGACGAGGACGGCAATTTCCGCATGGACCAGTTCGAGGAGATGCTGTCGCCGAAAACCAAGTTGGTTGCCTGCGCGCATATCTCCAACGTGCTCGGCACCGTGCTGCCGGTCGAAGAAATCATTTCGAAGGCGCACGCGGTCGGTGCCAAGGTGTTGCTGGACGGCTGCCAGGCGGTGCCGCACACGAAGATCGACGTGCAGGCGCTGGGCGCGGATTTCTATGTCTTCTCCAGCCACAAGCTCTACGGACCCACCGGGTCGGGCATCCTGTGGGCGCCGAAGGACCTCCTGAATTCCATGCCGCCTTACCAGGGCGGCGGCGACATGATCGACCGGGTCACCTTCGAGGAGACCACGTTCCAGGACACGCCGCACCGCTTCGAAGCGGGCACGCCCGCCATCGTCGAGGCGATCGGCTTCGGCGCCGCCGTGGATTATGTCGAGAGTATCGGCCTCGACAACATCCACGCCCACGAGATGGGGCTGCTGCATTACTGCACGGAACGGCTGAACGGGATCGAGGGGCTGAAGATCGTCGGCAATGCCTCGGAAAAGGCCTCCATCGTCTCGTTCGTGATGGACGACGCGCATATTTCCGATATCGGCACCCTTATCGACAGGGCCGGCGTCGCGGTTCGCGTCGGGCACCACTGCGCGCAGCCGCTGATGGACCGCTTCGGTATTCCCGGGACGGCGCGGGCGTCGTTCGGGCTTTACAATACCAAGCAGGAAATCGACGCCCTGTATGACTCACTTATGCTCGTGAAAGAGATGTTTTCGTGATGTTCGGATTGTTCAAGAAGAAAGACACGGCGAAGCAGGAAACGGTGGCCGAAGAGACCGCCGCCAGGAGCGACGACGAGATCAGGGCTGCCGAGGACAAGGTCCGCGACACCCTCGATGTCCGCGCGGAAAAAGAGCGCGAAACGTCGGGCGGCAACGGCGGCCAGCGGGTCGAAATGGACGAGTTCGTGCCGCCCCCCGACATGCCGGGGGGCACGCCGTCGGGCATTCCCGGTTTCGACTATTCGCCGGTGGATCCCAACGAGGAATTCAAGGCGACCGGCGGCGAGCCGCTCGAGGACGGTGTGCCGGTGGCGACCGAGGAAGCCATCGTCGCCGCCCTACAGACCGTCTACGACCCGGAAATCCCGGTCAATATCTACGACCTCGGCCTGATCTACGGCCTCGAGATCGGCGAAAAGGGCGAGATCAAGATCGATATGACCCTGACCGCGCCGGGCTGCCCGGTCGCCGGCGAAATGCCGGGCATGGTGGTGCGCGCCGTCGAGCCGGTCGACGGCACCGGCGAGATCGAGGTGTCGCTTGTGTGGGAGCCGCAGTGGACTCCGGACCGCATGTCCGACGACGCCAAGCTGGCGCTGGGGTTCTGACGCCTGACGGCGGCGCGGCATATGTTAGGCACGGGTTGATCCGGAAAGCGAACCGGATTACCTCTAGAGGAAGAAGACTGGAGCGATTTAGATGACCGAACAGACCAGACCGACCATGATCACGCTGACCGACGCGGCCGCCGACCACGTGCGGGACCTCATGAGCAAGAGCGACCAGCCGGTTGCCGGACTCCGCGTCAGCGTCTCGACCAAGGGCTGCTCGGGTCTTTCCTACGTCTTCGAATACGCCGACGAGAAGCGCCCGTTCGAGGAAGAGGTCGACCAGGACGGTGCCCGCATCTTCATCGACCCCATGGCCACCATGTTCCTGGTCGGTGCCGAAATGGACTACGAGGAAGGCGCGCTGCGGTCGGGCTTCACCTTCAACAACCCGAACGAAAAGAGCCGCTGCGGCTGCGGCGAGAGCTTCTCGGTCTAGGTTCCGTGAGCGTTTACAAGATGACCTTCGTCCATCCGGACGGAACCGAACAGGTTTGCGATGCGCCGGAGGGATTGTCGGTGCTCGAGGTCGCGCACCGTAACATGATCGACCTCGAGGGCGCCTGCGAGGGCTCGATGGCGTGCTCGACGTGTCACGTGATCGTCAGCCCCGACTGGTTCGACAGCCTCGCCCCGGCGGTCGAGGAAGAGGAAGACATGCTCGACCTCACCTTCGGCCTCAAGCGCACGTCGCGCCTCGGCTGCCAGATCCGGATGAGCAAGGAACTGGACGGGCTTGTCGTCACGCTCCCCAACGAACATCGGAACTTGATGTAATTGACCACCCCCTCACCTAACCTCTCCCCCCTAAAGGGGGAGAGGGATTAGAGCGGAACTGTGCATTGATACGTGAGTCCCTCTCCACCACGAAGTGGGGGAGAGGACAGGTGAGGGGGCATTCTACCGCACGCTCTCGTAATAGACCGCCAATGCGACCACCATCAGCATCGAGACCGCCATCGCGATGTTGACCGCGCGCTGGCCCTTCGGGCCCAGCGGCAGGCGCTTCAGCGACGCGCCGAGACCATTCCAGAGGATATGGATGGGCACCGACATCGAGGTGAAGATGACGAACTTCATGGCGAGCTCGATGGCGGCGTTCTCGGGATGAAAATTGAAACCGCCGACGATGGTGGTGAAGACGGCATAGCCCTTTGGATTGATCAATGACAGCGCGGCGCCGTTCAGGAACCCGAGCGGCTTGTCGGTTTCGATGATGGCGATGCCGCTGCCGCTCGAGGCGATGCGCCACGCGAGGTAGAGCAGGTAGCAGAGCGATGCGCCGAGCAGCACTTCCCGCACGTAGGGGATCGAGAACACCAACGCCGCGAGTCCGCTCGCGACCAGTCCCATCACCACCAGCGAGCCGCCGACGACCCCCAGCAGATAGGGGAAACCGGCCCTGAACCCGTAGGCGGCGCCGTTGCCGGCGACGGTCAGCACACCGGGGCCCGGCGTGATGATCAGGAAAAAGACGGCGGTGATGAAGGTCAGCAACGGTTCAGGCCCGTGACATCAAGCAAGCTTCACCAGTTGTTTGCCGACGTTCCGGCCCTCGAGCATGCCGATGAAGGCGTCGGGCGCGTTCTCGATGCCTTCGGCGACGGTTTCCTTGAATGCCAGCTTGCCGTCGGCGATCAGCCCTTCGATCTCGGCGCGCGCGTCGGGCCAGACGTCCTTGTGCGCCGAAAGCACGAAGCCTTCCATCTTCAGCGACTTGTCGAAGAAAAGGTGCAGGTTCTTCACGCCGTGGTGCTCCCCCGCCTCGTTATAGGCCGACAGCACGCCGCACACCGGGATGCGGCCGAAGCGGTTCATGTTGGCGAGCGCCGCTTCCAGGACTTCGCCGCCGACGTTGTCGAAATAGACGTCGACGCCGTCCGGCGCGGCGTCCCCGATCTGCCCGGCGAGGTCCGGCGC
>MRWG01002234.1_pt1 | contig 10200 bp, 8 predicted proteins | sample 1013341 | NCBI WGS metagenome assembly MRWG01 (sample SAMN06117577, study PRJNA244670) | biofilm metagenome | biome: Water; feature: Cathode Biofilm; material: Biofilm; isolation source: microbial consortium enriched at the cathode of a solar microbial fuel cell | place: USA: District of Columbia ...
GGCGCGGTCGACGCCGGCCCGGTCCATTTCCCGCAGCGCCTCGTCGACGCCGAGCGGCTCCGGCCGATGCCGCCGGGCATGCCCATCCGCCGGCCAGGGCCGGTCCGGCCGGTCTGCCGCCCAGAGATGAATCTGCGCATCGCAAATGAACATGGCCGTTGCGCCTCCCCCATTTCACCGCCAAGCCTAGCACGGCGCCGCTTGTCGTCGCTCGGGGCTGGTGGTTCAATCCCGGCCCGCCGCTACGGGAAAGGCCCGCCTCATGACCGACCTTCGCATCACCCCGCTGCACGCCGATTTCGGCGCCCGGATCGAGGGGCTCGATCTCGGCCAGGGGGCCGACGATCGGACGATGCAGGCGATCGACGCCGCGATCGACGAATATTCCTTCGTCCTGATCCCGAACCAGGCGTTCGACGACGCGCGCCAGCTTGCCTTCACGCGGCGCCTCGGCGCGCCGGAGCCGAGCCACGTCGCCAAGGGCGAGGGCAAGCTCGAGTATTTCGGGACGATCGGGAACGTCCAGGCCGACGGGACGGCGCTTGGGAACAGCCATCAGAAGACGCGGTTCCTGACCGGCAACAACATGTGGCATAGCGACGCCTCGTTCAAACCCGTGCCGGCGAAGCTTTCGATCATGTGCGCCTACGAGACGCCGTCGGAAGGCGGGGAGACGCTGTTCGTCTCGATGCGCGCGGCCTATGACCGCCTCTCGGCCGATGAGAAGGCGAGGCTCGATCCGCTGGTCTGCATCCACGATTATGTCTTCTCGCGCTCGAAGGTCGGCGCGGACGCGGTCTCGCCGGCGCTGGCGGCGACCTTGCCGCCGGTCCGGCAGAAGCTCGTCCGGCGCAATCCGGCGAACGGTCGGAAGAACCTGTTCCTCGGCAGCCATGTCCGGGAGATCGAGGGCTGGCCGGAAGCGGAAAGCCGGGCGCTATTGGACGATCTGGTCGACCGGGCGGTCCGGCCCGAATACGTGCTGACGCACGCCTGGCGGCCGGGCGACCTCGTTATCTGGGACAATCGCTGCCTGCTGCACCGGGGCGCCGGCTACGACGCCGACGCTCACCGCCGCTATATGCGCCAGACCCGCGTCAGCGGCGCGGCGCCGAGCCTCGAAGAGGACCGCCTCGCCGCCTGACCGGGCCCGCGATCAGGCCTGGGCGGGCTTCGCCTTCGCCTCGCGGCGCAGCGCCGAGAGTGCGCCGCCGCGCATCACCTTGCCCGGCAGGTCGTGGCCGACGATGTCTTCGGCCAGACGGGCGCATTCGATCAGCTTTTCGAGATCGACGCCGGTGTCGATGCCCATCTCCTCGCACATGAAGACCATGTCTTCCGTGCAGACGTTGCCCGCGGCCCCCTTGTGGCCGGCGAAAGGACAGCCGCCAAGGCCCGCCACGGACGAATCGTAAAGATCGACGCCAAGCTCTAGCCCCGCATAGACATTGGCGACGCCGCAGCCACGGGTGTCGTGCAGGTGCAGGCAGATGCGCTTGTCCGGCCAGCGGTCGCGCACCGCGCCGACGACCTGCTTGACCGAGCGCGGCGTCGCCCAGCCGACGGTGTCGGCGAGGCTGATGATCTCGATGTCGACGCCCTCTTCCTCGGCGGCGCCCAGCAGCTCTTCCAGCCGCTCGACGACGCGGGCAGGCGCGATATCGCCTTCGAAATTGCAGCCGAACGCCGTCATGATCGAGGCGCGCGTCACCGGCACGCCGTTTTCCTTGTAGATCGCGATCTGGTTCTTCTGGACGCGCACGTTTTCCGCGAAGCCGCGGTTGGTGTTCATGCGCATGAACGTCTCGGACGTCGTCGTCGAGATCGACCCGAACATGTAGAGGCCGTCACAGGCGAGCGCCCGGTGCAGCCCCTTCTCGTTCAGCCAGAGTACGTGATGGGCGACGCCGTCCTTGCGTTTGAAGCCTTTGATGACGTCTTCCGCGTCGGCCCAGCCCGGCACCCGGTTCGGATTGACCAGCGAAGCGACCTGGATCTTCTTCAGTCCCGTTTCGGTCAAGGCGTCGATCAGCTCGATCTTTCGCGCGGTCGCGATCGGCCCCGGCTCGATCTGGAAGCCTTCGCGCGGGCCTTCTTCCTGAATGTCGACGTGGGCGGGCAAGTCGCTCATGGCAGCCTCGATTGATCGGAAAACAACGCGACGAACCTAGCGCGATCGGCGAGCCCGCGCCAGCCGACCGGGCGAAGGTTCAGGCGGCCATTCGGCGTGACCGCCAGCCGATAAAGGAGACGACGCCGCGGGTCATCGTCCGGCTGACCCGGCCATGCGGCTCGAAACCGACCGCCTTGAAGATCATCGCCATCGCCCGCTCGACATGCCGCGGCTTGTAGAGCGGCATGGCGCGCGCGAAATATTGTCGCGAAGCCAACTTCCGCTCGTAAGCCGCATCTTCCGGGGCGTTCGCCGCGAAATACGCATAGGCGAGCTCGTCGTCTTCGCTTTCCGCCGCACGTCCGCCGGCGATCACGAGGCGACGCAGCTTGCTGGGCCGCTCGATCTCCAGATAGGTCTTCATCGCCTTGTAGAACATGGCGTAGTGCCGCCACTCGTCCGTCGCGATGCGCCGGCAGATTTCCCGGAGCAGCGGCTCCTCGGTCGCGTCGGCGATCGCCGTGTAATAGGAGGACGTGCCGACCTCCACCATGCAGCGCGCGATCAACTCGCCGGTGCGCGAGCCGCGCACGCTCTCCTGGCTCTCGACCTGAATGCGATAGCCTTCGCGAAACCGGCGAAAGCGCTCGTCATAGTCGAATTCGGGGTCAACGAGCTTGGCCCAGCGGCCAAGCGCGACGCCGTGCTGCACTTCCTCCTCGGCCCAGTCCCGGGCGAGCTTCTGAAAATGCGGATCGTCGGCGAAAACGTTGCAGAGATAGGCCGCGTAGTCGGCGGCGTTGGATTCAACCAGCGCCGCCGCCTTCACGATGGGCACAAGGTCCGGCGTAACCTTATCGCGCTCGAACCGTTCCCAGGGAATATCCCGGTCGACAGACCATTGGGGCGACACGGAAAATGCTCCCCGCTTCGCAGCGAATCTTACGGAGTCGGATATGCAGAACGCAGGGCCCGGGGTCAAGTTCCCCGATTTTACCCATTGCGGACAATCGTTTCGGCGTCAGTGCGCAGCACGCCGGACGGCGTCAAGCTTGCCCTGCGCCACCCCGATTCGCCGCTCCGCGTCCGCGCGCGCGTCGTCGTCAGACGCGTCGTCGAGATCGATCTGTGCGGACCGCAGGTCGGTTTCCGCGGCGCCGACGTCGATATCCGCGACCCGCATCGCCGCTTCCGCGAGCACGGTGCAGCGTTCGCTCGTCACTTCCGCGAATCCGCCGGCCACGAAGATACGATCGCTAACCTGACGGCCCTCGTAGATCTCGATCACGCCCGGACGGACGCTGGAGATCAGCGGCGCATGGCCTGGCAGGACGCCGAAGTCGCCTTCGCCGCCGGGAACGACCACCATGTCGACGGGCATGGAGACGACGAGGCGCTCCGGCGAAACCAACTCGAATGCGACTTTATTGTCGGCCATAATTTAGTCTCCGGCTGACCGGAGGCGGGCTATGCCGCCTCTGCCGCCATACGCTGCGCCTTTTCGACGGCTTCTTCAATCGACCCGACCATATAGAAGGCCGCTTCGGGCAGATCGTCGTAGTCGCCGTCGCAAATCGCCTTGAAGCCTTTGATGGTATCTTCAATGTTGACGAATTTGCCAGGGCTGCCTGTGAATACTTCCGCGACATGGAACGGCTGCGACAGGAACCGCTGCAGCTTCCGGGCGCGCGCGACCGTCAGCTTGTCCTCTTCCGACAGCTCGTCCATGCCCAGAATCGCGATGATGTCCTGCAGCGCCTTGTACTGCTGGAGGGTTTCCTGCACGCGGCGCGCAGTCTGGTAGTGCTCGTCGCCGACGACGCGCGGATCAAGAATGCGCGAGGTCGAATCGAGCGGATCGACCGCGGGATAGATGCCGAGCTCGGCGATCGACCGGTTCAGAACGGTCGTCGCGTCGAGATGCGCGAAGGTCGTCGCCGGCGCCGGGTCGGTCAGGTCGTCCGCAGGCACGTAAACCGCCTGGACCGAGGTGATCGAGCCCTTGTTCGTGGAGGTGATGCGTTCCTGAAGCGCGCCCATGTCGGTGCCCAACGTCGGCTGATAGCCGACCGCCGACGGGATGCGGCCCAGAAGCGCCGACACCTCGGAGCCCGCCTGGGTGAAGCGGAAGATGTTGTCGATGAAGAGCAGCACGTCCTGCCCTTCCTGGTCGCGGAAATATTCCGCCTGAGTCAGGCCGGAGAGCGCGACGCGGGCGCGGGCGCCCGGCGGCTCGTTCATCTGGCCGTAGACCAGCGCGGCCTTGGACTCGCCGCCTTCGAGATCGATGACGCCCGACTCGATCATCTCGTGATAGAGGTCGTTGCCCTCGCGCGTGCGCTCGCCGACGCCGGCGAACACCGAGTAGCCGCCATGGCCCTTCGCGATGTTGTTGATCAGCTCCATGATCAGCACGGTCTTGCCGACGCCCGCGCCGCCGAAGAGGCCGATCTTGCCGCCCTTCGCGTAAGGCGTCAGCAGGTCGACGACCTTGATGCCGGTGACGAGCTGTTCGGCTTCGGTCGACTGGTCGATGAACGCCGGCGCCGCGCGGTGAATCGGCGAATAATCGACGGCGTCGATCGGGCCGCGCTCGTCGATCGGCTCGCCGATGACGTTCATGATGCGGCCGAGCGTGCCCGGACCGACCGGCACGACGATCGGCTGGCCGGTGTGCTCGGCCTTGGCGCCGCGCACCAGGCCTTCCGTCGCGTCCATGGCGATGGTGCGCACCGTGTTCTCGCCCAGATGCTGGGCGACTTCGAGCACAAGCACGCCGCCGTCGTCGCGCTTGACGTGCAGCGCGTCCAGAATCGGCGGGATGTCGCCGTCGAACTGCACGTCGACGACGGCGCCGGTGATCTGGATGATACGGCCAACGGCATTGTTCGCCATGGGGTCAGCTCCTCGTCAAAAAGTTTCGGTCTGGGCCGTCGGTCAGATGGCCTCGGCGCCGGAGATGATCTCGATAAGCTCTTTCGTGATCATCGCCTGACGCGTGCGATTGTAGGTCAAGGTCAGCGAATTGATCATGTCGCCGGCGTTCCGGGTGGCGTTGTCCATCGCCGTCATGCGCGAGCCATGCTCGGACGCGGCGTTTTCCAGAAGCGCGCGATAGATCTGGATCGAAACGTTGCGCGGCAGCAGGTCGGCCAGAATGGCTTCCTCCGACGGCTCGTACTCGTAGACGGCGCCGCCGAGATCGAACGCGCCCTCGCCGTCCTCGATCGCCGGCGGCTCCGCCGGGACGAGCTGCTGCACGGTGACTTCGTTGGCGATCGCAGACTTGAAGCGGGCATAGACGATCCGGCAGACGTCGAATTCGCCTTCATTGAACATGTGGCGCACGGCGGCGCCGATCTCGTCCGCCTCCGAGAAAGCGACCGAACGGCGGCCGATGCCCTCGAACGTCTTGACGATCGCCGAGCCGAATTCGCGCCGAAGCTGGTCGCGGCCCTTGCGGCCGACGCAGATGATCTTGACTGTCTTGCCGTCCGCGATCAACGAGCGGATCAGCTGGCGCGAACGCCGGACGATATTCGCGTTGAAACCGCCGCAGAGCCCGCGATCGGCGGTCGCGACGATGACGAGCTGCGTCTGGTCCGAGCCCGTGCCGGCGATCAGCGCGGGCGCGCTGGGCGAGCCCTTAACGCTGGCGCCCAGCGACGCCAACATGCGCTCCATCCGCTCGGCGAACGGCCGGGCGGATTCCGCCTGTTCCTGCGCGCGCCGGAGCTTCGCCGCCGCCACCATCTTCATGGCGGAGGTGATCTTCCGGGTCGCCTGAACGCTGGCGATGCGGTTGCGTAGGTCCTTCAGACTGGCCATGCGCCGAACTTCCCGCTTTCATCCCTGCCGCCGGCGGGGCGCCCCCGCCGGCGTGTTTGCCGTGATCTAAGCGAAGCTCTTGGCGAAGTCGCCGATGAAGCTCTTGAGCTTCTCGGTGTTCTCGTCAGACAGCGCGCCGGTGTCGTTGATCTCCTTGAGCACGTCGCCGAGCTTGTCGCGCGCGGCCGCGAGCAGCGCCTGCTCGAAGCGCGTCACGTCGCGAACCGGGATGCGGTCCAGGAAGCCGTTGACGCCCGCGAAGATCGAAACGACCTGCTCCGCCACCGACAGCGGCCGGTATTGCGGCTGCTTCAGCACTTCGGTCAGGCGCGCGCCACGCGCCAGCAGACGCTGGGTCGAGGCGTCGAGGTCCGAGGCGAACTGGCTGAACGCCTCCATCTCGCGGTACTGGGCCAATTCCAGCTTGATCGAGCCCGCGACCTTCTTCATCGCCTTGGTCTGCGCGGCGGAGCCGACGCGGCTGACCGAGAGGCCGACGTTAATCGCCGGACGGACGCCCTTATAGAACAGGTTCGTCTCGAGGAAGATCTGGCCGTCGGTGATCGAGATGACGTTCGTTGGAATGAACGCCGACACGTCGTTGCCTTGGGTTTCGATGACCGGCAGGGCCGTCAACGAGCCGCCGCCATTGTCGTCGCTCATCTTCGCGGCGCGCTCGAGCAGGCGACTGTGCAGGTAGAAGACGTCGCCCGGATAGGCTTCGCGTCCCGGCGGACGGCGCAGCAGCAGGGACATCTGACGATAGGCGGTCGCCTGCTTCGAGAGATCGTCATAGATGATCAGCGCGTGCATGCCGTTGTCGCGGAACCACTCGCCCATCGCGCAGCCGGCGTAGGGCGCCAGGAACTGCATCGGCGCGGGCTCTGAAGCGGTCGCTGCGACGACGACGGTGTATTCCATCGCGCCGTATTCCTCGAGCGTCTTCACCACCTGGGCGACGCTCGACCGCTTCTGGCCGACCGCGACGTAGATGCAGTAGAGCTTCCGCTTCTCGTCGCCGCCGGCGTTCACCTCTTTCTGATTGATGATCGCGTCGATCGCGACGGCGGTCTTGCCGGTCTGGCGGTCGCCGATGATCAGTTCGCGCTGGCCGCGGCCGACCGGAACGAGCGCGTCGAGCGCCTTCAGGCCGGTCTGCATCGGCTCGTTGACCGACTGGCGCGGTATGATGCCGGGCGCCTTCACTTCGGCGAGCCGACGCTCAGCGCCTTCGATCGGGCCCTTGCCGTCAATCGGGTTGCCGAGGCCGTCCACGACGCGGCCGAGCAGCCCCTTGCCGACAGGAACGTCGACGATGGCGCCCGTGCGCTTGACGGTGCCGCCTTCCTTGATGTTCCGGTCGTCGCCGAAAATAACGACGCCGACATTGTCGGATTCGAGGTTCAGGGCCATGCCCTTGGTGCCGTCCTCGAACTCGACCATCTCGCCCGCCTGGACCTCGTCGAGGCCGTAGACGCGGGCGACGCCGTCGCCCACCGAGAGCACCTGACCGACTTCGGCGACATCCGCCTCGGTCCCGAAGTTCGCGATCTCATTCTTAAGAATCGCGGAGATTTCGGCAGCCCGGATCTCCATCAAGCAGCTCCCTTCATGGCGTTTTCAAGCCGCTGCAGCTTGGAGCGCAGCGAGCTGTCATACATGCGCGACCCGACGCGGACGACCATGCCGCCCAACAGTTCCGGATCGACGCGGGTTTCGATATTGGCGTTGGCGCCGACGGCCTGCTTGACCGCGTCGGTCAGCTTGCCGCGCTGGGCGTCGGTCAACTCGGCGGCGGTGGTGACCTCCGCCGTGACCTCGCCCCGGCGCTCCGCCAGGATGTCCAGAAATGCGTCGATCATGTTCGCCAGCGCGAACAGGCGACGGTTGCGCGCGACGAGCGCGACAAAATTCGTCGTCAGGTCGTGCGCGCCGGATGCGCGAGCGACCGCCTGCAAGGCGCGCGTCTGATCCTCGCGCGCGATCGCCGGGCTGCGCACGAGGCGGCGCAGGTCATCGCTTTCGGCGAGCGCCGCCTTCAGGCCGCGAAGGTCATTCGAAACTTCGTCGAGCGCACGACGCTCGTCGGCCAAATCGTACAACGCCGACGCATAGCGCTCGGCGATCCCGGACCTGGATCCAGCTTGGGACGCCACCCTTGACCCCTCGATAATTGGTTATCCGAAATCGCCGCCCGAACCGGCGAATGCCAAGCAACCAGACACCGCAAACGGCGCCGGAAGCTCGGAACGCCCCGCCGCCGTCGCAGTTGACCGTTTCGCTATCACAGCCTTCGCGCGCGGCGCAACCCGGCGCCTGTTCGGAGTCCGCATTCTTGCTGCAATTTGCCGCAATCGGATCATGCCGCCGCATGCCTCTACATGAAGCTGTAGGGGTCGACGTCGACCTGGAGGCGTACGCCGCCCTTGAGGTCCGCCACTGCGAGCCATTCCCGGAGGATCGCCTGGATGTTCGCCTCGCGCTCCGCCTGCAGCAGGAGCCGCCAGCGCCAGCGCCCGCGGAGTTGCGCCAGCGGCGCCGGCGCCGGTCCCAGCACGCGGGCGTCGTCGTAGCGCGGCGCGATGCGCGCGAGCTGGCGCGCCGCCGCTTCCGTAGCGCCCGGATCGGCGCCTGAGACGATCAGCCCCGCGAGCCGACCATAGGGCGGCAGGCGGGCCTGGCGACGCGCGGCCGTCTCCGCCGCGACGAAGGCGTCCCGATCGCCCGACCGGATCGCCTGCATGACGGGATGGTCCGGCAGATGGGTCTGAATGAGCGCGCGGCCCGGCCGCGACTCCCGTCCCGCCCGGCCCGCCGCCTGGGTCAGGAGTTGATACGTTCGCTCCCCTGCCCGGAGATCGCCGCCGCCGAGGCCGAGGTCGCCGTCGACGACGCCGACGAGCGTCAGGTCCGGGAAATGGTGGCCCTTCGCCAGGACCTGGGTTCCGACGGCGATGTCGATCTCGCCCGCCGCCATGCGCCGGGTGAAGTCGCGGAGCGTGGCCGGTCCTGCGAGCGTGTCGGAGGAGGCGATTTCGACGACGGCGTCCGGCCAGCGCTCCCGCGCCTCCTCCGCGACGCGCTCGACCCCCGGACCCGACGCCGCGAAGCGTCCCTCCGCGCCGCAGGCCGGGCAGCTTTCCGGCAAGCGGGCGCTGTAGCCGCAGTGATGGCAGATCAGCCGGCCATGCAGCCGGTGATCGACCAGCCAGGCGTCGCAACTGGGGCACGCCAGCCGCTCGCCGCAGGCGCGGCAGAGCGTCAGCGGCGCATAGCCGCGCCGATTCAGGAAGAGCAGCGACTGCTCGCCCGCCGCCAGCGTCGCGCCGATTGCGTCGACAAGCGGCGCCGCCAGCCAGCGGCCGCGCTCCGGCGGCGTGCGGCGGAGATCGATCAACTCGATGCCCGGCGTCGCCGCCCGGCCGTGCCGCGCCGGCAGCACCGCCTGGGCATAGCGGCCGCGTTCGACGTTCGCCAGCGTCTCCAAGGAGGGCGTCGCGGAGGCGAGGACGACCGCCGCCGCCTCGATTCGGCCACGCACGACGGCGAGGTCGCGGCCCTGGTAGCGCACGCCATCGTCCTGCTTGTAAGCGCCGTCATGCTCCTCGTCGACGACGATCAGACCGAGATTCGGGAACGGCAGGAAGAGCGCTGAGCGCGCGCCGACGACGACCTTCGCCTCCCCCGTCGCGACCGCCCGCCACGCCGCTCGGCGGGCGCCGGCGGGCAATTCGGAATGCCAGACGACGGGCGGCGCGCCGAACCGGTCGCGGAAGCGGTCGAGCCATTGGTCGGTCAGCGCGATCTCCGGCAGCATGCAGAGGGTCTGCCGGCCGGCCGCCAGCGCTGCGGCGATCGCCTCCATGTAGACGACCGTCTTGCCGGATCCGGTGACGCCGTCGAGCAGCGTGACGGAATAGTCCTTCCGCCGGACGGCGTCGACGAGCGCATCCGCCGCCGTCCGCTGCGCCGCGGAAAGCGGGGGCGATGGCGACGCGCGAAGGTCCGGCGGCGCCGGGTCGCCCGTCACGTCGACCGCCTCCAGCAGACCCGCCGACGCGAGGCCCTTGATCACGCCGTCGCCGACGCCGGCGAGGCGCGCCGCCTCGATCGCCGGCAGCGCCGGCGCGTCCGCAAGCGCGGCGAGCGCCCTGCGGCGCTGCGGGGTCATGCGAACGTCGGGGTCGGGCGGACCGTCGGTCGCGATCCGATAGAGCCTACGCCTGGGCGGCGTGTCGAGCGCCGCCCGCGGCAGGGCG
>MRWG01002235.1_pt1 | contig 10197 bp, 9 predicted proteins | sample 1013341 | NCBI WGS metagenome assembly MRWG01 (sample SAMN06117577, study PRJNA244670) | biofilm metagenome | biome: Water; feature: Cathode Biofilm; material: Biofilm; isolation source: microbial consortium enriched at the cathode of a solar microbial fuel cell | place: USA: District of Columbia ...
GTGATCTCGGTCGTGGCGGCGATCTCCTTGAGCATGTTCTCCTCGGCCCGCTGCTGAAGCAGCGTCATCTTCGCCGAGGCCGCGCCGACTTCTTCCAGGATGATACGCTGATGGCGCGGGTCGAGGCGTGCCATGGAGTCCTTGTTCATCAGGATCATATTGTTCTGCAGCATGTGCCGCGACATCACGATGTAACCCTGAACCTCGTAGAACTTGCGGGCATAGATCGTCGGGATCGGATTCTCCTGACCGTCGACCGTGCCCTGCTGCAGAGCCGTATAAACGTCGCTGAACGGGATCGGCGTCGGCGCCGCGCCGATGCCGCGGATCATCTCGACCCAGACCGGCGATTCCGGCACCCGGATCTTCAGGCCCGCCATGTCGTCGGGCGTGCGCACCGGCTTGTCCGACAGCGTGAAATTGCGCCAGCCCCAATACCAGATCTTGGTCAGCGGGATAATGTTGTGCTTTTCCTCCAACTCGTCGAAGGCCGGCTGCATCGCGGCGCCGGAAATCACCGCCTCGGCCTCGAGCCAATTTTGCCACAGGAACGGGGCGCTCGGAATCTCCATCGCCGGAACCAGTGTGCTGGTGGCGGCCATCGAGGCGGCGGTCATGTCGAGCACGCCGTCGCGCAGCTGCTGCACCATCTCGGTTTCCTTGCCGAGCTGCTCGCCCGGGAAGACCTGGATCGTCACCTCGCCATTCGTGCGTTCGGCAATCCGCGCGACGAACTCGTCATAGAGTTTGCTCGACATTTCGCCGACGACATTGGGATGGCCGAACCGCAGCACGGTCTCGGCTTGCGCGCCGGTCGCCAGCAGCAGCGCCGCCGCGGCCACACAGGCGTGGAACGTTTTTTTCAAGATCATCTACCCCTCCCGGATCGAAAAAACTGCTCTCTTGGTCCGCTCGGCCGGACACCTAGTATCCGGCCGGTCTTGGTCGATCCTATGCAAAGGGTCCCCGAAAACTATTGACCACCGGTATGAAATGCCGACGCGGTTGTTGTGTCGGCGATACAAGTGCGACCGGGCGGCCGCGTCAGGCCGGGCTGGGCGCGTCGGCGGCCACCGGCGCATGGTCCGGCCAGCCGAGGATGGCCGAGAGAATGTGCTCGACCAGCGCGCGACCCTCGACCTCCACGGCGACACTGCAGTTCGCCGGCGCGCGCGGCTTGATGTTTTCCAGCTTGCGCGTCGTCAGATTGCGGAAATCGCAGACCGTCATGCCGCGCGCCGGTCCGTGTCCGAGCTCGATCTCCACCGGCGCTTGCCGATAGCTGATCAGGTCTGGAACGATGAACGGCACCAATGCGCAGGGATCGTGCAGCGATGCGGTGTCGAGCCCGTGTATCTCACGCAACTGGCTGCGGAAAAATCCGAACAGTCCGCCGAAGACACGCGCCACGCGCCCACCCTGCGCTAGCCGGACGACATCCTGTTCGCACAGGCCGACCTGCCGGGTCACGTTGAGACCGACCATCCACAGCGGAACATCGCTGCGAAAAACGATGTCGGCCGCCTCGGGGTCGCTCCACACGTTGAACTCGGCCACCGGGGTCGTATTGCCGATCTGCGTCGTGCCGCCCATGACGCTGATGCCGCGCAGCCACCCGGCGAGCCGCGGCTCTTTGCGCAGGGCAAGGGCGATATTGGTGAACGGCCCGATCGGACACAGGACCAGTTCGCCGCGATGGTGCCGGGCCATGTCGATGATGAAGTCGACCGCGTGGGTATCGACGGGACCGCGCGCCGGCGCGGGCAGTTCGGCCCCGTCTATGCCCGTCTTGCCGTGAACGTCGCCGCCATGCCGGAAAATACCGTTGAGCGGGCGGTCACAGCCGCGCGCCACCGGTATGTCGAGTCCCAGTAGGGTTAGAATGGACAAGGCGTTGGCTGTCGTCTTGTCGACCGACTGGTTGCCATAGACCGTGGTCACGCCCACCAGGTCGAGATAGCGCGCCGCATACAGGATCGCCGTCGCATCGTCGTGGCCCGGGTCGCAGTCGATCAGTACCTTGTGCATCATCATGTCCTAGAACGGTTTCGGGGTCTGGTGGAGCCGCGCTCGACCAGGAATGGGGCTATCGTCCGGCATTCGGCGGCCGCGTCCGGCGCGGCGATCATCGCGAACGCCGCCTCGACCGTGCACGACGTCATCGCCTCGAGATTCTGATCCACCGAGGTCAGATCGTAGGAAGGCCAGGCCGCCAGCGCGGAGTTGTCGTAACCGACCACCATAGGCGGCTCCTCCATCGGGGCGTCCGCGGCGCGGGCGGCGTCGAGCAGAGCGAAGGCGAGTGTATCGTTGGCACAGAAGATCGCGTCAGGCGCGGTGCGCAGAATATCGGTCGCCACCACACGCGCCTCGGCATAGCTGTAGCGGCTCGACAGGGTCACCGCGAGATCGAAGCCGTGTGAGGCGAGACGGTCGGCGAAGCCCTGTTCGCGCTCCTTGCTGATGAAGCTGTTGTCCTCGCCGCCGAGAAAGGCGAAGCGCCGCGCGCCGCGCGCGACCAGATGGTCGGCCACCATCGCGCCGGCCGCAAGCCCGTCGCCGGCGACCACGCCGACATTCTCGTCGCCCTCATGACGGTTCATCAAGACGAGCGGCTTTCCGCCCGCCACGCAGCTTTTCACGATCTGGTCGCTGAACGGCGCGGCCAGCCCGACGACCGCGTCGACCTGGTAGCTCATCAGCCGCGCGATGGCGTTTTCGGCCCCCTCGACCGTGTTGCAGGCAAACACGAGAGGCGCCAGCCGCCCGGCGCCGAGCTTTTCGACAAGAAGCTGCAGGGCATGCGCGTGATAGGCGTTTTCCAGATCGGTCACCACCACGCCGACGATGCCGGTGCTCTGGTTCTTGAGGCCGCGCGCGATCAGATTGGGCCGATATCCGAGCTGGCGCGCGGCGGCCAGCACGCGATCGCGGGTCGCCTCGGAAATGCGCGTATCGCCAGCCAGCGCCCGCGACACGGTCGAGCGCGAGATCTGCGCGAGCTCGGCGACCTCGATCGACCGGACTTTCTTGCCATCCCTTTGCAAGGTCGAATCCCTTCCGCTGTCCCTGAGCATCCGATGGGTGCCGCGAAATCTACCTCTTGACTAGCGCTTTCGGTTGCTATGATTTATGCACACGTGTGCACAACCTAGAGCACGGGTTGTCGCGAGGAAGCAAGTCCAAAAGCCCTAGGCTTGGAAGAACAACGGGGATCACGATGCATATTGGAAGACGTCAATTCATGGCCGGCCTTGCCGGCACGGCCTTTATCGGCTCGCTCGGCCGCCTCAACGCCCAGTCGGTATCACTGTCGGTGCCGTGGATGGGCTGGCCCGAGGAACAGGTCCGTCCGCTCATGGCCGCTTTCGAAAGCGAGAGCGGCGTGGCGATCGCGGAAGAACGCCTGCCAATCGTCGAGCTGTTCAAGACCCTTGAGGTCCGGCTCCAGGCCCGCAACGAAACGCCCGACGTCTATCTGGTCGACGGTCCCCTGACCGCCTCCTACGCCGCACGCGGCCATCTTCTGGACCTTGGCGAGCTGATGGCGGGCGAGCGCGACCGCTTCGTGCCGACCACGCTGGTTCAGGGCACATACAACGACGCCCTCTACGCGATGCCGCTCGGCACCTCCTCGCAATTGCTGTTCTACAACAAGAAGCTGTTCGCCGAAGCGGGCCTGCCCGAGCCGTCGGCCGATCCCGCAGCGCGGATGACCTGGGAAGACCTCTTGCCGCTCGCCCGGGACCTGACCAGACCGGACAGCTCGCAGTTCGGCTTCGCCTTCGAAAACATCAACCCCTACCAGTTGCTGGCCGTGCCGCAGAGCTGGGGCGCGGAAGTGATCGGGCCGGATGGATTGACGGCGGCCGGTTATGTCGACGGCGAGGCCATGGTCGAGGCCATGAGCTGGTATCAGGCGCTGTTCCAGACGCACAAAGTTGGACCGGTCGGCACGTTCCAGACCGGCGTCACCCAGGAGATGTTCGGCTCCGGCAAGCTGGCGATGATGGTCGGCGGCACCTGGAATCTCGTCGGACTGAACAAGTTCCAGGACCTGGATTTCGGCGTCGCCCCGCACCCCTATTTCGCCAAGGGCAAGCCGGTAACGCCGACAGGAAGCTGGCATGTCGGCATCAATCCGCGCACCGCGCACATGGACGAGGCGACCGCATTCGTGAAGTGGCTGTCGACCCGCGACGCCATGGATCTGTGGTTCGAGCTGCGCCAGTACCCCCCGGCCCTCAAGCAGATCTGGGAAGAACGCGCCGACACGACCTTCGTCGATCCCGCCTGGGCGATCGTGCGTCACGAGCTCGCCGAGACGGCGACGCCGCGGCCGGCGACGCCGGGTTATCGCGAGTACGAGGAGTTCCTCCGCACCGCGATGCAGGATATCCAGACCGGTGCCGATGTACGCGATACCCTCGCCCGCGCGGCGCAGAATATCGATCGGGAAATGCGTAAGTATCGCTGACCTGTAGACCCTGTCCTCCCCCGACCGCGCGGAGCGGGACGGATCTGTTTTCCGTCCCGCTCCCGTTGTGAGTTGACCCCATGATCTCGTCGCGCTGGACGCCCTATCTCTTTCTCGCGCCGGCTCTCGCCGGTCTGCTCGTCTTCAAGCTGGTGCCGATCGCGGTCGCGGTCGGCGGCAGCCTGACGGGCATGTCGCTGATGGGCGACCTGCGCTTCGCCGGGCTTGAGAACTTCGAATATCTGTTGACCGATCCGGAGTTCTGGTCCTCGCTGAAGATCACCCTGCTCTTCAACCTGATCATCAATCCGTTGCAGCTTGCGGTGGCTTTCGTGCTCGCGCTGCTGGTGTTCCAGCCGCTGCCGGGCCTGTGGTTCTTCCGCACCTTGCTCGTTCTGCCGATGGCGGTTTCCACCGGCATCAGCGCAGTGCTGTTCGGGCTTTTCCTCGACGGCAATCTCGGGCCCCTGAACGGCTTCCTGGAATGGATAGGCATCGGCGCGCAACCCTTCCATCGCAGCCAGGAACAGGCGCTGGCCACCCTGATCGGCATCGCGACATGGAAAGGCGCTGGCTACTGGATGCTGTTCCTGCTGGCGGGCCTTTACTCGATACCGGCTTCCGTGCACGAGGCCGCCCGGATCGACGGCGCCTCGGCATGGCAGCGTTTCCGCTATGTGACCCTGCCGATGATGCGCAAACCGATGGCCTTCGTGCTGGTCGCCGACACCGCCATCAATTTCCTGTTCTTCGCACCGGTCTACATCCTGACCTCGGGCGGCCCGAGCGGCTCGACGTCGGTGCTGATGTTCCAGGCCTACCGCTCCGCCTTCACCTTTTCCGACATCGGCCGTTCGCTGGCGATCTCGACCATTCTTCTCGCGATCCTCGTGGTCATCGTCGTGCTCGAATTCCGCCTGCTGCGCGCGCCCGAGGAAGAACGGTCATGACCGCAAGCCCCCACGCCCTGATGCTGCGCTACGGCCTCCTTTCGGTTCTGGCCTTTGTCGTCGTCTGTCCGCTGGCATGGCTCGCCCTGGCCTCGCTGCGCCCGCAGGCCGAGATCTTCCAGCCGATCTCCGAGTTCGGCTGGAACACGTTCATCCCCTCGGTGCTGACGCTCGACAATTACCGCACGCTGTGGGAGGGCGACTTCCCGCTCGCCGTCAAGAATTCCACCATCGTCGCGCTGACGACTGTGGTCTTCGGCGTGACGGTCAACGCGCTGGCCGGCTTCGCCTTCGCGGCCTTCGACTTCCGCGGCAAGAACCTCTTGTTCCTGCTCGTCGTCGCCAGCTTCATGATGCCGTTCGAGGCGATCGTCCTGCCGCTTTACGTGATGATCCGCGCCTTCGGCTGGACGAACAGCTATCAGGCTCTGATCGTGCCCGAGATCGCCAACGGCATGGTCATATTCCTGTTTCGCCAGTTCTTCGCCTCGATCCCCCGCGATTTCTACGAGGCCGCGCGGGTCGACGGCGCGTCGTGGCTCTACATCTTCTTGCGCATCGCGGCACCGCTGTCGTGGCCGACGGTGGCCACGTCGAGCCTGATGCTGTTCCTCGCCCAGTGGGACTCCTTCTTCTGGCCGATCGTGGCTGCGAGCGCGCCCGACTACGCCGTGATCCAGGTGGCGATCGCCCGCAACATCAATTTCGAGCAGAACGACTGGGGCGGCCTGTTCGCGTCCACCAACCTCGCCATCCTGCTCGGCACCATCCCCTTCCTGCTGATGCAGCGCTTCTATGTCCGCAGCCTGATCTCCAGCGGCATCAAGTGACCCCAGGGACTCTCACGGAAAAGCGCCATGTCGACCATGAACGTTGAAAATCTCCGCAAGGCCTTCGGCGAGACCGAGATCTTGCGCGGCATCAGCCTCGACGTCAGGGACGAGGAATTCGTCGCCCTGGTGGGGCCGTCGGGTTGCGGCAAGTCGACCCTGCTGCGCCTGATCGCAGGCCTGGACGAGGCGACCTCGGGGCGCATCGCCATCGATGGCAAGGACGTCACCCGCTTTCCGCCCAAACAGCGCGACGTGGCGATGGTGTTCCAGAACTACGCGCTCTACCCTCACCTCACGGTCAGGGCCAATATGGGTTTCTCGCTGAAGCTGCGCGGCGCCGCCAAGGCCGAGATCGAGGACAAGGTCACGGGCGCCGCCGCCATTCTCGGCCTGGACGCGCTGCTCGACCGCTATCCGGGCCAGCTTTCCGGCGGCCAGCGCCAGCGAGTCGCCACCGGCCGGGCGATCGTGCGCGACCCCAAGCTGTTCCTGTTCGACGAACCCTTGTCCAATCTCGACGCCAAGCTGCGCGTGCAGATGCGCACCGAGATCAAGGCGCTTCATCAAAGACTGCGCAGCACGATGATCTACGTCACCCACGACCAGATCGAAGCGATGACGCTGGCCGACCGCATCGTGGTGATGCAGGCCGGGCGGATCGAGCAGGAAGGCGCGCCGCTGGACCTTTACGACCGGCCGGCCAACGCCTTCGTCGCGGGTTTCCTCGGCTCTCCGCCGATGAATTTTCTCAAGGGGCGCCTGCAGGACGGCGCGGTCGTGACGCAGGACGGAACCCGCCTGCCCGCGCCTGGCGCGCGTGCCGCCGACAACGGCAAGGCGCTGTTGTGGGGTGCGCGGCCGGAATCGATCGTGCCCGGCGCCGACGGCCTTCGCGGCACGGTTGAGGTGGTGGAACCGACGGGGCCGGACACGCAGTTGCTCGTCCGGCTGGCCGGGGAACCGCTGATCGTTCTCTTGCGGACCCGCGCCGCCGTGCGGCCGGGCGAGGAAATATCCCTGCACGTCGCACCGGGCGATATTCATCTGTTTCACGCAGACGACGGAACCCGGCTCGACACCGACGCATAGAGCCCGCCGCCGACCGGATCAGCCCGCCTGGTCCTTGCGCGCCAGTGCCACCGCCGCGACGATCTCGTCGGCGTCAAGCGCACGACGATAAAGCCGCTTGCCGATCAGGAAGGCCGGCGTGCCGGCAAGCGCGAAGGCCTCCGCGTGCGCGCGGTTGCGGGCGATCAGCGCCTCGATCGCCTCCAGGTGCTGGTCGAGCCTGTCGCGCACAGCGCCGGCATCGGCGCCGACGCTGCGCAGCGCATCGTCGACCCGGCCATGCGTCAGCGCGCCGTCGAGCGCCATCACCGCGTCATGCGCGGCCGGATAGAAACCGAGCGCCGCCGAGGCGTGCACCATGCGCGAGGCATACCAGGCGATGTCGCCATTGATCGGCCAGTCCTTCATCACCAGCCGGATGGCGCCATCGCTCCGCACGATCTCCTTCAACCGCGGATGAAGCGCCTTGCAGGACGGACACAGATAATCGAAGAACTCGGCGATCGTGACGTCGCCCGCTTCATTGCCGAGCACCGGCAGGGCCGGATCGAACACCACCTCGTTGAGGGTCGGCGCCGCGCGGCTTCGCTGAACCGGCCACATGAATGCGGCCGCCGCGCCGCCAAGCAGGCTTCGCCGCGACATCATCGCCGCACCTCAACGCCCGGCACCGACAGGCTCGCCCGCAAACCGCCCTCGTCCCGGTTCTCAAGCGTCAATCTGCCGCCGATCCGCGCCATCGCCGCCTGCGCGATCGCCAGCCCGAGGCCGCTGCCGGTGGCCGACCGGGTGCGCCCGCGTACGAATTTCTGCACCACCAGCGCCATTTCCGCTTCCGGAATGCCAGGCCCCTCGTCTTCTACGACGAAACGCACCGCCCGATCGCCGCCCGCCTCGATCCGGCACGTCACCGGCACGTCGCCGGGCGCATGATTGAGCGCGTTCTCGATCAGATTCCTGAGCGCCAGCGACAGGAATTGCGGCTCCACGCGCACCGTCCGCTCCGCCCCGGCACCGGCGTCCACGACCACCCGACCGCCGCCGGCGGGCAGCGACAATTCGGCCACCGCCGCCTCCAGCAGATCGGCCGCGCGCGCCTCCACCACGTCCGGCTCGGCATCGTTGGCCTCGAGCGCGGCAAGGTCCAGAAGCTGCTTCACCAGCCGGGCGGTGCGGTCGACGCCCAGCGTGATCTGTCTCAAAGCATTGGCGTGCACGGCCGGGTCGTCGCTCGCCAGTGCGATCTGCGCCTGTGTCTTCACGCCGGCAAGCGGCGTCTTCAGTTCGTGCGCGGCAAAGGCGGTGAAGCTGCGTTCGCGCTCGCGCGCCTCCTGCACGCGGCGAAACAGGCCGTTCAGCGCGCCGATCGCGGGTGCGATCTCGCGTGGCAGGTCGACGCTCGCCAGCGGCCGCAGATCGTTCGCCGGCCGCACGGCAAGGGTCTGCGCCATGTCGCTCAGCGGCGACAGGCCGCGCCTGACGCTGATCAGGATCACCCCGGCCAGGAAGGGCAGGATCAACAGAGCCGGCACCACCAGCCCCTTGATGACGTCGCCGACCAGCCGATCGCGGATCTGCAGGCTGTCGCCGACCATGACGCGCACACCGAGCGCCTGGTTTTCGACCGTGAACACCCGCCATTGTTCCCCGCCCACCTCGGCGTCGGCAAAACCCGCGCTGGCCCCGGAAAGGCGCGTGTCGGGCGCGTTTTGCGACCGGCCGACGAGCGTACCCTCCAGCGACCAGATCTGGCACGAAAGCTGGCGCTCGTAGGAGCTGTGATCCACCTCGAACGCGCCCAGCGCCTGGCTTGCGGCGGCCTTGTCCAGCCCCGCTTCGATCCGGTGGTCGGACAACAGCGAATTCACCATCCGTGCGGCCTCCATCAGCCGCGCGTCCAGCACCCGCTCGACCTCGGCCTGGGTGCTCAGATAGATCCAGCCCACCGCCAGCAGCCAGACCAGCCCGGTCGACCCGATCAAGACAGCGATCAGCCGCGCGCGAATGGAGTTCATGCCGCACGCTCCGTCAGCCGGTAGCCGACGCCACGAACCGTCTTGATGAAATCCGCACCCAGCTTGGCGCGCAATTTGTGGACATGCACCTCAACGGCGTTGCTCTCGAGCTCCTCCTGCCAGCCATAGATCGTCTCCTCCAGGGTCGATTTGGACAGGATGCTTTCCGGCCGTTCCATCAGCGCCTCCAGCACCGCGAATTCGCGTCTGGTCAGGCTCACCGGCGTGCCGTCGCGATGCGCCGTGCGGCTGGCGGGATCGAGCACCACCCCGCACCAGTTCAGGGTCGGACTGGGTCGCCCCTTGCCGCGGCGCACCGCCGCGCGCACCCGCGCGGCCAGTTCGTCGAGGTCGAAAGGCTTGCCGACATAGTCGTCGGCACCGGCATCGAGTCCGGCGATCCGGTCCGCGACCTGGTCGCGCGCCGTCAGCAGCAGCACCGGCGTGGCGTCGTCGCGCCGGCGCAGATCGGCCAGCACGTCGAGCCCTGACCCGTCCGGCAGCATCAGGTCGAGCACGACGCCGTCGTAGCGCTGCGTCCTGATAGCCGCGCAGGCATCCTCGCACGTGCCCACCGCGTCGACCGTGAAACCGGCGAGCCCCAGCCCCACCGTCAGCCCGTCGAGCAGCAGCGGATCGTCTTCAACCACCAGAATGCGCATCGCCTTCGTCCATCTCGCCCGTGGACCGCTTTCCGACGCGGTCCGCTCCCGGCCTTAAGCCACCAAAAGATGTTTCATTTTAGGATCGGGGATGACGACGATTGGACTGCCGTCCCTTACCTGATCGTGAAGATGGATGACATCCTGGTTGATCAGGCGGATGCAGCCCGACGACACCGCCTTGCCGATGCT
>MRWG01002236.1_pt1 | contig 10194 bp, 10 predicted proteins | sample 1013341 | NCBI WGS metagenome assembly MRWG01 (sample SAMN06117577, study PRJNA244670) | biofilm metagenome | biome: Water; feature: Cathode Biofilm; material: Biofilm; isolation source: microbial consortium enriched at the cathode of a solar microbial fuel cell | place: USA: District of Columbia ...
GGCGGCCTGGGGGCTGCCGTTGCCGGGCATGACGATCTGGGTCTGGCTGACCACGGCGAGCTTCTTGCCCTCTTCGTTGGTCACGACCGTCTGCCAGACCTGGGTGGTGCGGCCGACATGGACGGGCGTGCACTCGCCGATCAGCTTGCCGGGCCGGGTCCCGCGCAGGAAGTTGGTCTTGGATTCCAGCGTCGAGGTCACGGCGCCGTCGGGCAGGTTCATGATCGCGCCGCGCGCGCCGAGCGTATCTGCGAAGGCCATGTAGATGCCGCCATGGACGGCGTCCGCGCCGTTGGTGTGTTCCGGCTTCGCTTCCATTTCGGCGAGGATGCGGGTTTTCGAGACCTCGACGAAACGGATGCCGAGGGCTTCGATGAAGTTGGCGTAGCTCAAGTCGGTCGGGTCCTTAAGGGATCGATTAGGCGGTCGCAGGCTTCGGCGCGGCTTCCGGTTCCGCGTCGGGCGCCGGCAGCAGTTCGGCCTCGACCTCTTCCATCGGCGTCTGGTCGGCCGGGCCTTCGAGCAGCGCGGTGGGATCGACCGGGTTCGGCAGTTCGGCGAGCGGCACGTAGTTCGGGCGGCGCCAGTCCATCGAATCGAAGGCGCCGGCGGGGCTGATCGCGGACCAGCGGGTCGCGACCGCGCCGGATTCGCGGCAGACCCAGACCGGGTCCGGCGGCGCCACGGCGGCGCGGGCCATCCAGTCGCGCGCGACCGCCCGGTCGCCGCCCGAAGCCAGTTCGATGTCCGCCATCAGGCGGCAGACGCGCGCGTCGGGGTCCAGTTCGGCGAGCGGCGTGATGTAGCTCTTCGCCTTCTCGAAGTCGTCGATGCGCACGGCTTCCCGCGCCATCATCAGGCGAGTTTCCGGGTGGCCCGGATTGGCGAGCGCCAGCTTTTCGAACTTCTGGAACTGCTTCTTGCGGTCGTAGATGCCGGTGACGTTCTCGTAAATCGGCACCAGGCCGGGATGCGGCTCGCGGCCCCAGGCCTCGTAGATCACCTTCTCGGCGCGGCCGATGCGGCCGTAGAGCGTCTCCATTTCCGCATACTGGATGGCGGCGGGCGCGAAGCGCGGATCGACCTTGTAGGCCTCGCGGGCGAGCGACAGCGCCTGGGCGCCGTCGTCGTTCGCCGCGCGCTCGCGGCTCGCCTCGACGTCGACGACCGCGCGCCAGTGCTTGGCCTGCGCCTCGTCGACCAGCTTCTTCCGCTCCAGCCCCTTCAGGCTCTCGCGCGCGGCTTCCCAGCGGCCGGACAGCGCCTGGACGCGGAACAGCGCATCGAGCACCCACGGCACGCCGGGCTTCGCCTTCTCGGCCTCCTCCAGGATGGCGAGCGCGCGGGGCATGTCGCCGTCCTTGCGCGCCTGCTGGTAGAGGCCCTGCAGGCCCAGGAACTTGGTGTCCGGGTTTTCCGTCATCGCCTCGAACTGGGCGACGGCGGCCGCGTCGTCGCCGTTCTTCTGCGCGATCTGGGCGGAGAGCATGCGGTTGAGCGGCTGGTCGGCCGGCAGGCGAGCTTCGGCGCGCACCTGCTGGCGGGCAGCCTCCCGCGTGTCGCCGGTCGCCAGCGCCACCATGCCCCGGCTCAGGGCCTTGTAGCCTTCCTCCCGGCGCTTCCGGCCGATGGTCTGGACGATGTCCTTCGGCTTCCGCCAGAGGATCCAGGCGAGCAGGTTCCAGACGATGAGCGCGATGACCACGAGCACGGTCGCGGCGACTGCGGCCTCGAACGGCGCATAGGGGCCGAAGACCCGCTCGCCCCAGGTCAGCGTCACGGGCGCCGTCACCCCGCTCAGGAGGTAGACGCCCCAGATCGCCGCTGCGGCGATGGCAAAGAAGATAAGTGCGCGGATCATGGTCTAGGCCCCATCGGCGGCCGCGATGGCGGCCTTCTCTACGGCGTCGATATCGTCTCCCGCCGCGGCCTTTGCCTTGGCCTTGGCCAGCCAGGGCGCGAACCGTGCGGCGGCGTCGCCGTCCAGCTTTTCCACTTCGGCGATGGCGCGGTCGAGGTCGCCGTCGGCGAGCGCCGCTTCGGCGCGCGCGGCGACGGCCGCCGGGTCGTCGCCTTCGACGTCGCTGCCGACCCGGCGCACCTTCAGGCGCTCGACGATGCCGCCGACCGCGCGGTCGAGCCAGCCGGCGCCGGAGTTCAGCTTGTCCTTCAGGCGGTCCTGGCCGATCGCGACCGAGATGCCCTGCAACTCGGCCAAGAGCGCGTCCTCCTGCGGCAGGCCGGTATCGGCGAACTCGACCCAGGGCCCTTCCTTCAGCTCCGTCGCTTCCGGCCGGGCGGCCTGGGCGCGCTCCAGCAATGTGGCGAATGGCTTGCCGGAGGCGACGGCCGTCCGAAGGTCGTTCAGCGCCAACACGGTCTTGGCCAGCGACTGGACAGTGTTCTTGCGCGCCCGCTCTTCCAGAGCCGCGACGCGGGCTTCGGCGTCGGCGAGGGCGGTCGTCAATTTCTCGATCTCCGCCGGCAGCTTGGCGATCTCGGCCGTGTTGCCGGCGGCCGCGGAGGCGGCGCTGTCCAACTTCTCCAGAAGCTCGGCCGGCGTCTCGCCGCTGAGCGCGCGGGCGGCCTCGGCGAGTTCGCGGACCTCGGCAAGCTCGGCTTCCAGCTTGGCCACGGCCGCGCCTAATTCCTTGCCGGCGGCGACGCTGGACTGCTCGACAGCGGCGCGCACCTCTTCCTGGCCTGCCTGCAAGGCCTGGATCTGCGCCGTGTTGGCGTCGACCTTGCGGCCGGCCTCGGCGCCGGCTTCCAGCCCGGCCTTCACCGCCGGCGCTTCGGCGAGCGCCATCCGGTCGCGCAGCTGGTTCGGCGCGACCGACGTCAGATAGATGACATAGACGACGCAGATGGTCAGCACGGCGAGCCAGCCGTAGATCAGCCCGCGGCTCGGGCGCTTCGGTTCGGGCGTCGCGGCCGGAGGTTCACGGAGCGGCGCATCGCCGCCGGACGTTCCGAAGGCCGCGGCCGCGGCCCCGCCAGCGCCCGCCGCAGCCGCCGCCGCTGCGGTCTCGGCCGCTTCGGTCGCGCTCGCCGCGTCGTCGTCGGACGTCGCCTCATCGGCGCTCTCGCCCTCGGCCGATGCGTCGGCGGCTTCCCGCGGCGTCGCCGGATCATCGGGGTCCTGCCACTCCGCCTCGATGACCTCGGGCGGGCTTTCCTCGGCGGCGTCGGGCTTCGGTCCGGCGGAAGCGTCGTCCGGCGCTTCCTCGTCTTTCGGCTTGTCGTTCATGCCGCCTAACTGGCTCCGTTCGATGGCGCCGTCTCGCGAAGCGATGCGGCTAATGTCTGCAGCAGCGACGCCGCGTCGGGCCGTTCGGCCGTCAGCACGCGCCGCCAGGGCAGGTCGTTCAACGGCGCGGCCACGTTCGCGCTTAAAGCAGCCGCTGTCGTCCCCGCCAGCCCCGGCCCTAGTTCTGCCTCATTGGCCAACCTAACAAAAGTCCGGGACGAGCGTGGCGAAAAAAAAGCCGCATACTCGATGCCTCCGGCCCGGATCAGCCGGCGCGTCGCCGGAGAAAGCGCGTCGGCGGCCTCGGCTGCGTAGAGCACGACGCCGATCGTCTCGAAGCCAGCATCCGCCAGCGCGGCGGCCAGATCGAAGGCGATGTCGGCGCCGCGCGCGTGCAGCAAAGGCCCGCCCGCGGGCTCGAGTTCGGCCGCGGCGAGGTCCGCGAGCGACCGCCCGTCGCCCTCGGCGGCCGCGACATCCCGAAAGCCCGCCGTCCGCGCCGCCGCCGCCGTCGCCCCGCCGACCGCGTAGAGCGGCAGGTCCCGGCGCGCCGTCCGCGCGGCGAAGGCGCGCACGCCCTCGGCGCTGGTGGCCAGCACCGCCTGCACGGCGTCCAGATCGGGCAAGGCGACGTCGGTCGCGCGGTAGCGCAGCAGCGGCTCCAGCACCGGGTCGAAGCCAAGCCTCTCCGCGGCCTTCGCGAAGCCGGCTGCGGCTGGCTCCGGCCGGGTGACGAGCAGCCGGGGCCCGGGCATCCGCGCCTAGTCCTCGAAGAGGGCGGCGTCGCCCGCACGGTGGAGTTCGGCCCCGGCGTCGCGGCCGAGCGCCTCGGCGTCGGCGGCCGCGCCGGCGCGCGACGCCCGCCAGGTCTTGCGGCCGTCCTCGCTCGCCAGCAGCGCGTCGAGGCGGATGCCGCCGGCGCCGTCGAGCACGGCGTAGGCGCCGATCGGCGTGCGACAGGACCCGTCGAGCGCGCCGAGAAGGGCGCGTTCGGCCCGGATCACGATCGCGGTCGGCGCGTGGTCGATGCGGCTGACCAGGTCCGCCATCGTCGTATCGTCCGCCCGGATCTCGATGCCGACGGCGCCCTGGGCGGCCGCCGGCAGCATGACGTCGGGCTCCAGCGTCTCGGTGATGCAGGCGCTCATCTCCAGGCGGTCGAGCCCGGCCTTGGCGAGCAGCGTCGCCTCCGCCTCGCCCTTTTCTAGCTTGGCGAGGCGGGTGCCGACATTGCCGCGAAAGGGCGCAACGACGAGGTCCGGCCGCCGGGCCAGCACTTGCGCCTTCCGGCGGAGCGAGGCCGTGCCGACGCGGGCGCCCGCCGGCAGCTCGTCCAGCCGCGCGCCAGACGCGGAAATCCAGGCGTCGCGCGGATCGGCGCGCTCCAGGACGGCGGCGATGGCGAAGCCGGGCGCGAGTTCGGTTTCGACGTCCTTCATCGAGTGGACGGCGATGTCGATGCGGCGTTCGGCCAGCGCCTCCTCGATTTCCTTGGCGAACAGTCCCTTGCCGCCAATCTCCGCCAGGAGCCGGTTCTGCACCCGGTCGCCGGTCGTGCGGATTTCGACGATTTCGATTCCGCCCGCAGCGGCGAGCGCCGGCGCCGCCTTCCGGAGTTCATCGGCGACGCGATGCGCCTGCCAGAGCGCCAAGGGGCTGCCTCGGGTGCCGATGCGCAGCGGAAGGTCGATATTCGGTTCGTTCGCCATCGCCATTCGTCTTAGCCGTCAGCGAAGACTTGCGCCAGTGGCGTCGCTCGCGGCACCTTTGCGGGCCAACCGTTTCGTCAGCAGACATCTGGAGTATCGCCGCCATGACCGGCCGGATTTTCGACGGGCTGAAAGTCATCGACTGCGCCAGTTTCATCGCAGCCCCCGTCGCCGCGACGATCATGGCCGACTTCGGCGCCGACGTGATCAAGATCGAGGCGCCCGGCGGCGACCCCTACCGCTCGCTGCACCGCGGCCCCGGCATGCCGGATGCGAACTTCGACTACGCCTGGTTCGCCGACAACCGCTCGAAGCGCGGCCTCTGCCTCGACCTGAAGCAGGAGGCGGCGCAGGCGGTGCTGCACCGTCTGGTGAAGGAGACGGATGTCTTCATCACCAATTTTCCGTTTCCGGTCCGCGACAAGCTAAAGCTGCGCTACGAGGACCTGAAGGCGACACGGCCGGACCTGATCTATGCTTCGCTCACCGCCTATGGCGAGGAGGGGCCGGAAGCGAGCAAGACCGGCTTCGATTCGACCGCGCTCTGGGCGCGCTCCGGCCTGATGGACATGATCAAGACTGCGCCGGACCTGGCGCCGACCCGCTCCGCGCCCGGCATGGGCGACCATCCGACCGGCACCGCACTGTTCGCGGCGATCGCCATGGCGCTCTACAAGCGGGCGACGACGGGGGAAGGCTCCTATGTCTCGACGTCCCTGGTGGCGAATGGCGCCTGGTGGAATTCGTTCTACCTGCAGGCCGCGCTCGCCGGCGCCGACATCCCGCCCCGGCCGCACCGGGACGAATGGTTCAACGCGCTCTCGAACCACTATGTCTGCAAGGACGGGCGCTGGTTCATCCTGGCCCTCGTCAACGAGATGCGGCAGATCGGCCGCTTCATCGAGGCGATCGGCCGGCCGGACATCCTGGCCGATCCGCGCTTCGCGACCCAGGAAGCGCGGCGGGCGAACGCCGGCAAACTCACCAAGATCCTGGACGACGTGTTCCTGACCAAGACCTGGGAGGAATGGCGCGAGATCCTGGAAGCGCACGGCATCACCTTCGGCGTCGTCCGTAAGTCCGCGGATGCGCCGGACGACCGGACGTTCACGGATGCCGGCGCCTTCGTCCCGGCGGGACAGGGCAATCCGACCGACCGGACCATCGGCACGCCCGTCTTCATGCGGGGCCAGGAGAAGACGCCGGTCAGGCCCTCGCCCGCGCTTGGCCAGCACAGCGACGAGATTCTGGCGGAAGCGGGCTTCGGCGCGGAAGAAATCAAAGCTTTTCGGACGGCGGGCGCGGTACAGTAAAGGCCTCCCGAACGAAAGGCGGCTCACTCATGGACGAAGCCAAGCTCAAGGACGCGCTGGAGACCGTGTTCGCGGCCGACTCGGCGCTCTATCAGAATCGCGGCTTCCAGCGGCGCATCGGCTACGGCACGCGGCCGGCGCTGGTGAACATCGACCTCGCGAACGCCTGGACGCGGCCGGGCAATCCGTTCACCTGCGCCAATTGCGACGAGATCATCGACGCGGTGAACCAGCTTCTCGTCCCGGCGCGGGCGCTGCAAATCCCGATCATCTTCACCACGACCGCCTACGCCGTCACCGACGGGCCGAACAGCGACATGGGCATGTGGGGCAAGAAGATCCCGGCCGAGGTGCTGAAGGAAGGCTCGGAAGCGGTCAAGATCGACAGCCGGCTCAATCCGCAGCCCGGCGAGCACATCATCGTCAAGAAGCGGGCGAGCGCCTTCCACGGCACCATGCTCGCCGGCCTGTTGCGCGCCGCCGACGTCGACACGGTGATCATCACCGGCACGACGGCGAGCGCCTGCGTGCGCAACACGGTCGAGGACGCGATCGCAGAGGGCTTTCGCCCGATCGTCCCGCGCGAGACCATCGGCGACCGCATCGCCGGCGCCATCGAATGGAACCTGTTCGACATCGACGCGAAATTCGGCGACGTCGAGCCCCTGGACAATGTCGTCCGCTACCTGGAAGGCCTGAACGGCGCGCCGCGCTGACAGGTCGGAGCCTCCGCCCATGGCCATGATCCTGCACGACCTGGTCGCGACCGGCGACCGGCGCTTCAGCCCCTATTGCTGGCGGACCAAGCTGGCGCTCGCGCACAAGGGCCTCGAATACGAGACCCGGCCGGTGCGCTTCACCGACATCGACGCGCTCTCGGCCGGCGGCCCGCGCCTCAGCCTGCCGACGCTCGACGACGGCGAGACCCGGGTCGTCGACAGCTGGGAGATCGCGGAGCATTTGGAACGGAGCTATCCGGACTCCTCCAGCCTGTTCCCGACGGGCCGGGAGGTCGCGCGTTTCGTGCAGGGCTGGACCAATTCCGTCCTGAACGTCGCCGTCATCAAGGTGGTGCTGATGGCGGTCTATGACGCGCTCGACGAAGAGAACCAGGCCTATTTCCGCGAGAGCCGGGAAAAGCGCTTCGGCGTGAAGCTCGAATCGGTCGTGGCCGACCGGCCGGGCGCCCTGAAGGCGCTCCGCCAGGCCCTGCAGCCGATGCGCGATGTGCTCGCGGCCCAGCCATTCCTATCGGGCGTCGGCCCGGCCTATGCCGACTACATTCCCGCCGGCGCCTTCCTTTGGGCCGAAGCGGTCGGCGAAACGGGCCTGTTGGAGCCGGGCGACCCGGTCGCCCATTGGCTCAATCGGACGATCTCCGTGCTCGGAGACTGAGCGTTCCGTTCCGCCGAATGACCAGTCGTCTAGGCGCTTGCCTCTCTGCTGAATTGCTGGGCTAGCCGGATGAACGCCTTGAAGGCCGCCGACGGATTGCGTCGGCTGGGATAGTAAAGGCAGAGATCGCCGATTGGAGGCGTCCAATCAGTGAGCAGGCGTATGAGGCGCCCGGCCGCGATATCGTCGCGCACGTCCTGTTCGAGGAAGAGCGCGACGCCCACGCCGCCTAGAGCGGCCGCACGCGCGAGGCTCGCTTCGTTTACCGTGATCGGGCCAGTTACGGCGACCTCAACGATCTCGCCGCCGCGCTCGAACTGCCAACGATGCAGCGCCCCGTTCGGCAGTCGGACGCGGATGCATTGGCGCATGGCAAGGTCCGACGGCGCGCGCGGCGCGCCATGGCGGTCAAGATAGGCTGGCGATGCGACGACAGCGTGGCTTTGCGGTCGACCCAGGGGAACGGCGATCATGTCGGCCGGCACGAGATCGCCGCGGCGTATGCCCAGATCGAATCCCTCCGCGACGATGTCGACCAAGCGGCCCTCGGCGACGAGATCGATGTGGACGGCAGGGTGGTGACGCAGGAATTCCAATATGAGCGGCGAGACGATTTCCTGTGCGCCTGCGGCGAACGAGTTGATCCGCAAGGTTCCCACAGGCGTCGACTGCTGCGACCGCGCCGCGTCCATCGCGACTTGGATGTCCCGAAGCGCCGGGCCCACCTGATCGACGAAGGTTTCGCCCGCGTCGGTCATGGCGACGCTTCGGGTCGTTCGGTTGAAGAGGCGCACGCCGAGGTTCGCCTCCAGTTTCGCCACGGCGTTGCTGAGCGCATTCGGCGACATTTCGAGCGCCAGGGCCGCGCGGCGGAACGATCGCTCGCGTGCGACGGCGATGACGGCCTCAAGCTCTGTCAGGCTGGGTCGATACATTGTCCCGAATTCCTGGATAACTCATCCCATTCTATCCCAATTATCGAGACGGCGGTCATCGCCTAGATCATCGGCAAATGCCCAATCTGAGTGGAGTGAACCGATGCATCTGCCAACGCCCGTCCAGGCATACTTCGAGCAGGATAGCGCGCCCGACGGCGCGGCCCCGCTTCACGCCTTTGCGCCCGACGCCGTCGTCCGGGACGAAGGCAAACTGCATGTCGGCCACGATGCGATCGATGCCTGGTGGCGCGCCGCCAAGGTCAAGGTTCGGTCCTATGCCGAACCGCGCGAAGTCTGCGAGCAGGTCGAGGGCGTCACAGTCCGAGCCGTCGTGAACGGCGAGTTTCCCGGAAGCCCGGTCGTTCTTACTTTCGATTTCCGTCTCAACGACGCGAAAATTTCGGCGCTGGAGATCAAGGCATGAGCGCGTTTCTTCAGCTAGAGGGCAAGCGCGCGCTCATCACATCCGGGACGCGCGGCGCGGGGGCGGCGACGGTCGAGCTGTTCCGCGAACTCGGGGCACAGGTGCTGACCGCGGCGCGCTCGCGGCCGGCGTCGACGCCGGCCGAATTCTGCGTCGCCGCGGATCTCTCGACCGCGCGCGGTTGCGCCGAGCTGGCCGCCGCGGCGCAGGAACGTCTCGGCGAGATCGACGTCCTGGTTCATATGCTTGGCGGCTCGTCGGCGCCCGCGGGCGGCTTTGCCGCGCTCAGCGACGCGGAATGGTCGAAGGAACTGGAATTGAACCTCATGACGGCCGTGCGGCTCGACCGGGCGCTCGTGCCTGCGATGGCCGCGCGAGGGCGCGGCGTGGTCATCCATGTCACGTCGATACAGCGCAAGCTTCCGCTTCCGGAGGCGACGACCGCATATGCGGCCGCCAAAGCGGCGCTTTCGACCTATAGCAAGAGTCTGTCGAAAGAGGTTTCGCCCATGGGCGTCAGGGTCGTCCGCGTGGCGCCCGGCTGGATCGAGACGGAAGCGGCCGTGCGGATGACTGAAAGGGTCGCAGCGGAAGCCGGCGTCGATGCCGAGGGCGGGAGACGGATCATCATGGACTCGCTCGGCGGCATACCCATCGGGCGGCCTTCGAAGCCGGAGGAAGTCGCGAACCTGATCGCCTTTCTCTCTTCCGAACGGGCCGCGACGATCACGGGCGCCGAATTTATCATCGACGGCGGCACAATCCCGACTGCGTGAGGCCAGGCGCGATCGGGGAGGCGAAGCATCGCCGTTGGAGCAAAAGCGGACTAACCGGGGCCGCCATCGGCATAGGGCCGGAGCGCCGCCCAGACAGCCTGGTTGGCGGGCGTCGCGACGCCAAACTGCCGGCCCATGCGGACGACTGCCCCGGCGAGCCAGTCGACTTCCAGGCGCTTGCCACGCTCCAGGTCGGTCAGGAGCGAGGGCTTCAGGTCGTCGGCCGCCGTCTCGGCATAGTCGAGGATGCCTTGCCGGACGGAGCGGACATCGATCCCCTGGGCCGCCGCGACGCGCACGGCTTCGTCGGTGAGCGCCCGGTAGAGCGCATTGAGTTCGGGGTCTCGCTTCACGCGACCCATCGGCTGGCGGGCGAGCGCGCAGGCGCC
>MRWG01002237.1_pt1 | contig 10186 bp, 9 predicted proteins | sample 1013341 | NCBI WGS metagenome assembly MRWG01 (sample SAMN06117577, study PRJNA244670) | biofilm metagenome | biome: Water; feature: Cathode Biofilm; material: Biofilm; isolation source: microbial consortium enriched at the cathode of a solar microbial fuel cell | place: USA: District of Columbia ...
TACCAGGTGCTGCCGGACGGCACGCTTGATTTTGTTGACGCCGAAGCCGCATCGGATGGACCGATCTCAGCCGCGCTTTCGCCTGACGGCAAGTGGCTCGCGGTCGGGCACGGCACGATCAACAACGTCGAAGAAGTGTTGCTCATCTTCGCCGTGCAGGAGAACGGCTCGCTTCAATTGCGGCTCGGCGCCACGGTCCCCGATTCACCACTCGGCATGACGTGGATCAACGACACGCATGTCGCCATCCTCGAAACCGGCGCCTCGTTCGTGCGCATCTATGAATTCGACCCGTTCGGACCTTCGCTTACTGAGATCGACAACGCCTTCAGCGGGTCATTTTCGACATCAGTGGTGACCAACGCCGATTGCACGCTTCTCTTCGTGCAGGATTCAACCACCAGCACGATTCGATCCTGGATGATCAACGCGGACGGCACGATCGACCAGGCGGGGTTTATCTCGACATCACCGGCGTTTCCGCTTGATTTGGCTGTCACCAGGACAAGTTCGCGAATCTACGCCGCCGGCGGCATCAGCAATGGCGGCGACAAGATTTCCGGATTCTCATTCGACAACGCGGGTGATTTCACGCCGCTGCCGGGAACGCCATTCACATCGCCCGGCGCATCACCGTCACAACTCGCGGTCACCGATGACGATGCGTTTCTGATCGCCGGCCACGGCACGGACGCCACCATGCGCACGTTCACAATCAACGCGGACGGCTCATTGACCTCAACGGGATTCGCTTTCGATGTTGGTTCCCAAGGCACACTGGGCGGCCTGGCCACCATTGGACGAATGCTCTTTGTAACCGACGAAAGCACTGTCTCCGACGGGGTTTCTGGTGTGTACGCATTCACCGTTGAGAACGACGGCTCGCTCACGCAAAACGGACCGATCCTGAGCACCGGCGACGTTCGCCCTGAAACCATCGTCGCCTGGCCGGGGCTTACGCTCGGCGATTTGAATGGGGATGGCGCCGTGAACGGCGCGGACCTCGCCGAGCTTCTGTCGCAATGGGGAGGGCCCGGCGCCGCTGATCTCAATGGCGACGGCGTGGTGGACGGGAGCGACCTCGCGATGCTCCTGGCGAACTGGACCGGCTGATCTTCGGGTCTACTGCGGCTGCAGAAAGCTCAGGTGCAACGCGCAGTGATTCAATTGCAGCATCGTCCATTCGTCATGCGTCATGGAGCCGAAGATCGGACTGCGTTGCGTCATGCGCTCGCCTCCCTTGACGCGATCAATCATCGCGCGAAGACGCTGCATGCCCTGTTCGAATGAAACATCATCGGGCGGAATCAGGGCCTCAACCGCCGGACCAGAGAGTTTGATTCCGGCTGGAACGCCCCCTTCCCGCAGCGCTCGCTTCTTGAACGCGGGCCCGACAAATCGGATGGGCATCGGCGCCTTGAACGGGAATCCATCGATTGAAAACTCAAAGAGCATCGCCAGATGCGCGAAGACCTGCCCTGCGCTCCAGTTGCCGAGCGTCCGCAGCGTGCCAGCCGAATGCGCGGCCTCCAGTTGCTCAAGATCCGCCAGCACGTCGTCGAGCGACTTGAGATGCAGGGTTCGGCGCCCCGTCACTTTGCCTGTCTTCACACCAGTCGTCATGGCCACGGTCTCCTGCGCGAATCGCCAAAAAGAGGACTCGGTTAATGCTTGACGCAACCAATGCGCCGCCTGAGGCTAGAACCCAGCGGCTGCGCCGATGGGTGGATCCGATGGATGCTGATTCATAGCGCGAGGTCCGATAGCGGTCTACGCGATGTTTTGGCGATCCGGCGTAAATCGGCGGCGCGCTGTGATCGTCAATGATGAGAGTGGAGTGATTCGAATGAAGCGCATGTCCGTTCCTGTGGTGCTTGCATCGGCGGTATTCAGTATTCCTGTCATGGCCGGGGAACCGGTGGACTACGACGCCATCGCGCGAATTCGCGCCGAAGCGTTCGACAATTCACAGGCCATGGACATGGTGTGGCAGATGACCGATCGACTCGGCCCTCGACTCACCGGCTCGCCACAACTCAAGCGAGCGATGGAATGGGCCCGCGACACCATGGCTGATTTCGGCATGGAGAACGCGCGCCTCGAACCATGGGGCGAGTTCGGCCGCGGCTGGACGTTTGAGAAGGTCGCCGTCGAAATGACGCACCCGACCTACATGCCCATGATCGCCATCCCCGAAGCATGGACCCCCGGCACGGACGGCCCCATCACGGGTGAGCCTGTCCTGCTCGATTTCAACACCGTGGAAGAAGTTGAAGAGTTCGACGGCGATCTCAAGGGAAAGATCGTGTTGATGGGCGGCTCTGAAGATGTCGAAACGCCGTTCGACCCCATCGCTGAGCGGCATGATCACGACAGCCTGGAAGAGCTGTTCATGGCGCCGATTCCGGGCGCGGGCTCTGACTTTTCGGATCGCATCGCTGAGTTCCGCCGACGCCGCGCTGTGCAGCGCGCGGTCACCGCGAAACTGCGAGACGAAGGCGCCGCCGCGATTCTCGAACCGGGCGGCCGTCGCGGCGATTACGGCGTGTTCTTCGTCGGTTCAGGCGGATCACGCGATGTCGATGCAGACCCCGCGCTGCCGTCCATCGTCGTCGCCCGCGAGCATTACAACCGTGTCGCCAGACTGCTTGAGCAGGGCGAGAAGGTTGAGATGTCCGTCGAGGTCCAGGCCACGTTTCACGATGACGATCTCACCGGCCGCAACGTGATCGCCGAGATTCGCGGTTCGGACCCCGAGCTTCGCGACGAAGTCGTCATGCTCGGCGCGCACTACGACTCCTGGCATGCAGGGACCGGCGCATCGGACAACGCCGCCGCGTCCGCCGTGGTGATGGAAGCGGCCCGCATCATTCTGGCCAGTGGACTGAAGCCGCGGCGCACCATTCGCGTCGCGCTGTGGACAGGTGAAGAACAGGGCCTGCTTGGCTCGCGTGGTTATGTCGCCAAGCACTTCGCCGATCGCGACACGATGGAAACAACGGAAGAGTACGACAACCTCTGCGCGTACTTCAATCTTGACAACGGCGGCGGCGCCATTCGCGGCATCTACGCGCAATCCAACGGCGCCATCAAGCCCATCTTCGAAGCATGGTGTGAGCCGTTTGAAGACCTCGGCGTCACCACCGTCACCATTCGCGACACCGGCAGCACGGATCACATCCCGTTCGATCAGATCGGGCTTCCAGGTTTCCAGTTCATTCAGGATCGGCTGGACTACTTTACGCGCACGCACCACTCCAACATGGATGTGTACGAGCGAGTAATTCCCGGTGATGTGATCCGTAGTTCAGCGGTATTGGCGTCGTTCGTCTATCACGCGGCGATGCGTGATGAGAAGCTGCCGCGCAAGCCGCAGCCTGAGCCTCGAAATCGCGACGACGACTAAGTCGTCAATTCCACAACCTGACATCGCATCGGCGCCCCACCGGGGGCGCCTTTTTTGATGCGCTCCGGCATTGATGCCCTCTGGCGGGCGGTCCGAGCGGCCCACCTTCCATTGGTTTGTGCCCCCTCAGGGGCCTCTCTAGCATGGTTCGCTCATTCGAGGGCCCAGCCGTGTGACGACCGAAGGGTGAGACGGTCGCGGCGGCCCTCCCATTCTCGAGGGGAACAGATTGTGATGAATACACCTCCGACCAATGGCGGCAATGGTGCGCCGCCTGCGGAAACGGCTGCGGACACTGGCGGCTCGTCAGGGTCGCTGATGGACACGGTGACGGACATACCCGGATTCATCGAAGAGAACACGCCGCTGATTGTCGACTATGCGACGCGCCTCGCGGGCGTCGTCGTGCTGATCATCATCGGGTTGATCATCGCAGGCTGGGCCGGTCGCATGACGACGCGCGCGCTCGATCGATCCAAGATGGATGTCACGCTCAGCAAGTTCTTCGGCCGGGCCGTGCGCTGGGCCGTGCTTGTGATGGTCGCGCTTGCGATTCTTGGCATCTTCGGCATCCCGACGGCTAGCTTCGCTGTGGTCATCGGCGCCGCCGGCCTCGCCATTGGTTTGGCGTTTCAGGGCACGCTGTCAAACTTCGCTGCGGGCGTCATGCTGCTGATCTTTCGGCCGTTCAAGGTTGGCGATGTGGTCAATATCGCCGGTGTGCTCGGCAAGGTGGATGAGATTCAGGTCTTCACCACCACGATGGACACCTTCGACAACCGCCGATTCATTATTCCGAACAGCAACATCTTTGGCTCCACGATTGAGAACATCACGTTTCATGAGAAGCGACGTGTGGATGTCAATGTTGGCACCGACTACGGGGCGGATCTGAAAGAAACGCGCGAAGTGCTTGAAACCGCGGCGCGAAGCGTTCAGGGACGTCTGCAGAACGAAGACATCATGGTGTGGCTCGACTCCCTCGGTGATTCAGCCATCAGCTGGCAGGTGCGTGTGTGGTGCCCGACCTCTGATTTCGGCGCCGTGAAGCAGGCATTGACTCGTGATGTCAAAGATGCGTTAGACAAGGCCGGCATCGGCATCCCATTCCCCCAGCAAGATGTGCATATGCATCAGGTGGACAAGGACTGATCGAATCGCCGCTGGCGATTCCTCAACCTGTGTGCGATGATCCACGCCCGGGCGTCATGCGATGCCCGGGCGTTTTCTCACATGTCGGAGCCGAATTCGGATGGATCTCAATCTCAAGGGAAAGCGCGCCGTCGTGTGTGGCTCCAGCCAGGGCATCGGCCGCGCGTGCGCCGCTGAACTCGCATCCTGCGGCGCCGCCGTCACGCTCGTCGCACGGAACGAAGCGGCGCTTGCTGAAGTGCGCTCCGCGCTCGCCACCAATGCGAATCAGACACACGACATCCTCATCGCTGACTTCACCGACATGGGCAGCGTGCAATCCGCCGCGACAACGCTTGCATCACATGGCGGCGCCGACATCCTGATCAATAACACCGGCGGCCCGCCAGCAGGTCTCGCGATCGATGCGGACCCTGATGCCTACCTCCAGGCATTCACGATGCATCTGGTCGCCAATCAAGTGTTTGCGCAGGCGCTGACGAAAGGCATGCGCGCCAACTCGTGGGGCCGCATCGTCAACATCATTTCGACCAGCGTTAAGGCGCCCATCCCCGGCCTTGGCGTGTCTAACACCGTTCGCGGCGCCGTGGCTAGTTGGGCCAAGACCATCGCGACGGAACTCGCCCCTGATGGCGTGACAGTCAACAACATCCTGCCTGGGTTCACCGCCACCGGCCGGCTGGACGCCCTCATCGCGGGGCGCGCGAAGAAGAACAACTCGACGACGGATGAAGTCGCTGACACGATGCGCGCCAGCGTGCCCATGGGTCGATTTGGCACACCAGAGGAAATCGCCGCCGCTGTGACGTTTCTTTGCTCGCCCGCGGCGTCATACATCACCGGCGTCAGCATCGCCGTGGATGGCGGCCGAACCAACTGCCTGTAACCAATCGCGAGAGGCGCACGTGCGCAGATGCGACAACTTCTGAACTACATCAATGGCGAACTGACACCCGCCGCCTCCGGCGCGACGCTTGATGTGATTGAGCCCGCAACGGGTCAGCCGTACGCAACCGCGCCGGACTCATCGGCGGATGATGTGCACGCAGCCGTTGACGCCGCGCGGCGCGCGTTTCCGGCCTGGTCCGCCACACCGGCGCCGGAACGATCGGCGCTCATGCTCAAGCTCGCTGACGCGATCGAAGCCGAACGCGATGAACTCGCGGCGTTGGAGTCCCGCGACACCGGCAAACCCATTACGCTCGCGCGAACCATTGACATCCCGCGGGCCGCCGCCAATCTTCGCTTTTTCGCAACAGCGATCCTGCACGATTCTTCTGAAGCGCACATCACTGATCAGCACACACTGAATTACACGCGCCGCCAGCCGCGCGGCGTGGCGGGATTGATTTCCCCTTGGAATCTCCCGCTGTATCTGTTCACCTGGAAGCTCGCCCCCGCGCTGGCCACCGGCAACACGTGCGTCGGCAAACCATCCGAAGTGACGCCCGCGACCGCCGCTCGGCTGGGTGAACTCGCTGCGAATATCGGCTTCCCGCTCGGCGTCCTGAACATTGTGCATGGTCGTGGTGCGACCGTCGGCGCCGCGATCGTTGAGCATCCCGATGTGCCGACGATTTCGTTCACCGGCGGCACGGCGACCGGCCGCGCGATTGCTTCGACCGCCGGGCCCATGTTCAAACGGCTTTCACTCGAACTGGGCGGCAAGAACCCAACATCATTTTCGCTGATGCGGACTTCGACCAGGCCGTATCCACCGCCGTGCGAGCGGCGTTCACAAACCAGGGACAGATCTGCCTGTGCGGATCGCGCATCGTTGTTGAATCATCCATCGCCGATCGGTTCATCAATGCGTTTGTGGCGCAGACCAAGGCGCTGACCGTTGGTGATCCTGAATTAAATGACACGCGGTTTGGCGCCGTGGTGTCTGCCGAGCATTTGTCGAAGATCGAAGCCGCAGTGCAACAGGCCCGCGATGACGGCGCCGTCGTTCATTGCGGCGGCCAACGAGCCGCGCCGCCGAATGAGCGCTGCGCCAACGGCTGCTTCTACGAGCCGACTGTCCTGTCCGGCCTGTCCCGCACCTGCGCCGCGCAGCAGGAGGAGATCTTCGGCCCCGTTGTCACAATCGACACGTTCGATTCCGAACAGGACGCCATCGAAGCGGCGAACAGCACGCGGTACGGACTGGCGTCCATGCTCTTCACATCAAATCTCGACCGCGCCCACCGCGTGGCCAACGCCATCGACGCCGGCATTGTCTGGGTGAACTGCTGGCTGGTGCGCGACCTGCGAACGCCATTCGGCGGAATGAAACAGTCAGGCGTTGGGCGCGAGGGCGGTCGCGACGCGCTGCGATTCTTCACCGAGGCCAAGAACATCTGTATTCAAACGGCGGCGGATTCAACACCGCCGCGCACCTGATCTGGACATCACCATGGCAGCTTCAACGTCTTTCGAAAGTTCACGAGCGCCCGAGCCTGTCGGCGCTTATCCACACGCGCGGCGTGTCGGTGACCTGCTGTTTCTTTCCGGCGTCGGGCCGCGTCAGCGCGGTGCATCTACCATTCCCGGCGTCACGCTGAATGACGCAGGGGAGATCGTCGAGTACAACATCGCCGCCCAGTGCGAATCGTGCTTTGCCAATGTGCGAGCTGTGCTGGAAGACGCCGGCGCCTCGTGGAATGACATCGTGGATGTGCAGGTCTTCCTGACGAACATGAAACGCGACTTCAAGACCTTCAACTCCATCTACGCGACGCACTTCGCTGGCGAAGGCAAACCCAATCCGACGCGCACGACGATTGAAGTCGGCGCCCTGCCGACGCCCATCGCGGTTGAGCTCAAGGTGATTGCGTCGCTTGCGCCGTAATGGTCACGGCATCGTGCGCAGGATGGCGCGCACCGGGCTTGCGTCAAACCCTTCAAGCTTCAGCGGCAGCGCAATCAACTCGTACACGCCGTCGGGAACGCCTTCGAGCCGAATTCCTTCAAGCAGCGCCAAGTCATGCCGAAGCGCGGCCTGATGCGACGGCAGTTCCTTGGATTCGAACAGATCCACGCTCGGCGTATCGATGCCAACGAGCTGGCCTTTGCTCGCCGCGAACGTGTCGATTAATTCCGGCAATAACGCCGCGAAGTCTTCGTTGAATTCATCTGAATTCGGATACGTGCCGGTGCGAATCAACACTCTTGATTCAGACAATTCCGATGCGAGATCCCTCGGCGTGACGCGCACACCTCGACCCACATCCGCCGTCACCACCTGACACGGCCCGAGATACGGCGACAGCGGCTGCGCTTCGATCGTCCGCGCCGTCTTGCCGTAGTGACTCGGCGCGTCCGCATGGGCGCCGAGATGCACCGTGGCGCGCAGTGTTGAGAGCGTCAGCGAGTCTCCCTTGGCCATGTCGAGCAAGACCTCGCGCTCCATCGCGTTGTCGCCGGGCCACACCGCCAGTCGCGGCGACACCAGCGGCGTGATGTCATAGATCGTGCTCATTTGTTCATACCACCCGCGCCAGGATGACGAGAATCACCAGGGCCAACAGCACGATCGCGCCCTGCACTGAGCGCCGACGGCGCTGCGCAATCGCCAGCGCCTGGGCGTAGGGAATATTCGTAAAGCTGATCATCTCATACAGCGGCGTGTAGCCGGGCAAGAACCGCGCCAATGTGCGCTCGATGGCCTTCTTGAGCCGAAACAGCGGCGAACTCACCGTGTCGCGCATCTCGACGTAATTGGCAAGCGCAAGATCGGCAATCGCCTCCGCATTCGGCTTTCGCCGCGCCGAGAATGATGCGAACACGTCAGCAATGTCAGCGCCGGCCGACTCCTGAATCATCTCAGACAGAATGCGGCAATCCTCAAACGCCGCGTTCATGCCCTGACCGAAGAAGGGAACAATTGCATGGCTCGCATCGCCGATGAGCACCGCCTGTCCACCGACGTGCCATGGCTCACACCGCATCGTCGCGAGTGAACTGTGCGGGTTGTGCGCAAAGTCCTCATCAAAGGTCGGCATGAGCTTGAGCGCATCAGGAAACTGACGTTCGAAGAAGTCGCGCGCCGCGGGTACTGAATCAATCTCAGCAGCGCTGTTCGGTCCCTCATGCGGCCAAAAGAGCGTGCACGTAAAGCTGCGGTCCGCATTCGGCAGGGCGATCATCATGAACCCGCCGCGCGGCCAGATGTGCAGCGCATGAGGGTCCAGCGCAAACTCACCGTCCGCGGTGGGCGGGATGGTGAGTTCCTTGTACCCGTGCGGCAGGTATTTCTGCGAAAAGCTGAATCGATCCCGAAGCTGCATCGAGAGCCGCACGGCGCTGAACGCGCCGTCAGCGCCGATAATGATTCCGGGCGTGATCTCTTCCCGCCGCGCGCCGTCGAGCCACTCGATCTCCGCTCGATGCCGGTCAAAATCAACCTTGCGGCATCGTGCGCCGAAATGAATTGTGACATTCGGCGATGCGTCCGCCGCTTCAATCAGCAACTGATTCAGCCCGGCGCGCGACACGGAATTGATCGCCTGCTCTTTTCGATGACCATACGGCTGAAAGGAGAGTTCGCCTGCCGTGTCGTGCAGCATGCGCCCGCGCATCGGAATCGCGCTCGCAAGCACGGCGTCATCAAGCCCGACCGCATTCAGCGCCGAGAGTCCTCGCCGCGAGAGCGCCAGGTTGATCGAGCGCCCGGCGTCCACATCGCCGACACGAGGATCAGGACGGCGTTCGTACAGTTCGACGCGCTCGCCCTGTTTCGACAGGTGAATCGCCATGAGCGCGCCGGCAAGGCCTGCACCGAAGATCGTGAATCGTCGTTCGACGCCGTCGTTCATTCGTGCTCGTCGCTTTCGGTCCTCAGTCAGCGAATGATGGTCGCCAGCGCGTTCGCCAGTCGCCAGCAGTCGTGACAGGTGTTGTACAGCGGAACGGGCGCTGCGCGTATGACGTTGGGCTCGCGAAAATCGCAGACCACGCCCGCTTCGCGCAGTTTCGAGTGTGTCTCGCGCGAGCCGCCCTCAACCACCATGGACAGTTGGCAGCCTCGCTGCGCCGGATCGCGCGGCGTCAGCACACTCACACGCGACTCGAGTGAGTCCAGAAGCGATTCAAGAAACCCGGTCATCGCCAGTGACTTCTCACGGAGTTGATCCATGCCGACTCGGTCGAAGATCTCCAGCGAGGCGAGCACCGGCGCCAGTGAAAAAATCGGGGGGTTGCTTAACTGCCAGGCGTCCGCGCCTTTGGCGGCAACAAACTGCGCCTCCATCTTGAAGCGCACATCCGGGTCGTGCCCCCACCAGCCTTCGAAGCGCGGCAGGTCTGTTGCGCCGCTGTTCCAGTGACGTTCATGCACAAAGGCGCCTGCAGCCGCGCCGGGGCCGGAGTTCACATACTTGTAGTGACACCACGCGGCGAAGTCCGCATTCCAGTCATGCAGCTTGAGCGGCACGTTTCCCGCCGCGTGCGCCAGGTCCCAGCCAACAACGCATCCTGCATTCTGGCCGGCGCGCGTGATGCGCTCCATGTCGAACCACTGGCCGGTGAGGTAGTTGACGCCGCCAAGCATGATCAGCGCGATGGAATCGCCTTCGCGCTCCAGAAGCGTCTCGATATCCTCCGTTCGAATCGCGTGCTCGCCATCGCGTGGCTTGAGCCGCACGA
>MRWG01002238.1_pt1 | contig 10185 bp, 8 predicted proteins | sample 1013341 | NCBI WGS metagenome assembly MRWG01 (sample SAMN06117577, study PRJNA244670) | biofilm metagenome | biome: Water; feature: Cathode Biofilm; material: Biofilm; isolation source: microbial consortium enriched at the cathode of a solar microbial fuel cell | place: USA: District of Columbia ...
TAGATCCGGTACCCGGACAGATCCGTCAGCGCCGTTCCATCGGTGTTCTGCGTCGGCGCCTGCCAGTTCAGGCTCACGGTATCGCTGATGGACACCGAGATCATCGCGACGGCGCTGCCACCCGTGCCGCTGCAGCTCAGCGAGAACGTCGTGCTGCCGTCGATCGGGCCGACCGTCTCGGTGCCGGAACGCGGCCGTTCGCCGCTCCAGCCGCCGCCGGCGGTGCACGTGTCCGCGTCGGTGCTGCGCCAGCTCAGAGTCGCGGTGCTGCCGGCGGGCACGGCCTGCTGCTCCGCGCCGAGTTGCACGGTGGGCTCGGCAGCCACGCCGATGCTGACGCTGCCGCTGACGTCGCCGCCTGGGCCGGAACACGTGAGGGTGTAGCCGGTGGCGGACTCGATCGGACCCACGCTCTGCTGTCCGCTCGCTGGCAGCGTGCCGCTCCAGCCGCCGCTGGCCGTGCACTGATCCGCATCGCTGGTGGTCCAGTTCAGGGTCGCGGAGGCGCCGGACGCGACCTGGGTGGCGGAGGCGTCGAAGGCCAGGGTCGGCGCGGGCGCCGGCTCGGGCTCCTGGGGCGGCGGTTCCGGCTCGGAAGCGTCGGGCTGGGTATCCGCAAGCTGATCCCCAGTCGGCGCTTCCGCGTCCGTCGTTGTCTCTTCTTCCGGTAGTGTCCCCTCGTCCGTCGGCGCCGTATCACCGGGCGTCGCGTCGATCACCCGGACCCGGACCGTGGTCAGTGCGGCGGTACCCGTGCCTTTGCATTCCAGCGAGAAGGTTCCGTCGCTATGCAGGGGCCCGGTGACGTAGGCGCCGTCGGTGGGATGTTTGCCGTCCCAGTCGCCGGACGCGAAGCAGTGCTTGGTGTTGAGGCTGGCCCAGCTCAGCCGGACCGTGCTGCCCGCGGCGACCTCCGTCGCATCGGCTGCAAAGGACAGATACGCTGGCGAATCGTTGCTGCCGTTGCCCCTGTCCGGGGGCGCGGCCAGTGCCGGCGCGGCGGCGAGCAGCAGGCAGGGAAGCGCGACGGCCGGCAACCGTCGGCGAAGGCTGTGGGACATGCTTTCAATCCTTCGGCGGTCGCTGCCGCCAAGACGTCGTTGAAAGCCGTCAAGGTAAGGATTTTGTAAGACCCGTTCCGTGGATTGGGTCTAAATTCCCAAAGATCGGAAGTCGGTACTCCCGGGCGAAGCGGTCCAGGGCGCCGGGCCCCCGGTCAGGCGCTGCGGCCCGCGGCGGCCTGCTCGGCGCTGGTCCGCTGACGCTGGGTGACCATGCGGCGATGCAGATCGTCGATGGTGCGGCTGGCGGTGCGCTTGAACAGGCCGGGCACGAAGGCGTGGAGGGCGCAGACCAGGGCCAGCGTCATCATGGTCAGCGCGAACCCCATGGCGCTCAGCCAGTGCTCGGCGTAGTTCTCCCCGACGGACCGCGGGTGTTCGACGAAGTCCCGGATGAGTTGCGGCATGTGATTCGACCCGATTGGATGTCATTGAAATCTAGTCCAAGCGGGCTGGGATCTGGTCCCAAGCTGACCTGTTTACCTCGGCGTTATTGGGATAGGATCCCATGCATGGAGTTCGACCGCATAGATCGCCACATCCTTCAGATTCTGCAGGGGGATGCCACCGTGCCGATCCAGCAGATCGGTGAGAAAGTCGGGTTGAGTCACAACGCCTGCTGGCGCCGCATCAAGCGCCTCGAGGAAAGCGGCATCGTCCGCAAGCGGGTGGCGCTGGTGGACCCGGGCAAGGTCGGCTACGGCGTGACGGTGTTCGTGACCGTGCGCACCAGCCACCACACCGAGGCCTGGCTGGACAAGTTCGCCCGCGGCGTCGCAGCCCTGCCGGAGGTGATGGAGTTCTACCGGACCAGCGGCGACGTGGACTATCTGCTCAAGGTGCTGGTCTCGGACATCGCCGAGTACGACCGCTTCTACAAGAAGCTGATCGCCATCGCGCCGCTGAGCGACGTGTCGTCCAACTTCGCCATGGAGCAGGTGAAGTACTCGACCGAGGTTCCGGTCTGAGGGGATGCCCGCGACGCGCCGCCGGCCGGCGCCGGGTCAGGGTGTCGCGCCGATGAGCCGGCCGATGCCGGCGGTCAGCGCCATGGCCGCCGCACTCCAGAAGGTCACCCGCACCGCTCCCATGAACACCCGGGCGCCGCCGGCGTAGGCAGCCAGAGCCCCGAGACCGGACAGGAACACCAGGGACGTGGCGGCCACGCCGATGGGAATGGCCGGTACGGACAGCACCGCGGCCAGACCGAGGGGCAGTGCGGCGCCCAGTGAGAAGGTCAGCGCCGACGTCGTGGCGGCGAGCACGGGGCGGGCCTTGAGGTTGGTGGAGATGCCCAGCTCGTCGCGGGCGTGGGCATCCAGCGCGTCGTGCTCCATGAGTGCGTCGGCCACCTGCCGGGCCAGATCCGGCGACAGGCCCCGGCTGCGGTAGATGCCGGCCAGCTCGGCGCGCTCGTACTCGGGCTGGTCGCGCTGCTCCCGGGCCTCCCGCTCAAGATCCGCCTCTTCGATGTCGGCCTGGGAGCGGACCGAGACATACTCGCCGGCAGCCATGGACATGGCGCCGGCCACCAGCCCGGCGATGCCGGCGAGCATGACCCCGTTGTGGCTGGAACCGGCGGCGGCAACGCCGACCAGCAGGCTCGCCGTGGAGACGATGCCGTCGTTGGCGCCCATCACCGCCGCCCGCAGCCAGCCGGAGCGATGGACGCGGTGCTGTTCCGGATGGGGTCGGGAAGGCACCGTACCGGCTCAGTCGGCGCCCAGCGAGCGGATGATGTAGCCGCCGGATTTCTCGTCGAGCTCGATTGCCATCTCGCCGCGGGCCTGGGCTTCCTCTAGCATCTCGCTGAACGACCGGAAGCCGTAGAAGGATTCGTTGAACCCGGGCCGGCGGCGCTTGAGGGTCTGCTTGACCATGGAGCCCCACAGATTGCCCTGCTCGCCGCGTTCCTCCCACAGCGCTTCGGCGGTCTCGAGCACCAGATCGAGGCCCTCCTGGGCGAGATCTTCCGCCGACTTGGCCTCACCGGACTCGGCCTTCTCGGCCTTGGCCGGCGCTTTGCCCTTCGCCTTGCCGCCCCGGGAGCGCTTGCGCGCCGGCTTCTTCTTCTCCCGTACGAGATCGTCGTAGAAGATGAACTCGTCACAGTTGCTGATCAGCAGATCCGAGGTGGAGTTCTTCACGCCGACGCCGATGACCATCTTGGCGTTTTCCCTGAGCTTGCTCACCAGCGGCGAGAAGTCGGAATCACCCGAGATGATGACGAAGGTGTCGATGTGCTCCTTGGTGTAGCAGAGGTCCAGCGCGTCCACGACCATGCGGATGTCGGCGGAGTTCTTGCCGGACTGACGCACGTGAGGAATCTCGATCATCTCGAAGGCGGCTTCGTGCATGGACGGCTTGAACTCCTTGTACCGGTCCCAGTCGCAGTAGGCCTTTTTGACCACGATGGATCCTTTCACCAGCAGTCGCTCAAGCACCGGGCGGATGTCGAAGCGGTCGTACTTGGCGTCGCGCACGCCCAGCGCGATGTTCTCGAAATCGCAGAACAGGGCGAGGTTGCCTTCGGCAGCGTTCATCATCGTACTCCTCGGATATTTCGTAGGAACGGCCTCCTGGCCGCGATCGCCCGCCGCGAAGCGGCGGCCCGCATCCGACGCTGTGGATGTCGCGGCCCGGAGGCCGCTCCTACAGGGAGGTGGTTCACCCCTGCTGCAGGCTCGCGAACGTCTTGCCTTCCTTCGCCAGGCGCTCGAGCAGCGGCGCCGGCTTCCAGAAATCGCCGTACTCCTCCTGGAACTTCAGGATGTCCCGGTAGACGTTGTCGAGGCCCTGCTTGTCGGCCCAGAACATCGGTCCGCCCACCACCTCGGGGAAGCCGTAGCCGTTGATGTAGACGATGTCGATGTCGCAGGGGCGGATGGCGATGCCGTCCTCGAGAATGCGCGCGCCCTCGTTGATCAGCCCGTAGAGGCAACGCTTGAGCACCTCGTCGTCGCTGATCTCCCGGCGTTCGATGCCGAGCTCGGCTGAAGTCTCTTCGACGATCTTCACCACCTCCGGGTCGGGCTGGCCGGCGCGGCTGCCTTCCGGATAGATGTAGTAGCCCCGGTTGGTCTTCTGGCCGAAGCGCTCCAGCTCGCAAAGCTTGTCCGCCACCCGGGCGGTGATGGGCACGTCCTCGGGCTTCATGCCCGAGAGCTTGCGGGCCCGCCAGCCGAGATCGAGGCCCACCAGGTCCGCCATCTGGAACGGCCCCATCGGCATGCCGAACTCCTGGATGACCTTGTCCACCTGGTATGGCGTCGCGCCCTGGAGAATGATCTCGCCGGCCTGGCGGGTGTAGCCGGCCAGCATGCGGTTGCCGATGAAGCCGGGCGCGTTGCCGGACAGCACGGCGACCTTGCCGAGTTTCTTGCCGAGCTGCATGGCGGTGGCGATGGTGGTCTTGTCGGTCTTCTCGCCGCGCACCACCTCGAGCAGCCGCATGACGTTGGCCGGGCTGAAGAAGTGCAGGCCGATCACGTCCCCGGGGCGGGAGGTGACGTTGGCCATGGCGTCGATGTCGAGGCCGGAGGTATTGCTGGCAATGATGGCGCCGGGCTTCATCACCTGCTCGAACTTGGCGAACACTTCCTTTTTGACGTCGAGGTTCTCGTAGACCGCCTCGATCACCACGTCGGCGTCGCCGAGGTCGTCGTAGCTGGTGGTGCCGGTGATCAGCGCCATGCGCTTGTCCACGTCGGCCTCGGACATGCGGCCGCGGCTCACCTGGATGTCGTAATTGCGCCTGATCACGCCGAGACCTTTGTCCAGGGCTTCCTGGTTCATCTCCAGGACCGTCACCGGAATACCGGCGTTGGCGAAGCACATGGTGATGCCGCCGCCCATGGTGCCGCAGCCGACCACGCCGGCCGCCTTGATGTCCTTCACCGGCGTGTCTTTCGGCACGTCGGGAATCTTCGCCACCTCACGCTCGCTGAAGAACACGTGGATGAGCGCCTCGCGCTGGGGGTGCTCCAGGCACTTGCGGAAATTCTCCTGCTCGACCTTCATGCCGGCGTCGAAGTCGCCGAGGTTCACCGCAGCTTCCACGCACTGGATGATCATCTCCGGCGCGAACCGGCCGCGCATGCGCCGGGCCGCGTTCTTGCGAGCTTCCGCGAAGATCTCCTGGTTTTCCCGGTCCGCCTCGACTTTGCCGCTCTCGTCGCGGATCTTGCGCAGCGTGCCGCCTTCGGCGACCACTTTGCGGGCGAACTCGATGCCGCCGTCGACGATGTCACCGTCGACCACCTCGTCGACGATGCCGAGCACCTTCGCCTGGGGGGCAGGGATGGGATCGCCGGAGAGAATGAACTGCAGCGCTTTCTCGGCGCCGATCAGCCGCGGCAGCCGCTGGGTGCCGCCGGCACCGGGCAGCAGGCCGAGCTTCACCTCCGGCAGGCCCACCGGCGCCTTGGGCGCGGCGACCCGGTAGTCGCAGCACAGGGCCACTTCCAGCCCGCCGCCGAACGCCGTGCCGTTGATGGCGGCGACGATGGGCTTGGTGCTGCTCTCCATCATGGTCAGCACTTCGTGCAGGCCCGGTCCTTCCGTCGCGGCTGCGCCGAACTCGGAGATGTCCGCCCCGGCGATGAAGGCCCGGCCCGCGCCGGTGAGCACGATCGCCTTCACGTCGTCGTCGGCGAGCGCCTGGCTGACACCGTCGTGCAGGCCCTGGCGGACCCCGCTGGAGAGCGGGTTCACTGGTGGGTTGTCGACCGTCAGCAGCGCGACGTCGTCTTTTTTCTCGTAGTGAACCGTTCCTTTCATCTGTCGAGCCCTCTACCCATGAATTCTGCGAGCGCGCACTATATCGGATCTGCGGAGAGCCGGCATGTCGCCGGCCGCTCACGGCCGTACATACGGCGTTCCTGCACCGGCGTGGCGCCGCGGCCCATCAGACGAGGAGAAAGCCATGATGACCTTCCTGTCCCGCTACGAGGGCCCTGCCTATGCGCTCATGCGCATCGTCACGGGCTTTCTGTTTCTCTGCCATGGCAGCCAGAAACTTTTCGGCTTTCCAGCGGCGGCCCGGGAAGGTGCGCCGGCGTGGATTCAGTACGGGGCCGGCGGGATCGAGTTCTTCGGCGGTCTGCTGGTGATGATCGGCCTGGCGACGCGGCCGGCGGCTTTCCTGTCCAGCGGCTGCATGGCCGTCGCTTACTGGATGGCCCACGGCACCCAGGCGCTGTTTCCGCTGAACAACGGTGGCGAGCTGGCGGCGCTGTACTGCTTCGTGTTTCTGTTCATCGCCTGTCGCGGCGCGGGCCAGTGGGGCGTGGATCGCGCCTGACGTCGCCCCGGGCGGTGCTGATTCGCTGGTCGCCCCGGGCGGTGCTGATTCGCTGGTTGCCCCGGGCGGTGCTGATTCGCTGGTCGCGCTGGCCGGTGCTCAGTCGCTGGTCGGCCCGAAGCTCAGCACCACGTCGCCGGCCGCCAGCTTCGGCGGCTCCGGTCCAGTCAGCCACAGCACCTGACCGTTGCGCCGGGCCAGCACGCGGTGCCCGTCCGGGCCGAGGCGCTCGCGCAGCTCGGCTTCGCCGAAGTCGTCGGTGAGCGTGGTCTTGCGGAATTCCCAGCCGGCGGCCAGCCGGGAGTTGAGCGTGCGGAATCCGCCCACTTCCTGGAGGATCGGGCGCCCGCCCAGGGTCACCGCCAGGCTGTGGCGGTTTTCGTCGCCTTCGGGGCGGCCGATCTGGAACACGTTGCCGCGGCCGAACTCGGGGCCGAAGTCGGTGCACAGCAGCGCGTTGTAGTCGTCGTTGTCGGTGGCGGCGACGAGGAAGCCGAAGTTGTTCATGTCGACGTGGTGCTCGGCGGACTCCGACAGGATTTCGCCGTAGTAGATCGGCAGGCCCTGGTAGCGTGCCTCGCGCAGGTGGTTCCAGTTGCGGTCCGCCAGCATCACCGGCATGTCCATGGCTTTGAGCTGTTCGGCCAGGGCCGTGCTCCAGGCGGAGCCGCCTACGACCAGCACGCCGGGAGGCCCGGACGCGCCCAGGTCGAGCAGGCGCGCCAGCGGCGTCAGCGTGAAGCCATGCAGAACCACGGTGATCACCACCACGGCGAACGTCAGCGCCACCAGCCGGTCGGCGTCGGTGATGCCGCGTTCCGTCAGGGCGACGGCGAACAGTCCGGACACCGCTACGGCCACGACCCCGCGGGGCGCGATCCAGGCGGCCAGCAGCCGCTCACGGATCGGCACGCCGCTGAACGCCGTCGAAGTCAGCACCGCCAGGGGCCGCACCAGGAACAGCATCGCGGCGAGAAACAGCAGATCCCGGGGGGCGAGCGCCTCGAACGCGGCCAGGTCCAGCGTCGCCGTCAGCACCACGAATACGGCGGACACCAGCAGGACGGTGATGAACTCCTTGAAGCGGCGCAGCTCGGTGAGGCTGGCGATGCGGGAGTTGCCGATGGTCACGCCCATGACCGTCACGGTCAGCAGACCGCTCTCCTCCAGAATCAGTCCGGAGATCGCGTAGGTAGCGAGCACGGCGACGACCACCAGCGGCGCCTTGAGAAATTCGGGGATCTTGCCGCGGACGAAGGCCTGCACCAGGCCGCGGCCGAGCACGTAGCCGCCGACCAGCGCCCACAGGGCGGCGGCGCCGACCTTGAGCATCAGTTCGTCGGGCTCGAGCTGTGCCTGGGCGACCAGCACGCCTTCGTAGACCAGCACCGCCAGCAGCGCGCCGACAGGATCGGCCAGGATCGCTTCCCAGCGCAGCAGCGACGCGGCTCTCGGTTTCAGTCGCGCGTGCCGCAGCAGGGGGATGACCACCGTCGGTCCGGTGACCACGAGAATTGCGCCGAGCACCAGGGCGCTGGGCCAGGAGAGCTGTGCCAGGTAATGGGCCGCCAGGGCGCCGGCGCCGAAGGCGATCAGCGCGCCCAGGCTGACCAGGCGGCGCACCGCGACAGAGGTCTCTCTGAGCTCGGAGAAGTTCAGCGACAGGCCGCCCTCGAACAGGATCAGCGCCACGGCGAGGGCTACCAGCGGGCGCAGCAGGTCGCCGAAGTCCGCGGCGGGATCGAGGAGACCGGTCACCGGGCCGGCGATGAAGCCGGCGGCGAGCAGCAGCACGATGGCCGGCAGGCGTGCTCGCCAGGCGAGCCACTGGGCGGCGACGCCCAATGCGCCGATCAGAGCGAGTTTGCCGACCAGCAGTTCCATCAGGGGTGGGGATCCGGGCGAAACGCTTCAGCTTACGGGGAATCGGTGAGCTTTTCGACGCCCACCTGCATGGCGTAGGGCAGCAGCAGGGGGCCGAACTGGTTGTACAGCGCCACGTCCGTCGCGTCGCGGCCGTGGGCGATGGTCACCCTGGGCTGGCCGGAATGCGTGCTGGGGTCGAAGGCATACCAGCGACCGCCGACGTACGCTTCGAGCCACGCATGGACGTCCATCGGCGTGAGTTCCTGGACGTAGCCGACCACCAGCCGGGCCGGGATGCACAGGGCCCGGCACAGGGCGATGCTGACCTGGGCCAGGTCCCGGCAGACGCCCTCGCCGCGGTCGATGGCTTCGGCGGCGGAGATCGGGTAGCCGCTGCTGCCCGGCACGTAGCGCACGTGATTGCGGACCCAATCGATGATGGCGGTCGCCTGTGCCATGCCGGGCTCCGCGGCGCCGACGATGCTCTGGGCCAGATCGCCCATGCGGTCCGATTCGCAGTACCGGCTCGGCAGCAGGAAGCCCATCGCCTCGTCCGGCAGGTCGGGGACCTCTATGTACGGTGCAGAAGCAGGCCGGGGCGGCGGCTGACTCACCAGGACGTCCGCCGAGGTCGCCACGTCGAAGTAGCCCACCGGTGCGACCAGACGCTGACAGAGATTGCCGAAGCCGTCGGTGAATTCCTCCACCGGGAGCGCCGGCGTCAGCCGGTAGGCCTCGCTGGCGACCCACTGGCCCGGCCCGCTGCGCGGGCGCAGCATCAGTACCATCGGGGTGGGCAGCGCCACGTCGAACGCGAGTGAGCAGCTCACCCGCAGCCAGGTTGCGCCGGTCGGAACCGTCATGGGCCGTCCTCGCCGAGATAGCGTCGCCGTATCGCCTGCCATTCCGGCGCCGCGAGGGTTTCCAGCAACGCGAGATTGATGCGTTCCAGGCGTTCGGTGTCGCCCTGGGTCAGGGCGATGGCGTAGTTCTCCTTGTTGAATTCCGCCGGCAGGAGCTGGACGTCGCCGGCGTAACCTGCGCCGATGGCGTAGTCGAGCACGGGGGCGTCGTAGACCACGGCATCCAGCCGATTGGCGGCCAGGGCGTCCAGCGCATCGGTCAGCGAAGCATGGTCCACGGGGCGTGCGCCGACGCTCTCCAGGTAGCTCTCGCTGGTGCTGCCGTCCAGGGTACCGACCCTCAGGCCCGGCAGGTCGCCGGGGCCGGCGATCGCGGTCCGCAGGGAGGTGACGGTGAACGCGGACGCCATGGCCCCGGTGATGCCGGCAATGATGACGATCGACGTGAACATCCACACCAGTCCGATCAGCCGGCCGGGCAGCGTTCGCGGCGACTTGTCGCCGTAGCCGACGGTGGTCATGGTCACCGCCGACCACCAGAAGCCGCTGCCCAGCCCTTCCAGCGGCGTGCCGCCGAACTCGTCGGCGTTGGCGCGCCGCTCGGCCAGCCACATGAGCAGACCGATGCCGGTCAGCAGCAACAGCAGCACCCCGAGCGCGGACAGGAACGCCGGGGACATCAGGGCCGACAGCACCGCGCCGAGCTGGGTGTCCTGAACGGCCGGCACGGCGATGGCGAGATGGGACTGGAAGTAGGGATGAGAGAAGTCGGCCTCACGCTCCCGCTCAGCCGTGACCGTCAGCGCCGCCACGGCGACGTCCAGCTCGCCGGCGGCGACGCCGTCGAGCAGTGCCTCCAGGGGCATGTCCCGGTACTCGGTCTGGTAGCCGAGTTCCAGGGCGATGCGTTCCCACAGGTCGATGCTGATGCCGGACCACTCGCCGGTGCGCTCGTCGACCATGGCGAACGGTGGCGATGCCTTGGTGCCCACCACCAGCGTCTCCGCGCGGAGCGGCGTCGCGGGCAGGAGCGCAGCGAGGAGGGTCAGGGCGCCGAGCGCGACGGCGCGGCTGTGCGGGCAGCGGGGGCGGC
>MRWG01002239.1_pt1 | contig 10181 bp, 8 predicted proteins | sample 1013341 | NCBI WGS metagenome assembly MRWG01 (sample SAMN06117577, study PRJNA244670) | biofilm metagenome | biome: Water; feature: Cathode Biofilm; material: Biofilm; isolation source: microbial consortium enriched at the cathode of a solar microbial fuel cell | place: USA: District of Columbia ...
CTTGCGAACCGTACGCTTCTTGGCGGCCGTCTTGCGAGCCGGGCTCTTGCGAGCAGCCGTCTTGCGGGCGGTCGTCTTACGCTTCACGACGCGCTTCTTGGCGGCCGCCTTGCGGACCGGGCTCTTGCGGGCCGTGGTCTTGCGGGCGGTCGTCTTACGAGCGGTCGTCTTCTTCTTGGCGGCCGTCTTCCGAGCCGGGCTCTTGCGAGCCGTCGTCTTCCGAGCGGTCGTCTTCTTCACGACGCGCTTCTTGGCGGCCGTCTTGCGAGCCGGGCTCTTGCGGGCCGTGGTCTTGCGAGCGGTCGTCTTGCGAGCGGTCGTCTTCTTCTTCGCTGCCGTCTTCCGAACCGGGCTCTTGCGAGCCTTCGTCTTCCGAGCCGTGGTCTTGCGAGCCGTGGTCTTGCGAGCCGTGGTCCGCCGGGCCGTAGACTTCCGGGCAGCCGTCTTGCGGGTCGCAGTCTTGCGACGCGCGGTGGTCTTCTTTGCGGTCTTGCGGACCGCCTTAGTACCAGACTTCCGGGAAGCCTGTTTGCTAGCGATAGCCATTGCTATTTCCTCGTCTAACTCCATGAACCCAAGTGGATTTCGGCTGATGGCGTTTGCTTCTTATCGGGATTCAATTAATAAACGATTACCATTACAGGCCTTGGCTAGACTGGGAGCAGTAGCGATAGCTCCACACTTGGATAAAATGCCATCTAATCGCTGCGTCGACTTGAGCCTCATCAAAGCTTTGATACATAAGATGAAAACGGCACTTTTTATGGATCTGACAGAGGGAAAACCCTTACCCTCCGCGGAATATTGCAGCGCAATATAGCCTCCCGGATATTGGAGCGAGTCCTTGGCCTGATCATGCAGGCCACGGATTGTTTCTTGCCTGTAACGAGGGGCCCGCAGAATGCCTTTACTGGCCGCCGCCAGGGTCCGGGGAAGTCACCGCAAAAGCCGGCGGCGGGCGTGCTTGACAGTCCGCAGCGCCTGTCCTAAATCACGCATCCCCTGACGGCCGGCCCGCGAGACAGAGCCGCCGCGACGGGCGATTAGCTCAGCGGGAGAGCGCTCGCTTCACACGCGAGAGGTCGCTGGTTCAATCCCAGCATCGCCCACCATCCTTCGCCCTGCGGGCTTCGGGTGGCTTACCCCGGAACCGCGCCGCGCGGGCCAACAGCTACTTGTACTTGTCGGTGAGGTACTCGATCAGGCGATCGCGATCGACGAGAATCTCCCGGGCGGACTCGGCATAGGAGCTGCACCGCCCGCCGCGGATATCGTCGAATGACAGCAAGCTGGCCCAGCCCCGTTGGCCATAGGGCGAGAGGTTGGCCAGCTGATGCAGTTGACTGGCCAGATCGTGGTAGTTGCAAAGGTTGAGGGCGCCCGCGAGCTGGCCGATCCAGTACTCGAACTTCTGCATCTCGTCCCAGCTGTCCTTCGGCCCGACCTTCGGCCCGGTCGCTGCGACGGCCAGCGCCGGGCTGAGAAACACCACCAGTACGGCGGCGAGCATCCTGCCCCTCATGATCCAACTCCCTGATATGACGGCGTTTTTGGTTCGCCCTGGAGTTTAGCACAGGGGGCCGCGGGTTTGGCCGAAAAGTTGTGGTGAATCAAGAGATTGCAACCGGCCATGGCGGGCCGGAGGCCGGCCGTCTCAGGCGGACTTGGCCGGCGGCCGGGGGCGGATGCTGTTGTCGGCGGCGGGCGCCTGTCCGCTCGGGCGGGCCAGGGAAAGCCGGCGCGCCCGCTCGCCCAGCACCGTCTCCAGGCTGCGTAGCGGCCGTTTCAGGTAGGGGCTGACAGGGTCTTCTCTTCGCATGACCGATTCACGGCGGACGACGGGGTTGCAGCTCCGCGCCTTAGGCGAGGGTACCGCCCTCGCGCCAGGCGGCGGTCGACTTGCAGCGCTTGCAGATGCGCTCGCCCGGCCAGGCGCTTTCGAAGCGGTCCCGGCACATCAGGCAGCGGCGCGACTTGGGCTCCTGCGGCTCGCTGGGCTGCGGCTTGCTGACGGTGGCGTGTTTCATACTCCTAAAGATAGGCCGCAATTGAGCCTATTCAAGAGCTTACGGTGTACCGTTCTGTCAGCTTACTCTGAATTGTCGTGTGTTTCACGGACCTTGCGCCGGCTTATGCAACCAGCGGCTTAGAGGACCCGGCTAAGCGATCGCCGAGGCCGAACAGCGGCCGCAATCGGCTGCCGAGGAAGCTGCCGGCCAGCGCCGCGGCGAACCACAGCCAGCCGTGCAGGCTGCCCGAGGCGATGCCGCTGAAGTAGGCGCCGACGTTGCACCCGAAGGCGAGGCGCGCGCCGTAGCCCATGAGCAGGCCGCCCAGGGCCGCCGCTATCACCTGGCGCCACGGCAGCCGCCAGGCCGGATTGAAGCGGCCGGCCAGCCCGGCGGCCAGGAAGGCACCGGCCAGCACGCCGAAGTTCATCACCGAGGTGGTGTCGGCGAAGACCGAGCCGGCGAGCGCGCGGCTCGGGAAGGGCCAGGTCCAGAAGGCATGGGCCGAGAGGTCGACGCCGAGGGCCTGGGCCAGCTTGCCGCCCCACAGAGTGTAGCCGAAGCTGATGTTCCAGGGATGACCGGCGGAGACCAGGGTGGCCGCGTTGAGCAGCGCCAGCGCGACGGCCCCCCAGACCAGCGGCCAGGGCCCGCTCACCAGGCGGCGCGCCAGCGGGATCTCCGCGCCCGCCGCCGCGGGCGGTGTGGCGCCGTGGCGGCGCCGCTCGATGTACCGGGTGAGAGCGGCGATCACCGCGAAGAGGCCGAGCTGCGCGGCCAGGGCGGGGCCCAGGCCCCAGGCCTTCAGCAGCGAGACGCTGCCGGGGTTCGCGGCGCCGGGCCACCACGGCACCTCGAGCCACCACGGCAGATGGGCCGCGCCGATCACCGAGCCGACCATGAAGAAGACCAGGGCGAAGACCATCTTGGTCGAGCCGCCGCCGACGGTGTAGAGCGTGCCGGAGGCGCAGCCGCCGGCCAGCTGCATGCCGACGCCGAAGAGCGCCGCGCCGACCAGCACCGAGGGCAGCAGCGGCGCCACCGCGCCGACCAGCTGCCGGTCGAACACTGCGCCGGCGTCGAGCAGCGGCAGGAACAGCAGGGTGGCCAGGCCCAGCATGACCATCTGGGCGCGGAGCCCCTCGCCGCGCCCCTCGGCGACGAAGGCGCGCCAGGCCGAGGCGAAGCCGAAGGCGGCATGGTAGAGCACCAGGCCCAGGGCGCCGCCCAGCAGGAACAGCCAGGCCGGCTTCGGGCCGCTGGCTTCGGCGATGTAGAGCGTCCCGCCGGCCAGCAGCAGCAGGCCGGGCAGGGTGACGCGCCAATCGGGGCGCTGGAAAGAAGCGGCAGAAATCATCGCAGTATCGCTAAAAGAAGAAGACGCCAGAGCGCGACCATAGCACGGCAGGCAGCACGCGCTCGCCGCAGCGGTCTACTCCGTGGTGGCGGCGCCGAGCTGCACCGGCTGCGCCGGCTCGGCGGCCCAGTCGACCATGGAGCCGTCGTAGATCCGGGCGTTCTTCTGCCCCAGCACTTCGCTCTGGATGAACCAGGCCAGGGCCGACCAGTGGCCGGTGTTGCAGAAGTAGATGGTCTCCCGCGCCGTGCCGTCGGCCGCGAGGACGCCCAGGCCCTGCAGCAGCTCGGCGCCGCGCGCGGCGCCGATCACCCGGCCGTCGGCGACCATCAGATGGTCAGGCAGGGAGACGGCGCCCGGAATGGTGCCGGCGCGCTTGGCCCAGGTGTGGCGGGTCTTGCCCTGGAAGTAGTCCGGCGGCCGGCTGTCGACCAGGGGCCGGCCCGCCGCCTGCGCCGCCGCCACGGCGGCGCGGTCGGCCGCCAGTTCGGGCTGCAAGACGACGTCGAAGATGTCCGGCAGCGGATCGACCCAGCCGGTCTCGACCGGATTGGTGCCGCCGGCGGTATAGGCGCGGTAGCCGCCGTTCAGGATCGACACCTTGTCGTGGCCGACCGCCTTGAAGGTCCAGTAGACGCGCGCCGCGCTGCTCACGTCCAGGGCGTCGGTCCCGGCGGAGACCACCACCACGTGGCTGTCGTTGGAAATCCCGAGTTCGCCGATCAGCGCTTCCAGGGTTTCCGCCCGCGGCAGCTGCGCCGGCACGCCGTCGATCTCGGTGCGCCAGCCCGCGGTCAGATAGTTGCTGTAGACGGCGCCGGGGATGTGGCCGGCCCGGTAGACCGCCTCGTTGCCCTCGGAAAGCTCGCTGCGCACGTCGACTACCACCAAATCGTCGCGCCCGGCGTTTTCCAGCAGCCAGGCCACGTCGACCAGCGGCGGCGGGGCCTCTTCGGCGGTCGCGGCGGGCACCGCCGGCGCCTGCAGCAGGGCGCAGAGCACCGCAAAGCCAGCAAACCTGCGCGCGTGAAGCCAGAAAGTCGGCATCAATTTACCCCGTCAGAAGAGAGAATTAGGCAAATCCATCATGACATATTGTGAATTCAATGAAAACTACAAGAAACTACCGTTATTTGTGCCGCTAATTTGCCCCTTGAGCTTTCGCCGGTCAGTCGATTGAAGGGTAATTTGGGGGCTCGCGGGCCGCGGCAATTTGCTATTGCTAGGGGGAAATGTCTCGTGCTGCTGAAAAGCCCGGGTCGGTGTTGGTTTACGTCGGCTGGGATCTCGTCGGGGACGGCCTGATGAAGCTGCCGTTCCTGCGCGCGTTGCGTAACGCCTTTCCGGATGCCGAGATCACCTGGCTCGCCGGCAAGGGCAAGTCGGTCTACGCCCACACCCTGGCGCCGCTGGTCAAGGGGCTCGCCGACAACGTGGTGGAAGAGGCCGACCTCGGGCTGCGCTGGGCGGAACTGCTGAAGGCGCCGCTGGCCGGCACCGCGCTGGAGGGCCGCCGCTTCGACCTGGTCATCGACACCCAGCGGCGCGTCGGCGCCACCTTCCTGATCCGCCGCATTCCCCACCGCTGCTTCCTCTCGGGTGCGGGCAGCTACCTGCTGTCGGACCGGCGCCCCACCAGGTGGCGCGAGAAGCCGCCCTCCATGGTGCGCCAGATGCTCGACCTCGCCGAGCTCGCCAGCGGGCGCCCTGCCGACACCTCCGGCGAACCGCCGGCAATGCCGGAGTTCGATGCGCTGGCCGCCGAGGTGCTGCCGGAGGGCGAGACCTACGTCGGGCTGGCGCCGGGCGCCGGGGTTCACACCAAGCGCTGGCCGCTGGAGCGCTACCTGGAGCTCGGCGCGGCGCAGCTCGCCGCCGGCCGCCGGCCGGTGATCTTCCTCGGCCCCGAGGAAAGCAGCTGGACCCTGCAAGTGCGCGAGGCGCTGCCCGGCGCGGTGCTGCCGCTGCAGGCCGAGGCCGTGGCGCGCCTCGGCCCCTCGGCGCTGATCACCATCGCCCTGGCCCGGCGCCTTGCCGTCGCGGTCGCCAACGACGCCGGCGTCGGCCACATGCTGGCTGCCGCCAACTGCCCGCTGGTGTCGCTCTTCGGGCCGACGCCGCCGGAGAAATTCGCCCCCCTGGTCGACCGCGCCCGCATACTGCGCGCCCAGGACTATGCCGAGGGGGATCCTGCAAAGGCGGACCGGGCCGAGGGGCCGGATGCCGAAAGCATGGCGCATATTCCCCTGGCCGCCGTCCGCGCGGCCGTGGAAGACCTGCTGCGGGAAACGACGGGTTCATCGGCCGCCTTACGGCGGCGCGGCGGGGAGAGCCGCTCGATCGGAGGGGAAGTGAGATGACGGCAACGACACGGCAGCCGGAGGCGCGGCCGGGCCGGCAGCTGGTGGGGGTCCTGGCGGCCCTCTGCCTGAGCGGTCTGGCGGCCGCCTGTTCCGACGTGAAGGATTCGGTGGAGAGCGCGGACAAGGCGATGTCCGGCGCGCTCGATCCGGAGGACTCGCCGGAGTTCGAGGGCCTCACCGGCAGCGCGCTGAGCGACGCGCTCTACGAGCACGGCCTGGCCATGCAGAAGGAGGGCAAGGACGCCGAGGCCTTCGCGCGCTTCGAGCAGGCCGCCGAGCGCGGCCACGGCCCCGCCGCCTACGAACTGGGCCGCGCCTACAACGCCGGGCGCGGCACCGAGCGGGACCTCAACGCCGGCGCCAAGTGGATCAACGCCGCTGCCGAGCGGGGCGATCCGCGCGCGCAGTACGAGGTCGGCGCCGCGCTGTACAACGGCGCCGGGGTCGGCCAGGACTACGTGCGCGCCGCCGAGTACCTCACCAGCGCCGCCGAACAGGGCCATGCCGACGCGCAGTTCCTGCTGGGCGAGTGCTTCGCCAACGGCCGCGGAGTCACCAAGAACATCTCCTGGGCGGCGCGCTGGTACGGCAAGGCCGCCGAGCAGGGCCACCCCGACGGCGCCTTCTCCTTTGGCGTGGTGCAGGCCGCCGGCCTCGGCCTGCCGGCCAACATGTCCTGGGGCTATGCCTGGCTCGACATCGCCAGCACTCGCGGCCACGCCAAGGCCGGCGAGGTGCGCGCCGCCATCGCCAACAAGATGACCCCGGCGGAGATCGAGCGGGGCAAGCGGCGCGCCGCCGCCTTTGAGCCGAAAAGCGGTCCCGAGGCCGCCGAGCTCGCCGACCGGCCGACCGTCATGTACGTGCAGTACAGCCTCAACCAGCTGGGCTTCAACGCCGGCGTGGTCGACGGCCTGATGGGCCCGCGCACGCGCAGCGCCATCTCCGCCTACCTCTCCAGCCTCGGCGACAGCGTGGCCAGGGGCGAGATCACCGAGGACCTGCTGCAGAAGCTCTTCGAGGCTCAGTTGAACACGGTCTAGCAAAGGCCAGGGCTAGAACAGCTTCATCTGCGTCGGCGCCTCGGGCAGCTCTTCTTCCTCCAGCAGACCGGCGTCGTCCTCGCGCACCGCATTCACCCGCTTGGAGACCGGCGTGAGCGTCACCGCGGCGTCGGGCAGCGGCTGCAGCAGCGCCTGCAGGTCGTCGCGCGGCGTCGCCGGGTCGAGCCAGGGCCCGACCTGTTCCGGCGTCAGGATCACCGGCATGCGGTGGTGCACCTGGGCCATCTTGGCGTTGGCTTCGGTGGTCATCAGCGCGCAGCCCCTTTCCGGCTCCCCTTCCCCGGCTTCGGCCAGCGGCTCCCAGATCGCCGCGAAGGCGAAGGGCGCGTTGTCCGTCAGCCGGATGCAGTAGGGCTGGCGGTTGCCGCCCTGGCGCCACTCGTAGAAGCCGTCGGCAAAGACCACGGCGCGGCGCCGCGCGAAGGCGTCGCGGAAGGACGGCTTCTCGGCCACCGTCTCCGAGCGCGCGTTGATCAGCGGCGTGCGCTCCCCCTTGGACCAGGACGGCACCAGGCCCCAGCGCAGCCAGGCGAAACGGCGCTCGGCGGCGGCGTCCAGCAGCATCGCGGCCACCGCCTGGCTCGGCGCGACGTTGTAGCGCGGCGCCAGATTCGGCAGTTCCAGGAAGCCGAAAAGCCGCTGCAGGGCCTCCGGCGGGGCGGTCAGGAGAAAACGTCCGCACATGCTTTAGCGCACTCCGCGAAGGGGGGCCGGGACAATTCCTGTGGGTAACCGGGCGAGGAGCCTTGCCGCCCGGGCCGGGAACGCTACTATGGTAAATGTTCGTGTTCTGTTCACGATGACAGATTCGAGACAGCCGGTATAGATTGAGGCCCATATCTGGTGGGGCGTATTGGGCATCGGCCCCAGATATTGTGCACGTAATTCAAAACTAGGTCTTCCACAGCTGTGGAATTTGGGGGAAAAAGCATGGATGGATCGGGGATTTTCGGGCAGGAAGCCGCAGTCGGCGCCCCAGTCGGCGATACGGTCGAAAGCGATCCGAAATCTGTGGATAAGGCAAAGTCTCCAGCAGGACAAGCCACCTCCCCGAGCCCCAGCGAGACACCTGCGAAGATCCCCGCGAACGACGACAGCGAAGACCTCTTCGGCGCCGGCGAAGTCCGCGACGAGTTCCAGAACGAGCGCGGCATCAAGGTCCACATGGACCGCAGCCGCGACGCCCAGCTGACCGAATTCGGCAAGGCGACGCTCTCCGACCGCTATCTCATGCCCGGCGAGTCCTTCCAGGACCTCTTCGCCCGGGTCGCCGCCCACTACGCCGACGACTCGGCCCACGCCCAGCGCCTCTACGACTACATCTCGCGCCTCTGGTTCATGCCGGCGACGCCGGTGCTGTCCAACGGCGGCACCTCGCGCGGGCTGCCGATCTCCTGCTTCCTCAACGAGGCCGGCGACAGCCTGGACGGCATCGTCGGGCTGTGGAACGAGAACGTCTGGCTGGCCGCGCGCGGCGGCGGCATCGGCAGCTACTGGGGCAACCTGCGCTCGATCGGCGAGCGAGTCGGCCACAACGGCAAGACCTCCGGCATCATCCCCTTCATCCGGGTCATGGATTCCCTTACCCTGGCGATCAGCCAGGGTTCGTTACGGCGCGGCTCGGCAGCCTGTTACATTCCGATCTCCCACCCGGAGATCGAGGAATTCATTGAGCTGCGCCGACCAACCGGTGGCGATCCCAACCGCAAGGCGCTGAACCTGCACCACGGCATCGTCATCTCCGACGCCTTCATGCGCGCGGTCGAGAAGGACGAGGAATGGGGCCTCACCAGCCCCAAGGACAACGCGGTGATCCGCAAGGTGCGTGCCCGCGACCTGTGGATCCGCATCCTCACCGCGCGCATCGAGACCGGCGAGCCCTACATCATCTTCGGCGACCACGTGAACCGGCAGATTCCGGAGCACCACAAGCTGGCCGGGCTGTCGGTGAAGATGTCGAACCTCTGCAGCGAGATCACCCTGCCGACCGGCAAGGATCACCTGGGCGAGGAGCGCACGGCGGTGTGCTGCCTGTCCTCCCTGAACCTCGAGAAGTACTTCGAGTGGCAGGACGACGAAGGCTTCATCGAGGACGTCATGCGCTTCCTCGACAACGTGCTGCAGGACTTCATCGACAAGGCGCCGGAAGGCATGGCGCGGGCCAAGTACTCGGCCATGCGCGAGCGCTCGGTGGGTCTCGGCGTGATGGGCTTCCACTCCTTCCTGCAGGCCAACCGCATTCCCCTGGAAGGCGTCATGGCCAAGGTGTGGAACAAGAAGATCTTCGCCCAGATCCGCGCCGACGCCGACGCCGCCTCGAAGAGGCTGGCCGAGGAGCGCGGGCCCTGCCCCGATGCCGAGGAGTTCGGCATCATGGAGCGTTTCTCCAACAAGATGGCCATCGCGCCGACCGCCTCGATCTCGATCATCTGCGGCGGCGCCTCGCCGGGCATCGAGCCGATCGCGGCCAACTCCTTCACCCACAAGACGCTGTCCGGCTCCTTCAACGTGCGCAACAAGCACCTCACCGAACTGCTGGAGGAAAAGGGCGAGAACAACGAGGACGTCTGGACTTCGATCACCCTCAACGGCGGCTCGGTGCAGCACCTCGATTTCCTCAGCGACGACGAGAAGGACGTCTTCAAGACCGCCTTCGAACTCGACCAGCGCTGGCTCATCGAGCACGCCGGCGACCGCGCCGGCTACATCTGCCAGGCGCAGTCGCTGAACATCTTCGTGCCCGCCGACGTGCACAAGCGCGACCTGCACCAGATCCACCTGCTGGCCTGGAAGAAGGGCGTGAAGAGCCTCTACTACTGCCGCTCGAAGTCGATCCAGCGCGCCGAGTCCGCGATCCCCATGACGCCGACCGCGACTCTGCCGCACCTCGGCAAGATCGCCTCCAAGGGGCTCGCCGCAGCGGCCCAGGGAACTACAGGTTCGACGACGGACTACGAGGAGTGCCTCGCCTGCCAGTGAACCGATAAGCGAGCTACCGCGTCGGCTGCTCCAGCAGCCGCCGCAGGGTGCGACCTTCGAGGGACCGGTCAAGAGCGCGCGAGCGCTCCCGGGTGCTTCGGGGGGTGCAAGGGGCCGGCGGTTCGGGGGGACTGCCGGCCCCAACTTCCCCCGGGGGCCGCGGCCCCAAAAGAACGCGAGGGCCTTCGGTCCTCAAAGCAACGCGGCGCCGCCAAGGCGCCGGACCGGATATGACTTATGCGGCAGCGCCGGCCCCGAGACCGGCGCGCCTCAGATGAATGGGAGAACGACCTCAAATGTCCCTGCTCGACGCCAGCCCCGTCTACAAGCCCTTCCGCTACCCCTGGGCCTACGATGCCTGGCTGATGCAGCAGCGCCTGCACTGGCTGCCGGAGGAAGTGCCGCTGGC
>MRWG01002240.1_pt1 | contig 10180 bp, 8 predicted proteins | sample 1013341 | NCBI WGS metagenome assembly MRWG01 (sample SAMN06117577, study PRJNA244670) | biofilm metagenome | biome: Water; feature: Cathode Biofilm; material: Biofilm; isolation source: microbial consortium enriched at the cathode of a solar microbial fuel cell | place: USA: District of Columbia ...
TCAATGCCGTTGGGCGGGTCATTCGGGAACTCTCTCGCCAGGAGGGCGTTGCAGGAAAAGCGACCCGGCTGACGATCGATGCCGGTTTACAGGCCTATACCTATGGCCGCCTCAGCGGTGAGCGCAGCGCATCTTCCGTGGTGCTCGATGTAGAGACCGGCGACGTTCTAGCCCTCGCGAACTATCCTTCCTTCGATCCCACGCCCTTCACCCGCGGCTTGACCCAGCTAGAGTGGGACAATCTCGTCAAGGATCCCAGCAATCCACTTTCGAACAAGGCGACTCGCGGTGCCTACGCCCCCGGCTCAACCTTCAAGATGATCGTCGCGCTTGCCGCCTTGGAAATGGGAATCGACGCCAAGCAGGAAGCTTTCTGCCCTGGCTATGTTACGCTTGGAAACGCGCGATTTCACTGCTGGAAGCGTTGGGGCCACGGCAAGATGGATATGCATCGCGGCATCCGCCATTCCTGTGACGTCTATTTTTACGAGATCTCGAAGAAAGTCGGCATTGATCGCATTTCCGCCATGGCCAAGCGTCTTGGGCTCGGCCTCGAAACAGGCCTTGATCTGCCCGGCGAGAAAAGCGGCCTGATTCCCACGCGCGGATGGAAAGTCAGCACTATCGGCGAGCCCTGGCAGATGGGCGAAACGCTGATCACCGCAATCGGACAAGGTTTCGTAACGGCGACACCCCTGCAGCTTGCCGTCATGACTGCGCGGCTTGCCAGTGGGCTGGAAATCCGACCGAAACTGCTACAAGAGCCGGTCAATCCGGATTTCGAGGGCGACGCGCCACCGGCATCTGCGAGCCTAAACATCCCGGATCGCCATCTGGAGATCGTGCGCCAAGCGATGGACGCCGTGACCAACGACCAGCGTGGCACTGCTTACCGCGCCCGCATTGCCATTGAAGGACAGGAAATGGCCGGTAAGACCGGCACCAGTCAGGTTCGACGAATTTCCATGGCCGAACGCGAGGCCGGTGTGGTCAAGAATGAGGACCTGCCCTGGCGCCGGCGCGATCACGCACTTTTCGTCGCTTACGCGCCGGTCGAGAGGCCCCGCTATTGCTGCTCGGTGGTGGTGGAGCACGGCGGCGGCGGTTCGACGACGGCGGCGCCAATCGCCCGTGACATCCTGATTGAGGCGCAACGCCGCGATCCGCTCGGGAAGAGCACTGCAGAACAACTGGCCCGCGCCTCCAAGGAGGATAGTTGAGGCCATGTCGCTCAGTTTCACCTCCCTGCGCCCAAACCCGCGCCTGACACTGGTTCAGAAGGTCTGGAACATAAGCTGGGGCTTGGTGCTCCTGATCCTTTTGCTGGCGGTGATCGGTGGCGGAATGCTCTATTCCGCAGCCAATGGGAGCTTTGATCCCTGGGCCTCGCGCCAGGCGTTGCGTTTCGGTGGCGCCTTCCTGCTGATGATCGTCATTGCCTTGATCGATGTGCGCAAGTGGTACGGGGTCAGTTACCTGGGATACTTCGGCGTCGTGGCGCTGCTGATCTCGGTGGAGTTGTTCGGCGAGATCGGCATGGGCGCGCAGCGCTGGATCGACCTGAAGGTTATCCAACTTCAGCCCTCTGAAATGATGAAGGTCGCCCTGGTCATGGCGCTGGCGCGGTACTTTCATGGCCTCAACCTGGAGGATATCGGCCGCCCAACGCGCCTGCTTGTTCCCCTGGTCATGGTCCTGGCGCCTGTCGCTCTCGTACTCAAACAACCCGACCTGGGAACCGCCCTGACCTTGCTGGCGATCGGCGGCGGGGTCTTTTTCATTGTGGGAGTGCGGCTTTGGAAATTTGCACTGGTTGTAGCGGGCGCGCTGGCGGCTATCCCCGTAGCGTGGCAGTTCCTGCACACTTACCAGAAAAACCGCGTCCTCACCTTCTTGAACCCGGAGACCGATCCCTTGGGTGCCGGGTATCATATTACCCAGTCCAAGATTGCCCTCGGGTCGGGAGGAGTGGTCGGCAAAGGCTTTCTCCAAGGTACGCAGAGCCATCTCAATTTCCTTCCCGAGAAGCAAACTGACTTCATCTTCACCATGCTCGCCGAAGAATTCGGCATGGTTGGAAGCCTTTTGTTGTTGAGCGTCTATCTGGCTTTGATCATTTACGGCTTCGCCATCGCCCTTCGGTCGCACAACCACTTCGGCCGCATCCTCGCAATGGGCCTGACCCTGAATTTGTTCCTCTATGTCTTTATCAACACGGCCATGGTCATGGGATTGATCCCTGTGGTCGGTGTTCCCCTGCCGCTCATTTCCTATGGTGGCACGGCAATGATTACCGTAATGGCGGGCTTTGGCCTGATGCTTTCGGTATTTGTTCACAGGGACATCCGTATTCCGCGCCAGGGCCCCGGTAGTATGGATTGAATGACGTGCCTGAACTGACCCAGACCACCGCCCGTTACAACGACCGCTTTTCCAATAGCCAAACCGTCCGAAAAGCCAGCGCCCAAGGCCGCAACGGCGCCGTTGTGTCGCAAAGCCGGGTGGCGACGGAGGCCGGACTCAAGGTCTTGCGCGCAGGAGGCAATGCCGTCGACGCAGCGATTGCTACCAGTTTAGCCGTCGGCGTCGCAGAGCCTTGGATGAGCGGCCTGGGCGGCGGCGGCCTCTGTCTGATCTACCGCGCACGCGATCAGAAGGTCTTCGGCTTTGACTTCGGCATGCGCGCACCGCAAGCCCTCGATCCTGCCGATTACCCACTGGACCCCGACGGTGGCGTGGCTGGTGATCTCTTCGGTTGGCCAAAGGTGGTTGACGATCGCAACTTGCATGGCGCAACAGCGGTTGCCGTGCCGGGCATGACAGCGGGCCTGGGGCTGCTGCACGAACGCTTTGGCAGCCGTTCCTGGGCCAGCCTGTTCGAGGGCGCTATCGCGCTTGCCGACGAAGGATTGCTGGTCGATTGGTTTGCCCAGCATCATATCGCAAACAATGCCGGCGGCCTGGTTCGCGACCCAGGATGCCGAGCCATTTTCCTGACACCGGAAGGTCTGCCCCCTGCCCCGGTCGCCGACCGCCCGCGCTGCCGCAACGAGGCGCTGGCGGCAACCCTGCGGACACTGGCGGATCAGGGGGCCGGCGCTCTGTACGAAGGGCCGCTTGCCCAGTCCGTCGTCGCCGACCTTCAGGCCTTGGGCAGCCGCATGACTCTGCAGGACCTAGCAGACACGAATCCCCATACTTATCAACCGGCGCAAGCGCCTCTTGGCCGCGGTCGGGTCTGGGTGCTTCCGGAGTTGAACGGCGGCCCGACGATTCTGCGCGCCCTGCAGTCGCTGCAATCAAGTGAGGACCCCTTCAAGGGCCCGGCACCTGACCCGGTGTTCTTCGTTGCCTTTGCCAAGGCAATGCAGGAGTCCTTCCGCTACCGTCTGGGTGAGCTTGGCGATCAGGAGGGCCGCCGCGGCATCGAAAGCTGCACCACACACCTCTCAACCGTCGATGGCGAGGGCAACATGGTCGCTATGACGCAAACGTTGCTGTCGGTCTTTGGCTCCAGAGTCTTGCTTCCCGGCAGCGGCCTGCTCATGAACAACGCCATCAACTGGTTCGATCCTCGTCCCAGCGAAGGCAACGACCTGCGCCCCAACGCACTGGCGCCCGGCAAACGGCCACTTTGCAACTATGTGCCCTTGATCGGCGAGGATGTTGGTGGGCGCTTCGCCGTCGGCGGTTCGGGAGGGCGGAAAATCATCCCGGCCGTCGCACAGCTCGCCTCCTGGCGGCTGGGTTACGGCTTGGAGCTCGACACGGCCATGACACAGCCACGCCTGGATGTAAGCAGCCCAGAGAGCGTTGGGCTCGATCCTCGCATCGGCCAGGATACAATTGAGGCACTGAACAACGCCGGCATTCCCACGCAGGTGCTGCGCTGGGGGCCGGCGCCCAACAATTTCGCCATTCTTGGCTGCGCCGAGAGCAGCGACCAAGGCGCCAAAGCCGCCGCCGACCCCTATCATCCCTGGGCCGAAGCAATGGCATTCTGACGCAGCTAGAAGACGCTTCCGGGCTTTTATCGGCGCAGCGTACAGAAACCCTTTGCAAAGCGCCCGCGAATTGCTATCTAAGCGCCCGTCGTCCCCTACACTCTCGTGGACGACACCTCGGTGGGCGCATAGCTCAGTTGGTAGAGCAGCTGACTCTTAATCAGCGGGTCCAAGGTTCGAGTCCTTGTGCGCCCACCAATTAAATCAGCAAATACAATGGATGATGAATCGCGTGCTGTTCTGATTGCATCGGGCGTAAACAACCGACTTTAGCTTGTCGCAAACCCCCTAAAATTTGCTATACTGAAAGTAAGCAATCAGACATTTTGACGAACGGAATAGAGTCCAATTTTGCGGTTGGCGTTATGAATCCAACCGTGGCAATTCCCATTGGCGTCGGCGAACTGATCATGTGCACGACTTGGGAAAGAGTGGATGACGTTGTATAAACCAGAAATAGTCCGTACCAAGGTTGTGAGGCGCGGCTAGTCCGCAGGGACAATTCTTGGTGAGAGCCCGTCTTAAAGCAGGCTTCTACAGAGTAAAAATCCGCCATGGACATCAAGAAGAATGAAAAGCCCAGAGCTTCCGTTCGCAAGCGCGCGAACGCTATTAGCGCGTTTCGCTGCAAAGGCTTGGTCGTCGTTCTAGAAGATCCGTCCGATATCAAGAACATCGGAACGGTGATCCGAAACGTAAATGCGTTAGGTGTCGAAAAGGTTTACGTAATCGATCCGCAGAGGGCGCTTCCGGATGACTGGCAGGACATGCGCGAACGCAAGTCGCTTTCGAAAACATCTGTATCTGCAGTGAAGTGGACATTCGTGAAACGCTTCGACAGCACAGAAGCATGCCTGGACCACCTGGAGAACAAAGGCTTCATCTCCATCGTCACCTCACCCCATGTAAAGGGTAAGACCAACGTGTTTTTGCACGAGGGTGACTACACGCGACCTACGAAGTTAGCCGTTTGGTTCGGTAGCGAAAGCCGCGGTATCAGCGAGCTTGCGGTGAAGCACTGCGCGATGTGTGTAGCGATCCCGATGTTTGGAATGATCGAGAGCCTCAACCTCGGAACCAGTTCGGGTATCGTTCTATACGAAATCACAAAACAGCGGCGGGAATATCAAAGCAAATACCGTCGTCGCAAGAAAAAGGGAGAACGCGCCGAGCCGTTGCCAACCGAAATGCCTCGGGAGGAGACTGTACAGCCGCGGAAAGGCGGATCGCGCTAGACGGCAGTTGTGTACTGCGCAAAGAAAGACGGCCCCAATGTGGGGCCGTTTCTGTTCTTGCTAGCAAAGCCAATAGCTGTTTTGCGCTACAGCCCCATCGGAGCCGTCAGCCCGGGAAGCAACACCCGGAAGGGTTTGTTGCGGAACTACGGCTGCGGCTCCGAAGAGGCGTTTAGAAGGTTCTTATTCCGCTGCCGCGCGGCTGGGCGGGGTCCAGTCGAAAGCGGCGAATGCTGCGTCCGTCGGTGTATCGGCAATATGGTTGACGTAGTTCGACATGACTTTCTGGGCCAGGCCGAGGATTACATCCAGCACATGACGCTGGGTGTATCCAGCGTCCAGAAACGCCTGTACATCCTGCTGACTGACATGGCCGCGTTCACGAACGACTTTGAGCGTGAAGGTCCGTAGGGCTTCAAGCTTTGGATCGGCAAGCGGCGTGTTGTCACGCAAGGCTTTCACGGTCTCGTCATCGACGCCCTGCATCTTGGCGATCGCGCTGTGCGCAGGGACGCAATAGGTGCATTCATGTTCAACGTTGATGGCAAGCCACACAACATTGCGCTCGGCTGTGCTCAGGCTGGTTTTCTGGAATAGCCCATGCAGCAACTGGTAGGCTTCCAGATGCTCCGGCGATTCAGCCATAACGGCGTGGAGGTTTGGAATCCGTCCGAAGCTCTTCTCCGAGTTTTCGAGCAGCGGTTTTGCTTCGGCAGGAGCCGTCTCTTTTGTGTGTAGCTTAAACTTAACCATATCTCTCTCCAATCCATTAGGGTTCCCGCGAGCGCCACTCTCGGCGCCCGACTGTTCGTGCAATTTTGTGACGGTCGTTCTATTTTTCAAGAGGTGATCGAGAACGTCACTGTCTCATAGAGAGGTCGCAAACTCGGGCCTACGTTGAATCGCAATATTACTGTCGCCGATCTTTCGCGCCAGATCGGAACCGAGGGCACTTTCCATGGCCAATCGGAAATCGGAATCCTTCTCGAAAAGCTTTCGCAGCTTCTTGACGCTCCAACACAGCACGCGGGGTCCGGTGTTGTCCTCGCTCGAAAGGGCAATTGTGGTGGCGCCGGCGGGACGACCTGCGATAAAGCCAACCTCTCCCACGAACTGGCCGCACCCCAGTTGGGCAATCGGTTGGTTCTTCAACGTGACCTGGACACATCCGTCCGCCACGACATAAACGCACCCGGCGAAATGATCCTCTCGTGTCAGCCGAAAGCCCGGTTCGAGTGTTTTCCATCGCCCCTGACGCATGAGCCGCTTTGCGGGCTGGCGCGACAAAGCCGGAAAAGCGCAAGCATGGAGTGCCGCTTCTTCCGGCGTAAACTTCCACAGCCGACGCTGATAGATCAGTAAAAGCGCGTGTCCCAGGTTGATGACGGTAAAGCCCAGATACCAAGGCAGGAACTCCCACATCACCTCGGGCCCACGACTGATCGCTACGACGCTGAAGATGACGTAGGAACCGACGGCTACAAGCCGCAGCCAGAGTATGTCGCGAAACAGGTAGGCAAGCCCGGCAACGGCAAAACCAATGTGCAACAAGGAACCTTCCAAAAACTCAGCCATGACGATGATTTCCCGACAATCGACTTGGAATACGCTCGCTTCAGAAGCCCAAGCGTATCTATAAGGGTTTCACGGTTCCAATGTAGGATCACGGCAAACTGTAAAGGCATCAATAATCGGTGATGCTCCTGCCCTACATTTAGCCTTGCTTCAGATGTGCGGTCCCAGGAATTCCCGGATCAACGCGATGGTAACCTCTGGTTGTTCGAGATGGGGAGCATGGCCGCAATCAGGAATCAAGGCGCTTTTGGCGTAACAACCGATACCCGCGACAATGGCGGCAACCTGAAACGGCGAGCCGTACTGGTCGTTTGCACCCTGAAGGATGAGCGCCGGAACCTCGATACCCGGCAAAAAGGCCTCCAGATTCCAGTCGCGGAATTCCGCACCAAGCCAAGTATCGTTCCAGCCGTAAAAGGCACAGTCAACATTAGCGCCATGATACTTTTCCAAACGGCTGCGCAAATCGCCGGTTTCAAAGGCTTCGCGGGCTTCCCGAATGCCTTGGATGCTCAGTTCTTCGTTGAAAACATGCGCAGCCAGGGTAACGATCGCTTTGACGCGTCCGGCGGCATCGGCGCTCGCATGAATGAGTGCAATGGAACCGCCGTCGCTATGCCCGATAAGAACGGCCTCTTGGACGCTCGCTCTGTCCAGGACCTTGGGCAGCACCTCCAGCGCCTCGGCGTGTAAATAAGTCGAGGGCCGCGGCAAAACGCAGGCATCGGAGCGACCATAACCCGCCCGACTGTAGACGATGCCGCGCAGCCCAAGCGCTTGGCACAGCGCCTCGGGAAACCCCCGCCACAAAGCAACGCAACCCAAACCCTCGTGCAAAAACACCAGCACCGGTCCCTCGGCCGCGGCCTCACCGACCCAGCGGCATTCGAGACGGGTGCCGTCAATGACCATGTGATCTTCAGCCATCCGATTTCCTTGCTGCAACACCAGGAGGCTATTCGATCAACAAGGTCTTTGGCGAGACAGTAATGGCCCTACCGGTCAGTTGACCGCATAGCTGCGCCCCCGCATACAAGCCCCGAAGGACCTGTTGTAGGCGTCTAGTTTCTGATTGTGCCGGGCACGGGAGATCGCCGTCCCCCACGCAGAAGCCTTACTCCATGAACCAACCGTGGCTGACGACCAAGGACTGGCCGGTCAGTGCGTTTGTCCCCGCGCCCGCGAAATAGAGCACCGCCTCGGCGACATCGGCGACCGTTGTGAACTCTCCATCCACGGTTTCGCGCAGCATGACATTCTTCACGACCTCCTCCTCACTGATGCCTAATTCCTTGGCTTGCTCGGGAATCTGTTTTTCCACCAAGGGCGTCATGACAAAACCCGGGCAAACAACATTGGCGCGAACCTTGTGTGCTGCCCCTTCCTTGGCGACAACCTTGGCCAATCCAAGCAATCCATGCTTGGCGGTTACATAGGCTGATTTCAGCTTCGAGGCCTCCTTCGAATGAACGGAACCGATATAAACGATGGATCCTCTGTTGGCCGCATACATGTGTTTCAGGCAGGCCTTGGTCGTGAGAAAGGCGCCATCCAGGTGTATGGCGAGCATCTTCTTCCAGGCGGCAAAGGGGAAATCCTGAATCGGGTGCACGATCTGGATACCTGCGTTGCTGACCAAGACGTCAATACGGCCATAAGCACCATGAACCGCATCGACACCGGCATTAACGGCATCCTCGTCGCTCACATCCATCGCCACGCCCATTGCAGTTCCACCTGCCGCAATAATTTCCGCGGCGGTCGCTTCAGCAGCCTCTTTGTTGAGGTCGGCGATTGCGACGCTGGCACCTTCCTGGGCAAATGCCTGGGCTATTTCCTTGCCAATGCCGCTGGCGGCACCTGTCACAATGACAACCTGACCCTGAAAACGTTTCATCGACTTTTTCTCCTCTTGAAATTTTGCTGCCAGCTTTCTGCTGCAACTGAACTCATGAATGACGGTCGGCGGTTAGCCTTTCCGGAATCGAAGCATCCGAAACCCATACCTACCGGCTCTAATTTGTTTGGTTATTTCGAGATCGATTGCTTGCCCGACGGCTTTCGGTATGCGCTCTTGCCACCGTCGCCAACCTTGGCGGTGCCGGAATTTCCCTGCTTTTCGGCGATAAGAATGTCATGCATCACATCGAACACACGCACCCCCACCTCTCTTGATTTCGGCGCAAGCCAAGGCATCGCGGACAATGTCGTCATCGCATCAGACTTTCCCTGATCCCACCGAGCCTCCATCGTACCTCGGCTGAACTCATAATCTTTCGAACTTCCTTGAGGATCATGGGGCCGATAAATCAGGTGAACGATGTCCATTTCCGTTACACACCCGTGCGCATATAGCTGCTTGGCCTGTTCGGTCTTGGCAAGATCATCAGGCAGTATCTTGAAAAACTCGTTGATGGCATGGCGGACATCATGTTTCTCCCGGAAAACCTCCGTGTTGACCCTTGTTCGACTGGCATAGCGAATATCCTTCTCGCGCTCACTGACCTGGTCCAGGTTTTCCGGGAGTTGCCCATGACCGTGAAACAAGTCGACCTGGAAGGTCAGACGGCTACGTCTCGGATAGTAATCCAGCACATACTGTAGAGGCGTGTTCGAAACCAAGCCGCCATCCCAGTAGTGCTCTCCGTCGATCTCAACAGGTGGAAAGCCCGGAGGAAGCGCGCCGCTGGCCATGATATGCTCCGGGCGAATTTCAATCTCTTCGCTATCAAAGTACGCAAAACGCCCGGTACGTACATTTACGGCGCCGACGCTCAGGCGCATGTCTTTTGCTTTGTTGATTCGGTCGAAGTCAGCCACCTTCTCAAGGGTCGCCTTAAGCGCCCGGGTATCGTAGTAGCTCGTGGGGCTATTAGGGGAGAACCAGTCGCCAATACCGCGTGGAGCAAAGAATCCAGGTTGTCCGAACAGCAGCGACGTGGCCGCACTGGCCTTCTGGTGCCAAACAGCCAACGGCCCGCTTGGGTCTGTTGGCCAATGTGCAGTGGGCTCGGTTACTTCGCGCCAGAAACGGCGCAGATTTTCGACCCGGCGCTCTGGGGGATTGCCCACTATGATTGCCGCATTGATTGCGCCTATCGATATTCCCGCGACCCAGTCTGGAAGATAGGGCGAAGAGGCCAGAGCCTCGTAAACCCCTGCCTGATAACTGCCCAGCGCACCGCCGCCTTGTAGAACAAGCGCAACTTTCTTGTCATAGGGTGCCCCCTGTGACGGTGCTGTCTTACTAGTCATTTCACGTAATCTCCATTGAAAAGCTGAACCCTGGCAATCAGCGGGCTCCGGAACCGAAACAATTCCACGCTCTTCATATGGTGCCGAGCGCACTCCGTTAAAAACACAACC
>MRWG01002241.1_pt1 | contig 10175 bp, 9 predicted proteins | sample 1013341 | NCBI WGS metagenome assembly MRWG01 (sample SAMN06117577, study PRJNA244670) | biofilm metagenome | biome: Water; feature: Cathode Biofilm; material: Biofilm; isolation source: microbial consortium enriched at the cathode of a solar microbial fuel cell | place: USA: District of Columbia ...
GGCGGCCGACTTTGCCGGCGATGACGACAAAGCGGTTGAGAATGGCGGCGGAAGCAAGGCTGACAACAAGCGCCGCCGCGCTGACTTGCCAGGACACGGCAAAGGCCAGGCCCAGATAGACCGCCACCTGGGTGGCGGCGATGATCATGCGCGATGTCTGCAGATAGCTGCTCGCGGCGCGCTGGGCCTCGCTTGTCATAGCCGCCGTGAGGGAGCCGGTGCGCTGGCGCAGGTAGAAGCCCCAGCGCGCGCGCATGAAATGATCGAGCATCTTCAGGCGCAGCAGCTTGGTGGTATGCGCCGCGGTGTAACCCAACTGCTTGGCGGCCAGTAGCATCAGGGCCGCCTTGCCGGTGATCATCACGACGATGACGCTGAGCAGTGTCCCGGTTGTGGGCTGCAGGTTGACGAGCGCCAGCCCGTCTTCAATGGCCCGGCCGATGGTCGTGGTGCTGGTGGCGCCTTCGTTGGCAATGAGGTTGAGCAGCGGCAGCAGGGCGGCAATGCTCACGCCCTCCAACAGGCCGGCACACAGCAGCGACGTCAGCATGATGCTGCCGCGCAGCGGCTCCGACGCGAAGAAGTAGCGGAAAACGAAGAGCGCTCTGCGCAGCGTCTTCAGCGGCTTGATCCTCATATCAGCGGGCTGTCTTCGGGCTCAACAGGTGATGTGGGCGGCGAGGCTGTCCGCGGCGTCCAACTTGGCCAGCACGGCGTTGTAGGCCTGGGCCAATTGAGGGTCTTCCAGGAAGCTCCACTTGGCGTGCCCACCGGGTTTACCGTGGCGTAGCCAATAGAGGTGATTGGCGATGCTGAAGCGAGAGTGGCCGATGATACGCGCGTTGGAGAGGCCGGCTTCCTTCAGCATCTGTTGCATGCTCTGCCGCGAGAAATAATGTAAGTGAGACTTGAAGAAATGGAAGACGCCGTATTCCTCGACGTCATAGAGAACGCGAAGGGCGTCGTTCACATTTGGCACTTCCAGATAGATGCTTCCGCCTGGATTCAGTAGGCCCTTGATCTGGCGCAGGGCGCCGACAGGGTCTTTTAGGTGCTCAAGGACGTGGAAAGCGAGGACGACGTCATACTTCTCCTCAATGTCCTCAGCCCTGGGGAAGACCGTCAGGCTCTTCGAGGAAAGGTACTCGCGGAATTGCACATTGGGCTCGACGCCGTGCGCAACCGTGGCCTTGGAGGCCACTCGCTCCAGCAGCGCGCCGGCGCCGCAGCCGAAGTCGAGCACCCGCTTGTTGGTGATCAGGTTGCCGATGCGCTGAAGGCGCTCCTCGTTCTCGAAATCGAAGTGGCGCAGCCGCGCCTCGATCTCTGAACCGAAAGGGCGGTCCTTGGTGATCCCGCCGGTGGCATAGAAGTCGGGGTTGATGTGATCGAAGCTGTCGAGGAAGATGTGGCTGCAGCCCTGGCACTGCAGCACGCTGTGCGTCTCGGAATCCCTCAGCCTGGCCGGAAGGGTCTGCAGGACCTGGCCCGTGCAGAGCGGGCAGTTGGCATTCGTATTGGTCATTTGACGGTAAGCATTCCTGTTAGCTGAAGGTTCAGTTGGGACGGCAGCCAGCCGTTTGTTTCCGGCCTGCCGTTTCGCGGTTGGCCTCTAGAAGCCCAGGCGTTGCCGGCAGTCCTCGACGGCCTGCCAGTAGCCGGCGCTTTCGATCACGTCGTTGCAGAAGTCGATGTCTTCAGGCGGCAGCTCGTCCTTGTAGCCGCCGACCTTGCCCTTGCGGACCTTGAAGCTGTTCTGGTCTTCCGGGTTGCCCGGGGTCAGGGCCTTGCCGTATTTGCGCCGCACGGCCCCGGAGGCTTCCAGTTTCTTCAGGTTGTCGAAGGATCCCTTTTCGATGACCTCGCGCAGGTGCTGGTCCGGGACCCGGCGGCGGCTGGCGAAGGCGATCAGCCGGCGGAGTTCGGGCTCGACATCGCTGCGCAGGCGCTCGTACTCCATCATGGTGAAGTCCCGGGGCTGGCCCTCGGACAGAAGCCAGGCCTTGTTGAACGCGACGATGCGCTCGATGCCCGACCCTGGGGTGCGGATGAACTCTGAGATGGTGCCGTGGTAGCCGGTGCTGGTGCGCGTGCGGCAATGGTGGAAGTAGGAGACTACGGTATCGCGAGGATCCCGGATCAGAAGAATGACGCGTTTCTTCCGGTAGCCGCTCTTGTCGATCGGCTGCGTGCCCTTAGAGCCCGCATGCTCGAACTGGAGCGGGATATTCAGCCCCCGCATCATGAAGCGGATCCAGGTTCTTCCGGACTTCGGAAAGGAGACCAGGACCGGATCGTTCAGCAGCAGTTGGCGCAGCTTCCGGCGTACAGGCTTGGGCAACAGATCTGTCGGTTTCATCTATCGGTGCTCCGGGTCTCGGCGACGCCTCTCACGCTTCGAGGGCGGATCTCGGATCTGACCAGGGGCGCGGACGCTGGAGGCCGAGGGGGAAGTTTTGCAGGGGCAGGCGTTTTTACTTCGCGGCAACCTTGCGGGCTGTGGGGGCCGCAATTGGGGCCGTGGTCTTATCGGAGCGCTGTTCGCAGTGGCTGGCACGCTCCAGCTCGGCGAACCACTCCTCGGCGTATTCGCAATCCCGGTATTCATCGAAGTAGGGGCCGCCCAGGGTGTAGTGGACCAGCGCGGCGTCTTTGCGCGGCGGGTTATAGCCGACCAGGTGGTTCCACTTCGCCGGCAGTTCACCGATCAGGTCGTCGCTTTCCAGCCACTTGAACTGGTGCAGCTCCAGGCCGCTGGCGGTATTCACGTACTCCGGCGTCAACGCCTTGCACTTCGCCGCGTTGAACAGCATGACGCTGGACCAGTTCTTCTTCTGGTACTTGGTCTGCACGGCGCCGAGGAACTTCTCGTCTTCCTCCGGGTTGTGGTCGTGCTTGATCACCTGGACGGCGTAGCGGTCGTCCCGCAGATCCCAGAGGTTCTTGATGTCATCCAGCATGATCATGTCGCAGTCCATGAAGACCGCCCAGCCCTCGTAGTCGGCCAGCCAGGGCGTCAGGAAGCGCGAGAAGGAAAAGTCGGTCGACTGCAGCGGATTGCGCTCCCGGGTGAAGACGTGCTCCAGGTGCGACAGGCGAATGGGGATGATTGATACCGGCAGCGACGACCGTTCATGGATGCTGTGCGCCAGCACCGTGAAGGCGACGGCCTCACGGGGATCGTATCCGATGAATACTTTGATCATTGCGTTATCACTCTCGTCTTGGGTTTTGGTAAGGGGTCGGCGACCGTCCTGGCCGCGTAGTCCTGGTCCGCTGTGTTCGCCGCTTCGCCGCGGGCAAGGCGGCGTGCGAATTCTTTCCAGTCCGGCGTCCCGCTTGGCCAGACGTGTTGACCCAGTTCTTGGTCCTGCAATGGGTGGCCGCGATGGGCGGTGGCGATGGCCGGCAGCATGGCCTCGAGCGATCTTCTCGACGTCGCAACGTAGACAGCCGCCCTGTCATCGGGCTGTGGGGGTTGCTCCCGGGCTGGAAGGTGACGGTAGTCCGGGCCGCCACCCCAAAGCAGCACGGGGGTTCGCTGATGCAAAGCCTCTTCTATGGTCGAGGAGCTGAAGCTGACCACGAGGTCGGCTTCGGCAAGGTCCTTCGCAAAGGACCCGCTGTTGCGGAATTCGACGTTCGCCCGCGCGGGTATGAGCGCCTCCAGGGTCCCGGCGTTGCACTCAGCCTTATCCTTCGGGCGCACCACCAGATGGGTGCCTGCCATCTCCCCGGCCACGGCGGCCAGAATCTCGATGCCTTTGACGAATTCGTCTGAGGTCAGCAGGGCCCAGGGCACGTGCTCGCCCCAGTTGGCGAAGTTGCAGGCATGCAGGATGTTAAAAGTGCCGTCCTGCGCCGGCTTCTTCTCAGCTTCGCGGGGCAGCCACACATAGGGGTCCTGAGGTACGGTCCAGCCTGGAAGTTTGGCAGCCTCGGCGATGCGGGCCGCGTGGGGGGTCTTGGGGAGGAGCACTGTTGCAAAACGGCTATGGATCCGGCCGTAGCGGGTCCAAAGATTGACCAGTTCGCGCGCCGTCGCTTCGGTTTGGATCGCATGAGAGGAATGGGAAAGGAACATCACCGGCACGGCGTTCGCTTCGGCCGCTTCGCCGGCGGCGGCGCCCGGGCCCCATCCGAGGGAGTCGGTCACTAGGGCGGCAGGGGCGGCGGCGGCGAACAGTGTCGTCAAGTGCCGCGCCAGGCCTGACGTGAGGATCGCGGCCCCCAAGGGAAGCTCAGGCGCCGCGGCAAGCCCGGCGCGGGCCGCCGGATCGCTCACGTTGTCGAGCGCACGCTGAACGCTTGGCGCCGTCTGGGCGCTGTTCAGCGGCATGGCATGCAGACGGCCCTGGGGCGAACCTCGCAGGGCGCGCAACAGGCTTCGGGCAATGGAGAGATAGTCGCGCCAGCTGCCGCTCGTGCAGTGCACGGAGAGAACGGGCCGTGCCGGGTTCTCGGCGGTGATCTCTGCTCCCAGAAGATCAAGCTGCCGCCGGCTGTAGCCAAGGACGACCGGCTGGCGCCGGTGATAGGTCCTGGCGATCAGCAGGCTTGCCCAGCGCGCAAGGAATGAAAGCGGCGGCATACCGTTTCTGTCCCACAGGGCGTGGTCGAGCCGCAAGGCGACCACTTTCCTGAGGAGCAGGGCATGGGCTCGCTCGCGTTGATCGCAAGATTGCCAAGTGCCGTCATGCCACACCAGCCAGGGGCCGGCTGCTTTGAGAGTCTGCGTCAACCTGGAAGAGGTGGCTGTCAGATAGAACAGGATGATGATCAGGGCTTCCTGGGCCGCGGGGCCCAACTGCGGTTCCTGTTTCAAAGCCGTGTTCAGTTCGGCGATCGCCCGTCTCAGGTGCAGCACCGTGCGGCGGTGGCCGATGCTGCTGTAGAAGGCCACAGTGTCGAGTACCGGCACCGGCACCGGCGATGGCGCCTGCTTCAGCACCACCCGTGCCGCCGGGGTCAGCGCAAGAATGCTGCGGCAGGCCGGCTGGGCGCTCAAGAAGGCTTCCGCGTCGTCCGCATCCAGGACGACGGCGATCGGCAGGCTTTCGGGGGTCGTGGTCAAGGTCGTCGGATATTCAAGCCGGCTCAGCCGAGCGCCGCGGGGCTGCGTGACGCCGCGTCGGCGGGTTCGCCGAGATCCGCACCGCCGGCCATGTCAATCAGGCGCGAGACCACCGCCTCCAGGAACTCCGGATGGGCGCGCACGGTCTCCTCGGTCACCTTCCCCCAGATGACCTCCGTTCCGCTTGGGAAAGAAACGTCCAGGGCCGCCGCGACGTAGAGGGCGAGCCGTTCGTCGGATGCCGGTGCCGAGGACAGCGTCTCCGCCACCGCGGCGGGCAGCCGCGACAGGTCGGGGCAGTGGATGAAGCCCTCGCCGATCATGGCATAGGGCGGCGTCCCGAGGATGAGCAGCGGCTTCTTCAGCACGACCGCTTCCCAGCCGGCGGTCCCGGTGATGGTGACGGTCATGGCGGCCTCGCGGACCAGGGCGATGCCGGAGTCCTGCGGCGAGGCCAGGAATACGCCGGGCAGACGCGCCAGGCGTTCGTAGAAGCCGGGCGGACGCTGCCCGAGCATGGGCGTGTGCTCCTTCACCACCAGGCGCATCCCCAGGGGCAGGCTCTTCGACAAGGCTTCGACCACCGCCAGCTGGTCCGTGAACTGGGGCGCCAGGACCATGGTCGAGGCTTCCGGGTCCACGTGCAGCGGGAAGAAGACGAAGGGCCCCGTCGGGCGCGCGCCGGGCGCGGCGAAGATGCCCAGGTGGCGTACCCGGCGGGCGCGCAGGGCGGCCCGCGCCAGGTGCAGGAAGTGGCGCGAGGGCGTGGGCTTGCGCAGCGGCAGTTCCATGCGGCCGAGGGCGAGGCGGAGGCTGTTCTTGGCGGCGGCCAGTCCGGTCCGGGCGAGGCTGCGCAGGCTCTGCTGCCGGGCCACCCGATTCAGGTGCACGGCGAGGTAGTCGGGGGAACTGGCCTTGGCGCGGAAGTCCTCCAGGATCCCGCGTGCCTCGGGCAGGCGCTCGTCCAGCGGCGCCCGGCCCTCCAGCGCGGCGGCGAAGCGCCGGCGTACCGGCCCGAGCCAGTCCAGCGGTGAATCGTCGATGACGATGTGCTTGCCGATGCGGGTGTGGTTGAAGCGGCCGAAAGGTATGCCCAGGTGCTCGCAGACCAGGGAGATGGCGAAGGCCTGGGCGCCGGCCACGGCGTAACAGAAGACCACGTCGGGGCGGAAGTCCTCGAAGGTCCGCAGCAGGTAGCGCAGGATGCCCGCCACGTAGCGCTCGATGTTCTCCGGGTCGCGCGCCAGGCGCATGATCTCGGTCTCGGCCAGGATGCCGCCGCTGACGTAGCCGCGGCCGACCTGCCGGTCGGCGATGACCAGGCGGCGCAGCTTCTCAGTGCCGAACATGGCCTCGTACTTCTCCATTTCGCCGGAAGCAAGCGGGGTGGCCAGCCATTCGCGCTCCAGGTCGTCGATATAAGCAAGAGGCGCGATGGTGATGTTCTTCGCCGTGGCGACTTTCTCGGCGATCTGCCGGTGGCCCGTGACCAGCCCGCCGGTCTCGCTGCCGGGAAGACGGCGCTCCAACTCGCGCGCCATGGCGAGCGGCCATTCCAGGAAGGCCGGTGCGAAAAGGAAGTAGGCTCTCATCCGGGTGATATCGTCGGTCGGGTTGCGGCGCCGGCAAGGCCGCGTTCCGTTTGTCCGCTCAGGTCAGGCAGCACTTGGCGACGTAGAACTGCAGGCCCAGGCGCGGGTAGTGTTCCGTCACCACCGCGACCTCGACCTGTTTGAAGACCTCGGCCAGGGTATCGCGGAAGTGGCCTTCGTCGTCGAAGTAGCTCATGATCTGCCCGTTACGAAACTCGTTGGTCTTGAGGCGGTAGCGTGACGGCCCCAGGCGCTCGGCATTGTGATGGAAATGATGTTCGCGCCCGGCGGTGGAGATCAGGAAGTGGCAGTCCGGCTTGCCGACGCGGGCGAACTCCCGGAGCCCCTCCATGATACCCTCGAAGCCGTCCTCGTAATGAATGGTGTTGATCGACAGCAGGAAGTCGAAGGTCGCGTCGGGAAAAGGCAGGGCGCGGTTGTGCCCGGCGGCAATCTCCACGGCCATGCCCAGGTCTTCGGCCCGCTCCGCCGCGACGGCGACCATGTCGTCGTTGATCTCGACGCCGTAGAGCTCGGCGCCGCGGTCGGCGAAGGGCATGAGGTTGTTCATGTAGAGGCAACCCAGGTCCAGCACCTTCTGCCCCGCGATGATGTCCTTGCCGAGAGCGAAGTAGCTCCTGGAGCAAAGGCTGCGCAGCAGGTATTCGGTCGGGAAGTGCCGGGGCATGCGCCGCGAGTAGCTGACGTTCTCCTTGGTCCAGGCATCGCGTTTGTCTGCCATGCTCAAATATCTCCGTTGTTCTGCTGCACTTTATGCCGCCCGCGGAACAGGATCTCCGCCAGCTCCAGATCCTCCGGCTCGTCGATGTCGATCGCCTTGTCGCGCGCCAGCGGGAAGGGCAGCATTGCCTGCGACACCACGAGATCCGGGTCCAAGATGTGCGCGGCCGGCATGAAGGAGAACAGCCCGGCGTCATGGAACGTCTGACGCAGGTCCTGCGAGCGCTTGGGCCAGGACTCCGGGAAGACCGGGCGCAGGACGCCCTCAGCGTCGGGCGCCAGCGCCCGTTCGATAGGGTAGGCGAAGGGCACCACTGCCAGGGTTACCATTTTGCGGCCCGCCTGCGCGTAGCGCGCATAGGCGCCGCGCAGGTCTTCGGCCTCCACCAGCGGCGCGCAGGGCATCAGCAGGCAGACGTCCTCGGCCGCCTGGCCGCGCGCCTTGTACTCGTTCAGCACCCAGCGCAGCACCGGCATCAGCGGCGTGTGGTCGTCGGACAGCGCCGGGTTGCGCAGGAAGTCGACCGGGAAACCCAGTTCGCCTGCGACCGCGGCGATGCGTTCGCTGTCCGTCGAGACGTGGATGACGTCGAAGAGGCCGGACTCGCGGGCGGCCTCCAGGGCATAGCCAATCATCGGCTTGCCGCAGAAGTCGACGATGTTCTTGTCCTTGATGCGCTTGCTGCCGCCGCGCGCGGGGATAATGGCGATCTTCATGAGGCTGCGGGCTGGCTTTCCTGATAGCCGGAGCGGATGCAGTCCAGGCTCTCCGGCCCGAGATTGAACAGCAGGTCGATGGCCGACATGTAGGGCTCGAAAGCGCCGTGCAGCTGGGCGTAGGCCGGGTGGTCGTAGTGGTGGTAGGCCACGGTGACTCCGGCCGTCTCGAAAGCGTCTGACTCTTCGATGTAGTCGGCCGAGCCCGGGGCCGAGAGGTAGACCTCGCCGCCCAGCGCCGTGCAGAGCGCCGCCAGCAGGTCTGCCTTGGCGCCCTCGGCCGCGATCTCGGAGCTGCGGGCGAAGTCGGCGGCGATGCCGAAGGCCTCGCAGAGCCAGCGGATCAGCGCGATGTTGAGGTCGGCCAGCTTCTCGTGCCCGCCTTCCAGGACGGCGAAGAGGCCCTCGGCGTAGTCCTTGAAGTGGGGCGCCTTGCCCAGGGCGTGCTCGATGGCGCGGCGGTGCTTCTCGGCGAAGCGCGCGCCGGCGTCGATCTGCACCTCGGCGATGGTCTGCTCGCGTGCGCCCTTCTTCAGCACCGGCACCGTCAGCATCTGCACGCCGTTGGCGGTCTTGATGCGGTTGCGCTGCTGCCAGGAACGGCGCGCGAACTGCACCGAGTCCAGGAAGACGAAGCGGTCGGCCTGGTCGATCATGCCGAAGTAGCCGATCCACGGCAGGTAGGTCGGCTGCATGATGGCGATGGTGGTCATTATTGCCCCACGGCCAGGCCGATGCCGTCGTAGCCGTAGTTGTTGCCGTTGTAGAACATGAAATAGCGGCCGTCGTGCTTGGCGACGGCGGCGTATTCCACCATCTCGGAATCCCAGCCTTCTGGCGAGGGCTCCAGCCCGGAGAAACTGTCGTCGCGCCGCCAGGTGAGACCGTCCTCCGATTCCGCATAGCCCATGCGGTAGGCCTCGCCCTTGTGGGCGAACCACATCTTGTAGCGGCCCTCGTCGTGCAGCACGAAGGGGCGGGCCAGGGCATTCTCCTGCTCGCCGGCGAAGTCGATGGCGACGTCGCCGTTGCGCTGCCAGGCGATGCCGTCCTCCGAGGTGGCGGTCTGGATGTTGTAGCGCGGCAGGTCGCGGTGGCGCCAGCCGACCCCGGCGACATAGTAGACCCGCCACTTGCCGTTCTCGTGCAGCACGAAGGGGGCGGTGTTGAGGAAGGGATTGGCCGCGCAGCGCTCCAGGATCGGTGCGCGCGAGACGCGGGTGAAGGACTTGCCGCCGTCCTCGCTGATGGCCAGGCCGCCGAAGAGGTGGACGCGCACCGTCGAGCCGGGGTTCCAGCCGATGAAATAGAGATAGGTTCGGCCACCCACGGTGATGACGCAGGAGGGCGTGACGCCGTTGTCGTCGAAGCAGCCGAGCTCGCCGGGCAGCAGCACCGGCTCGCGGGAGTAATCCTGCACCTCGGTGGGTTTGGCCAGATCGATCAGCGCCCAGCCGATGTGCGAGACGTTGTCGGCGTTGCGCCCGGAGAAATAGACCTTCACCAGGCCGCCGCCCAAAATCTCCAGGCTCGGCGTCATGGCGTGGCTCTGCATCCACCACAGGTCCTTCTGCGGCGTGATGATCAGGCCCTGCTTTTCCCAGGCGATCTTCTTGTCGAACAGCGTCATGGTCGGGGCTAAGGGGTCTCTACAGCTTGAAGTACTTTTTCTTGATCGACTGGCCGCGGCGGTCGTCGGCCTCCATCACGGTGCACTGGGCGCCCAGGATCACGGCGCCGTCGGGCAGGTCGCGGTTGATGCTGGCGTCCATGGTGACGAAGCAGTCGGCGCCGACCTTGATGAAGTCCGCCGTCGTGCAGTTGACGCCCATGAAGGTGCGCTCGCCGATGACGCAGTGCCCGGAGATGCAGACGTGGGAGGCGATGTAGACGTGATCCTTGATCTGGGAGCCGTGGCCCAGGTGGTTGCCGCTCCAGATCGTCACGTTGTTGCCGATCTTCACCGTCGGCTGGATGGTCTGGTTCTCCAGGATGAAGCAGTTGTCGCCGACGCTGAGGTCCGGCCAGGTGACCGAGCGCGAGCAGACGTA
>MRWG01002242.1_pt1 | contig 10171 bp, 17 predicted proteins | sample 1013341 | NCBI WGS metagenome assembly MRWG01 (sample SAMN06117577, study PRJNA244670) | biofilm metagenome | biome: Water; feature: Cathode Biofilm; material: Biofilm; isolation source: microbial consortium enriched at the cathode of a solar microbial fuel cell | place: USA: District of Columbia ...
TGGGTCTCATGGATCTGGGTCGAGACCTGGGAGGCGATGGCAGTGTTGTTGGCGACCGCAGTTGCAGTCGACACCACGGACGGCAGCTGGGTCAGAGCGTCGAACGGACCGGCGGCGGTACCTTCCGGCGTCTCCACCTGGATCTCACCGAGATCGAAGTTCATGGTCACGCCATAGGGGTCGCCGGTGTTCACGGTGCCGGTCAGGAACTGATCCTCCGGCAGTTCCGGAGCGAAGGTCGTCCCGGTGACGTCGCCGCTGGTCTGGTCGTAGTTGCCGGTGAACTGCAGGAGGCCGAGGTCGACGGTGACCGGGCCACCCGAGCTACCTTCGGTCGGCTGGTTGTTGCTGACGTTGTTCACGCGAGACACGGCACGAATGTCGCCGATCGAGACCTGAAGATCCTCGACCATCGCCATCCCCGACGGCTCAACGTTCACGTTGATGGCGGCATCGAAGTTGACGGCGGTCGTGACCTGGCCGTCCCATTGCCAGGTAACCCGTTCGAATGCGCTGGCCGGTGTCGGAAGCATCGCCAGGCCGAGTACGAGGGCCGACGTACCGGCAAGAAGGCCGGCCTTGAAATGGCGCTCCATGATTAGTCTCCTTTGGTGCGCGTGACGTGTGCTTGCTGGATGTCAGTCTGCTCGACGGCACACCCCGGAACGCCGGGCAGACCTAGGAAGTCCGTCATGATCTGGTAAACAGCCATCTCGACGACGGACCGTACGCCGAGCTGAAGCGGTTCATTCTGAATGCGCCCCGCATCGAACTCGACGAGTCGATTACCGAAGAAGCGGAAGACATTTGCCTCGACTTCGTAACCGAATACTTGTTTTTGCAAGGAACTGACGTGGGTTACCGAGAACGTCTGCGAGTTCACCACCCGGACATCGAGCCCGACATTGATGATGACTGTGCGTCCTCCGGCCCCGATGCCGGATATGTAGAGCCCGGCGCCCTCGCTCAGAATGTTGTAGTTCAGCTCGGTCAGCGCACCCATGACGACGAAGTTGCTGGCACGAACCGGCGCCCTCACCTCTGGCGATAGCGTGGTCAGTCCTTGCTGAATCATCCTGGCTTCTGCCAGTGGAATACGGAGATCGAACCGTTCGACCAGATGAGCACGCCTTGTCTTGGCGAACGCGCTGATCATCATTTCCGTGACGCCCTGGGTCAGGACGGTGCTGTTGGTCGTCCGGTCGATCTGCCCGGTCTTGTCCGAGACCTCGCCCACGGCGAACACCGGTAGATTGTTCGCCGGCGTGTCGGCCAGCTTGTCCAGGCAACTCGAATAGGGCGTGTCGTTGCTGGTCACCGGAAATCCCATGACCGGAGTGACACCTTTATTCGGGTAAACCTGTTGTGCAGCGCAGCCTGCCAGTACGGTTGACATCAGTGCAGCTGTCACAATTTTCTTGACCGACATTTGTCTGTCCCCGTTTTGACCTGGTGTGAATGACCAGCCGTTATTTACGTCTGCTGATTTTCATGAATTTGAGAATACGGTGTTTTGAAAATAAATATAGTGCAAGGAGTAGATATCTCTAATTTGGAAATTCAATTGCCTATTTATTTGGAAGGTTTATTTTGAAATATATTGATACTACTTAATTTATTCGCGACATCTGGGGGCACGGCAGTATAATCAAAAGTTATTGCGCATGCGCGCGACCCTGCAGTCACCGCATTAATCGTGCGACCTCCGAAATTCGTCGCGTGAAGCGCGCGCGACTTGAAGGAACACCTGGAAGAAGACATGGATGAAAATTCCGCCATCCCACCCGCGAAAGCGTCCAATGTTCTGATCGTGTTGCGTGACACGATCCTGGCCCTGGAGCTTCACAAAGTGCTCGACGAAGCGCCCAACCGGTTCCGGGTATTGGGTATCGTTGACCCCAAGTCCGCCGCCTTGCTGGAACAGCCATACGCAGCAGCTGACGCCCTGATCGTTGGCGGAGAAGAGTGGCTGGCCCTTTGGCGCAAGCATCCCGACCGGCTCCGCGACCTGATGAGGCTGTGCGCAGTGGTCGTGCTGACCAGCAACGGGCATCTGCTCGACATATTGTCGATGGAGTGGAGACCGACGGGACTGGTGGTCAAGCTGGCGCGCGCGCCGCTGGCAGCCATCGCGATCTCCGTCGCCCTGGAGGGCAACGCGGTGATCGCGGAGGGGCCATTCGACCTGCTACGCCGCAACTCCTACCGCCGGGCGATCGCCAACGGGTTCGAGGGACGGGAGCTGGCCGTCATGCAACGAATGGGGCGAGGCGAACCGAACGACAAGATCGCGGGGGTGCTGGGACTGGCGGAAAGCGAGATCAAGATCGTGGTCGCCACCCTCATGCGCCGGCTCCGGCTACCCAAGCGCCTGACGCTCGCCGTATTCGCCGGACGCGAGCGGCTGAACGCCGAGAACCCTTCCCGAACGCCGATACCGGATCGCCAGGGCTGAGCGACGGAAGCGTCCGCAGCGAACCAGATGCGGCCCGCTGTAGACGCAATCCGGGGCAGATTCTCAGCCGAGGACCAGGTAGATCCAGTCGTTCAGCGGCGAACTGGCCGAGCCACCACCCGTCATGCCGACAGGTATGGCGGGGTGTTCGAGCAGCTGGATCCACCTCAGCGACGTCCCGCCGTCCTGGAATGCCGCGTAGGTTGCCGGGCCCTGAATGGGCGACCGCCAACCCAGCGACCCCAGCGCCGTGTCGGCCCGGTGCAGTGTCCCGGGTACGAAGGCGTCAGCCGGCGCGGTGACGAATGCCGTCGCCCGAGAGCCGTAGCGCGAGACCTCCAGGAGCGTCCCGTCGGGCGCGCGCACCATGGCGGCCGGCGTGCTGGCTCTCAGCTTCTGCTCAAGGATCGCCTGCCGGTATCCGGTGCTCATCCCCACGGATGCTCCGCTCCGGAATGGCTGGAAGGGTTCATTACCCATCTGTGCCGCTGCCGTTCCCGTCCCGCAGAACAGAAGAACGAGCGCCACGAACGCTTCGTGCAGTCTCATCTCTTACCTCCGCGTGAATGCTGGATCGTTTGCCGTCGAGCACGCGACACCATAGCCGCTTTACCGGGGCGTGTTCAGTAGATACTGGCTGGCGATACCTATGCTCCCGCCAGTACCTGAATCATCGACTCGCCGACATTTGGGGTGACTCCCTCCTTCACATCGGAATTGACCAATTGAAGGGGATCTGCGCCCCTCGAAGCCGTACGAGCCGATGGTCTGTCGGGGGCACTATTGCAGCGTCCGCAGCCGGGTATAGGGATCGACGCCGTTGAGCTTGGCGGTGGCGAGCAGGGTGGCGATGGTCGCCCAAGTGCGGCCGCCGCCGTCGGACCCGGCGAACAATGCGTTCTTGCGGGTTATGGTCTGGGGCCTGATCGTCCGCTCGACGATGTTGGAGTCGATCTCGATTGTGTATCGCCGTGCCGAGATCTGCCGGGCCAGCGCTGCTGCCCTGTTCGACGACCTCGGGACCTAGCTGAAGGCCCAGCTGCCGAAGATCTCCGGCAAGAGCCCGCTTGCCGCAGCGATCCGCTATGCCTCGGCGCGGCTACCGCGACTGCGACCCTACTTGAACCACGGCGTGCTGGAGATCGACAACAACATCTGCGAACGCTCGATCCGCGGCGTGGCCTTGGGCAAGAAGAACTGGTTGTTCGCGGGCTCTGAGGGTGGCGGCAAGGCGGCGGCCATCGCCTACACCCTCATCGAGACTGCGAAGCTGAATGGTGTCGAGCCGCAGGCCTGGCTCACCGACATCCTCGCGCGCATCGCCGACCACAAGATCACCCGCCTCGATGAACTCCTGCCCTGGGCCCACGCTCAACGCCGTTGAGCGTACCGGCGCTAATGGGCCGCTCCCAGACGGGGAAGGCCGGACGCTCACCGTTGTCAGACGGGTCGTCACCGTCTACCGCCATCTCGAGCCGGTCGGACTGGGCCGGCATCGCATGATGTTTCGGCCACGGGCGAGTCACGATCTCCGGTTCGTCACGACCAGGCTCGAAATCGCCATCCACCACCGGTTCCTCTGATGGCGTCCATGCGAGCAGAAGGCGAGCCAGCGCATCGCCCATGGGTGATTTCCGAGCCTCCCGTCGCGGCTTCTTCCGGTAGTAGTGTGGCTCGCACGATGCCTAACTCATGAGTGTCGCCAGGGCCTCATGGCCCAGGGCAGCGCCAAGGCGGAGCGCTTCGTCCGGATCCAGGCCACCGTCACGTCAGGCAGGGCGGGTGATCGCCCTGGGTCATCCGGTCGCCAGTCAATGCAGGAGGACCCCATGCCAACTGCTCACGTCATCCCTTCCGGGGATTGCCTTTTGAGAATTGTGTTCAACCACCGGGTTCTGTCACTCGGCCTCGCTGCCGGCGCGACCTTCGGCGATATCGCGAGGACGTTGCGGACCATTCCAAAGAAGTACGGCAACCCGCTCGCTATCGACGTCACGGTCGCGGGGCGGGACGTCGGCCGGAGACTCGTCTTCGCCCGTCCGGCTCGGACACCGGAATCGCCCATTTAGTCCCTCGCAGGATGGCGGTCAGACAAAAGGAGTCAGTCGTGCAAATTCAGATCAACACGGACGGCAACGTACAGGGCGGGGAAGCGTTGTCCGCGCTTGTTTCAGCAAAGATCCACGCTCATTTGGATCGCTTCAGTCAGCATATCACCCGTATCGAGGTGCACCTCAGCGATACGAACGCCGGCAAATCCGGGAGTTTCGACAAGTTATGTCTGATTGAAGCGCGCCTGGAGGGTCGACAGCCGCAAGTGGCCAGTGATCAGGCCGCAACGCTTGAGAGTGCCTATTCGGGTGCCGCCAAGAAGTTGCAGCACGCCCTGGAGACTACCCTCGGCAAGCTCAACCAAACGAAGGGCGCTGACACCATACGGACTGGTGATGTGTAGACGGCTGCCTAGCGACGCCCCATCAAACTAACGAGCCCGGAGAAACACGATCATGGTCGAGAAGCAACCCAAGGGGTCAACCCCGAAAGACGGCTCCAAAAGCAAGCACGAGCAGCGTGAGTCCGGAGACAAGGCCGCAGCCCCTTCGCCCGAATTCGTCGCCATCGATCGACCGGGCTTCGATCTCGGTGGATCAAGCGGCAAGACGACCGCGGGCACAGGTCTGGGACTTGGCCAGGACGCAGTTGAAAATCGTCGCGATCGCAGCTTGCCGGGGCGTCGCGGGAAACGCCCGTAGAGAGGCACTCCACGGATCGCTTGCCAGATTACACTTTCCCGACAAACCACGAATGCCTCCTCACGCCGGCTGAATCGATGTGTCGGCATGACAGCGGTTTCATGGCGTCAGAAGAATGTCTCGACGGCAGCAGGAAATGGCGCTCATTCGATAGATATCGGATGAATGTATTAATATTCGCAAGTTTCACATACTACGGTCACTCCTGCCATAGCAATGGCGTCAGGACCGAAAGGAAAACCGCATGAACACAGTTCTGATCGTCATTCTCATAATATTGCTGCTCGGCGGCGGCGGCGGATACTACGGCTACAACCGCTATGGCACGCGCGGTCTCGGCGGCGTCGTTGGTTTAATACTTGTTATCTTCCTCGTGCTCTGGTTTCTAGGAATGCTCGGTGGATCCGGCATGCATTGATCAGATATCTGATCGGTCGAGCACATTGTAGGCGGTTCTCGTCAGGAGTTTGATATTGGACGCAAGAGCCTCCGTGACGACCATCACGTGATCGCACCTGGACCAGGTGAAGCGCATTGTGCCTCTGCGGTTGTTACGAAGAAGCCTGACCATCACCAAGGGAGACGCATCCGATGAACGGCACGCGAAGAGCCCTCCTTGCGCTGACGCTTTTAATGGGCACGCTTGTCTCGATGGGCTTGCCGAAATTCGCCGACGCCGCAACTGCCGAAGATCTGGATCGGGACTGCAGGCAGGCGCTGCAGACGCTCTATCGTACCCATCCTGTCGCCGAGAGCCTTTCGCACATGGCCAAGGCGGTTCTCGTGTTTCCGAACATCGTGAAGGCGGGTTTAGTATTCGGTGGTAGCTATGGTGAGGGAGCATTGCTGAAAGACGGACGCGTCGTTGAATACTACAATTCCGTGACGGGTTCTTGGGGTCTCCAAGCAGGTGCTCAGTCCTATGCATATGTCGTATTCATGATGACGGCCGACGCTGTGCTCTATCTTGAACAGACGAAGGGTTGGGAGATCGGCCTTGGTCCGACCGTTGTTGTCGTTGACGAAGGAATCGCTAAGAACCTTTCAACATCTACATTTAAGGATGATGCGTACGCTTTCATTTTTAGCCAGCAGGGCTTGATGGCGGGAGTGAGCGTTGAAGGAACAAAGATTTCACAGATAAGACGGTAATCTGGCCTGCTGCCGGCTTCGTGGACACCGAGATAGGGTGTTTCAGGGAACTGGAGGTGGGAGATGGGACGACGGCGGTTCACGCGTGAGTTCAAGGTCGAGGCGGCCCGGCTGGTCACCGACCGGGGTGTCTCGGTTGCGCAGGCGGCACGGGATCTGGACGTTCACGAGAACGTCCTGCGCAAATAGATAAAGTCGCTCGCCACCGCTCCGAGCGAGGCCTTTCCCGGGCATGGCCAGATGAAGCCGGAGCAGCTCGAGATCGAGCGGCTACGACGTGAATTGGCCAAGCTGAACGCGGAGCGCGACATCCTCAAAAAGGCCGCGGCCTACTTCGCGAGGGAAGCGCTTTGACGTTCGCCTTCATCGCGAAGCACCGATCAATCTGGCCGGTGGCATGCCTATGCGAAGCCTTGGGTGTCTCACGGTCGGGCTTCCACGCCTGGCTGACGCGGCCGCTGAGCCGCAGGGCCAGGGATGACGAGGCTGTCGGCTCGCAGGTGCGGGCGAGCTTCCTCGCCAGTGACCGGACCTACGGTGCGAGGCGGGTCTGGCACGACGTGCTGTCCCAAGGCGTTGCATGCGGCCTACATCGGGTCGAGCGGCTGATGCGGGCGGGCAGGCCCTGCGGGCCCGGCCGCGCCGCCGCGGTCTTCACCGGACGCGTACCCGCCAGGCCGGAGCGGTCGCGCCAAACCTGCTCGATCGCCGGTTCTCGGCGGATCGGCCGAACCGGAAGTGGGTCGCCGACTTCACCTACATCTGGACGGCCGAGGGCTGGCTGTACGTCGCCGCTGTGATCGACCTGGTCTCGCGGCGGGTCGTGGGGTGGTCGATGAAGGCCGAGCGGGTCGGCCAGAAGGTCTATCGCACCCGCGACGCTGCCCGGGCCGACGTGTTCGACTGTATCGAGCGCTTCTACAACACGATCCGCAGGCACTCGACGATCGGCCGCATCAGCCCTGTCGAGTTCGAAGGACGCGTCATGTTAGCCTAACCACGTGTCCACGGAACCGGCAGCAGGCCAATATTCTACTCGGTGCGGGCGGCCCAGGTGGTCATCGAGGAATGGCGACGCCACTACAATACGGTTAGTCCGCACAGCTGTTTGGGCTATCGGCCACCGGCTCCGGAAACGGTTGTTCCGCCCGGCCAGCTTGGTGGAAGAGCCGACCATGGACCAACTTTCAAACTGGACCAGTCAAAGGGGGGTTGATCATATGGCGTCGCGGCGGGAACGGACGACGTGCACCGGTGTTGACCGTTTGTCGAATGTGTCCGGCCCGCACGCTGGCGCCATACCCTCGACAGGCGGGAGGCGATCATGGATCTAGTGCTGATCGGATACACGGCATCGATATTCGCTGCTTTTCTTGCCATCAGCAGCTACACGCATTGGGGTGTGGCGGAAGTTCATACCTACACCATCCCTCCGTACCTTGAGGAGCGCGGATATTCGACCCGGACGGTGTCCAATCAGGTAGTCGACGCCATGTACCGGATCCAGATCGAGGTCGCCTCGTTGAAGGAAACGAGCGTGGTCGTGCAGGGTCAGGTCCATCCGATCGGCGAAGTCGCCTCATATTTTGGGCTCGTTGAGCTCATGCGGGCTGCGGAAAGCGTTTTCGGACTCGCTCCGACCGTCATCGAACTTGAAATCACCCAGAATGGTGACCAAGCCCACTGGCGTATTCGTGGCAAACACGCGGTGCACGGCTATCAAATCGGCCAGGGCGATGTGCCGTTGGAGAATCCCGATGCGTTGATCGACTTCCTGGGACTGCAGGTCGCCACCTACGTATCGCCGTTCGAGGCTCTGGCTTTCCGCTTCATTCAGGATGCCCAGAAAGACAATTACGAAACCACGATCACGGTCGCTTCCGATCTACTGCTCGACTGCCAGAAACAACAAGCCTGGGTATGCAACAACACCAATCTGAGGAGCACGTATCTGTTGCGCGGCATGGCGGAGCTCTACTCCGACCAGTTCACCCGCGCATTCGACGATATTGCCGCGGCCAACAAGATCGGCACCGGCAGTGCTCTCGGGATTGCATTCTATGGCGACGCGTTTCTGGCCTTGGGTGACGTGGAAGCGGCGAAAGTCCAGTACAAGAAGGCAGTAAGTCTCGACCAAAATATCGGTGACCAGTTCATCGCCTTGGCGGAAGGCTACGCGCAGGGTGGCAAGCATCGGCTCGCCGACCGGCGCTACACGACCGCAATGGAACTCGGGCAGTCGTCCGAGGTGTCGTTGCTGGGTTGGGGGGACAGCCTGTACGCACTGGGCAAGTATGATGCCGCGCTTGAGAAATACCTTGCGGCTGAGGCTGTCGATCCGAAGACGACCCTGTACGCCGATCGGATCGACCGGACCCTGAAGGCCCGGGACGACGCTAAGTCACTGACTCCGAAGAAGCCGGAGGCGGTGAACGCGCCAGGCACGTCCGACAAGATAACGCCCGTCGAGCCCGCGACACCGACCCCGGCCAAGTGAGCGGCCTTGTCACGAACTCGGCGCGGGAGCAAACTGCCCGGCCAGACCAAGCTCGCGGAGGGCGGCCTCATACGACCGCAGTTTGTCGGTCACGGCGGTCGCGAGTGCGAAGCCCTTCTTGCGAAGCAGACTGCGCATCAACTTCAGGGCGGAGCGCTTATCACGCTCCGGCTGCACCAGGATGTCGAGGACCTCACCTTCGGCGTCGACGGCACGCCAGACATACATCATCCGGCCACAGATCGAGACGTACATCTCATCCAGATGCCAGGTGTCGCAGGGCCGCGGCCGCTTGGTGGGGGCGTTTGCCGGAGAGCGCGAGTGAGTGTCCGGCCTTCCCCGTCTGGCAGCGGCCTATGAGCACCGGTACGCTCAACTGCGTTGAGCGTAGGTCCAGGGCAGGAGTTCGTCGAGGCGGGCGATCTTGTGGTCAGCGATGCGCCCGAGCACGTCGGTCAGCAAGCCTGCGGATCGACGCCGTTCAGCTTTGCCGTCTCGATCAGGGTGTAGGCGATCGCCGCGGCCTTGCCGCCTCCCTCGAACCCTGCGAACAACCAATTCTTCCGTCCCAGGGCCACGCCGCGGATCGCGCGCTCGGCAGGGTTGTTGTCGATCTCCAGGACGCCGTGTTCGAGGTAGGGATGCAGCCTCGGTAGCCGGGACAATGCATATCGGATCGCCGCGGCAAGCGGCGTCTTGCCGGATAACCGCGTGATCTGCGACCGGAGCCAGGCCTCGAACTCCTCGACCAACGGGGAAGCTCTCGCCTGTCGGACCTCGGCCCGTCGATCGGGCGGTTGCCCACGGACCTCCTGCTCGACTGCGTATGGGGTTGCGATCCGCTGCAACGCCTCGGCGGCGACCGCCGAGCCCTGGGCCGAGTGCACGTCGAAGAACGTGCGCCGGACATGCGCGATGCAGGCGACTTCGCGGACCCGGCCCGATCGGTACAACTCCTCGAACCCGGCATAGCCGTCGGCATGCATCCAGCCCTCGAAGCGGCTGAGGTGGTCCAGCGGCCGCGCCGACCGGCGGTCGGTCGAGAACCAGTACCACGCCGCTGGTGGGGCGGTGTCCGACCAGGGCCGCTCGTCGCGCACATAGGTCCAAAGCCGGGCCGTCTTCGTCTTCCCCGAACCCGGGCTCAACATCGACACCGGCGGATCGTCGGCGAAGATCGCCTGGCCCTTCAGAACGTGGCGCCCAATGGCATCCGCCAGCGGCTCCAGCAGGGCGGTCGAGCGGCCGATTGTAGATAGGCGCCGGCATGTGACCCCCTCCGTTCGAGGGAATTCAACAAGTTGCGGCGCCTAT
>MRWG01002243.1_pt1 | contig 10170 bp, 11 predicted proteins | sample 1013341 | NCBI WGS metagenome assembly MRWG01 (sample SAMN06117577, study PRJNA244670) | biofilm metagenome | biome: Water; feature: Cathode Biofilm; material: Biofilm; isolation source: microbial consortium enriched at the cathode of a solar microbial fuel cell | place: USA: District of Columbia ...
CCTTGATTCATTCGGCACCCGCCGTGCCGGCCGCGCCGTTGCGGATTCGGACACGGTGAATGCGCCTCGGGTCCGCGTCGAGGATCTCGAACTCGGTACCGTCGGGAAGCGTGATGATCTCGCCGCGAATCGGCACGCGCCCGGCAATCGAAAACACCAGACCGCCGAGCGTATCGATGTCCTCGTGGTCTTCGTTGCTGAAGGTCCGGCCGAGGCGTTCCTCGAACGTCTTCAACTCGATCCGGGCGTCGGCAACCCACGACCCGTCGCGGCGGTGTTCCATTTTGGGTTCGTCGTCGTTGTCGTGCTCGTCGTCGATCTCGCCGACGATTTCCTCGACCAGGTCCTCGATCGTGACGAGCCCGTCGACGCCGCCGAACTCGTCGACCACGAGCGCCATGTGCGAGCGCTTGACCCGCATCTCGAGCAACAGTTCCAGCACCCGCATCGACGGCGCCACGAACAACAGCCGGCGCTGCACCTGTTCGAGCTTGAATTCTTTGTCGTTACCGCGCCAGCCGAGCACGTCCTTGATGTGCACCATGCCCTGTGCGTCATCGAGGGTCTCGGTATAGATCGGCAGGCGCGAATGACCTTCGCGGGTGGCGACGTCGATCACCTCCTGCAACGGCGCGTTGATCGGAATCGCGACGATGTCGGCGCGCGGCACCATGACGTCGTAAATCGTCAGGTTCCTGAGTTCGAGGATGTTGGCAACCAGAAGGCGCTCGTCGGGATCGAGCGGCATCTCCGATTCCTCGCGCTCGTCGATCAGTTCGTCGAGCGTGTCGCGCGCCGAGCCGTTCGAGCCGGACATCCGTTTGATGTTGCGCACCCAGACGCGGATACGATCGGAGAAATTCTGGCTTTTTGCCCCGTTTTCGTTGCCGTCCCCGCTGGGACTCGGAGGCTCCTCAAATCCGTTTGAGTCTTTCATATCCTGTTCCGTCATTCGTGTAGCGCCGGGGCCCGGTCGGCATAGGGGTTGTCGACCCCGAGCCCGGCGAGAATCTCGATTTCCAGCATTTCCATCCGTTCGGCGTCATTGTCGGTTTCGTGATCGTAACCGGCAAGATGCAGCATACCATGTACCAGAAGATGACAAAAATGATCGGCAAATGACAATCCCTCGTCATCGGCTTCCCGGCTGACCGTTTCCAGCGCCAGCGTCACATCGCCGAGCGGCATCGCGAGATCGCCGGGGAACGTGCCGTCCGGATTCTCGTCCGCCGGAAACGACAGGACGTTCGTGCTGGCATCCTTGCCGCGGTACGCCGCGTTCAGTTTTCGCTGGTGCGCATCGTCCGTCAGCACGACCGAGACCTCGTAGGCGCGCTCGGGGTAGCCAAGCTGCCCGAATGCCGCGCCGATCGTCCGGCGGCAGATGCCTTCCGGGTGGTCGAGCGCCGCGCGCCAGCCGTCGGCGGCAACTTCGACATCGACGGTGAGCATTGCGGTGCCTGGGGCGTTCTCGGAGACGTCAGTCCTCATCGCCGCCCGTCGTGTTCTCATCGTTCTTGTACTCGGCGCCGGCACCGCGTTTGTTCTCCAGGTTCTTGTAGGCGCTGACGATGCGCCCCACCAACGGATGGCGCACCACGTCCGAATCCTTGAAGCGCAGGAACCGGATACCGTCGACGCCGGTGAGCGCGTCGCGGGCATCGCGCAGACCGGAGCGGGTGCCGCGCGGCAGATCGACCTGACTCAGATCGCCGGTGATCACCATGCGCGAATTCTCGCCGAGCCGCGTCAGGAACATCTTCATCTGCACCGCGGTCGTGTTCTGCGCCTCGTCCAGGATGACGAACGCATGGGCCAGCGTACGGCCGCGCATGAACGCGAGCGGCGCGACCTCGATCTCGCCGCTTTCGAGGCGCTTCTGTACCTGCTGGCCCGGCATCATGTCGTGCAAGGCGTCATAGAGCGGCCGCAGGTACGGGTCGACCTTTTCGCGCATGTCGCCGGGCAGGAAGCCGAGCTGCTCGCCGGCTTCGACGGCGGGGCGGGACAGGATAATGCGCTCGACATCGCCGCGCACCAGGCGCTCCACCGCCTTGGCGACAGCAAGATACGTCTTGCCCGTGCCGGCCGGTCCTTCCGCGAAAACAAGCTCGGATTCGTCGATGGCGCGCAGGTAATCCGCCTGTGTCGGCGTGCGCGCCGTGACCACCCGGTTGCGGATGCTGACGCCGGCATCGGCGTTCGGCATGGTGCGCTCGGGCTCGGCGGAGAAGCGCAGCATCGCGTCGACCTCGGGTTGATCGACGTCCTGGCCGCGCTCGAGACGTTCATAGAGGGCGTCGAGCACGCTGATGGCGCGCGCCACCGCCTCGGCGTCGCCGGCGATGGTGACTTCATTGCCGCGCGCGTGGATCACAACACCGAGCGCGCTTTCGATCTGTGCCAGATGACTGTGATGCGACCCGAACAGCGCGATCGCGAGCCCGTTCTTCGGGAAGGACTTCTTACGCGTGACGCCCCCGGCTTCCTTGGGCCGTGTCGCCGTGCGGCTGACCCTGCTCAAGCGACGGCCTCCTGTTTCCCGGCAACGACGGCGGACAGGCTGTTCGGTTTCGCCTTGTCGATCATGACGTTCACGATGTCTCCCAATTGACAATGCGGTAATGCAGCATGGACCGCCTGCATGTACGGGCTGCGGCCGACGAGCTGGCCGTCACGGCCGCCTGGGCGGTCGAACAGGACCGGCATCTCGCGGCCGACGCATGTTTCGTTGAAGGCGATCTGCTGGCGGTTGAGCTCGTCCTGCAATCTCCGCAGCCGTTCGGATTTGACGGTTTCCGGCACCTGCGCGTGCAGATCGGCAGCCGGGGTTCCGGGGCGCGGGCTATACTTGAACGAATACGCCTGAACGAAACCGACGTCGCGGACGAGCGCCATGGTCGCCTCGAAATCCGCATCCGTTTCGCCGGGAAAGCCGACGATGAAATCCGACGACAACGCGAGGTCGGGCTGCGCCTCCCGCAAGCGCCGGACGATGTCCTTGTAGTCACCGGCGGTATGACGCCGGTTCATGGCCTTCAGTACCCGGTCGGAACCGGATTGAACGGGCAGGTGCAGGAACGGCATTAGGGCCGGCACGTCGCGGTGGGCGGCAATCAGGTCGTCGTCCACCTCGGCCGGGTAGGAAGTCGTGTAGCGGATGCGGTCGAGACCGTCGATGTCGGCCAGTTCCCGGATCAGCCGGCCGAGCGTCCATTCCGTACCGTCGTTTTGGACGCCGTGATAGGCATTGACGTTCTGGCCCAACAGCGTGATCTCGCGTGCGCCCTTGCCGACGAGAAGCCGCGCCTCGCGCAGGACCGGATCGACCGGCCGGGAAAATTCGGCGCCCCGCGTATAGGGGACGACGCAGAACGTGCAGAACTTGTCGCAGCCTTCCTGCACCGTCAGAAAGGCGCTGGCACCATCCAGCCGGCCGGCCTCGGGCAACTGATCGAACTTGTCGTCGGCGGGGAACTCGGTATCGACCACGGCGCGGCCATGGCTCTCCAGTTCGCGCAGCATCAGCGGCAACCGGTGATAGGTCTGCGGCCCGAAGACCAGATCGACGAACGGCGCGCGCCTCAGAATCTCCTCGCCTTCCGCCTGTGCGACGCAACCGCCGACGGCAATCCGCATCGGCCGCGCCGTCGCCGCGCGCGCCGCCTTTTCCTGGCGCAGCCGGCCCAGTTCGGAATAGACCTTTTCCGCCGCCTTTTCGCGTATGTGACAGGTGTTGAGGATCACCAGATCGGCGCCCTCCATGCCCGTTGCTGGGCCGTAGCCCATCGGCGCCAGGACGTCTTCCATGCGCGACGCATCGTAGACGTTCATCTGGCAACCGTACGACTTTATGTGAACGGACTTTTTCACGGTCAAACTCGGGATTCGCTCATGCTTGCGCACCGGGAGGCCGGGATACCGGCCTCACCAGCATTTCGGGCGCGGAAGATGATGTGCCGGTATGCGGCTGTCAAGCGGCGCGCTCCGTGACCGGTGCTGTCATGCCTATTTGTCCGCGTCCTTTATCGGCACGCCGAAAAGTTCCAGCCGGTGGCCGACCAGCTTGAGACCGTGTTCCCGCGCGACGCGCTCCTGTAGACGTTCGATCTCCTCGTTCTGGAACTCGATGACGCGGCCCGATTTGACGTTAATCAGGTGGTCGTGATGTTCCTCGGAGACTTCCTCGTAGCGCGCCCGGCCGTCACCGAAGTCATGTCGTTCGACGATGCCTTCGTCTTCGAACAGACGCATCGTGCGGTAGACGGTCGCGATCGAGATCTTCGAATCTTGCTCTGACGCCCTGCGGTACACTTCCTCGACATCCGGGTGATCTTCGGCTTCCGACAGGACGCGGGCAATCACGCGCCGCTGTTCGGTCATTTTCATGCCTTTGTCGACACACATTCTTTCGAGACGAGATTCGTCCATAGCCATCCCTTGCCGTTCAATCGGACGATGGTAGCGCTCCGAACGCGTTATGTGAAGGGGCGTCGCTGCTCAAAACGACGTTATCGCTCAATTGGTTTTGCGCCGCGCACCGGGTTTCCGGCCGAGACCGATCTTTTTGGCGAGCGAACTGCGCTTTTTCGCGTAATTCGGCGCGACCATCGGGTAATCGGCAGGCAGCCCCCAGCGCTCGCGGTACTCCTCGGGCGTCATGTTATACGACGTTTTCAGGTGGCGCTTCAGCATCTTGAGCTGCTTGCCGTCCTCGAGGCAGATGATGTGATCGGGCGTAACCGATTTTTTGACCGGCACGGCCGGCTGCGGACGTTCCTGCGGCTGCGCGCCGGTGCCGAGGTTCTGAAGAGTCGCAAAGACGTCTTTAAGAATTTGCGGTAAATCGTTCGCGGCGACGGTATTGTTTGAAGCGTGTGCCGATACAATTTCAGAAGTAAGCTCAAGGAGGTCCGTTTGCGTCGGTTGTTCGGTCATCGGTTTTATGCACTCCAGCAATAAATTTATGATTTTCAGCGGATAACTGAGGCAGGACAGATTTTATAAGTACTTTGTAATGTGGGTTCAAGTTATCTGATGGCGGAAAAAAGTAACGAGAACGAAATTATTGATGCGGATCACAGCATCGATATTACCGAACTGATCTGCCCGATGACGTTCGTACGCACCAAGCTGCGGCTCGAGAAGATCGCGCCGGGCGAGGTGCTGGAGGTCCGCCTGAGGGGTGACGAGCCGCTGGTCAACGTGCCGCGCTCGGCCCGGCAGCACGGCCACACGGTCTTGTCCCTGGCACCGGAATCCCCCGACCAGCCCGCCGACGGCGTCCACCGCCTGCTGATCCGCAGGGAGGACGTTTAGCCGTTAAGTGCCGGGCAAGGTAACGTCGGGCGGACGTAAATAGAAAGGCGTCGCCGGCGCGCTCTCCGGCGTCGCCAGGGCGGCCGCGCCAAGACTCGCGATAACGCCGGGGTCGGGAAGCTCGATGCCGCCGGCGTGCATGACGTGCAAATGCGGCTTCAACACCGGCACGACCCGCGCCGCCGCGTCACCGGCAACGACGACATTTGTCACTTTGCCCAAGCGATCGGGGAGATCATCCGGGCGCAACGCCAAGGGGTCCCCCTGCGGCCGACCGTCGGCATCGTAGATGGCGACGAACAGTTCGTCGCGCTTGCTGTCGACGGCGATGACGCAGGCCTCGGCCGCCGCATAGGCACCGTCGTTCTTCACCGCTTCATGAAGCGCCGCGAACGTGCCGATGCCGAGGCACGGTTTGCCGAGCGCAAGCGCCAGTGCACGGGCGGCGGCGAGGCCGATCCTGAGACCGGTGAAGGCACCCGGCCCGCGGGTAACGGCAACGGCATCGATGTCGGTAAATGAAATGCCGGCCTCCCGGACGACGTCATCGATCATCGGCGCCAGCGCCTCGGACTGGCCACGCGCCATCCGTTCGCGCCGGACGGCCAGCGTTTCGCCGTCGCGGACCAGTGCCGCGGCGCAGCCGCTGGTCGCGGTATCGATGCCCAGTACAACGGTCATGTCGGTTCCTCTCTCAGGCATACAGCAGATGCCGGACGATCACCACATACGCCGCGACCACGCAGGCCGACAGCATGATGATCGGCGGCCCCCAGCGCCAGGCGATGACGTGGCTGGGCAGGCCGACGACCCGGGCCATGAACAGCGTCGTCGCGGAAAACGGCGATACCATCGTCGAGGTCCCCCAGACGCCCAGCATGGCGACCGCCAGCACCTCGGGCGCGATACCGATCACTTCCGGCGGCAGCACTTCGCCGACGAGAATGGCGATGACCACCGGGTGCAGGCCGGCCATGCCCAGCAGCGACATGCCGAACACGATGCCGACCACGACCACGTCCGGGTGAACGCCGTATTCGTACAGCGCGGCGCCGATCCGCTCCGGTGGCAGAATACGCGAGACTCCGACGCCCAGAACCGACGCGGCAACGAAGGCGATGGCCTCGTTCCGGAGTTCCGGCAGATTCGTGTAGATGCGCCGGATCAGCGGCCCGGCGCCCGCCGACCAGTGTCCACCGCGCCCGGCCTGCACGGCGGCCCAGGCGACGGCGAACGGCGGCCCGATCACGCCGAGCGCGATCGGGATCGAAAGGCCTGCGATCTCGTGCGCCCCCATGACCAGGAAGATCAACTGGACCAGGATCAGCGCGGCCCGCCCGACGGTCGCCGGCGTCAACGACGGGCCGGCGGGCGATGCGCCGGGGACCGGTTTCTCGCGCAGGAACATCCGGTCGTAGGTCCAGCCCACGGCCAGCAGGCACATCGAGAGCGCGAAGCCGAGCGGCGCGATCTCGAGCCAGCTCAGCCCCGGTATCGCCGACAGGATGACGGCGATACTGACGTAGAACGGCCCCCACGTGGACGCCGTGGTGAAGCCCAGCATGAGGCAGATCGAGAGGCGTTTCTTGAGGCGCGCGTCGGTCTGGTCGCCGACCATGCCGGACAGCAAACTCATCGCCGCGAGGTTTAGGACCGACCCCAGGAAATGGGCGCTCAGCCACAGGATCGGATAGCGCCGCCCCGCCGGCTGCGCGACCACCGCGTCGCGAAGCGTGCGGAGCGACGGGCTGGTGACGGCGGGCTCGCGCAGCCACATCACGGCGAAGAACATGACGAGGAAAATCTGCGAGCGCTCGAGGCCGTCCATCACCGCGCCGACGAGGTCGCCGCCCGCCCAGGCGCCCGCGACGCCGGCGGCGAACAGGAGCGCGCCGACGTTGCGCTGCAACGCGGGCGCGCGGGTGAACTCCATCGTCAGGAACACGAGGGTCAGCCCGATGCCTATTTCCCGGCCCAGCGGAAACGGCCAAATGCGCGAGGTAATCGCAACCACGACCAGAACCAGATAGACACTCGATGAGATCGTGTTGCGCGTCACGGGATGGTCCGCCGGTTAGGGAACGCGCGCCGGACATCGGTCGCCGCGCGCTCTCTTTATTATTCGACGCGGCAGGCTTCCGCAAACGCGAGGCGGGGGCTTCTCGGGAACAGGTTCTTGTCGGTGCCGTAGCCGATGCTGCAGATGAAGTTCGACTTGACCGTCGTGCCCTCGAAAAAGGCGGCGTCGACCTTTTCCTTGTCGAAGCCGGACATCGGACCGCAATCGAGCCCCAGCGCGCGTGCCGCCAGCATGAAATAGGCGCCTTGCAGGGTGCCGTTCCGGAATGCCGTTTCCGCGATCAGGTCGTCCTTGCCGGCGAACCACGACCGGGCGTCGGTATGCGGAAACAGCTTCGGCAGTTGCTCGTAGAATTCCATGTCGTGGCCGATGATCGCCGTTACCGGCGCCTTCATGGTCTTGTCGACGTTGCCTTTCATCAGGCACGGACGCAGCTTTTCCTTGGCCTCGTCGGAGGTGACGAAGACGATCCGGGCGGGGCTGCAATTGGCGCTGGTCGGCCCCATGCGGGCGATATTCCAGATTTCCTCGAGCATGCTTTGCGGCACCGGCTTGTCGGCCCACCAGTTGTACGTGCGTGCCTTGAGGAAAATCGTATCCAGGGCGTCCGGGCTCAGCGGTGTTTTGGTTTGATCTGCCATGATCGAAATCTCCTTGGGACTTGCGGGGCCGTGGTCGCGTGCGGTGCGTCACAGCCCGATGAGGAGGTGCTGGTTCATACTTGATGTTGCTGAGACGAAACCGCAACAATTCTTGCTAAGCTTGCGCAAAGTCATCATGTTCCAGTCTGGTCTGCCGCTCAAAGGGGGAGCGTGGATGTTCAACTATCGTATCTTGCCGCCGCTCGCGGTGTTGTTGACGCTCGTACTCGGCGCCGGTGCCGGTTTGGTCGCGTCCGGACCGGCGGTCGCCGACGAACCGGTGACCAAAGCCGTGGTCATCATGTACCACCGTTTCGGCGAAACGGATTATCCTTCGACCAACGTCACCATGGAGCAGTTCCGCGGGCATATCGAAGAGCTGCGCACCGGCGGCTACAACGTCGCTTCGCTGCCGGCGATCGTCGCCGCGCTCAGGAACGGCGAAGCGCTGCCGCCCAAGACGGTGGGCCTGAGTGTCGACGACGCCTACGAATCCGTCTACACGCGGGCATGGCCGATCCTCAAGGAAGCCGGATATCCGCTGACGGTCTTCGTCGCCACGGACCCGGTCGACCGCGGTCTGTCGAGATACATGAGCTGGGCGCAGATCCGCGAGATCGCCGATCAGGGCGTGACCATCGGCAGCCAGACCAAGTCGCACCCGCACATGGCCGACCTGTCGGCGGACGCGGTCAAGGCCGAACTCCGCAAGTCGAATGCGCTGTTCGAGGAAAAGCTCGGCAATACGCCGGACCTGTTCGCCTACCCGTACGGAGAGACCAACAACGAGGTCATGGCGCTGGTCAAGAGCGAGGGGTTCGTCGCGGCGTTCGGCCAGCATTCCGGCGCCATCGGATCCGGCAGCGAGATGTACTATCTGCCGCGCTTCGCCATGAACGAGGCATTCGGCTCCATCGACCGTTTCAAGCTCGGCGCCAATGCGCTGCCGATCCGCGTTGCCGAGATGACGCCGGACGATCCGACGATCACGGCGCCCAATCCGCCGCTTATCGGGTTCACCCTGACCTGGCCGAGGAAGGGTTTGGACCGCCTGAACTGTTACGCGTCACACGTCGACAAGCTCGACCTGCAGCGGCTCGGCAAGCGGATCGAGGTGCGCACGGACACCGCGATGCCGCCAGGCCGGACGCGGCTCAACTGCACCATGCCGGCGGGCAACGGCCGCTGGTACTGGTTCGGCAGGCAATTCTACGTCCCGAAGAAACCTCAGACCGACTGATCGTCGTCCTGTGCGTCGGCAACCAGCCGCGCGTCATCGAGTTCGCGCAGGTTGTTGGCGTCGATGATCGTGCGGACGGTCTCGACGTACTCGTCCCCCCGCTCCGAATATTTGGTCAGGGTGCCCGCCAGCACCGCACCGTCGAGTGCCACCCCGGCGGCGCGCAGTCTGCCGCGCTCGCGGCGCAGCGTCCTGTAAGCGCCGTGGGTGTTCAGGTTGCGCATATAGGCGGCGACGGACTGCTGCAGGTTGTCGAAAATCCGGACCTTGTGATCCATGCCCTCGGGCCGCTCTTCCGGCACCAGGCCTTCGCCGTCGGCGGTGGTCCATTGCCCGTAGATCGCGTTGCCGGCCTGGGCAAAGCGTGACGTGCCCCACCCGCTCTCCTCGGCGGCCTGCGCCATCGCCAGCGACGGCGGGATGATGTCGACGCGCGCCAGCAGCGTATCGATGTCGTCGTCCTTGACCTTGTAGCGCTCGGCCAGCACCGCCAGCCACAGGCGATCGGTCGCCGAGAGCTTGTGGCCCAGCGCACGTTCCGACTTGAGACGGATCAAGCGGTGCCGGTCGGCGAGGATGCGCTCGTTCTCCTTGAGGATGAGCGGCAGCATGGTCTGGAAGAATACGGTTTTCTTGAGCGAGACCTCGGGCACGGCATGAAGGTCGCGCGGCATCTCGGCCAGGAACACGCGCGGGACGGGCTGTCCATGCGCGCGGACATGCTCCAGATGGTACCCCATCGACTGGAACCGCTCGGCGAGCGCATGCGCCTCGCGAAGCGATGCGACGGCGGCCCCGGCGGCAACCTCGATTTCATCCGGCGCAACCCGGTCCACACCCTGGTTCAGGTGCGCCGCTTCGGCGTGTGCCTGATCGAAGGTCACCCGCGG